>Ga0194125_10001895_pt1 | contig 35140 bp, 39 predicted proteins | sample TA2KigC250mmetaG_FD_148626 | JGI IMG/M metagenome (GOLD analysis project Ga0194125, IMG submission 148626) | Freshwater microbial communities from Lake Tanganyika, Tanzania - TA2015034 Kigoma Deep Cast 250m | ecosystem: Environmental > Aquatic > Freshwater > Lake | place: Tanzania: Lake...
AAGGCTAATCGATTAGTCAGTACCCCGCTCATTAAAGAATGCATAGGGCATCTAGAGTGTTTGCTGCGAGATGCAAAAGAAGTAGGAGACCATATCTTATTTATCGGCGAGGTAGTTTTTGCTAGCGCAGAGGATGAGTTATTTAACGATATTTGGATTCCCGATAAAGTTAAGTTAGTCTATCATCTAGGCGGCGCTAATTTTACTTCCTCGGGTGATTTGATTAAGGTTTAATAATTTTTAAGAAGGAGGAGGTTGATGGATCAAATGGTTGGTAATATCCCGTCAGTTTTATTTTTTATCTCAGGTTTAATCCAATTGCTATTTTTTATTTGGATGTTTGTATTTCCTATTATTATCATAAAGAAACTTAGCGAAATATCTAAAACTCTAAAAAATAAATAGTTCAGCAATATTAATTTACGAAAGGTAAGAAGTAATGAAAAAGATATTCTTTTTACTTTTACCTGCATTGTTTATCGGTTGCGTAACGATAAAGATGCCTGAAACTATCCAGGAAGACTTCGTCTATAAAAAGGTTTTTAACGCTGATTTTGAGGAATCGATAAAGGCAGCTACGGCAACTTTAGAGGACTTTGGCTGGAAGGTTGCTGACATTTCCAGGTCAAAACTTATCAAGCAAGATAGGACGCTGGATAAAAACACGATATACCTAGCGTACATATTTACTGAAATAAAACAGGCCCAGCTGTTTTTAACCAGCAGCTATTCTACATTCAATGTTAGGGTTGAGCCTATTGATGATGCCCACACCGAGATCGCCATACGTTATCTATCGGTTGTGCCGATTCCGCCTTTTTATAACAAGAAGATAGACTATAAAAACGATAAGTTAGTAGAGAAGATTTATTTAAGAATTGAAGATAATTTAAAGAAAGAAGGCTCTTCCTGATATCTGCTAATGATAGATAGGGGAGGGTTTTATTTTTTTCTCTTGACACCCACACATATGAGTGGTATAAAGCAAGTATTATGGAAATCATAAAAGACCTTACCGCAAAACAGAGAAAGGTATTGTTGTTTATCCAGGATAAGATAAAGCAGGAGGGGTTTCCGCCTACGATAAGAGAGATCGCAGCCAGTTTCGGGTTTAGTTCGACTGGTACGGTCAGGGACTATCTAGCTGCGCTTAAGAAAAAAGGTTATCTAAAGATCACGCCTAAGAAATCAAGATGCATTGACTTGGTTAGGCGCGCCGGGTTTAGAATCCCTATTTTAGGAAATGTCATGGCCGGGCCGCCCAATCTTGCATTTGAAGAAGTACAGGGTTATTTAGATTTAGATGATTTTTCCTCCAGGTATGACAATGATATTTTTGCCTTAAGAATAAAAGGTGACAGCATGGTAGACGCCGGTATGTTTGAAGGCGATATAGCTATAGTCAGAAAACAATCCGCAGCTCAGGATGGCGACTTTATTGTGGCTCTTATAGAAGATGAAGCTACGGTTAAGCGCTTCAGGCATCAAGCCAAGGCAAGAGATCATCATATCTGGCTTGAGCCGGCCAACAGAAATTATCAGCCGATCCATAAAGAATTCAGTTTAATCGGTAAGGTAATCGGGGTGTTGAGAAGATATGTTTAATCCCAAGGCCCGCTGGGACAGAGAGCTTCCGCAAAATGAAAACGATTTGTTAGATGAAAGAATTTCGGTCTATGCCTTTTTTGACAAAGGCAAGATCACCCCTAAGCATTTTATCTGGAAGAATAATACCCACGAGATTAAACAGACTACCTATTTTTGGCAGGAGAGACAGGGTAAGGAATTAATCAGCTTCTTCTCCGTAGATACCGGAAGCGATATCTACCAATTATCTTTTAACAATACCACTTTTGGTTGGCGCCTGGATAAGCTTATTTCTTCTGTTTGTGATTCCTCTTAAAATGATACTGTTGGGAAACTTATTTTGAACGCAGATATTCGCAAATTACACACAGATGGTCGCAGATAAGATATCTGCGTAAATTCGCGTTTCCGCCAAAGGCGGATCCGCCTGCGGCGGAAGATTTGCGACAATCTGCGTTAAAGTTTACTTTTTAGACAATATCAAAATATAAACAAAGATGTTTTTGCATATTGATATGGATGCATTTTTCGCATCCATAGAACAAGCCATAAATCCCTATCTAAAAGGCCAACCTTTAATCGTAGGTTCAAGAGCAAATAAATACCATACAGTTGTCTGCGCAGCATCTTATGAGGCTAAAGCCCTAGGTATAGATTCAGGCATGAGCACAAGGGAGGCATTTAAGATATGCCCCCAGGCTAGGTTTGTAGCAGCAAACTCTGCCCGCTACATCTTTACTTCAGAGCAGATTTTGGAGATTCTTGGAGATTTTGGCCCTAATTTAGAGTATGTTTCGGTGGATGAATTTCTTTTGGGTTTTGAAGGATCGGAGGGAGCTGTGCAACGGATTATCGAGGTATCCCGCAATATAAAGCAGGCTATAAAAGAGAGGTTTTCTATAACCTGTTCCATAGGTGTTGCCCCAACCCGTATTTTAGCCAAATTGGCTTCTAAGCTGGATAAGCCTGATGGCCTGATGGTTATCGGTCCGGAGCAAATCCCTGCGGTCTTTAAAAGCTTACCGGTTCAGGTTATTTGCGGCATTGGCCCAAGCTTAAAGGCCAGGCTTAATTCCTTAGGTATAGTAACTCTCAAAGACCTTTTTGAAGCCCCGGAGCAGGTTTTGACCAGCCATTTTGGCAAGGTAGGCGGCTGGCTTTATGAGGCGGTTAGGACTAACAAAGATCTTCCAGTTGCATTCTTTGACATCCCGGAAGGGCCCCCAAAATCAATCGGCCACTCATATACCTTATCCAGGGAAACTTCCAGTAATGAGACAATTTTTGCTTGGATTAGACTGCTATCTGAGATGGTTTCTACAAGGCTTAGGCAGCAAAACTTGGAGGCTAAAACCCTACATTTGTATCTTTTAAATTTAAATGAAAATAGGGGGTTTTCCCGCCAAAAAACCTTTAGTCAGCCTACGTCCGATGGCTGCGAGCTTTATAAACGCTGTAGGGGCATTGTAGGCTTAAATAAAGGCATAAATTTCATGGTCCGCGCAATAGGCGTCACTAGTTCAAATTTTGTCCACCAAGAAGGCTTGTTTTTGTTTAATGAACAGGCAAAAAGGCACAACCTTTTAAAGTCCCTGGATAGCATAAATCGGAAGATAGGGGAATGGTCAATTTTTCCAGCTTCAGTATTATTAACTAGCCGAAAATAATCTGCCCCAAAATAAGTAAATTTGGGTAAGAATCTGCCAAAAAATGCCAATAACTGTCCTGATATTTAAAACTAAGGTAAGACCAAGTAAGTTTGCGCGGGGTTATCCACAAGATATTTTTGAGTTGCTATATCCTTATATAGATATTAACCTTAGTTTGACTTTGTCACAATATAGGAAGTTAACATAAGATATATTATAGGAAGTTATACCCTAGTCTATTCGGAGGCGTTATTTGTGCATTTCGGAGTGAATTGATTGGGTATTTTGAGACTTTCCGAGGCTTTCTGCGCTAAGTTATGGCAGAATTTTTATTGGGATTTTTGGCCGGAGAAGCTAAATTTTTTAAAGAATAATTACCACCCTGGATCCTTATTATCTTTCCCATGATTAAGGCCTCTGCAAGGCTCCTACGTCCGTGATTTAGCACTCTAGAAAAGGTTTGTTGGGATATTTGCATGTTTTTGGCTGATTCCTTTTGGCTTAAGCCTATAAAATCAGCCATTCTTAGGGCTTCAAATTCTTCAATTTTTAATACTATTTCGTCAGGTCTGCCCGGTTTTCCTCTGGGGCTAAATTGCCTTATTTGAGGTTCATTTTTAATAATTCTTAGTTTTTTTGGCCGGCCACGAGGTTTCATAAACCCCCTGGTTATTATGAGTGCGTACTCATTATTATTGCGGTTTTTTCGGTTGGGATTATTGCGTTTTGCCTGCCTCGTAATCAACCAAGGTAACAATAATCTTTGTAAACAAGTATGATCTTAAGATAGAAATTAAAGGAAGCCTTCTGCTATCTGCGCTGAAATAGCCTATAGCGCTGCCCCTTGTTGTTTCCTTCCCTTCTATTTCAGCTCTTGGCTTGATTAAAAAGGCGTCAAATGTCCCTAATTTTTTAATCTTTATAAATTCCTTTTTCTCAATATTTGCGTAAATCGTGTAGTTTTTCTCGCTGTTTATTATGTTATAAATAACCGTATCTCCGAGTTCCATATTCAAGGTCCTTAGATAGTAAAAGGCTGTAAGGGTGTCCTGGCAGTTTTCGGGTATTTTGAAGGTCTTCTCTGATCCATCGAGTGAGTTCTTAAAATAAGCGGTATTTTCTTCTTGATAGAAATCAGTGCATGCTTGTTTTCTATAAAATCCCTCTTTTCGTTCTACTTCATGCCTTAATGTACAGAGATTCTTGGTGTCCATAAAGGAAATAAACCTATCTCGTACAGGAAAAACTGCCGACATCATTGGGTTAGTTTCAGCTGTTAGCTCGATACGGTAGGCATCTTTTCCGCGGATAATTTCTTTTCCTTTGATTTCCGAAACTACAGTTCCGACAGGTACCCCTAGCCAGCTAATCTTGAAAGTCATTTTTTCGCCAATATTGAATAATTTCTGGGTGTCCTGGATTTGGATATCTTTAGCTATTTTGAGTTGGCCATCAATTTTAATATGTTTTGTTCTTTTTGCAGTGGAACAGCCTTGGCAAATTAGGCTTATAAATAACAAAATTCCTATTAAGGTTACTGAAGTTCTTCTTTTATTGGGATTTATTTTCATTTTGTTTGTCTTCGCTTATCTGTTCGTCTGCTTTTTCTTTTTCAAGCACTTCTTTCACTATTTTCTTTAAGCTTGATTCCTTGGCAGGAGTTTCAGGCGTTGCTTGGTCAGTTTTTTCTTGCGGGGCCGGTTTTATCTGAAAAAGTTTTTCACTTACAGTTTTTTCCTCTGTTTTTGGAATTACGGGAACGTGGTTTTCTGCTCTTGGAAGCGCTGGTGGTTGATTAGGCAGTTCCATCTCTTTTTTTAGATTGGATATATCCGTTTTTAATCTGGCAATTTCTTCGTCTTTAAGCTTTAATGCATTATCCTTAGCATTGAGGCTGTCCTTAATTTTCTTTAGTTCATCCTGTGTTTGTTTTGTCTCGGCTTGCGATTGTTTTAGCTCTAATTCGATCTTCTGGCTTTGTTCTGTTTTGTTATTTAAGGTTTTTTCTAGCTCCGCGAGAGTTTTATTTAATTCTATTTTGGATTGCTGATCTGCTTTCAGAGCCTTATCAACTTTGTCCAATTCAGAACTTTTTTGCTGTATTTGCATTTTTAAATCGTTTAGCTCTCTATGCGGCTCTTGAGATGTCTTTTTTAAGGCGGATACTTCATTTTTCAGGTTTTCGTTATCTATCTGCAGGCTTCGGATTAATGATTCCCTTCCATTTGTTTCGCCCTTTTGTTGCTTATCTTGTTTTAATATAAGCCATACTATGGCCCCAAAAACCGCAGAAACAGTTATTACATATAAAAAAAACAATTTATACCTCCTCTTCAGGAACTTAAGACGATTTTAAAAGGCCTGGGATGAGTTCTTTCATTGCGCTATCAACTTTTTCCCATTTTTTAGAAGTTTGTATGGTGAATTTTTGCTTCCTTTTCCATTGTCCTTTTTTTCTTTGCCACAGATAAAGGCTGATTTGTCTTCTCCCGTATGATTCTTGCAATACTACCGCAGACCACCAGCCAGCCCCTTTGCTAGTTGTCCTGAAGTCGACCACTTTTATTGATGGACTTACGGGTAAAGTTTCATTGTCTTCCATGCCAACCTCCTGATAGAATATAAAATATTTACTTATTCTTACTTATATTTACTTATATTTTATTGCTTCGCCTTGATCTTTTCCCAAATTAAAACTATTAATTTTCCAAGAAGCCAAATGCAAAAGCATACAAAAATTACTATCAGAGCTATCCTTAAAGCTATAGCTAAAAGTAGCCAAAATGGCATTAACAAAACTCCGATTCCTGCTAAGACAAATACGGCAACTATGAAAATTAAGCCTATTAAGAACTCTTTCATCTATTCTCTCCTCTTTGACTATATTACCATAAATTATTGCTAAATCAAAAAGTTTTTTATAACAAAATTATACCTTGAAAAATTTTAATAAAAAATGTAGAATATAGCAGTATGATAGATATTGTGTTTTTGTTTGTAATATTGTATTTTACCCTTTCTGGATTGCAGAAAGGTTTCCTTTCCTATTTTCTAGAGTTTTTATTAGTTTTTGCTTGTTTCGGCGGTTCTTGGCTTTATTACAAAGAAACCCATAATTTTCTCTATAGCCTCATAATTTTATTCCTCGCTCCCTTAGTTATCGCTATCATATTCAGATTCCTACTTCACATATCTTTAGAACGATATCAAAATGTAAAACGCATTTTTGTATCGCACATAAATAACATTGCAGGAGGAATAATCGGTTTTTTCTGGGGGGTTATTTGGGTGGTTTTAATTTCAGTTGTAGTTAATATCGTTCCGGTTAACAGCGAAGGGTTCCTTAAGGCAAAAGATAATGTTAAAGATTCCTATGTCTTGAATTTCGTTAAGGCGGTAGCGCCATTTAAGGGCGTATTTATTTTAGATAAACTTAATAACTTAAGCGTAATAATGAACGATCCGCAAGCTACTAAAACATTAAAGTATAATCCAGAATTCCAGAAACTTATGGCAGAGGAAAGAATCCAGGATTTTCTCAGAGACCGGGTAGTCATGATGCAATTAAAAAATAGGCAAATCCTTGGCCTGCTAGCCAATCCTAAATTTATAGCTATCCTAGAAAACCCCGGGCTCCTGAAGAAATTCTTAGATATTGATTTTGAGGGAGTGGTTGAATTCTCAAAGCAAGATAAGGTTAAAATACCTTAAGAAGGCCGCCTTTAATTAATTTCTCTTCGATTCTATCCAGTATCCTTTTAAACGTGTAAGAGACATAGTTGAGTTGTTTTGTTATCGCGGTAGTTTCTTCCGATAATTTTCTGAAAGAATCAGACGTTTGTTGCAGATTTTCTGCCCAGTTCTGAATGTCTAGAGGATCTTTACCGATTAGAGGCCTTTTAAAATCGTAAATTTCTCCTTCTTCGGGGGGCGCTATTTCAATTAGCTTATCTCCTAATATGCCTGCGGTCTTTATGGAGAAATCTGAACATTTCTCGACCTGCGTTTTATATTTTTGATAGATGCTTAATACTACCCTTACTTTTCTGTCTGCTATTGGCTTCTCTATGAAATCCACATTAGAGACCGATCCGACATTTACTCCCGATAGCCTTACTGGAGCTCCGATTTCTAATCCGCCGACGTTTTTGAACAACACCCCTATTGAGAATTTTTGTTGAGCAAAACCTTCTTTAGATCCAACAAAGAATAAAAGAAAAACCAATAAAACCAAACCCAAAATAAAAAATAGTCCCGCAATCAACTCTTTACTTAAATCGCCTTTCATAATTTACCACCTTTTAAGTGTTAATTGTCCAACATCAGAAATTGTCTGACTTCTTTTTGCTGAGTCTTGCAAATTTCCTCTTTTGTTCCTTTTGTTATAAGTTTCCCTTCATAAAGCAAAGCAATAGTGTCAGAAAAACGTAATACGTTACTTACATCGTGAGAAACAATTATGCTGGCAGATTTTAATGATCTTGCTATGCCAGATATGAGCTGCATTATGGATAAAGACTTATTGGGATCAAGGCCCGCAGTTGGTTCATCGCATAAGAATATTTTCGGTTCCATTATTATCGCCCGAGCTATGCCGATCCTCTTTTTCATCCCTCCGCTTAATTCTTCTGGCAATTTTTCTTCAATATTATGCAATTCTACCCGATAAAGGGCATCTTTGACTTTTTTTTTGATTTCTAATTCAGAAAACTTGGTATTCTCCCTTAAGGAAAAAGCAAGGTTATCATAAACAGTCATAAAGTCAAAAAGCGCAGATTCTTGAAATAGGTATCCAATATTCTTGCGGAGTTCCAGTAGCTCTTTTTCCCTTAGTAAATTAATATCAGTTCCGTTTATGATAATTTTACCCTCATCTGGTATAAGGAAACCCATGACCAGTTTTAAGAAAACACTTTTGCCCGAGCCGCTCTCTCCGATAATAGAGACGATTTGGTTCTTCTCTACCCTTAGGTCGATACCGTTAAGAACAGGATGGCCGTTAAAAGACTTCTTTAAGCCTGTAATTTCAATCATTTTTCTCGAAAACCCTAAATTGGTATTTTCCGAATTTAGTATACAGCCTATTATAAGGTCGTATTTCCCTTTTTTCTATGTAGACCCTTTCTCCATTATAAGTGAATATCAGCAACATTTCTCCGTCTTTCAAGTTTTCTATCACGTCTTTTGGATACCATGCTTCTTCTTCGAATATGATAGGCTCCCCATTGCGAATCCATTGCGACTCTATTACTGAGTCATCAAGGTTGTCTCTATTAAGATTGGCGCAGCCAGCATGAAGCGTAGCCAAAATAAATAATATAAATACTATTTTTCTCTTCATTGATTTACCCCCAGAAAGTTAAGATTATCTTAGTCAAAATAAAATTAAATGAAATCACGTATATGCAACATAATGCCACTGATTTTGTAGTATACTCTCCTACCCCTATGGATCCGCCTTTTGCTTGATAGCCTTCAAAACAGCAGATGATTGAGATTATGAGGGCAAAAAATAAAGTTTTAATCATACCGCCAATAAAATCCACAAGAGTTATTGCGATAACGGTCTTATGAAGGTATATCCCGTACGGAATATTGGCGTCCCAGACGCCAATAATAAATCCACCAAAAACTCCTAAGATTTCAGAGATTACGATTAGGATGGGCAGAACTATCACACAGGCGACGATCCTCGGGATAATGAAATATTCTACAGGGTCAACCCCCATGGCTCGCGTAGCCAATAATTGCTCGCTTACTTTCATTGAGCTTATCTCCGCCGCCATCTTCGAGCCGGCTTTGCCAGCGAATATTATCGAACCAAGCACAGGGCTTAATTCTCTAACCAATGAAAGCGATACGAGTTGAGCAACATATTCTTTGGCACCGAACCTTGATAGTATTACAACAGATTGGATAGCTAGCACCATCCCCATGGCGAGTGAAGTTAGGGCAATAATCCCGATAGATTGCACGCCCTGCGAATAAATCTGCTTCATGACCTCAGTTAACTTCGTGCCATTTCTAAGGAATTTTGATAAGATTTCAGAAATAAAAAAAAGTATTTTTCCTAGTTGTTGCAGAGATTCTATCAAGTATCCGCCAATTTTAATTAAAAAGCTCAACGGGGCTCCTTAGAATTATGCGCTAGATATGTTATTTTTTAAAGAGTTGGTTTAAAGATATGGAAATTAATATCAGGGTATTCGCAGCAGTCAGAACTCCTATGGAAGTAAACATTTTTAAGGCCACAGAAGGTTCACCGTAGAATCTAGAAAAGACAGCATATAACGCTAATGCTAGGCCAAAAAACAAAAAAATCATACTTGTTGTCTTCATGGGTACCTCCGATTTTAAAGAATTGTTATTCTGGATAAGCTTTTGAAACGTACTTTTTTATTCTTAAATTATAAAAAACTGCCGATATTTCCGAAACAAAGAAAGCTACCACTAAAAGAGTCTTGGCAATGGTCGCATCATAAAATATAAGCGGCGAGACAAAAGTACTGATATATAATATTGAGTTAAGAATGAAAAGAAAATTCTTAATATCCGATTTTATACTTGGTTTCCTATCTTCCATTTTAATTGTAATAATATATTTTACATGTTATATAAAGATACTATTTTTTCTGCTTCGCAATCAGGGCCAAGACAAAAACTATATTGGCTAACACCAAGAAGCTCAGAGATCTAAAGCGCATTAAGGCCACAGATGGTTCTCCGTAAAATCTTGAGAAAATTGCATATACCAGAAGCACAAAACCTATCGCTAGAAGTATCTGACTAAGGTTTTTCATACCCCCTCCTTTTTGTCTTTAGGTGATATTATATTATTAAAAATCATCACTTTCAACATAAATTTGACAATATCGTTATTTTGCAATATAGCCAACTGTTACAGCGAAAAGTATAGCTAATCCCAGAATCACCCTATAAATAACAAATAAGCTCAAGTTCGCTTTCCTTAGATACTTCAATAAAAATCTGATACTGAATATCGCAGTCAGCATAGAAGTTATAATTCCTATAAAAAAGTAAAGATTCAGCTCGCTGAGTTCCATCTTGCTTATTTTTAGTACTCCAGCACCCAAAATGATAGGTGTTGCTAGCAAGAAAGAGAATTTTGCCGCTTCTTCTCTTTTGAGCCCAGCTAATAATCCTGCCGTTATTGTAATCCCGGAACGAGAAACTCCGGGTATTATTGCTAAGGCTTGAGCGATACCGATAAATATAATTTCTTTTAATCCCACAGCTTTTATTTCTTTTACTAGATTTCTTTTTCTATCCGAGATCCACAGGAGGATCGCCCCCATAATGAGGGCTGCAGCAATAATGGTTGGACTGCGGAAGAAAGTTTCCGCAGCTTTTTCCAGCTTATACCCTGCCAGCGCTGCAGGTAGACTCGCTAAGAGAAGAAACCAAAGAGTGCGTGCTTCCTGCGATTTTGGTTGAGTTAAGGCTTTTTTAAACATTGAAACCCAGTCTTTAAAAAAATAGAGAATTATTGCAAGCATGCTGCCTAAGTGTAGCGCAACATCGAAGGTTAGTCCTTGGTAAATATTCTTTAGAAATAAAGGCACGATAATAAGGTGGGCCGAGCTAGAGATCGGCAGGAATTCCGTAATGCCTTGAAGAGCTCCTAGAATTATTGCGTAGGTTATAGACATAATATTAAGCCACCTCGTATCAAGAGATGGCAAAGAATGTTATATCCTGTAAATTTGTTATTCAATTATTAGTCAATTCTGTGGTATTTATTGATGCGTATATAATAAAAGTATAAAGACATAATGGAAATCCCCAATGAATACAAAAACGCCGTAATAAAAATCTTCTTATTCTCAAAAACGTAAAGTAGCACCAATGAAGTTATAAATAAAGTAAAATTTAAGATTGTTAAGAAGTTTTTAACTTCATATTTGATGCTATGCCTTAGCTTATCATCCATGCATATTATTATAGTAAGTTTTTATGATTATGCAACAAAAATACGATATGATTTCAGGATAATTTTTATCTAGCTGGTATTATTCTTGTTTCAGGATTTTTACAAAGGCAGGAACTACGTAGGGGTCGAATTGTTTTTCGGAATTTAGTTCTAGTTCGTTTATGGCTTCCAGTATCGTCATTTTCCTATACCGATACGGTCTATCTGAAGTCATGGCGTCAAATGAGTCCGCGCAAGCAACTATTCTTGCCTCAATGGGGATCTGCTCTTTTTTTATGCCGTCAGGATAGCCAGCGCCGTCAAATCTTTCATGATGGTGCCTCACGCAAGGAATGCCAGCCCTTAAGAAACTAAGCGGTTCTAACATTTCGGCACCTTTTACTGGGTGTAATTCAATCAAGGCTCTTTCTGCCATGGTAAGCTTACCCGGCTTGTTAAGTACTATATCTGATATGGCAATCTTTCCTACATCGTGCACTTTACTGGCATAGTTTAGGGTTTCCACTTGTTTGTCGGTGAGTTTTAGACTTCTTGCGATTTTGATCGAATACTGGGTCACTCTTTCAGAATGCCTCATTGTGTAAGGGTCGCGCGCCTCCATAGCTAAAACTAAGGTGTGGATGGTGTTAAAATAGTTGATATGAACATCTTGGTAAAGTCTTGTTTCCTGAATAGCAAGGGCCGCCTGAGAGGCAAAGGCAATCAGCAAATCAATTTCTTCCTTGGTTATATTCTTAGGATATTTGAAATAGACGCTTATTACGCCAAGCACCTCTTCGTTAAATACTGCAGGAACAGATACAGAAGAAACGATCCCTTCTCTTTGGGCTAATTTAGGGTACATTACACGGGGATCGTTTGCCACGTTATTTATGATGACCGGTTTTTTTATCGCAGCAGCTATCCCTGAAACGCCTTCGCCTATCTTTACCGGTGAATTTTCCAAGAATCTTCTGCTCAAGCCGACGCTTGCATCCGAAAGCATTATTCCATTTTCTAAAGGCTTAATTAATCTGAGACATGCAGCGTTTGCCCCAGTGATCTTTTTAGAGAAATTAACTATTATGTCTAGCGTCGCCTGCAGGTCAGTTGAATTAGATAAGGATGTGTTTATTTGAGTCATATCCTGAATTTCTTCTTTGGCGAACTTGAGTTTTGAAACAATGTTAGAATATTTTTCTTTAAGCATACCGTTCAATTTGGTAGTATGCTTATTCATTTTTCTTAAAGAGCTGATATTTGATTTCAACTTTTTATTTGCTTCAAAAAGATGCCGGCATATATTCTTGAATTTGCAGATTAGGCTGTTTTTGTATTTTTCTTCTTTTTTGCTATAGGTAATATCTTGGATTAGTTCTAAAGCCTGGGTTACTCTGTTGCCTTTTTTGATGGGAGTGGCAATTACTAGATAGTATTTTTTTTCTTTATTTTTACCGACAATGGTTTTTTCTGACCTATGTATTTTTCCGTCTTTTAGTGTTTTTACTATTGGGCATTTTGGGCAGATTTTATTTCTTCCTTGGTGGATCTCGTAACAATGTTTGTTTTCATTTTTGTCGGCACTCCCAAACCATTTTCCATATTGAGAATTAGACCATTTGACCCTCATGTTTTTATCGATTAAACATAAACCGGCGCACAGGCCATCTAGGATCTCTTTTGAGTTACATTCGTTTTTGGTTAATGATTCGTTTTGTTTAATCATGGCATCATTGTTAAAATAAAAAAAACCGAGCCCCTTGCTCGGTTCAAAATATTCAACTGGGCAGTTTGGTAAATTCTTCCATTTTGTTCCTCCCTACCCTAACCAGCGATATCTTCTCTAGTTTAAGTATACAACATAAAATTACGAGAGTCAAGGAGATGCGATTTTATGATTCCAACCCATTCATTCTCAATAAGTTACAAAGCATCATTTATAATGAATAATTGGAACTAGAGAATTTGAGTTTTTTTCAGGATTTTTTAAATTTCAAGGAGACAAGAAGTGTTTGGCAACAAAATGAGATGCAGGTTGAAGCTTATGCAGAACTACTTTAATTTGTAGACTTTATCGTTATGCCTAACCCTGGATTTAACAAGTAGACCTATTTCTTTTCCTTTTGCGGCAGATTCTACGGGTTTGCGGTCAATTTGCAGTGAATTAACTTTCTGGATAAAATCAGTGGTGTGGCCTTTTATGTGCAGTGAATCGTTAACAGATATAACGCCTTTCTTTATTTTGATTACACCGGCTTTAACATGAGGAAAATAATGGGTTATTGCCCCAACCAATTCTTCGCTTGAAGCTTTCTTAATTTTAGTTTTTGCAATAGCTTTTGTCTTTGTAATCTTCGCTTTTGTTTTCTTAGCTGGGAGTTTCGGTGTTGTTCTTTTTGTTTTTTTTGCAGTTTTTTTTGCCTTGAAAAGTTTCTTTAGTTTTGAAAGCATGTTCCTCCACCTTTTTATAAGGAAATTTTTTCCGCAAAATCACTAATTACCGGGATCTTGGTCGATTTCCCCCCAAGTGCCTGAATCATTCCAAAAAGCGAGGCAATGCCAAAGATTAAAAACCCTAGTTTAAAAATAAGCGCACCAACAGTCGGTATTACGCTTATTATGATAATAGCAACTTCTCCTACGAAGATTATTAAGCCTTGTTTTGCGTGGAAAAGCGCAAAATTATTTTCTTTTTTAAAAACTAACGGAATTATGCATAGCCCGAACAGATAGCTCATGAGGGCAAAGATTTTTCCTTCTTGGATTTCTTTTTTTGTGGTCTGTTCTTTGTTCAAGGTTAGATTTCAATCAAGGAATTATATCCGCCGAAATTATTTTCTTCTTTGTTGGGATTGGAAGGATCTTCCTGCCATTCTCCGTCAACGACAAATTTATAATGATATGTTCCCGGCCGCAGCGTTAACCTTTTGACCCAAGAACCGCCGTTGTTTCGGGATAATTTATTTTCTTCCGAAGCCTTCCAATTGTTGAAGTCGCCGACTATGTATACCTCTTGTGCGTTGGGATTTTGCAGAGAGAAAGTGATCTCGCCAAGTTGTTTTACCTTTTCCTTGACCATTTGGCGCATTATATTATCAAGGGAAGCTTCTTTTCTGTACATTATCTCGCTGGCAAGATAAAAATAGTCTTTTGAGCCGCGGCTATATTTTGCGTAGGTAACTGCTGATTGGCCGCTAAGGCTAGCCTCTTTTAATTTAACATTTGTATGGATAATGGTTTTAAAAAGATTGGCTGAATATTTTTCTTTGATCGCATTGAGGATCTGGAAAGAATGCCTGAGGCGAGAATCAAACATGGTTATAAGCAGCCTATATTTAACCGGATGGTTTAGGCGCGTAGAGATCAGATCAATGATTTCTAATAGCCTATCAACCCCTATCAGAGAGAATCTGCTGGGCTCAACGGGGATTATGACCTCTTGGGCGGCTCTTATGGCGTTAACCGTCAAAATGCCCAGGTTGGGAGGGCAATCAATCAATATGTAGTCGTAATCACTCTCTATTTCTTTTATCGCTTCAAATAATTTTAGCTCCCTTCCAATTTCATCGGATAGCTCTTGTTCCAAGGTGCCTAGCAAAATATTCGCCGGGGCAACGTCAAAGTTTGCTTCCACATTTACGATTATGTCTTTAAGGGTTAATTTTTCGCTCGTATAGGTAGAAAGGACATTATAAATGCTGTTTTGCGATTCTATGTTGAGTCCTAAAGTAGCATGAGACTGAGGGTCTAAATCGATCAAGAGCACTCTTTTTGAATTTACTGCCACGGCGCTCGCAAGATTTACTGCCGTTGTTGTTTTGCCGCAACCACCTTTTTGATTAGCAATAGCAATTACTGACATTAATTGCCCCCTTTCAATGAGACCACGATTTACGCCTGCCTGACGGCAGGCAGGGAAGTGTTAGCGACGTAAATCGTATGGTCGAATTGAACCCCCCACACCAATTATTTTAGACTTTCAGCGATGCGTCTTTTTAATTGAGAGTAGGCTCTCGACCTTAATTTTAAGTTTTGCTCTCTTTTGCGAGCATCTTTTTCAGACTTATAACCTTCGCAGTAGACTAAATCAAATGGCTTCCTTAATTTGGTAGATATGACCAAGCCATTGTTATGTTCTTTGACTCTACGCTCTAAGTTATTGGTAAAACCTATATATAACTCTTTGTCTTTTTTTGCTTTTCAGTAGATAAACATAAAACATGTTCGCCCTAATAATTGGTGTGGGGGTCAAATTCAGCCAACAAACTTACGTTCGTTTCACTCCGTAAGTTTGGGCTTTATTTGACCTTTAGCATAAAAATGAACATCGTCAATTAAAACAGAGCCTTTGGTTTCATCCGTATTCCATGCTTCTATGATAAAAGATAACTTGTTAATATTAGTCCAATCAGAAATTTCCTTGAATTCTTTTAGAGGGATAGTTATTTTTTGCCATTTAGCCTCTAACGTATCAAGATAGTATACAGATTTCTCTTTCTTTTTGTTTTCAAGAGAAACTTTTAAAATTCGCGGCGAGAGACGGCTTCTGCCCCGCACATAAAAAACCAAAGAGTCGTAATTTTCCACGTTTACATTTTGCAGATGTAAAGAGAAATTCTCTACTTGAGGAGCGTTATCTTTGAAATTATAGACAACTCTTAAAGGATAATAATTTAATGCCAAAGTCAAGGACTGTTCTTGTTTTTGAATGTCTTTGGTATTTTTAGCGCTAATAAAATAGAAAGAAGGCAAAAGTGTTATTGCTATTAGGTTTGCAAATAGGATAACCTTCATGAAGTTGTACTTCTTTTTCTTTTTGGTTTTTTTACCCAGATAGACTTGGGCTAGATGTTCGTAAATCTCTTCTCTTGTCATTTGCTTAATATTTTATCCGATTAGGATTGATTTTGTCGGCCTTCGAAAACTAGGCGCGATATAAATATTAACATGTTGTCGCCGAATATGTCAAATATAAAAACTAATTTTTTCTTTCTAGGTAAGATACCGCGTTTAATAAAAACCCCCACACCAAAATCTTTGGTGTGGGGGTAATTTACTACATCGTCTTAGAAACTAACTGCACAGGTTCCGATTAACTGAGTTGCAACTTCGTGGTTATGATCCTGATCAAAAGCAGCGCCAGGAATAAATGCGCCATAAGTTAGACCGAATTGCACATCTTCAGTATAATCATAAACCGCAGATAGGTCAAACTCGCGTCCTAGATGCTGGTTATCACCAGTCATAACTGGAGTCCGGCTATTTCCATCTATGCCGTATATCGTTAGAACGCTGACTCCATGTGTGCCAGGAGGTTCGACTGCTAGATAAACATCGGTGTATTCTAATTTCACACTTAAGTCTTCCATTGGAACTGCGGAAGCGTTGAAACCAAATGCTCTGGTGTTGGTGGCATCAAACAAAACGTTGTAGATCTTTCCAGTGCCTTGGTTTTCGTAAAGCTGATCCCATGCCCTATATTCGCCTCTGCCATCAGTTCCATCTGCAGGGTTTTTGTCTCCAGAATAGTAGGACATATGAGCGCCGATGGACGGTGAGTATTTCTTCAGCTTTTCAAATGGTAACGCATAGCTTCCGGTTACCTGGTATGCCATAGCTTCGCGTGATCTTGAAGGTCCAGCAGCAGTTACTGCTTTTGAACCAGTTTGCCATGCCATTTCAGCTGTTACAATCATGTCTTTCATTGGAGCTGCTACTGCTCTAATACCAGGGCACCAAAGAGTATCCGGAGTTGCATTTATAGAACCGGAAGTAGGTGTCTTGTCATTTCTGTAGAGTAAATATGTTTCTAACATCGTTCCCCATTTGTCGCCTAATGCATAGCTTGCTTTTGCGCCATAGAGATCAATATCATTTTTGTCTTCGAGCTGTGCGCCTGTCTTCTGATTTTCATCGATCTTGCTATAGAATGCTTCGATCATCAAAGGATCGTAATCCAAATTAACCTTTACTGCATCGAAAGCTTTGCGAAGACTGAGGTCTCTGTTGGCAATAGCTGCATAGCCAGCACCGTAGTTAGTTAAAGAGGTTCTGTTGGTATCCGAATCACCTAAAACAAAACCTGCGCCCCACATTAATTCCTGGCGACCAAGCGTAACTGAGACTGGAGAATCAAACATTTCCTTCATCGTTAAGGAAGCTAAATCAATATCAACTTCGTTGTCATCTTGTCCGTTTTCGCTTAAAGAAGCACCTCCGGCAACATCAACATTAGTAGAAGTTTGAACTTCTTTACCCCAATCTCTTTCATTTAAGAGCCTAACTGTTGCTGAAACATTTTCCGTAAGGTCGGTATCTATTCTTACGCGAGTTTGGGACATGATGACGTTAGATTCATCTTCGCCATCAGCATCTCCTAAGTCAAATCCGCTTCTTCCGATCGCGCTGACTTTTAGATCACCGCTTACTTTTACATTCTGTACTGCAGCGTGTGCGCTTACTGCTAAACCGAGCACAAACGCAACAGCAATTATAATTATTAAACGTTTACTCATTTTGTTTTTTACCTCCTTAAAAAAAGTTTTATATCATGAAACTAGGTAATTTTGCCTAGAAATATAATCTATGTCTATACACCAGATTTTCGATAACTTCGGCATTTAATTTTTAACCCTCCTTTCCCGCCAAGATTAAAGTCATCACTGGTTGTATAAGTTACATATTTTTTATCATAAACAAGCGGCATTGTCAAGATTTTTTTTATAATATTTAAGCTGATATATCTTATGGTTTACCAAGGGATTACAGCTCTTGAGAAAGAGGCAGCTTAGTAAAGTCATACGGCTACGGTTACGATGCCCGTTTCGTCTATCGGTTACGTCTTGAGCCTAAAGAAACTTATGATAAATTTGTACTTCTTTTAGTTGTGAGGTCTTTTAACCCACTTTCACAACTCATAACCCGACTCATTACCCACAACACATTCTCACAACAAATAGTTACGTTACCGTCACCTTAACCGATACGGGTTTCGTTACCCTAACCTTAGCCGAAATTCTCTATGTGTTCAAAAATATTTTTTGGAGATTTCGGTAGATTATTGCCAATTCTTTTGGGGAAAGACCGGCTTTTATACCGAGTTGTTTTAACGCTGCTGGAGTGGGAATATTTTCCGGAGAATGACTGTCAGTGTTTAGGATTAAATTTGCACCGTAAATCCTAGCCATTTTTATCACATGTGAATTTGTTTGGCGATGTCCTTTGCGCGCAGTTACCTCTAAGAAAATATTTTTCTTTTTTGCTAGTAGAACTTCTTCTTTTGAGATTTTTCCCGGATGTGCGAGTATATCTATGTCTGAATTTAATGCGGCTTTATTAGTTCCTTTTATAACTGGTTCCACAGGACTTTCACCGTGTGCGACGATAATTTTTATTCCGTGCTTCCGCGCATATTTTGCCAATTTGGAAAATTGCTCCAAAGGAACGTGGGTTAATTCTATCCCTGGCAAAACCTTAATTCTTTTCTTTGGCCAGTTTTTACAAAAAGTTTCTATTTCGCAAACGACTCTTTTGATATTTGAAATATCAACGTGATCGGTGATTGCGATTGCTTTATAGCCTTTTTCTTCGTATCGCCTTGCCAATTCCGAAGGAAGCAAGCAGCCGTCGCTTAATAATGAATGGGTATGAAAATCGTACATAGTAAACTTAAAAGTAAAAAGTAAAAAGTAAAAAGTACAACTCAAAAGTTAAAAGTTTTAAATTTTGAATTTTGCCTTGCACTTTTGCCTTTTTCCTTTTGCCTTTTTCCTTTTGACTTTTTTAGAATGCCCCAGGGCGGAGTCGAATCCTTCGATTACACTCAGGATTCGACCCTGAGCTTGTCGAAGGGTCGATCACCGACGCCCCGACAATTTTATTAATGTGCCCCTGGGAGGAGTCGAACCCCCGACACGAGGTTTAGGAAACCTCTGCTCTATCCAGCTGAGCTACAGGGGCAATGTTTAAAGCGTCTTTCGGTTATGGTTACGATGCCCGTTTCGTCTGTCGGTCACGTTAAGCGTCTTTATATTTTCTACCGTAACCCTTGCCGTTACCGATACGGGCTTCGTTACCCTTACCGGAATACGACTACTTCTCTGTTTCCTTAAATTTAACTATCGAGAGCAGCGGATATTCTTTAAGTTTATCCTTGCCTTTTAAGTCTTTTAATTCAATCAAAAAAGCAATGCCGATAATCTGGCCTTTTAATTTTTGAATGAGTTCCGTTACTGCTTTGACCGTGCCTCCGGTAGCCAATAAATCATCAATGATTAAAACACGAGCGCCTTCCGATATGGCGTCTTCATGCATCTCTAAAGTGTCGGTTCCGTACTCTAGCGCGTAAGTCGCGCTTATAGTCTTGGAAGGCAGCTTCCCTTTTTTTCTTACTGGAACAAAACCGGCTTTTAATTTATAAGCTACGGCAGCGCCAAAAATGAATCCCCTGGATTCAACAGCGACAACTGTGTCGATATTTTGTTTACGATAATTTTTGGCTAAAAGATCAATTGCTTTTTTAAAAGCATCTTTGTCTTTTAGTAAGGTTGTGATATCCCTAAAAAGAATTCCCGCTTTAGGAAAGTCAGGGATGCTGCGGATAGAATTTTTTAAATCAGATTTTTTCATTGTTATTCTTCCTTTCAGGTTTTGCGCAAGTGGCGCGCTTGATTAATTGCGTTCCCAGAAAGATCTTAACAGGAGTTTTTAGTTTTTCTTGGACAATCTGGTCTAATTTTTCTACGGCTATCCTTCCCATTTCCATCAATGGTTGGCTAACAGTTGTCAGCCCGATTGGGCTGTAGACATTGATAGGATTGTCATCAAAGCCCACAACAGATAATTCTTTAGGTATTAACAGATTATAGGATTTTGCCACGTCGATTACCTCTAAGGCCATAATATCCGAAGCAGCAAAAATCGCTGTAGGCGGGTTTTTAAGCTTAAGCAGATTCATCGCTGCTAATCGCGCAGAAGATCTCAAGAAATTTCCAGGGCCAATGTATTCTTCTCTGACTTTGACCCCTTTTTTATCCAAAGCTTCTTTGTAGCCTTCCAGCCTGAGTTTCCCCGCCTGTGTGGTTAAGTCGCCGGCAATAGTGGCAATATCAGTATGGCCAAGATCCGTTAGGTAATCTACCACGTCCATGGAAGCTTTTTTATTATCAATGCTGATGCAATTGATCGGTTCCTCAAAAAAATTATTCATAACTATATAAGGAATTTTCTTAGCAATTACCTTTTTTAAAGTAATCAGGTCGCTATCAATATCAGCGAAGAGAATGCCATCAATATTCTTTGGATTTAACAAGGAGCTGGTGAGCCAGTCTGCATGAGAATATCTTTCAGTAATATGAATCAACAAATCGACTTTTAGGCGGCTAGCCGCGACACTGGCCCCTTTAATTACTTCGCAGGAAAAATAAGAATGAAATATGTCCTCAAACCTGGGTATTATCAATGCGTAGATCTTATTCATCTTTCTCCTTTAATGAGACCATGATTTACGCGACTGTAAAGAAGCGTAAATCATAAGGTTGAATTAAACCCTTGACATTTTGCCTTAGGAAAAGATTTTATCAATCTTTCTATAGTTTTCTTTCTTGTCTTTCCGTTCTTAAGCTTCATTTCGTATCTGAATGCTTCTGTATGTGAATTAAATTCTTTATAATAAACCAATTTCGGTTGTTTATTTTTTGTATAATGAACGCATCCTTTTATATGGTCTTTAACTCTTTCTGTTAGATTGCTTGTATGACCGTAGTATTTGGTGTCATTATTACATTCAAAGTTAACGTATAATAAATTTTATACATTGGCAAAATGTCAAGGGTTAAGTTCAGACAGACGATTTACGTCAACTATCGTTTCCGTAAATCGTGTCTTCACTTAATCTCCTCTTCGATAGTTTCTTTTTCTTGTTGGGTGATAAAATTCTTCAATTTTTTTAAGGCTACCTCTTCTATCTGTCTGACTCTTTCGCGGGAAACTCCCATTTTCTTGGCAATTTGAGCCAGGGTGTGTGACTCTCCGTTAGTCAATCCGAATCTAAGATCCAGAACTTTTCTTTGTTTTTTGTTCATAAAGCCTAAAAGATCTAGAATTCTTTCTTTGTCTAGGAAGCGCCCTAATTCTTCATCGGGAGCGGCCATGCTTTCATCTTCGATAATATCTTTGACTTGGCCTTCTTTATCCTCGCCGATGGGCGCCTCCAGGCTTGACATCTTTGTAGTCCATTTGTCTATATCTCTTATTTTCTCAAGCGGTAACTTCATTTTTTTGGCGACTTCTTGTTCGGTGGGTTTGCGCTTTAATTTATTAGTTAATTTATCTTTCGTCTTCTTCCATTTGGAAATGTTTTCGCTCATGTATACGGGTATGCGGATAATCTTTCCCTGTTCGATAATAGCGCGCGTGATACTTTGTTTTATCCACCATGCGGCGTAGGTTGAAAAACGAAAACCCTTTTTGGGGTTGAATTTATCCACCGCGCGCATGAGGCCGATATTTCCCTCTTCAATCAAATCCATAAAAGGAATGCCAAAGTTCATGTATCGTTTGGCAATATTGATTACCAGCCTTAAATTAGATCTGATCATTTTTGAACGCGCGTGCTTATCTCCCCGTTTTATGCGTTTAGCCAGGTCGATTTCCTCGTGCGCCTTCAAAAGCGGGATATGCCTTATTTCTTTAAGATAGGTTTTTATCGATTCAGCCATATTAATTTCGGGAGTAACCAGTTACCAGTAACCAGTTGCCAGAACATCTTCTGGTTACTGTTCTTTGGTCACCGGTTACTTTTTTAACACTGCCTGTGCCGCTGCCAATCTGGCAATAGGCACTCTAAATGGCGAACAGCTGACGTAATTCATTTTGACCTTATGGCAGAATTCAACCGAAGCCGGCTCGCCGCCATGTTCGCCGCAAATGCCGACCTTTAAATCTTTTCTAGTTTTTCTTCCGCGCTCGATTCCCATTTTGATAAGCTCGCCTATTCCTTCTTGGTCGATAGTTTGGAATGGGTCTGCAGGCAGGACTCCTTTATTTAAATAATCCGGTAAGAATCCGCCGATATCGTCGCGGGAGAAACCAAATCCCATCTGGGTCAAATCATTGGTGCCAAATGAGAAAAATTGCGCAACTTCAGCGATTTTGTCCGCAACGATTGCAGCTCTGGGAATTTCAATCATCGTGCCGAATAAATGAGGAATCGATTTTAATTTATATTTCTCCAGGACTTCTTTGTATACTTTTTTACAAAGATCGAGCTGATTATTTAATTCTTTGACGGCGCAGACAACCGGGATCATGATTTCTGGCTCAACCTTTTTACCGGCTTTAATCAATTCTGCAGCCGATTCAAGGATTGCGCGAACCTGCATCTCGGTGACTTCAGGATAAGTTACGCCTAAACGCACGCCGCGGTGCCCCATCATGGGGTTGCTTTCGCGTAAGGCCTCTGCCCTTTTTGCCAGATCATCCATTGAAATATTCAGGCTTTTTGCCAAAGCTTCTAATTTATCTTTTTCATGTGGGACAAATTCATGGAGTGGCGGATCAAGCAAGCGTATGGTTACGGGTAAGCCCTCCATCGCTTCAAGAGTCCCTTTCATATCGGATTTAACATGGGGGAATAACTCTTGAAGAGCAGCTCTGCGCTCAGCCTCGGTTTTAGAGATAATCATTTTACGCAGCTTGAACAAGGGCTCTTCAGCACCTTTGCCATAAAACATATGTTCTGTCCTAAACAGGCCGATGCCTTCAGCCCCGAATTGACGGGCCTTTTTGGCATCTTCAGGAGTATCAGCATTGGTTCGGATTTTTAATTTACGGATTGAATCGCAGACCTTCAAAAATGAAAATAAAATGTCGTTCTCTTCGCTGGCGTCCATCATGGGAAGTTGGCCTTCGTAGACATTTCCTTTTGTGCCGTTAAGCGTAATCCAATCCCCTTCTTTTAATGTCTTACCTTCAACAGCTACGGTTTTGTTCGTGGCATCAACATGAATTGCGCCGCAGCCTACTATGCAGCATTTCCCCCAGCCGCGGGCAACCAAAGCTGCGTGCGAAGTCATTCCGCCTCTGGCGGTCAAGATTGCTTGAGCCACACGCATACCTTCTACATCTTCGGGGTTAGTTTCTTCTCGTACGAGAATTACCTTTTTACCCTGTTTTGCCCAATTCACAGCTTCGTGCGCAGAAAAGACTATTTGTCCTGTTGCGCCTCCCGGGCCCGCAGGTAGTCCTTTGGCTAAAGGTTTTTTAGTTAATTCAATCTTCGGGTTGATAATCGGATGGAGTAATTCATCAAGTTGCGCAGGCGTAACTCTTAACACAGCCGTTTCTTTTTTGATGAGTTTTTCCTTGATCATATCCATCGCCATTTTTATAGCTGCCGGGCCGTTACGTTTTCCTACGCGGCATTGCAGCATAAAGAGCTTGCCCTTTTCGATGGTAAACTCGATATCCTGCATATCATGGTAATGTTTTTCTAATCGATTCTGGATAGCAAAAAGCTCCTTATAAATCTTGGGCATGGTTTCTTCTAAAGTCTTTAATTCTTTGTTGTGTTCGCTCTTGGAATAAGAATTGATAGGGGCAGGAGTTCTGATGCCGGCTACAACATCTTCTCCCTGAGCATTGATTAGATATTCGCCGTAAAATTTATTTTCGCCGTTTCCGGGGTTTCTGGTAAAAGCAACGCCGGTGGCTGAATCACTCCCCATATTTCCGAAGACCATGGTCTGGACGTTTACCGCCGTGCCCCATTCATCGGGGATGTTTTCAATCCGACGATAGCTTATGGCGCGTTTTCCGTTCCAGGAAGCAAATACAGCGCCGATACCACCCCAAAGTTGTTCGCGGGGATCGTCGGGAAAGTCTTTCTTCAAAACCTCCTTTACCTTTTTCTTGAATGAATCGCAAAGACGTTTTAAATCTTCGCCATTTAAATCTGTATCGGTTTTGGCATTTTTTTCCTTTTTGACCTGGGCCATAATCCGTTCTAGTTGTTTGCGGATTCCCATTTCGTCACCTTCAGGTTCGATGCCAGCTGCTTTTTCCATAACCACATCGGAATACATCATGATTAACCGACGATAGGCATCATAAACAAAACGTTCGTTATTGGTTTGTTTAATTAAGCCGGGGATAGTTTTGGTGGTAAGTCCGACGTTTAAGACTGTTTCCATCATCCCGGGCATGGAACGCCTGGAGCCCGAGCGGACAGAAACTAAAAGCGGATTGTTAATATCACCGAATCCTTTATCCATTAAGTCTTCTACTTTTTTTAGAGCCTTATTGACTTCTTCCTTAAGGCCTTTAGGATAACTCTTTTTATTTTTATAATAATAAGTGCAGACTTCGGTGGTAATAGTAAATCCTGGAGGTACGGGAAGGCGTAAATCTTTTCCTCCTGCCATTTCTGCTAGGTTGGCACCTTTGCCACCTAAAAGATTTTTCATCGTTTCATTACCATCTGCTTTGCCGCCGCCAAAGAAGTACACGTTTTTTGACATTTAACTAATGATCCTCCTCCCTACTATTTATAAAGTTTGTTAAAAATATAGTCCTTTAATTTATCTACAGAAATTCTGTCTTGTTTCATGGTGTCTCTGTCGCGAACTGTTACTTGTTTATCTTCAAGAGACTGGACATCGACCGTTACGCAAAGCGGAGTGCCGACTTCATCCTGCCGGCGATAAAGTTTGCCGATTGCCGCGGTGTCATCATATACAGACACCATGCATTTTTGTAAATCTTCTTTTATTTTGTGCGCCAATTCCACGATTTTGTCATTCTTTTTAAGAAGCGGTAGCACCGCTACTTTAACTGGAGCTAAATCACTGTGTAGCTTGAGCACGGCGCGCGTTTCGCCTTTGACTTCCTCTTCAAAATAAGCATCGACCAAAAAAGCCAGTACGCTCCTATCTACTCCACCCGAAGGTTCAATGATATAAGGATAGCCGTCGTTTTCTTTTAGATCGGGAACCGTGAGTTTCTGTCCGCTGAATTGAGCGTGTTGTCTTAGATCGAAATCCGCGCGGTTGGCGATACCTTCCAATTCCGACCAACCAAACGGAAAATTATATTCCACGTCAGTGCAGAATTTTGCATAATGGGCGAGTTCGTCTTTTTCGTGCTCTCTTTTTCTTAAATTTTTTTTGCTGATTCCGAGATTCAAATACCAATTAAATCTTTCCTCAACCCAATAATTGTAGAATTTATCGGCATCTTTTGGATCGACAAAATATTCTATCTCCATCTGTTCGAATTCCCGGGTGCGGAAGGTGAAATTCCCCGGAGTGACTTCATTGCGGAAAGATTTGCCGATTTGGGCAATACCAAAGGGGAGTTTTTTGCGGGCAGTGTTTAATACGTTGGTAAAATTGACAAATATTCCTTGTGCAGTTTCGGGGCGAAGGTAGCTTAAGGCGCTGGCATCTTCAACGGGGCCAAGATAGGTCTTAAGCATAAGGTTGAAAGCGCGGCCTTCGGTGAAATCTTTGGAGCCGCAATCAGGGCAAGTATCTCCAATTTTATCTTTGCGGAATCTCCTCTTGCATTTTTTACAGTCAACTAGAATATCAGCGAAGCTTCCTGTATGTCCTGAAGCTTCCCAAGTTTTAGGATGCATGAGGATGGCGGCATCAAGTCCGACCATGTCATCGCGGCGTTGGACAACCGCTTTCCACCAGGCGTTTTTTACATTGCGTTTTAACTCAACCCCCAGCGGTCCATAGTCCCAGCTATTAGAAAGTCCACCATAAATCTCAGAAGACTGGAATATGAAACCTCGACGCTTGCACAATGAGGTTATTTTTTCCATTAAGTTATCTGTCATATAATTAAACAATTTTATCTCCCGAATGAAGCGACTCTTGTAGGTTTAGCTTCGGGATCCCGAAGATCTTCTTCATAGAAACACTACATTCGGGACATGAGATTTTCTTGTGACATAGGTTATTATTCTAACTTAAAAAATTCCAAAATTCAAGTTTTTAAATAATTATATTAACTTGATAGATTTTTTGATAACGTTTTGCGGAGAGAGTTTGAAAATCGGCTTGGTAAAATTCTATTTTAAAGCCGCCAATAATTCATTACTGTTGTCTGCGTTTAAGACTAACCGACATGGGCAAGTGCTGGTACAGGCGCTACCATAACAATATTTAAGGTTGATATTCTTAGATTTTAACTTGGCAGCCAATTCGCTTAACGCTCCGGGCTTGTTTTCTAAATCCACCATCACTACGTCAATTTCTTTTACCTGCCAACCTTTTGTTGCTATCGCATTTTTTATTTTGGCATTATTATTAGTGACCACATAAAAAACTGCCTTACCTTCCATTCCGTAGGCGCAAAGCGCTTCGATATTTGTGCCTTGTGAGGCAATGATTTTGGTAAGTTCTTCCAACACCCCGATTTTATCCGGCGTTGTAATATTTAATTCTTTAGCCAACTTTGCTGTTGCCATGTATTCCTCCTTTCCTTTATCCTAATTTATAGCAAGAAAATAAAATTTTTGCAAGGAAATAAAATCTCGGTTTATAAAAGTCAGATAATTATTTTGGTAGGTTTAACTATTTGCTGACGAGAGGGAAGTTTTCCTGTTTTTGTGGTTTCTTGTAGGTATTGTAATCGACTCCGCGTTCAAGGAAACGCTCGTCTATTCGCTCGGGTTCAAAAAACTTCCTCACGAATCGCTTCGCTTTCGATGTATCAAATTCTTTGCAGCAATAAATATCAACTGAAATGTAGTTTTTTACTGATAAAGTGTGGATGACTATGGAGCTTTCTACTAACGGAGCCCAGCCGGAAAGCCCAGCCTTGTCTGGGAAACGGGTAGCGTCTGTGAAGAAGATGCTGGGAGGAGCTTGCTTTTCCATCCCCAAATGGGCGACGATCTCGTCGAGAAATTTATAACCCAATGCCAAGTCGTCGCAGACTCCTGGCTTACAGTTATAAAGGTCTAATAAAAGTTCGTATCCGAACGGTTCGTGTTTCTTTAGTCTATTTTCGATCTTTGTTCCTTTTTTTGTCTAGATGCTTTACAAATTTAATTTATAACAAGTTTTGAAAAAAAATGCAAGAGAAATTTTTAAAATTTTTATCTTTAGTTAGTAATCGTCAGTAAGCTCAACTTTTTTTCTCAATTGTTTTTTCTCAGAACGCAATTTTTTTTGCTTAAAAGTCTCTTCTTTTTTACCCGGTGGTAAAATTGTGGGAATTCTTTTTTTTCTTTTCTTTGTTAATTCCAATAATTTCTTTTTTAATCTGTGCAGCGCGAGTTTTTTATTATCTATTTGCGTGCGAAATTCGGTTGCGATTGCTTCAAGTCCCGTGGGGATATGATGTACTTTAACCGCAGTCTCTTTTTTATTCTTTCTTTGGCCGCCCGGACCGGGGCTCCTGTAGAAAAAGACTTTTGTTTCTTTGATGAGGTTGTCTAAATTGATTCTTTCTTTCATAAAATCAGAATTTAATGCTAAATCTTATCCAGTTCTTCCTTCTTTATGGTAAAGCTGTGTTCTGGACCTGGAAATTCACCATTCAGTACTTCTTCTTTATATTTTTTAAATGCTTCCAGAATTTTCGGAGATAGATTAATGTATTGCTTGACGAATTTTGGCTTGAATCTTTCAAAAAGTCCGAGTAAATCGTGCGTGACTAATACTTGGCCGTCGCAATAAATGCCAGCGCCGATTCCAACCGTTGGAATTTTTAACTTCTCCGTGATTTGTTTCGCTACTAAGTCTGGAACGCATTCCAAAACGATGCTGAAACATCCCAATTTCTCCAGAAGCCCTGCTTGGGAAATTAATCTTTTAGCGGCATCGGCGTCTTTGCCCTGGACTTTAAATCCTCCCAGTTGATCAGCGGTCTGCGGCGTAAGTCCGATGTGCCCCATAACCGGGATTCCTGCCTTGATAATTGTCTCCGTGACTTGGGGGCATTTATCAAACCATTCAAGTTTTACCGCGTCGCAACCTTCATCTATAAAACGCTTGGCGTTCTTTACCGATTCTTCAGGATTTGTCTGGTAGGATTCATAGGGCATATCCCCTACTAAGAAGGCATATTTTACTGCACGTTTGACCGCCTTAGTGTGATGAATCATTTCGGTCATCCCTACTTCAGTAGTTGATTTTAATCCTAGTACGACGTTCGCTACCGAGTCTCCAACTAAAATCATATCTATCCCTGCTTGATCAATTAAAGATGCCGTAGGAAAATCATAGGCCGTAAGCATGGTGATTTTTTGCTTTTTTTGTTTCATTTTCTTGATGTCTTCCAGGGTAATCTTTTTTCGTTCCATCTTACCTACCTCTTTTTTAGATAATTATCTATCGACACAGCCGCTTTTTTGCCTGCGCCCATGGCAGAAATTACGGTGTCGGCTCCGGTAATTATGTCTCCTCCGGCAAAAACGCCGGGGATTGATGTCATTAGATTTTCATCTACCCAGATCGTTCCGTCTTCGTTGACCTTTAAATTAGGTGTCGATTTATAAAGCAAAGGATTTGGGTTTTGTCCGATAGCCACAATGACTGTATCCACATCTAAGATAAATTCTGAATTTTTAATAGGGACCGGCCTGCGTCTTCCCGAAGCATCGGGTTCGCCAAGCTGCATCTGGATACACCTCATTCCTTTGACAAAACCATTTTCACCCCGCCCTTCTTTTAATATTTTATTATTTTTTGAAGAAGAGCGGGGTTCATCAACAATAATTTCTACCGGTTGAGTCAGTAGTTTGAATTTTAGGCCTTCTTCTCTGGCATTTTCGATTTCTTCAGCTCTAGCTGGCATCTCCTGTTCGCTTCTACGATAAACCAAAGTTACATCTTTTCCTAGTCGCATGGCTACTCTGGCGCAATCAAAAGCAACATTACCAGCTCCCACCACAGCGATTTTTTCTCCGATATTGACGGGAGTGGCGTATTCAGGAAATTTATAGGCCTTCATCAGATTAATTCTGGTTAGGAATTCATTGGCAGAGTAAACCCTGTTGGCATTTTCTCCTGGAATTCCCATAAATTGAGGCAAGCCAGCGCCGACTGCGATAAAAATCGTTTTAAAACCTTGTTGAAAGAGCTCATCAATGGCGTATGTCTTTCCGATTAAAACATTGGGGCGTAAATCTACGCCAAGAGATTTAATATAATCCACTTCTTGTAAGACAATTTTTTTGGGAAGCCTGAATTCCGGGATGCCGTACATAAGCACGCCTCCGGGAAGATGCAGTGATTCAAACATGGTGACATTGTATCCCATTTTTGCCAGATCCGCAGCAGCGGTTAGCCCAGCAGGACCGGAACCTGCGACAGCAACTTTGTCAGATTTTACGCTTTTGGTTGGTGTTATTGTCTGTCCTATTGCAGATTCATGATCAGCGGCAAAACGTTCTAGGGAGCCAATGTTTATGGCTTGATTTTTCTTACTTAAGATACAGGCTATTTCGCATTGATTTTCTTGGGGGCAAACCCTTCCGCAAACGGCTGGTAAATTATTTTTTTCTTTAATTTTCTTTATGGCCTCATCCAATTTATTTGCAGAAATCAGTTTAATAAAAGCGGGAATATCTATCTGTACCGGGCAGCCAGCTACGCATAGAGGTTTTTTACATTGGAGGCAACGTTTAGCCTCGGCAAGCGCTTGTTCTTTGGAAAAGCCCAGCGCTACTTCAAAGAAGTTTTTTACTCGTTCTTCGCTCTTTTGCTTGGGCATCTTTTGTTGAGACATTCTTCTTGCTCCTTAAATAAATTCAATCTGGATTTTAATTCCTTAAAATCAACCAAATGGCCGTCGAATTCCGGTCCATCAACACAGCCAAAATAAGTTTTTCCACCCACTGTTACTCTGCAGGCACCGCACATGCCCGTAGCGTCTACCATGATCGGATTCAGATTAACCACAGTTTTTATTTTTAATGGCCGCGTTGCTTCGGATACCGCTGCCATCATTGGTACCGGGCCGATAGCGTATACTAAATCAATATGTTTGTTAGCTTGGAATAATTTATTTAATACTTCGGTTACCAGTCCTTTTTGTCCATATGTGCCGTCATCTGTGGTTACGTAGAATTGGTCACAGGTATCTTTCATTTCTTTTTCCAGAAATATCAGGTTTTTACTGCGCGCTCCGATGATTCCGATAACCTCGTTTCCTTCGTTCTTAAATGCGCGGCTGACAGGATAAACCTCAGCAATGCCTACCCCGCCTCCTATACAGACTATGGTGCCAACATTTTTTATTTCCGTTGGCTTTCCTAGAGGCCCGAGCACTGCCTGAATAGAATCCCCTACTTTAAGCTCCGCCAAAGTATTGGTAGAATGTCCGACTTCCTGAAAAATTAATTTAATCGTATTTTTTACAGGATTCCAGTCTGCCAGAGTTAGGGGAATCCTCTCTCCTTTTTCATCAACAATAACAATGACAAATTGCCCGGTTTTTGCTTTTTGGGCAATTTCGGGAGCGTTAATTTTGATTTCATTTATTCCCGGAGCAAGGCTTTTCTTAGAACATATCGAATACATGAATATCGTCCTCCGTATAAATTAGAGCTCGAGAATTATTATAATAATTAACCAGGTCTAATCCTTTTTCTTTTCCAAGCACAAAAATCGTGGTGGCTAAGGCATCTGCGGTTAAGCAATCTTGTGCCAGAACAGTCGCAGATATAACCTTGGATTCTGCAGGATGTCCTGTATGCGGATCAATCATATGAGAATAACGCTTATCTCCTACTACAAACATTTGCTGATAGTCGCCAGAGGTAGATACTGCCTGATCTTTAAGATTCAATATATCTAATAATTCTTTTTTATTGCGAGGATGTTGAATTCCCACTTGCCAGGGTTCTCCGTTTTTGTCTCCCAAACAAAATATATCCCCAGCTACGGAAATTAAGCAAGATTTTACTCCGAAGTCTCTAACTTTTTTGATGGCGCAATCGACAGCGTATCCTTTTCCCATAGCCCCGAGGTCTACTTTTATGCCTTCTTTTAAAAACGCGATAGTTGATTCTTTTTCATCAATCAAGACCTTATCGAAGCCGACTAATTGTTTAGCGTTCTTGATATCTTCGCTTTTAGGCAAAACGTTGTTTTTAATCGCTTTTTTCCAGATATCAACTAAAGGTCCAACGGTGACATCAAAGGCGCCGTTACTGGCAAGATAAAACTCTTTTGCTTTTATGAGAACGTATAATAAATCCGGGCCGACCTTGAGCTTGCCCGAGGCATTTAATTTTGATACTTCGCTATCAGGGATATATTTGCTTAAAAGGTTTTCAACCCTTCTTATCTCATTAAAAGCTATATCAATTGCTTGCTGATCAGGGCAGGTAATCTCTACTATCGTGCCCATCAAGAATTCGCTGCGTTTGTAATAGTTATTTTTAGAGCAAGAAAATATATTAATGATAAACACGGTTGAAATCAATAAAAAAAGTGTATTTTTCAAGAGTCTCATTTTTTTATCTTTAATAAGTTCTCAATATCAAGAGTGTTTACTATATCACTTTTTTCAAGCCATCCCCTTCTTGCGACGGCTATGCCGAATTTCATTCCGTTCAGATGCTCAAAACTATGCGAGTCGGTCCCGATGGCTAATTTTACACCTTTTTCTTTAGCGGCTCTAGCATGAATATCGTTTAGGTCAAGCCTGTTGGGGAAAGCGTTAATTTCCAAAAAAGTCCCCGTTTCTTTTGCTACTTTTAGAATTTCATCAAAATCCAAATCGTAGGGGTCTCTTGTTCCCCATAGTCTGCCGGTTGGATGCGCGATAATATCGACGTGTTTGTTCTTGCATGCGCTAACGATTCTTTTAGTTAGTTGTGTTTTGGATTGTTTAAATCCAGTATGTACCGCAGCAACTACAACGTCAAATTCGGCTAAAACATTATCATTATAATCAAGATTGCCTTCTGAATCAATATCTACCTCTGTGCCGTAAAGTATAGTAAAATCCTTAAATATCTTGTTTAATTTTTCAATTTCGCTTTTTTTCTTTTTCAAATCATCAATAGACATGCCGTTTGCTACTCTTAAGCTTTGCGAATGGTCAGTAATGGCAATATATCTATACCCCTTTTCTATGGCAGCTTGAGCCATATCTTGGATTGAGCTTTCACCATCAGAATAAGTTGAATGCGTATGCAGGTCTCCCTTTATATCCGTTATTTCTATTAGATTGGGGAGCTTGTGCTCAGAGGCAAGCTCTATCTCTCCGGTATCTTCGCGCAATTCCGGTTCGATATAATCAAGTTTTAGTAATTTGAATATTTCTTCTTCAGTTTTCCCCGCAAGATATTTATCTTTAGCAGTTCTTACTGAAAATACTCCGTATTCGCTTATTTTTTGTTTTCTTCTTTGAGCAATTTGGCGGAGCTTAACATTAAAATTCTTAGACCCAGTAAAATATAAAAGCGCTGCCCCGAACTCTTTTTCACCGACAACTCGCACGTCTACCTGAACGTCATCTTTAGTCAGGACTGAGGATTTAGTTTCGCCAGTGGCGAGGATTCTTTTTGCTGGAGGAAGCTTTGTAAAAGTATTCATGATTTTTTTGGGATGATTTGAGACTATTAAGATATCTATATCTTTTACCGTTTCTTTCATGCGCCTTAAACTTCCAGCCACAGAAATCTTTTTGACTTCCTGGATTTTTCTTAAAGCCGATGTAAAATATCCGGCGATTTCCATAGCAGTTGCCAAGGACATTCTTTCTTTGCCTTTCTTGACAAGCTCTATTCCTTTTTGGATATTTTCAATGGTTTTATCCTTTATGCCAAAAATACCATCCAGTCTTTTTTTCTTTATCGCTAGTTCAAGATCCAAGATGCTCTTTATTTTTAATTTATCATAAAGTAGCTTGGTTGTTTTTGGTCCTACTGAAGGAATATTTAATATTTGTAGCAAGCCTTCGGGGATAGTTTTTTTTAGGTCGCGCAGAAACTTAAGTTTTCCGGTCTTGTGGAATTCTTTAATTTTCTCAGCCAGATCTTTACCGATTCCTGGTATATCTGTAAGGTTGTCCCTTTTTATAAATTCTGCTATATCTTCGGTTGTGGATTCAATATTTTGAGCCGCTCTTTCATAAGCGCGGATCCTGAAGACATTATCGCCTTTTATTTCGAGAATTCTGGCTATTTCTCTAAAAATTTCGGCAATTTCTAGATTTCTCATAATTTATCTATTTTCTAAAATTGATTTTATAAATCACGCAGACTTTGAAAAAATTTCTCAATCCCTAAAAACAACATAGAAAGTAGGCTCCCGATTAATAATCCGGCTATTACATCGGTAGGATAATGGTGGCCAAGATAAATCCTTGATATACCTACAAGCAAAGCAATTGGTATTAACGCAAAGCCTAATTTCTTATATTTGAAACATAATATAGTTATGACTACGGCTATTAGAGTTGAGTGAACCGAAGGGAATGCAGGAGATTGAGTTTTCCCTATAACGCTGATACCGGTGTATAGCTCTAAAGGGCGGGGCCTGTTTACCGCCTCTTTTATTACCATGGCCAGAAAATAAGAAATGTAACCGGTGAATAAAATAAAAACAGAAACAAATTTTTCTTTATATCTTCCTAATATAAACATCAGAATACATAATATTATGATTGCTGGTGGTTCTGCCAGGCGCGTAATAAATGGGAAGATCGTATCTAGAGAATGGTTCTTTAAAGTTTTATTAATAAAAAAGAATATTGCCTTATCCAGAGTAAGCATTGTATTTAATAAGTTTTCCATATCTAATTTTCTCCTTGTGACTTAATAAAATTAGCATATTTTCTCGCGCTTTCTCTAGCCGTTCTTTTAAGACTAGAATAGTCTATTTCAGCGAGCCCAAACCTGGGTGAGAATCCTTTATCCCATTCAAAGTTGTCGATTAAAGACCAGTATAGATAGCCTATGACTGGTATATCTAAGTTCAAGGCTTTCTCAATTTGTTTTAAATGTTGAAAAATAAAATCCCAGCGCTGGTTGTCGTCCTGAGTGCAGATCCCATTTTCAGTTATTAAAATAGGTAAATTAAATTTTTTTAAAGCCCTTAAAGATTCTATGATGCCTTCAGGATAAATTTCCCAGCCAAGCGAATTTTTATTTGCGGCGTGATTATGCATAGTGTTACAGTGTGTTCCGAAGCATTCCTTGATATTTGGAAGGGAAAATTTCACAAAATTTCTTGTGTAGTAATTTAAACCGATAAAATCCAAATGGTTTTTTATTTGATCCATGAAATCAAAATTAAAGAATTTGTTTCTTAATAAGGCAGCAGTTTTATTCAATAGGGAAAAATTATTCGGGCACGCCTGAAACAACTGGAATTGTTTGGCAATGCTTACCATCGGTTTGTCATAATTCATATTTTTATAAATTTGATGAATCTTATCGTAAGCTTTTTTGTGAGCTATAATTAAATTGTCTTTTACTCTATTTGCTTTAAGCAGCGATTTCTCTCCTGCTGGCCAAGCACCGGTTATATATGATGCGTGGACATAAACCATTGGTTCGTTAATTGTGATCCAGTATTTGACACTCCCCCCTAGGCTAGAGACAATTTTTTCTGTATATTTTTCAAAATAAGTTGCAATATATTTGTTTAGCCATCCGCCTTTTTTAAAGAGCCATAATGGGTTGGTAAAATGATGTAATGTAACTATTGGTTCAATATTTCTTTTTAGAAGCGCATCAATGACTTTTTTGTAATGCGCAATTTCTTTTTCGCTAAATTTATTTTCTTCCGGCTCTACCCTGCTCCATTCTATTGAAAAACGATGGGCATTGTGGCTTAATTCTGAAGCTAAATTAAAATCATCTTCAAATAGCTCATAATGATTACAGGCTTTTCCGGAAGGCTCGATGAATTTTCCTTGTTGCTCGCAATACCACCAGTCGTTATTTGTATTGGCGCCTTCGACTTGATGCGATGATGTGGCCGCTCCCCATAAGAATTCT
>Ga0194125_10001896_pt1 | contig 35134 bp, 38 predicted proteins | sample TA2KigC250mmetaG_FD_148626 | JGI IMG/M metagenome (GOLD analysis project Ga0194125, IMG submission 148626) | Freshwater microbial communities from Lake Tanganyika, Tanzania - TA2015034 Kigoma Deep Cast 250m | ecosystem: Environmental > Aquatic > Freshwater > Lake | place: Tanzania: Lake...
TGGATCTGCGGCGGCTGACGCTGCGCGAGGTGGCTCTCGTCGGCACCATGGCTCATGCTTTCCCCGCCGACTTCCCCGAGGCGGTGCGGCTGCTGGGAACCCGGCAGGAGGGCTGGAACGATCTGGCTCCGCGTGCCCTGCCCCTGACCGATCTTGTCGAAGGGGCCCTCATCCCGATGGCCGAAGGCCGGAGCAAGCGCATCAAGACGCTGCTCGATCCTTGGGCCGACGAGCCGCGGCCGACCGTCACCTGAGGAGAAGAGCGGTGCCCTTCGGCAATGTGAAAGGAGTTTCGAGATGGCCGACATGAGATCTGAGTTCCCGGTAGCCACCACGCCGGCTCCCGGGGTAATGGGGGTCGACTGGGAGGAGCGGGTCAATTTCAGCCGGATGCGCGACTACCGGCTCGCCCGGGTGCGCGAGGCGCTGAACCAGACCGACCTGGGGGCGGTGCTCGTCTTCGACACCGCCAACATTCGCTACCTGACGGCGACCCACATCGGCTACTGGGCTTTCAACAAGACCGAGCGCTGGGGCCTGCTCACCCGTACCGGTGAGCCCTGGATCTGGGACTTCGGTTCGGCGGCCCGGGTTCACCGTACGCAGTGCACCTGGCTGATCCCCGAGCACTCCCGCGGCGGCAACACCGGCCTGGCCGGGTCGATCACCCCCAGCGTGGGTTTGGTCGCCGGCGCCGTTGCGCAGATCAAGGAGGTGCTCGAGGCCGAAGGGGTGCTCGGAATGCCGATCGGCGTCGACATGGCCGAGACCGAGATGTTCTTGGAACTGACGCGCGCCGGGATCGAGGTGCGCAACGGGCAGCAGGTGATGATGGAGGCCCGGGAGATCAAGAACCAGGACGAGATCATGCTGCTGACCCAGGCGGCGGCCATGGTCGACGGCATCTACCAGGACATCTACGAGGCCCTGAAGCCGGGGGTGCGGGAGAGCGACATCGTCGCCATGGCCCACAAGCGGCTGTTCGAGATGGGCTCGGAGCAGGTCGAGGCGATCAACGCCATCTCCGGCGAGCGGGCGAACCCGCATCCGCACGTCTTCTCCGACCGGCTGCTCCGACCGGGGGACTCGGCTTACTTCGACATCATCCACTCCTTCAATGGCTACCGCACCTGCTACTACCGCACCTTCGCCGTGGGCCGGGCCACCCAGGCCCAGCGCGATGCCTACAAGCAGTGCCGGGAGTGGCTCGATGCCGCCATAGAGATGGTGAAGCCGGGGGTCACCACCGACCAGATCGCCCGGGTCTGGCCCGAGGCCCCCGAGTTCGGCTTCCCCAACGAGATGGAGGCCTTCGGGCTCCAGTTCGGCCACGGCGTGGGTGTGGCCGTGCACGAGCGGCCGGTGATCAGCCGCCTCAACTCCCTGGTGGAGCCGCTGGAGCTCAAGGAGAACATGTTCTTCGCCCTCGAGACGTACTGCCCCGCCGCCGACGGTCGCTCGGCAGCTCGCATCGAGGAGATGGTGGTCTGCACGAAGGACGGGCCGAAGGTGGTCACTCTGTTCCCGGCCGAGGAACTGGTGATCGCCAACGCGTACTGATGGCGTCGGCGCACCGGGGAACAGCCGGGATCCTGGCGGGGTCCCGGCCGCCGGGTCGTCGGGTCGGCTTGAACTAGAAGGCCGGGTACGAGGTGGCTCGGGCGAGCCCCCGTTCCAGGGACGATGAGGAAGGAAGATCATGAGCGAGGCCCTGAAGGTCGGTTTTGCCGGGATCGGGCGGATGGGGAGCCCCATGGCGGCCAATGTGGCCAAAGCCGGCTTCCCGCTGACGGTGTGGAACCGCACACGCTCCAAGGCGGAGGCGCTGGCCGTCGAAGTCGGCGCCTCCGTCGCGGACAAGCCGGCCGGCCTGGCCGGCTGCGACGTGATCATCACCATGATGGCCGATGGGCCGGCGACCGAGTCGGTGTACGAGGGGCCCAATGGGCTGTTGGCGGCTCTCACCCCGGGGAAGGTGTGCGTCGACATGGCCACCCTGGCGCCCTCGCATATGCGCTCCCTGGCGGAGCGGGCGGCGGGGAAGGGAGCCGGTTTCCTCGACTGCCCGGTGTCGGGGAGCATCGCCCTGGCCACGGCGGGCACGCTGACCCTCATGGTCGGTGGCGAAGCCGCCGTTCTCGAGCGGGTGCGTCCCGTTCTCGGGGCCATGGGGGCGAAGATCTACCATATGGGCGGTGTCGGCACGGGGGCGACGATCAAACTGGCGGTGAACTCGATCATCTTCTCTCTGGGCGAGGCGGTGGCGGAGGGCCTGGTCTTGGCCGAGCGGGCGGGGATCGCCCGTGCTACCGCCTATGAGGTCTTTGCCAATAGCGCCATCTCGGCGCCCTTCGTCCAGTATCGGCGCGAAGCCTACGAGCGGCCGGGGGAGATCCCGGTGGCCCTCCGCATGGTGCTCGCCGTCAAGGACCTCGACCTCGCCTTGAGCCTGGCCCAGGAGGTCGGCGCTCCTCTGCCGCAGGCGAAGCTCAATCGCGAGATCTACCACGAGGCGGCCGGCGCCGGGTTCGGTGACTGGGACATGTCGGGGGTGGCCGAGTACTTCCGGAGGAAGGTCGCGGCCGACGGGGCATGACAGAGCGCGCCACGCCCCTTCCGCTTCAGGGCATCCGGGTTCTCGATGTGGCGCACGTCATCGCCGGGCCTCACCTGGCGGCGCGCCTGGGGGACTTCGGCGCGGATGTGGTGAAAGTGGAGCACCCGCGCGGCGGGGACACCAGCCGTCAGCTCGGGTGGAAAGTGGGCGGGCAGGCCCTGTGGTCGAAGCACCTGGGGCGGAACAAGAGATCGGTGACCCTCGACCTGTCCGTTCCGGGAGGGCAGGATCTCCTGGCGGGGCTGGCGGGCTCGGCGGATGTGCTGATCGAAGCGTTTCGGCCGGGAGTGATGGAGGGGTGGAACCTGGGCCCGGAGCGGCTCTGCGCCCGGAACCCCCGGCTGGTCTACGTGCGGTTCTCCGGGTTCGGCCAGACCGGGCCCTACGCTCAGCGCCCCTGTCTCGGCACGGTGGCGGAGGCCATGTCGGGGTTCGTGCACATGAACGGGGTCCCCGGCCAGCCGCCGCTGCTGCCTCCCGTCGCGCTGGCGGACGAAGTGGCGGCGCTGTTCGGCTGCTATGCAGTGATGCTTGCGCTGTACGCCCGCGACGCTCGCGGCGGCTCGGGGCAGGTGGTCGACATCTCCCTCGTCGAGACCCTATTCAACATCCTGGGACCGCTGGCACTGGCTCGCGACACTCTGGGAGTGGTCGTCGGCCCCACTGCGGGCGGTCTGCCGTTCTCGGCGCCGCGCGGCACCTACCGTACCGCTGAGGGGCGCTGGCTATCCCTGTCGGGTACCGCCCCGAGCAGCGCCCGCGGTGTTCTCCTGGCGGTCGGAGGCCCTCTCCTGGCTGAGGACGAGCGCTTCAGCACCGGCGAGGCCCGGCTGGCCAACGTCGAGGAACTCGATCGGCTGATCGCCGAGTGGGTGGGGCGGCACCGCCTCGAGGAGGCGCTGGAGGAACTGCGCGCGAAGGGAGTGGCCGTCGGGCCGGTGCTCGACGCGGCCGGGGTGATGGACGACCCGCACTTCCAGGAGCGAGGCATGCTGGTGCCGATGGCCGACCCGGACCTGGGGGAGGTGCGAGTGCCGGCCGTGCAGCCGCGCCTCCGCGGCACCCCGGGCCGGATCAAAGGTCTCGGGGCTCATCTGGGGGAGCACACCAACGAGGTGTTGGCGGCAGAACTGGGTATGTCTGCCGAGGAGATCGAAGCGCTGCGCCGCGACGGCGTGGTCTGAGGTCCGCCGCCGGGGTTCGGTGGAGAGCCCCTCGCCTTCCTGCCGACCCTCCCCAGTTGTGGCCTTCCTGTGTTTGATATACGATATATGGACCTCCGCAAGGAGGCGTTCGGGAGGGAACCACCAAGGAGGATCGAATGCGACTCGGCAAGAGGCTGAGCGTCATCGTACTGATTGCCGTGCTGGCGGTGATTGCCGCCGCCTGCGGCGACGATGCCGCCACCACCACGGCGGCTCCGACCACCACGGCGGCTCCGACCACCACGGCGGCCGAAGCCGGCGGGACGATCGTGGCCTTTATCCCGGTAACCACCAACACTTACATCGCCGAATGGGCGCGCGGCGCCCAGCTGGCCGCCGCGCAGTACGGCTACAACCTGATCGTGATCGAGAACAACTTCGATCAAGCCGAGCAGGACACCCAGGTGCAGCAGCAGTTGGGTGCCGGCGGTGATGTGAAGGCCTACGTCTGGTGGCCCAGCGACAACGCAGCGGGCGTGGCCTCGCTGCAGGCACTGGCGGCGAGCGGCATCCCGGTCATCCAGACCAACCAGTACCCCTTTGCCGGCAGCGAGCGGCTCGTCGTCGGCTACGCCGGCGTGAACGACACCTTCAATGGCGAAGTGGCCGGTGAGCTGATCGTCGAGGCGCGCGACTGGATGGTGGACAACGGCATCGAACTGCACAGTGAGGGCGGCAACGCCATCATCGTTGGGTTCGTGCCCGGCTACCAGGCCGGCATCGACCGGACGGCCGCGGCCACGGCGAAGATGGAGGCGGCCGGCATCACCGTACTCGGCATGATCGAGTCGGGCTTCGACCCGGCCTCCGGCTACGCCGGAGCCAAGGAGCTGATCGCCGCCCACCGGGCTGCGGGCATCGACCTGGTTTACGCGCACAACAGCGCCCTGAATGAGGGCGTGATCCAGGCGCTCGAAGAAGAGGGCTACGTCGTGGGCCCGAACAGCCCCACCGTCATGGCCATCGCAGGCACCTGCCACGGAAACCTTGAGTACCTGGAAAACGGCAAGGAGTTCGCCACCGGGCTTCAGGCCGCCCGCCTCGAGGGGATCTTCAGCATCAACACCCTGCATGAGTACCTGACCACCGGGTCGCTGGCGTCGTTCGACAACTTCATCCCGAACCCGCCGCTCCACAGCCCGGCCTACGGCATCACTGCGGAGAACGAACTGGAGACCATCACGCTGGAGGGCTTCTCGGTCGAGGAGCTCTGCAGCTACTGATGCCATTGCACTGATCAGACCCCGCTGGTGCGGGGCGCTGCCCCCCTGCGCCCCGCACCAGCCCCTCACCCCGCGAGACACCCCTTCGGTGGCCTCGCCCCGGGTTCATGTCCTTCGGTAGGCGCTGGAGGTGAGATGTGACGGCGACCAACCTGTTCCACGTGGGCGTGCTGGTGCCCGACATAGAGAAGGCGATGGACCGGTTCTCGGAGGCACTCGGCCTGACGTTCATGGATCCGGCGGTCGCCCACGTCGATGCCTTCGAGCAGGCCTCCGGCACGAACGTCCTCGACCTGCGGATCACCTGGTCGAAGGAGGGGCCGCCCTACCTGGAGTTGCTGGAATCCCAGGACAACGAAGGCCTCTACGGGCACCATCAGGAAGGACTCCACCACGTCGGCCTCTGGGAGCCCGACCCTGTGAAGCTGATGGAGCGCCTGGTAGGCATGGGCCTGACCAAGGAGGCCATCCAGTGGGCTCCCGAGGGGGGCATCATTGCGGCCTACACCGCGCCGCGTGAGCTCTACGGGACTCGTCTGGAGTTCATCGAAGCTTCCCGGAAACCGGGGATGGAGGCTTGGCTGACGGGTGGGTCATGGAGCGATTGAGGCGGGCAGCCGGGCACAGCGAGGGAGAGCGCGGATGACCGACACGCCCACCGCCGTTATGGCGCCGACTCTCTCCATGCGGGGCATGTGCAAGCGCTTCGGGCACATCCAGGCGCTCGATCACGCCGACTTCGAGGTGAGGGCCGGCGAGGTCATGGCCCTTGTCGGGGAGAACGGGGCCGGGAAGAGCACCCTGGTCAAGATCCTCGCCGGCTTGTACCGGCCGGACGCCGGTGAGGTTCTGCTCGACGGCGAGCCCTTCGACCTCGGGGGAGTCCTGAAGGCGGAGCACGCCCGTATCGCCGTCGTGCAGCAGGAGCTCAGCCTGGTGCCCACGCTGACCATTGCCGAGAATGTGTTCCTCGGCAGCTCACGCGGCCGCACCTGGCGGAGCCCGCATCGCCTGGCCGCGGAGGCGGCGTCGTACCTGGAGCGGGTCGGCCTCGGTGGCCTCGACCCGCTGCGTTCGATCGAACGGCTCTCGGTGGCCGAGCGGCAGCTCATCGAGGTGGCTCGCCTGGTGGCGCGAGATGCCCGCATCCTGATCTTCGACGAGCCCACCGCAGCTCTGTCGGAGGCGGAGACGGATGGCGTCAAACGGGTGGTGCGCAAGCTGCGCGATGAGGGGGGCTCCATCATCTACGTGACTCACCGGCTGGACGAGGTCTTCGACCTCGCCGACCGGGTCACCGTCTTCAGGGATGGTCGCAGCCAGCCCCCGACGGCGGTGAGCGATCTCGACGTCGACGAGTTGATCCACCGCATGCTCGGGTCACGGCTCGAGGCGATGTACCCGGCGCACGGCACGACACGCGGCGAGGTAGTGCTGTCGCTGGAGGATCTGCGGGGACCCGGCTTGGCGGCGCCGGTCGGCCTCGAGGTGCGCCGCGGGGAGATCGTAGGCCTCGCCGGGCAGGTGGGCAGCGGAGCCTCCGCCCTCTTGCAGGTGGTATCCGGCACGGTCACCAGCTTCGGTGGGCGGGTGCGCGTCGACGGCAAGGCCGTCCCGCCCTTCAACATCTCCGCCGCCATCCGCATGGGAATCGGCTACGCCTCCTCGGATCGCAAGAAGGATGGCCTGTTCCTGGGGCGGAAGGTTTCCGAGAACCTGACCGCCCCCTCTCTCCATCTGGTGTCGCGCACCGGGTGGGTGATGAGGTCTCGAGAGCGTTCCATGGGCGAGCGGATCGCCGCCCTCTTCAAGATCGACCCGGGTCGCCTGCGTTCGATCGCCGGCACCCTGAGCGGGGGGAACCAGCAGAAGGTCGCGGTAGGCAAGTGGCTGGGGCCGGAGCCTGCCGTCCTGCTGGTGGACGAACCTACCCGGGGGGTGGATGTGGGGGCTCGCGCCGAGATCTACGGCAACCTGCGCGATCTGGCCGAGCAGGGCATGGCGGTGGTGTTCGCCTCGTCCGATGTGCAGGAGATCCTGGGGCTGGCCGACACGATCGTCACGTTCTTCAGAGGGGAAATGGTGAGCATCAGGCGACGGCAAGACACGAACACGGCCACCATCATGCGAGAGATCACCCACCCCACCCACGGCGAGGTCGGGCCATGAGGGGCCGGGGCGAGCGCCTGGAGGAAGCGGCCCTGGCGGCGGCGCGCGATGCCGCCCGGATCCGGACCAGCCGGATCGCCACCCTGGCCATTGTCGGCGGGGCGGTTGTGGTGCTGTTCGTCGTGGGGTGGCTGACCACTCCCCAGTTCCTGCAGTGGCCCAACCTGCGCAACGTCGTCCGGTCGGCGGCGATGATCGGGATGATCGCGCTGGGGATGACCTTCATAACCCTCAGCGGGAACTTCTTCTCGCTGTCGGTTGCCCAGACGGGGGCTTTCTCCGCCATCGCCTTCGCCTTCATGATGTCGTGGGGATGGCCTCTGCCCCTTGCCCTCCTGGCCGTCCTCGCCGGCGCACTTCTGGTAGGTGCCGCTCAGGGCGGGCTGGTGGCCCTGGGCGGGAATCCGATCGTGGTGACGCTCGGCGTTGGGGCGGGGTTGTTCGGCTTAGGCAGCGTGCTGACGGACAACAAGACCATACGGCACGGCAACACGGCGGCCGACTGGATGGGCACCGGTCGTCCTCTGGGGATTCCCACCCAGACCTGGGCGTTCATCATCCTCTGCATCATCGCGGCCATCGTGCTGAGCAGGACTCGCTTCGGCCGGAACGTCCTGTTCGTTGGAGGCAACAAGTTCGCCGCGGCCTCCTCGGGGATCCGGCCGTCCCGGGTGGCGATCCAGGTGTTTGCCATCTCGGCCTTCGCTGCGTCGATCGCCGGGTTGTTTCTCTCGGCGCAGTTCGGCGAGGGCCGCCTGGACTCCTTCACCGGTGACGACATCAACGCCATTGCTGCCATCCTCGTGGGAGGTGCCGCCCTTCAGGGCGGGGAGGGCTCCCCCTTGCGCACCGCGCTGGGCGCCGTGTTCATTGCTGCGCTGGAGAACCTGATGGTGTTGCGCCAATACGCCTTCGGGGTTCGAAAACTGTGGGTGGGGGTGGCGATCCTCGTCGCGGTGTCCCTGTTCAACTACCTCAGGTCGCGAGCGAGGACGACGTGAAAGCACTGAAGAGAGCCACGCCAATCACCTGGGCCAGGCTGGCGGTCTTCGTCGGCGTCTTCCTGGCCTTCGCTCTGATCGACGGCCGCTTCGCCACGGTCAACAACGTCTACACGATCTTCGAGGGCTTCGCCTGGCTGGGACTGGGCGCCATGGCGGTGGGTATCACCATCATCGCCGGGGAGTTCGACCTGTCCGTGGGCTCCGCCGCGGCGGTGGCGGGCATCCTGTCGGTGAAGTTCATCGGAGGGCTGGGACTCCTTCCCACCGTGATCCTGGTGGGCCTCATCGGCATGGCCTTCGGGGCGATGCAGGGATGGCTCATCTACCGCCTGCGCATCGCCTCGCTGGTGTTCACCCTGGGCTCGTTGATCGCATTGCGCGGCCTGGCGTACATGATCTCGAACGAGAGAACGGTCGTCATGCAGGATCTCGAGGTGGCCAAGGCGGTGAAGCGGCAGCTCTTCATCTTCTCCCCCTTCAGCCTCACCACCATCGCCATCTTCGTGGTCATCGGCCTGTTCCTCCGCTACCACCGCTACGGGAGGGAGGTTTTCGCGGTCGGCGGCGGCCGCAACGAGGCCATCGCGGCCGGCGTGCCCCTGGCGCGCCCGCTGATCACGGCTTTCGCCCTGTCGGGGACTTGCGCCGCCCTGACGGGCGCGCTGAGCACCATCAAGTCGGGCAGCGCTTCGCCTTTCGGTTTCGAGCAGCTGCTGCTGCCGGCGGTCACCGCGGCGCTGATCGGCGGGGTGAGCCTGTTCGGAGGCAAGGGGACGGCGCCCGGCATCGCCGTCGGTGCCCTGACCATCCGGTTTCTGAACAGCGGGCTGAGCCTGCGGGGCTCGCCGTACTACGTAATCACGCTGGCCACCGGGACCCTGCTCATTGTCGTCGTGCTGCTGGAACTGGTGCTGGATCGGCCCGAGCTGCGCGACCGGATTCGCTTGCGGCGTCTGCGGCGTGCCATGGCTCGTGAGACCGGCGCCGGCTAGGAGGGAGAGGGAGATGGCCCTGCTGAGAAGGAATGCGGCGCTCTTCGGGGCCGACCTCCCAGCCGAGGGGGAGTGGCCGGTGCTCGGTGCTGCTGAGTTCGACGACGAGACGGAGCGCATCTATGCCGGGGTGCTGGGGGCGGGGGGGACTGTGCCCGTCCGCAGCCTCGGTCCCGAGGTCGAAGAGGCTCACCTCTTCCTGGGGTCGGCGGTCCTCCTGGGAGGGGGTCCGGAGCGGCCCCTACCGCGGCCGGCGGCGACGGCGACGTTCGGCGGCTGCTGCCATGGATTCGCCAACCGGAGCGCTGCGCCCCTCCGCTACCTGCGGGTCATGGTGGGCCCGGAGGGCGCCGAGCCGGCCGTGGTGCCGGGCGATACCGGGCGGGGTGCGGCGACTCAGGAACTCGACGTCAGCCTGGTGGAGGAGTTCTGGGCCCATGAGGGCCTCGGGATGATCACGTACCGGCGGCTATGGGGCCTGGAGGACTTCTCGACCAGGTTCGGGTTCGTCGACCACTGCGTGGTGCCGCCGGGCACCTCGGTCGGCTACCACCGCCACGACACCGTCCAGGAGTGCTACCTGATCATCCGGGGCGAAGGGGTCATGAAGGTCGACGGCGAAGTGGGGAGGGTGATCCCCGGGGATTGCGTGCCCAACCGCCTCGGCGGGTCCCACGGGCTGATCAACGGCGGCTCCGAGCCGGTGGAGTTCATCAACATCGCCGTGTGCCAGCGCAAGGGCGAGTGGGACGCGACGAACCTGGGTGACGACCTCAGCGACCTCATCTAGCGCTCATGTACCCGTTCTCTCCACGGATGCGGCCTCTGCGAATCGTCCCCGGTCCCGGGGTGTGGACCGGGCGCCGGAAGGTGCCTTCATGAGGCCGCGACGCTCGGTGTTCTACATCCCGGGGAACAACCCGAAGCTGCTCGGCAAGGCCGAGGGCATCCGGGCAGATGTCATCACTCTGGACCTCGAGGATTCGGTCCCGATGAGCGAGAAGCCGCGAGCCCGGGAGCTCACCCGGGCCCACCTGGTTCCCGCGGGCAGCAGCGGCGCCCAGGTCTACTGCCGGATAAACCCGTGGGCCAGCGGGCAGACCGAGGTGGACCTCCAGGCCATCGTCGGCCCGGACCTGGACGGGGTCTGCCTGCCGAAGGCCGATCACCCCGACGAGGTGGTCCGCCTGGCAGAGGCCCTGAGCCGGCTGGAGCTCGAGCGCGGGGTGCCCGAGGGATCCACCCAGATCCAGCTGCTCATCGAGACGGCCCGGGGGCTGATGCACTGCTACGACGCCGCGCAGGCCTCGCCGCGCGTGGAGGCACTTCTGTTCGGTGCCCTGGACTTCGCCCGCGACATGGGGGTGCATCCAGAGCCCCGGGCGGCGGTGGTGGCCTATCCCCGGGCGCAGGTCGCCGTGGCCGCCCGAGCGGCCCGCCGCACCGCCATCGACTCGGTCTTCCCGGGATACCAGGATCCCGAGGGATTCGAGGCCGACACCCTCCTGAGCCGGGAGCTGGGCTACGAGGGCCGGATCGTCATCCATCCCGCTCAGCTCGCCCCGACGCATCGGCTGTACGCCCCTTCCGATGAGGAGATCGAGTGGGCGCGCCAGGTCGTCGAGGTGTTCGAGCAGGTGGCGATGCCGCAGGGGCTGGGCGCCGTTCCGCTCGAGGGCACGATGGTCGACATCCCGGTGTACGAGGCTGCCCGGAGGCTGCTCTGCCGCCGGGTGGACATGGACGTCAGAACGGAGGCATGAATGGGCCAGGAAGGGGCCGACGCGGGGCTGCTGCGTTTGCTGGAGAAATCGAGGGCGGCGCAGGCGGAGTGGGCGCAGGCGGACCAGCGCACTCTCGACCGCGCGGTGCGGGAGATCGCCCGTACGGTCTACGACAACGCAGAAGAACTGGCCCGGCTCACCGTCGAGGAGACGAAACTCGGAGGCTACGAGTTCAACCTCGAGCAGGACCGTCGCAAGGCGGAGATCATCTGGAACGACCTCAGGGGCAAGAAGTCGGTCGGCATCATCAACCGCGACGAGGCATTGGGTCTCGTCGAGATCGCCAAGCCCATCGGTGTGGTGGGCGCCGTCCTGCCCTTGACCATCCCGGTGACCAACACCATGTCGAACGGGATGTTCTCCCTGAAATGCGGCAACGCCGTCATCTTCGCCCCGCACCCGCGGGCCAAGAACACCGTGCGCCGCACCCTCGACCTCGTCCTCGAGCGCCTGGGCCCCCTGGGGGTCCCGGCGAACCTTCTGCAGATGCTGGAGGAGCCCTCCATTGAGCTCACCCGCCAACTGATGAGTCTGGTGGACGTGACCGTGGCCACCGGAGGCGTAGGGATGGTCAAATCCGCGTACTCCAGCGGCAAGCCAGCCTACGGGGTCGGCCCGGGGAACGTGCAGGCCATCATCGACCGGGGCGCGGACTTCGAGGATGCCGTCGAGAAGATCATCTCCAGCCGGACTTTCAACCTGGGCCTCCCCTGCGGCAGCGAGCAGGCCACCCACGTGCCGCAGGAGCACTTCGAGGAGATCGTGGCCCTGTTCGTCGAGCACGGGGCCGCCTACTTCGACGCCCCGGCCGACGTCCTCCGCATCCAACAGGCCCTCTTCGACGAGAAGGGGGCCATGCGCGGAGACACGATCGGCATCACCGCCGCCCAGATCGCGGCGGTCGCCGGCCTGACCGTGGCGCCCGAGACGCGGATGCTGCTCCTGAAGGGCGACTTCGAGCACCAGGACGCCGTCCTGCGCAAGGAGAAGCTGAGCCCCGTCGGGATCATCTACGCCTACGAGCGCTTCGAGGATGCCCTCGAGATCGCCCACGCCAACCTGAACCTCATCGGAAAGGGCCACTCGGCGGTCATCCACTCCTCGGATGCCCAGCACATCGAGCAGGTCGGGCGGACCCTCCCCGTCTCCCGGGTGATCGTGAACCAGGCGTGCAACTTCACGACCGGCGGGGCTTTCAACATCGCCTTCACCCCCACCACGACGCTGGGGTGCGGTTTCTGGGGCAACACGCTCCTCTCGGAGAACCTCACGTACAAGCACCTGATGAACGTCACCCGCATCGGTTACCCGATTCCGGGCCGCCGCCCGAGCAGCGAGGAGATCTGGGCCCTGGAGTAGCGGGGGCCGGGCCGGCGCGGCTTAGGCCGGGCTGGACGGGTCGGGGGCGCTCGGCCCCACCCCACGCCGCGGCCCCCGGCTAACCTCGGCGCCGTCATGCCCCGGCGCATCCTCATCGCCAAGCCCGGACTCGACGGGCACGACCGCGGCGCCAAGGTGATCGCCCGAGCGCTGCGTGACGCCGGCTGCGAGGTCATCTACTCGGGGCTGTTCCAGACTCCCGAGCAGATCGTGGAGACCGCTTTGCAGGAGGACGTGGGCGGCATCGGCCTGTCGCTGCTGTCGGGCTCGCACATGACCCTCTTCCCCCGGGTGGTGGAGCTCCTGCGAGAGCGCGATGCCGCCGACATCGTGGTCTTCGGCGGGGGCATCGTTCCCCAGGACGACATCGTCGCCCTCAAGGCAAAGGGCCTGGCCGAGATCTTCACCCCGGGGGCCTCCCTGGGCGACATCGTGCGCTGGGTGGAAGCCCACATCCCGGAGTAAGCCGCGTGGACCTCCTCGAATTCCAGGGGAAGCAACTGTTCGCCCGGGTGGGCGTCCCGGTGCCGGAGGGGCGGGTGGCCGCCACCCCGGGGGAGGCGCGCCGCGGCGCCGAGGAGTTGGGCGGCCGGGTGGTGGTGAAGGCCCAGGTCCGGGTGGGGGGCCGGGGCAAGGCGGGGGGCATCAAGGTGGCCGACGGTCCCGAGGCTGCCGAGGAGGCGGCGGCCGCCATTCTGGGCATGGACATCCGGGGGCACCGGGTGAACCTGGTGTGGGTGGAGCGGGCCACCGAGATCGCCGTCGAGTGGTACGTCTCGTTCACGCTGGACCGGGGGGCCGGCCAGCACCTGGCCATGGTGTCGGCCCGGGGCGGCATGGACATCGAAGCGGTGGCGGCCTCCGCGCCGGAGGCGGTGGTGCGGCGGCACATCGACCCGGTGGTCGGCCTGGCCGACTGGCAGGCCACCGACCTCGTGTATCGGGCCGGCCTCGACCGGGCGGCGGCCCGCTCGGCGGCGGCCACCCTGGGCCGCCTCTACCGGGCGTTCGTGGACCTGGACTGTGACCTGGTCGAGGTGAACCCCCTGGTGCTCACGGCGGGCGGCGAGGTGATCGCCCTCGACGCCAAGGTGACCCTCGACTCCAATGCCTTCTTCCGCCACCGGGACTTCGAGGCGTTCCGGGAGGCCTTCCAGGAAGACCCCATCGAACGTCTGGCCCGGGAGAAGGGCCTGGGCTTCATCAAACTCGACGGGTCGGTGGGGATCATCGGCAACGGGGCCGGCCTGGTGATGTCCACCCTGGACGTGGTCTCGCTGGTGGGCGGGGCGGCGGCCAACTTCCTGGACGTCGGCGGGGGCGCCGGGGCGGAGACCATCTCAGGCGCACTGGAGGTGCTGACGCAGGACCCGGCGGTCAACGCGGTCCTGGTGAACATCTTCGGCGGGATCACCCGCTGCGACCTGGTTGCCCGGGGGATAGTTGCTGCGCTGGGGGAACGAGAACTGCCGTGGCCCATCGTGGTGCGCCTCGACGGCACCAACGCCCGGGAAGGCCGGGCCATCCTGGCGCAGGTTGCTTCGGAGAAGGTGATCCCCGCGGCCACCATGCTCGAAGCGGCGCAGCGGGCCGTGGACCTGGCGGGGCGCCGCTGATGGCCGTCTACGTGGACGAGACCACCCGCCTGCTGGTGCAGAACCTCACCGGCCGCGAGGGCTCGTTCCACGCCATGCGCAACCGGGCCTACGGAACCAACGTAGTGGCCGGGGTGAGCCCGGGCCGGGGCGGCCAGGAGTTGCAGGAGGTGCCGGTCTTCGACACCGTCGCCCAGGCAGTCGAGGCCACCGGGGCCAACACCACCCTGTGCTTCGTGCCGGCCCCCTTCGCCCCCGACGCCATCCTGGAGGCGGCGGCGGCCCCGGGCATGCGCCTCATCGTCTGCATAACCGAGGGCATCCCCGCCCACGACGAGGCCCGGGTGGTCAACTACCTGCGCCGGACCACGCAGATGCCCCTCGTCGGCCCGAACTGCCCCGGGGTGATCTCCCCCGGGAAGGCCAACGTGGGGATCATGCCGCACGAGATCTGCCTGCCGGGCGACGTGGGGGTGGTCTCCCGCTCCGGCACCCTCACCTACCAGGCCGTCCACGAACTGACCGCCCGGGGCATCGGCCAGTCCACCTGCGTGGGCATCGGAGGCGATCCGGTGCCGGGCACCTCCTTCGTGGATGTGCTCTCTCGTTTCGAAGCCGACCCGGGAACCCGGGCGGTGGTGCTCATCGGGGAGATCGGAGGCGAGGCCGAGGAGCAGGCCGCCGCCTTCATCAAAGAGCAGATGACCAAGCCGGTGGTGGCCTACATCGCCGGTTTCACCGCCCCGCCGGGCAAGAAGATGGGCCACGCCGGGGCCATCATCAGCGGCTCCTCCGGCACCGCCGCCGCCAAGAAGGAGGCGCTGGAGGCCGCCGGGGCGGTGGTGGTCACCTACCCGACCGAGATCGGCGAAGCGGTGGCCGCGTTGCGCTGAGCGACTAGGTTGCTCATCGTGAGCAACGGCAACCCGCCTCCCCGCAAGCACCATTGGCCCACCACCGGTCCCCTGATAATCGGCCTGGGGGGCGGCTCGGGTTCGGGGAAGACCACCATCGCCCGGTCCATCCTGGAGGCCATCGGCCCCGACAACGTGGCGCTCATCCAGCACGACGCCTACTACCACGACCAGACCGACCTTCCCATGGAGGAGCGGGTCAAGGTCAACTACGACCACCCCGACTCCTTCGAGACCTCGCTGCTGGTGGAGCACCTGCGCGAACTGCGGGCGGGCAGGGCGATCGAGCGGCCCATCTACGACTTCACCGTGTACAACCGCCTGCCCGACACGGTGCGAGTAGAGCCCAAGCCGGTGGTGATCGTGGAGGGGATCCTGGTGCTCTACGAGCCGGAACTGCGCGAGTTGATGGACCTGAAGATCTACGTGGACACCGACCCCGACCTGCGCATCATGCGCCGCCTCGAGCGGGACCTCAACGAGCGGGGCCGCTCCTTCGACTCGGTGCACGACCAGTACCTGGCCACGGTGCGCCCCATGCACCTGCAGTTCGTGGAGCCGTCGAAGCGCTACGCCGACATGGTGATCCCCGAGGGCTACAACATGGGGGCGGTGGGGACGGTGATCTCGATGATTAGCGATGTGCTGAGGCGCCGGTGAAGGCCCGCCTCCTCTCCGGCAAGGAGGAGGCGGCGGCCGTCGAAGCCGAGGTGGCCGCCCGGGTGGCCGCCCTGGCCGCCCGGGGCAAGGCGGTGGGGTTGGCCACCGTCCTGGTAGGCGAAGACCCCGCCTCGCAGACCTACGTGCGGGGCAAGCACCGGGCCGCCGCCCGGGTGGGCATGCGGTCCTTCGACCACGCCCTTCCGGCCGAAACGGCCCCGGCCGACTTGGAGCGGCTCATCGACCGTCTGAACGCCGACCCGGCGGTAGACGCCATGCTGCTGCAGATCCCCCTGCCCGGAGGGCTCGACCCGCTGCCGTTCATAGAGAGCATCGACCCGGCCAAGGACGCCGACGGTCTGCACCCGGAGAACCTGGGCCGCCTGGTGCTGGGCCTCCCCGGGCTGCGACCCGCCACCCCCTCGGGAATCCTGCGCCTCCTCGACCACTACGGCGTCGAGACCCGTGGAGCCATCGTGGTGGTGGTGGGCCGCTCCTTCCTGGTGGGCCGGCCCCTGGCGATCCTGCTCGGCCTGAAGGGGCGCGACGCCACCGTGACCGTGGCCCACACCGCCACCGCCGACCTGGCCGGCCTCACCCGGCAGGCCGACATCGTGGTGGCGGCGGCCGGGCGGCGCGGGCTCATCGGGCCGGAGCACATCCGCCCCGGAGCGGTGGTCGTCGACGTTGGGACCAACCCGACCGAGAGCGGCCTGGTGGGGGACGTCGACTTCGTGGCGGTGTCCGAGATCGCCGGGGCGATCTCCCCGGTACCCGGGGGGGTGGGGCCCATGACCATCGCCGGCCTGCTGGAGAACGCGGTGACCGCCGCGGAGAGGCACGCCGAGGGCTGAGCCGCTGCCTCCGCTGCCGCGAGAGACGGCCGCGGTGGCCTGGACCCGGGGGTCGCCGACCCTCTAGAGTCCCTGTCGACAAGCGGCAGCGGCAGAGGGCGCGGGCATGGAGACGACCTGGACGGTGCTGAGCACGGCCCTGGTGGCCTATGCCCTGGGTTCCTTCCCCACCGCCTACCTGGTGGGCCGCCTGGCCCGTGGCATCGACCTGCGCACCGCGGGCGAGGGCAACGTCGGCGCCCGCAACACCTTCCACGAGGTCGGCCCCTGGTGGGGGGTGGGGGTGACTGCGCTGGACATGGGCAAGGGCGCCGCCGTCGCCCTGCTGTACGGGCGGTCGCCGCTCTGGCAGCTCGCCGTGGGTGCCGCCTTTCTGGTGATCGGCCACGCCTACCCGGTCTGGCTGCGCTTCGTTGGGGGCAAGGGGTTGGCCTCTGCCGGCGGCTTCTCGGTGGCCTTGTTCCCCTGGTCGGGGCTGGTGGCCGCCGGGGCCGGCGGCGTGGCCTGGCTGCTCACCCGGCGCTTTCTGCCCACCCTGGTCATCGTGGCGGTACTCATCTTCGCCTGTGCCCCGCTGTTCGGTTACGAGTGGCCGGTCATCCTCGTGGCTCTGGGCGCCTTCGCTCTCGTCGCCCTGAAACGAGTCGTCGACGAGCCGCGCATGAGGCGGATCGAAGCGGAGACGGGGTGGGACCGGGTCCGTGGGGGTACCCGGCCGTGAGCCGCGAACTGATCTTCGACTGGGCGCTCACCTGGCTGTTCCTGGCGCAACTGGCGCTGATCTTCTGGAATCAGAGGGTCCTGGCCCGGCCGCTGGCCCGGCTCTGGGAGGATGACTCCCCTCTGGTGAGCCTCCTGGTCCCCGCCCGGAACGAGGAGGCCACCATCGAGCGCTGCCTGCGCTCCCTCCTGACTCAGGACTACCCCCGCCTGGAGATCATCGTCCTCGACGACGGGTCCACCGACGCCACCGCGTCCGTGGTGAGAGCCGTGGGCGGCTCCCGGGTACGGCTGTTGGCCGGAACCCCTTTGCCTGCCGGCTGGACCGGCAAGAACTGGGCCTGCCACCAGTTGTCCCAGGCGGCGCGGGGCGACCTGCTGTGCTTCGTGGATGCCGACACCACTCTGGCCCCGGGCGCCCTGTCGGCCGCAACGGGGCTGCTGGAGGAGGAGGGGGCCGGCCTGGTCTCTCTGCTGCCCCGTTCCTCCCGGAAGTCGGTGAGCGGCGCGGTGCTGCTGCCGATGGTCCCCCACGCCATGTTCGCCCTGTTCCCCATGGCGGCGATGCACCGGAGCACGCATCCCTCCGTCGCCGTGGCCTTCGGGCCGTTCCTCCTCCTCACCAGAGAGGCCTATGCCGCTGCCGGAGGCCACGCCGCCCGCCCGGATTCCATCGTGGACGACGTCGAGATGAGCCGGGCGGTGAAGGCCGCCGGGTACCCGGTGCGCCTGGCCAACGGCAGCGATCTGGTGGAGACGCGTTGGTACGAGACCCCGGGGGACATCTGGCGCGGCTTCTCCAAGAACGCCTACGGCGGGGTGGGCTACAGCCCCTGGATGGCCGCCGCGGTCGTTCTCGTCCTGATGCCGGTGCTGCTCCTTCCCTTCTTCCGGGTGGGGGTGGGCTTGGTGGGGGGCGATATCCCGGCGGTGGCGCTGTGGCAGGTGGCCTTGCTGCTGTCGGGGCGGATGCTCACCGCGCACCTGGGGCGCGACCCGCAGTGGACCACCCCGCTGCATCCGTTCATGGTGGCCTTCTGGGGCCTGGCCCTGGCCTGGTCGGCGATGCTGTCGGCCACCCATCGGTCGGTGGTGTGGCGCGACCGCGAGGTGCCTACCCGGCCGGTCGAGCTGCCGTAGGCAGGGCCTCGTCTCGAGCCTCGGCCCGCCGCAGGAACCCGGCCCGATCGACCACCAGTCGTTCGATGCGCCCGTCGGCCAGGGGTACCTCCCCGCGGCGGGCGGTGACGGCGAAGACCAGGCGCCGCCCGACGATCTCCTCCAGGAGCGCGGTGGCCGTCACCTCGGTTCCCGTCGGCGACGGCGCCAGGTGGGCCAGTTCCACGCGGGTGCCGACGGTGGTCTCGCCGGGGCCGAGGCGGGCCGCCACTGCCGCCACGGTGGCTTCCTCGCACAGCGCCAGCAGACGCGGGGTGGCCAGCACCGGGACGTCGCCGGAACGGTGGGCCGGAGCCAGGTCGGCGGCGCCGACCACCAGGACGACGGTGGCGGCCAGGCCGGGGGTGAGGGTCACCCCCCGCCTCCGGTCTCGCTCTCCAAGGCATCGAGTATGCGGCGGCGGGCCTCGTCCGGAAGGCGGAGGCGGCCGTGGGCCCTGCCGAGCGAGCGCACTTCGCCGGTTTCCTCCACCGTCAGGCGGCAGCGGTCGCAGGTAGCCAGGTGCTCGGCGGCGCGGGCCTGTGTCGCCCCGTCGGGAGAGCCGTCGAGCAACTCCGGCAGGACGGCCTCGAGCTGATCACAGGTGAGATTCACGCAGGTACTCCTTCAGCGATACTCGGAGACGGGCGCGGGCGCGGGCCAGGCGCATCTTCACCGCCGACTCGCCGATACCCAGGGCGGCGGAGACCTCGGCGGTGCTCAGTTCGTTGACGTCGCGCAGTACGAAGGCGGCTCGCAGGGTCGGCGGCAACTCCCCTATGGCCGCGTCGAGGCGGTCGGCCAACTCGGGGCGGATCACCTCGGCATGCACCGCTTCGGCGGGTCGGTCGGCCAGCGGGAGCAACTCCGCATCGGCGGTGGGCAGCTCCCGCCTCCGGCGCAGCAGGGCGATGGCGCGGCGATACCCGATGCGGTAGACCCAGCCGGCGAGGGAGCCGTCCCCGCGATAGGGGGCCCGTCCTCGCAGGATGGCGAGGAAGGTGTCCGCCACTACGTCCTCGGCCAGGTGGTGGTCGCGCAGCAGCCGCACCGCCAGGGTGTACACCCCGTCGGCAAAACGGTCGAAGACCTCGGTGAGGGAGATCGGCGGCATGTGACCGGGCGGCAGGCTAACGCGTCGTACCGGGTGAGCCGAGAGAAGGAGGAGACCTCATGAGGCTGCGCAACGAAGGCATCTGGGATCGGGTGCTGCGGGTGACGGTGGGCATCGCTCTCATCGTGATCGGGTTCGCCGTGCTGGACGGGACTGCCGGCCTGGTGGTGGGCATCGTGGGCTTCGTCCCGCTGCTGACCGGGCTGGTCGGCTGGTGTCCGCTCTACAGCCTGTTCGGCATTCGCACCTGCCGCGTCGGGAGCTAGTGCTGTGACCACCAACCTCGTGGGGGGAGTCCGCTCCGGTGCCCTGCCGTGATCGGTTGCAATGACGCGGGGGACGGAGCAGGAGGGGCGCCGCTCACCCGCGCGAACGTTTGTGGTCAGAGCACTAGTGCGGGGGGGAGAGCGGCGGCGGGAGCCGTCCGGAGGCCCTTCCGCCCCCGGCGGGCCCTGGAGAGGGGGCCGGCGGGGGCGGGGAGGGCCCCGCCCGCCCGGTTCCGGGTCTGCCTCGGCGATAATCCCCAGCTGCCGTCAGCCGAAAGGGAACATCATGCCTGCTTCGATCGCCATGGGCCCGGAAGGCCTCCGGGTCCCCGACGAGCCCATCGTCCCCTTCATCGAAGGCGACGGCACCGGGCCCGACATCTGGGCGGCGGCGGTGCGGGTGTTCGACACCGCGGTGGAGCAGGCCTACGGTGGGCGGCGTCGCCTCGCCTGGAAGGAGGTCCTCGCCGGCGAGAAGGCCTTCCACGAGACGGGGGACTGGCTTCCCCCGGCCACCCTGGAGGCGTTCCGGGAGCATCTGGTGGGCATCAAGGGCCCGCTGACCACCCCGGTGGGAGGGGGCATCCGCAGCCTGAACGTGGCCGTCCGCCAGGTGCTCGACCTGTACGCCTGCGTTCGCCCGGTGCGCTGGTATCGGGGCGTCCCTTCTCCGGTGCGGCATCCCGAGCGGGTGGACATGGTGATCTTCCGGGAGAACACGGAGGACGTCTACTCCGGCATGGAGCTGGAGGCCGGTTCGCCGGGCGTCCGCCGCCTGCTCGACTTCCTGCGTGACGAGTTCGGCTGGGAGATCCGCCCCGACAGCGGGGTGGGTCTCAAGCCCATCTCCGAGACGGGAACTCGCCGCCTGGTGCGGGCCGCCCTGCGCTATGCCCTCGACCAGGGGCGCCGCTCGGTCACCCTGGTGCACAAGGGCAACATCATGAAGTTCACCGAGGGCGCTTTCCGCACCTGGGGCTACCGGGTGGCCGAGGAGGAGTTCGGCGACCGCACCGTCGCCTGGGAGGACTGTGGGGGTGAGCCCGGCGATCGCCTGCCGGTCAAGGATGCCATCGCCGACGCCTTCCTGCAGCAGGTCCTCACCCGACCGGAGGAGCACGACGTCATCGCCACCATGAACCTCAACGGGGACTACCTGTCGGATGCCCTCGCCGCCCAGGTGGGGGGCATCGGCATCGCCCCGGGCGGGAACATCAACTACGAGACGGGGCACGCCGTGTTCGAGGCCACCCATGGGACCGCCCCGCGCTACGCCGGGCAGGACCGGGTGAATCCCGGGTCGGTGATCCTGTCGGGGGTGATGCTGCTGCGGTACCTGGGCTGGGCCGAAGCGGCGGCGGGCATAGAGGCGGCACTGGAGGCGACCATCGCCTCCGGGGTGGTCACTTACGACTTCGCTCGCCTCACGGAGGGCGCCACCGAGGTGGGCACCTCGGCTTTCGCCTCGGCCGTCATCGAACGCCTGTAGGCCACCCTTCGGCCCGCATTAGGGAACACGGCCGGCCTACGCTCCCGCCCGCAGTCGGGTGGAGGGAGCAGATGTCCAAAGTCACCGTGGTAGGAGCCGGCCGGTATGGATCCACGGCGGCGCAGCGCCTATCCGAGATGGGCCTGGTCGACGAAGTGGTGATCACCGACGTGGTCGAGGGCCTGCCGCAAGGCCTGGCCCTCGACATGAACCAATCTCGCTACCTCGAACGCCATGCCACCCGGGTGGTGGGCACCAACGGTTACGAGGAGACCGAGGGGAGCGACCTCGTGCTCATCACGGCGGGCCTGCCGCGCAAGCCGGGGATGAGCCGCATGGACCTGCTGGCGGCCAACGCCCGCATCGTCTCGGCGGTGACCGCGCAGGTGGCGGCCACCTCCCCGGAGGCGGTGCTCATCGTGGTGACCAACCCCCTGGACCACATGACCACGCTCGCCGCCGAGGTCTCCGGCTTCCCGCGCCGGCGGGTCATGGGACAGGCGGGCAACCTCGACAGTGCCCGCCTGGCGCACTTCATCGCCGAGGCGGCGGGGGTGGACATCCTCGAGGTCGAGGCGGTGACCCTGGGAAGCCACGGGGAGACCATGGTGCCGGTGCCGTCGCTGTGCCGGGTGCGCGGACGGCCCCTTTCCCAGGTACTCCCCGCCGCGGTCATCGCCCGAGTGGTGGAGCGCACTCGCGAAGGAGGCGCCGAGATCGTCGGCCTGCTCAAGAGCGGCAGCGCCTTCTACGCCCCGTCGTCGGCCGCGGTGAAGATGATCCAGGCGGTCCTGGGCGGGCGGGGCCAGGTGATGCCGGTCTGTGCCTGGACCGGAGGCCAATACGGGATCTCGGGGGTGTACCTGGGGGTCCCGGCCTGGATCGGGCAGGGTGGTGTGGAGGAGATCCTCGAACTGCCGCTGACCGACACCGAACTTCAGGAACTGCGGGCGGCGGCGGCGGCAGTGGCGCGCTTTGCCGACGAACTGCACTCCCTGGAAGGCGCCGGGCCGCAGGGCGGGTGAGTCCGCGGCCGCGCGGCGCCGGGAGCCTGCTCCCTTCCGGGGGCCTCCGGCCTAGACGGCCGCCTCCATCTCGGCGGCGCTGATCTCGGCGACGGCCATCTGGCGGCCGGCTCGGGTGTGCTCTTCCAGTTCGTCGCGCCGTCGCGCCCACAGGGCCACCGACCCGGCGACGGCGAGGAAACCCCCCACCCAGGCGATCAGCACGCCCGAGGTGATCTGCACGTCGCGGTACTGCGTCGAGATCCCCATGTTCTCCACCTGCAGGCGCAGCAGGGTGGAGCGCACCGCCCCGGCGCTCACCAGTGCGACGATCCAGGCCAGGACGATCCCGGCGAGCAGCAGGCGGTAGGGAGCCAGTTCGTGCGGTGTGCGGGCGATCACCAGGACGCTCACGGTGGTCATGAGGATGAGCACCAGGATCCAGAGGGGGATGTCCCGGTCGCCGAAGAGGAGGGCGTAGACCAGCATCCCGCCGAGGGCGGTGACGGCGGCGAACACCCCGAGGAGGATCGGCCGGCGCCACCAGCCGAGCCGCTCGGTGGGCAGGGCGCGACGCACCAGGGCGAGAGCGGCCAATCCGAGGAGCGCTGCCAGGCCCCATATCACCACCCCGCCCGGGGCGTGCTCCGGGGCCTTGGCCACGACCGGCACCATTGTGGCGAACGCCGTGACGCCCGCGGCCACCAGCGCCGACTCGAGCCACCGGCCCTTGAACCATCGCAGGCCGAGAGGCAAGGCCAGGGCGAGCAGGGCCAGAGCGGTGGCGAGGATGACCCAGCCCTGGGTGGTCTGGTAGCCGCGGATGGACCAGGGCTCCACCAGATAGCGGTAGTCCGGTCTCACGCGGGCGTACTCCCAGCACACCGAGGCGGCCATGAGGCCGGTTCCGAGCACTATGAGGGAAAGCGACCGGTTGCGCCTGTAGAAGCCCAAGGACCCTCCTGCCTGGTGGCGGGTGACACTCTACCCGGCCTGGAGAGACCGCTCCACCGCAAGGAGAAAACTCAGGTGTAGAGCGGCATGTTGGTAGAGTTACCCGGTTGCGATTCAGCTACCAGAGGGGAGCCATCCATGAACAAGCGGGAACTCGCCGATGCCGTCGCCGCTCAGGTTGGCCGGCCGCGAGCCGAAGTGGCCGCCACCGTCGATGCCGTCTTCGCCACGATCACGGCGGCGCTGGCACGAGGCGAGAAGGTCGCCATCAGCGGCTTCGGCAACTTCGACTCCCGCCGGGTTGCCGAGCGGTTGGGCCGCAATCCTCGCACGGGCGAGACGGTGACCGTGCCGGCGCGTACCTCGGCCCGTTTCAAGGCAGGGGCCGGTCTGAAGAGCGCCCTCACGGGCTGATCGCGCTCCGGAGATCCGCCAACACGAGGGCGCACCCCACGGGGTGCGCCCTCCTCAAGTTGGTGGCTGCCGGCGAGAGGCGGTCGCGCTCAGTACTCCACCTGCAGGGCAGACGAAGCCTTGGCGAACTCGCCGAGCATGGCCTGGTTGGTGATGAGCTTGGTCATGTTGCCGGCGACCTTGATCTTGCCGGTCATGAAGGCCATCTGGGTGTTGAGTTCGCCCTTCGAGATGGCCACCGCCGTCTCGTAGCTGTTGGTGATGGTGACGTCGGGGTTCTCTCCCGGTCCGGCGGCGGCCTCGACGGACCCTCCGGAAATGGTGATGAGGTAGGTGCCCTCGGTGCCCTCGGGGGCGTCGGGTATCTCGAACTGCAGGGTCAGTTCGGTGCCGGCGATGGCACTCGTGAAGCCCTCGTGGGCCTTGAGGGCGGCGGTGAGCGCTTCGAGCCACTCCCTGGTCAGGAACTTCACCAACGCGACTCCTTTCGTCCGCGGCGAGGCTAGCACCGGCGCCCCGGACCGGCGCCTCCTTCCGGGAAGCCCGCTACGGCTCGACCGGCCGGGCGACGCGCCATAATGGGGGCTCTCCGCCCGACGAAGAGGAGAGGTGACGGCAACCCGCCAGCCCCGCCGTGCGGCCAGCGCCTCGGTGCAGAACCCCCATTTCCTGCTGCGCCGTGTGCACTCCCTGGTCGGCCTGGTGCCTGTGGGCGCCTTCCTGCTCTTCCACCTGTGGGAGAACTCCAAGTCGCGCTTCGGGCAGGAGCACTACAACACCTACGTCGTCGAGAAGATCCAGAACCTCAACTACGTGTGGTTCCTCGAGGTCTTCCTGATCGCCCTCCCCATCCTGTTCCACGGTGTCTACGGGATGGTGGTGTTCTGGAGGGGAAAGCAGAACGTCACCCACTACGGCTACTTCCGCAACTGGATGTGGCTGGCGCAGCGGATCTCCGGAGTGGGCGTCCTGCTGTTCCTCTTGATGCACGTCATCGGCACCCGCATCCTCGCCATCTGGAATGAGGCGGTGCGTCAGGACATGTTCTCCCACATGAAGAACGTGCTGTCGGAGCCCTACTTCCTGGTGCCGTACCTCATCGGCCTGGTGCTGACCACTTTCCACTTCTGCAACGGGCTGTGGTCGGCCTCCATCGTGTGGGGGCTGGCCACCACGCCGCGAGCGCAGAAGATCATTCAGGTGGCGTCTGGAGTGGCCTTCGTGGTCATCACCGCCGTGGGCATCCACGGCATGCTGGGTTTCTTCCTCGCTTCCTAGGTCCGGGAGTCACATGAGCACGGCGAAACCGACGGCCATCGTGGTGGGCGGGGGACTGGGCGGCCTGTGGGCCACCCTGCGTCTCGTCGAAGCCGGGATCTCCGTCGACCTCTTCGCCCTGTTCGAGGTGAAGCGGTCCCACTCGGCTTGCGCCCAGGGGGGGATCAACGCCGTGCTCGACACCAAGGGCCAGGGAGACACCGTCTGGCAGCACATCGTCGACACCATCAAGGGCGGCGCCTACCTGGCCGACCAGCCGCCGATCAAGACGATGTGCGAGGAGGCCCCGGGCTTGATCCGCACCTTCGAGCGGATGGGGGTCACCTTCTCCCGCACCCCCGAGGGCCTGCTCGACCTCCGCTTGTTCGGCGGGGTGAAGTACAAGCGAACCGTCTTCGCCGGGGCCAGTACCGGCCAGCAACTGCTCTACGGGGTCGACGAGCAGGTGCGCCGCTACGAGGACCAGGGCCTGGTGCGTAAGCACGAGTGGTGGGAGATGCTCTCCCTCGTCCTCGACGGCGACGGGCGCTGCCGGGGCATCACCGCTTTGGACCTTCGCAGCCTGCAGGTGGAGTCCTTCTCCGCCGACGCGGTGATCCTGGCTACCGGCGGGCTGGGCCTGGTCTTCGGCAAATCGACCAACTCCTCGAATTCCACCGGGGCCGCCGCCAGCCGGGCCTATCAGCAAGGCGCCTGGTTCATGAACGGCGAGTTCATCCAGTATCACCCCACGGGGATGATCGGCGACGACAAACTGCGCCTGATGAGCGAGGCTTCGCGCGGCGAAGGGGCCCGCATCTGGACGCCGCGCCGGGCAGGGGACCCGCGCGACCCCAGGTCGATCCCCGAGGATGAGCGCTTCTACTTCCTGGAGGAGTGGTACCCGGCCTACGGCAACACCGTGCCTCGTGATGTCGCCTCCCGGGCCATCTGGAAGGTGGTCAAGCATCTCGGCCTCGGGGTGCGGGGCGAGGACCGGGTCTACCTGGATCTGACCCACTTGCCGGCAGACTTCGTGCGTCGCCGCCTGGGCGCCATCCTGGAGATCTACGAGACCTTCACCGGGGCGGACCCGACCGAGACGCCGATGGAGATATTCCCCGCCCCGCACTACAGCATGGGCGGCCTCTGGATCGACTGGGAGCAGGACCCGGCCACCGGCGGCATGAAGCACGGCAGCCCCCGCAACCATCAGACCAGCATCCCCGGTCTGTTTGCCTGCGGGGAGTGCGACGGCGGCTATCACGGCGCCAACCGCCTTGGGGCGAATTCCCTGCTCAGCGCCTCGTTCAGCGGGCGGGTGGCCGGCGAGTCGGCGGCGGCCTACATCTCGGGCCGATCGCGGGCGGGTCGCCCGGACCTGGAAGGCGTCTTGGGGGCAGAGCAGCGGCGCCAGGACGAGATCAACCGGGCCTTGCTCGCCTCCGATGGCCCGGAGAACCCGTTCGCCCTGCATCGGGAGTTGGGGCAGATCATGACCGACAAGGTGGGGGTGGAGCGCGACAACCGCTCCCTGGATGAAGCCCTCACCGGCCTGGCCGACCTGCAGGAGCGCAGTCGGCGCCTCGGTCTCGACGACCGGGGCCCCTGGGCCAACGCCTCCCTGCCCTACGCCCGCCAGGTGCAGGACATGATCGTGCTGGCCCGGGTGATCGCCGCCGGAGCCAGGCAGCGGGACGAGTGCCGGGGCTCCCACCACAAGCCGGAGTTCGAGATGGAGATCCCCGCCGGCAAGTTCCCCGGCGATCCGGAGTTCGAGGAGTATGTGGTGCGCTGGAAGGAGAACAACGAACGTTGGCTCAAGGCCACGGTGGCGCAGCACACCCCGGAGGGGCCGGCCGTCGACTTTCGCCCGGTGGACACCTCCGTGCTTCCTCCCGAGACCCCACGGGACTACCGGTAGAGGGCGCCATGGCAGACACCATCCGCTTCAGGATCCGCCGCCAGGACCACCCCGACTCCGGGCCCTACTGGCAGGAGTTCGCCATCCCCTATCGCCGGGAGCACAACGTGGTTTCGGCCCTCCTGGCCATCCGCGAGAACCCGGTGACCATCGACGGCGAGCGAGTGGCCCCGCCGGTGTGGGACTCCAACTGCATGGAGGAGGTCTGCGGGTCGTGCTCCCTGCGGGTCAACGGCCGCGCCCGCCAGGCCTGCTCCGCCCTGGTCGACACCCTGGAACAGCCCATCGTGCTCGAGCCGATGCTCACCTTCCCGGTGGTGCGCGATCTGCTGGTGGACCGCAGCGCCATGTTCGACAACCTGCGCCGGGTGAAGGCCTGGATCGACATCGACGGCTCGTGGGACATCCACACCGGGGCCCCCCGCATCTCTCCCCAGGAGTGGGACCTGAACTACGCCCTCAGCCGCTGCATGACCTGCGGCTGCTGCATGGACGCCTGCCCCCACTTCGGCCTCGACCGTGACTTCATCGGCCCCGCCCCGCTGGCCCAGGTGCTGCTCATGAACAGCCACCCCACCGGCAAGTACTCCCGGGCCGATCGTCTGCACGCCATCATGAGCGATGGGGGCCTCACCGATTGCAGCAGTGCCCAGAACTGCGTGCGGGTGTGCCCCAAGCACGTCCCCCTGACCGCCGCCATCGGCAAACTGGGTCGCCAGACCACGGCGCAACTGCTGCGGGACATCTTCGGCGGCTGAGCCCCGGCCTCCCCCTCCCACGGCAGTGGGAGGGGGAAGGGGGAGGGCTGCGGAGGGCGCGGCTCAGGTCTGCTTGTTGGGCAACCCCCGGCGCGCTCGGCTGCGACGGGCGTGCCTCCCGCCTGCCCGCGGGGGAGGCTGGGGGCAACACGCGTCTCCCGCTTCCAGGCTGCGCGCGCAGCGCGCGCGTCGTGCATAACTCCGACCGGCCGAAAGATTGAAGAACAACGAGATTCCCTTTGACGGCGCGCGCTCCGCGCGAGATAATGACAGGAAGGTAATTACGCGCATGTCATTCATCTCACAGCCGGTGGATCTCGAAGGACTGCGCCACGCCCTGGCCTTCGACGACCTCGCCTGGCACGACCGGGCGAACTGCCAGGGGGCCAATGCCGATCTGTTCTTCCCCGAGCGGGGGGCTTCCACCCGGGCGGCCAAGGCCATCTGCCGGGAGTGCCAGGTGCGGGGGGAGTGCCTGGACTTCGCCCTGCGCAGCGGCGAGAAGTTCGGCATCTGGGGCGGGCTGTCCGAGCGCGAACGCCGCCGGGTGCGGCGCGAGCGGCAGGTGGCCGCGGCCCGCCGGGCTTCTTAGGGGCCGCGCGGATTGGGCGAGCGGAGCGAGCCGCATCCGCCGGGCCCCCGCCCGAAGGCGCAGCTTCTTCGGGCGGAATGGATCAGGTAGCGGGCGAAGCCCACCGCCTATCCGCCGGGCCCCCTAGTCCTCGTCGATCTCGGCGTGACGGGGGAAGATGCCGGTGACCACGAAGGTGATGTGCTCGCCGACGTTCACCGCGTGGTCGGCGATGCGCTCCATGTAGCGGCCCACCCGGGAGAGTTCGATGGCGGTGTCGACGTGCATCTTCTGGGCCTCGGTGGCCAGGAGCGCGTAGAACTCGCCGACCAGGTCGTCCACCTCGTCGTCCTCTTCGTCGAGGCGGCCCGCGCCTTCGTGATCCATCTCGGCCAGGCATTCGATGCTGCGCCCGAAGAGGTCCACGGTGGCCCGGCAGAGGCGGGCGATCAACCCCTGCAGGGGGTGGGACAGGGTGAAGCCCTGCTGGCGCAGGATGCCTTTGGCGCAGTTGACCACCAGATCGCCGCTGCGCTCGATCTCGTGGGCGATTCGGATGATCGAAATGAGCAGCCGCAGGTCGCTCGCGACGGGCTGCTGCAGGGCGATGATCCGGAAGACCCGGCGCTCCACGTCGATGTAGGCCCGGTCTACCACGTCGTCGGCGTCGATGGCCTGCTGGGCCAGGTCGAGGCGGCTCTCAAGCAGAGCCTCGATGAGGCGCTCGGCGTTCTCCAGCACGAGGGAGCCCAGGGCCACCGCGCCGCGCCGGATCCCGTCCAACTCGGCGTCGAAACGGCTGCGGAGGTCGGGATGGGGGTTGTGCTCGTCGGTCATGGCGCCTCGTTCTCGGGCCCGGTCAGCCGAACCGGCCGGTGATGTAGTCCTCGGTCTGCTTCTCTCTGGGATTGGTGAAGATGGCGTCGGTGGCGTCGAACTCTACGAGACGGCCGGTGCGCATGCCGGTTTGCTTGACGTCCACGGTGAAGAACGCGGTGCGGTCGCTGACCCGGGCCGCCTGCTGCATGTTGTGGGTGACGATGATGATCGAGTAGTCGCGTTTCAACTCGATCATCAGTTCCTCGATGCGCAGGGTGGCGATGGGGTCCAGGGAGGAGCAGGGCTCGTCCATGAGCAGCACGTCGGGGCTGGTGGCGATGGCCCGGGCGATGCAGAGGCGCTGCTGCTGGCCGCCGGAGAGGGCGTAGGCCGACTCCTTCAGTTTGTCGCTCACCTCGTCCCACAGCGCCGCCCGGGTCAGGGATTCCTCGACCAGGTCGTCCATGTTGCCTTTGTAGCCGGCGATCCGCGGCCCGAAGGCGATGTTGTCGTAGATCGACTTGGGGAAGGGATTGGGCTTCTGGAAGACCATGCCGATGCGCCGCCGCACCTCCACGGGATCGACCTTCTCCCCGTAGATGTCGGTCCCGTGGTAGAGGATGGTGCCCTCGACCCGGGCGGTGTCGATGAGGTCGTTCATGCGGTTGAAGCAGCGCAGCACGGTGGTCTTGCCGCACCCGGAGGGGCCGATGAGCGCGGTGATCTCATGTTCGCGAATCGCCATGGTGGCGTCGGCTACTGCCTGGAAGGACCCGTAGAAGACGCGCAGGCCGCGCACGTCGAAGATGGTGTTCTGGGCGGGCTCCGCCGGCCTTCCCGTGCCGCGCAGCGCCGATCCCACCGAGACGCCGCGTCCGGCGGGCCGGGCCTCGCCGGTTGCGATCGTGGGGCCGGCGGCTGTCGTCGAATCGGTCAACTGGTCCTCTCCCATGTCGTCACCACTTCCGCTCGTAACGGTTGCGCAGGATGATGGCGGCGGCGTTCGCGGTGAGCAGCACTACCAGCAGCACCACGATGGCCGCCGCGGTCAGGGACCGGAAGTCGGCCCCCGGCTGGCGGGCCCACGAGAAGATGGTCACCGGCAGGGCGGTGTAGGGGCCCAGGGTCTTGTCGATCAGGTTCCCGCTGCCGGTGCTGAAGAAGCCGGTGGCCGCCCCCACCAGCAGCAGGGGAGCGGTCTCGCCGAAGGCGCGCGCCAGGGTCAGCACCGTCCCGGTGAGGATGCCGGGCGCCGCGTAGGGAACCACGTGGTACCGGATCACCTCCCAGCGGGTGGCGCCTACCCCGAAGCCCGCTTCGCGGATGGATTGCGGCACCGCCCGCAGCGCTTCGGCGGAGGTGATGATGACGATGGGCAGCACCAGGGCGGCCAGGGTGAGCCCCCCGGCGAGCAGGTTCTTGCCTCCCACTCCGCCGCCGGCCCCGACGGCGCGGATGAAGCGCACGAAGATGGTGAAGCCCAGGATGCCGTAGACGATGGAGGGCACCCCGGCGAGGTTGCGGATGTTGGTGTTCACCAACCGGGTGAACCGGTTGTCGGGGGCGTACTCCTCCAGGTAGACGGCGGCGCTGATGCCGATGGGGAAGGCGAGCAGCGCCACCACCGCCACCAGCCCCAGGGAGCCCATGATGCTCTGCCAGAGGCCGGCGGTCTCGGCATTCAGCGTCAGCGGGTTGGAGACCACCGACCATCCCCGGCCCGACAGGGCACTCCACGACTTGGCGAAGATGTCCACCAGCAGGGTGGCCAGGAAGAGCAGGGCGAAGAGCAGGGCGAGCAGGAGGGCGGCGGGGAAGGCGATGTCGCCGAAGCCCAGCCGGCGGCCCTGGATCGACTGGCGCACCAGGTCGGCGGTGGAGGGGGTGGCGGCGCGGGCGGCCATCAGTACTTCTCCCGCACCTTGCGCACGAAGCGATCGCTGAGCAGGTTCAGGCCCAGGGTCATCAGGAAGAGCAGCAGGCCCAGGAAGAACAGGCTCTGGAAGGCGCTGGTGGAACCGGCCACCTGGTCGGAGCCGATGGCCAGGGCGCTCATCGCCGCCGTCATCGTCTGGCCCGGCTGGAAGATGTTCCACTGGAACAGGGATCCGCCCACCGCCCCGGCGGCCATGGCCACCACCATCGTCTCCCCGATGGCCCGGGAGACCCCCAGGATCAGGGAGGCCATGATCCCGGAGGCGGCGGCGGGGAACACGATCCGGGTCACGGTGGTGGCCTTCTTGGCTCCCAGGCCGTAGGAGGCCTCCCGCAGGGCGGCGGGCACGGCGCGCATGGCGTCCTCCGAGACGGAGGCCACCAGGGGAGTCACCAGGATCCCGACGGCGATGCCGGCGGCGGCCATGCTGAACACCCCGGCGTGGGAACTGAGGCGCATGACGATGTTGGGGCTGATCCAGGTGAGGGCGAAGTAGCCGAGGACCACGCTGGGGATCCCGGCCAGCACCTCGAGGATGGGCTTCAGCCAGCGCCGCGCCCGGGGCCGGGCGTACTCGGAGAGGTAGATGGCGGCGCCCAGGCCCAGCGGGGTGGCCACCACCATGGCGACGAGGGCGATCAGCAAGGTGCCGGTGAGGACCGTCTTGACGTCGAAGAGGCCCCGGCGGGGGAACCAGCCCATGGTCCAGAGGCTGGAGAGGTCGAGGCCCCGCAGGAAGGTCCAGGCTTCGCCGACCAGCGAGCCCACGATGAGCAGGGAGACGACTATCGAGACGGCCGCCGCGCCGGCAAATAGGCGGCGCACCCGGCGCTCACGCCGGAGCCGCGGGCGGGAGCCGGTCAGGTCGACGGCGGGGGTGGTGGTGTCGCTGGTCACGCTGCGGTCCTGTTTCTAGCAGCCGGTGTTCGGGGCAGGGCGGGGTAGCGGCCCTGCCCGAGGGAGGGGGACTGGAGGGCCGGATTCCGGCCCTCCAGTCCCTGGGAGGAGCGCATCGGGGAGGAGCGCTCCCGGCAGGCCGGGGCTACCGGTTCTGCCAGGCCTGAATCACCGGGCTGTAATCGGCGAGGCGCACGTAGCCGGACTCGTCCACGCTGGCCAGGCCCGCCTCCGATAGGTAGAGGTCGATGTAGGCGGCGACTTCGGGCCGCTGGGCCGAGGCCTGGTTCACGTAGATGAACAACGGGCGCGACAGAGGGTACGACCCGTCGGCGATGGTCTCCGGGCTGGGATCCACGCAGCCGGCGCCCTTGGTGTTGTCGATGGCGAGGACCTTGACGCGGTCCTGGTTGGCGAGGTAGAAGGCGTAGCCCACCCAGCCCAGGGAGAAGCGGGAGCCGGCGATGCCCTCGATGATCACGTTGTCGTTGGGCGAGGCCACGTAGTCGGGGCGCATCTCCTTGGGGGCGGAGCGGCCGCCGTCTTCGGGCTTCTTGTCGAACTTGGGGCCGCCGGCGACACCCTGGACGATGAACTCCACGAAGGTGTCGTAGGTGCCCGACTCCTCGCCGGGGGCGGTGATCACCAGGTCGGCGTCCGGGTAGGGGGAGAAAAGCGCGCCGACTTCGGCGGCCAGGGCGTTGGCGTCGGACCACCTGCGGAAGCCGGTCGACTCCGGGCCGAGCAGGGCGTAGAGGTCGGTCACCGCCAGGCAGGCGAAGGCGTCGTTCTGGAGGCTGGTGAGCACCGACAGGCCGTCGATGGCCACCTGCAGCTCGATGAACTCGATCCCGTTCTGGGCGCACAACTCCAACTCGGAGTCCTTGTAGTGCCGGGAGGCATTGCCGACGTCGATCTCGCCCTTGCAGAAGAGCTGGGCGCCGTCGCCGGTGCCCGGGCCCTCGACCTTGATAGCCACTCCCGGGTGCATGGCGTTGAACTTCTCCGCCACCCGGGCGCTGATCGGCTCCACCGTAGAGGAGCCGGAGATATCGATGCTGCCCCTGAGTGCCGCTCCGGTGGTGGTGGATCCGGCCCCAGTGGTTGAAGGCGCCGCAGTTGTCGTGGTTGCGTCGTCGCCGCAGGCGGCGGCGAGCAGCGCCAGCGCCAGCAGCAGGGCGCTGAGGCCCAGCTTGCGGGACATGATCGTGATTTCCTCCTGGTTGGTTCGCGTCCGGCCGGCGGCGGGACCACCGGCCATCGCACCGAACGGTAGGAGAGCCCGGGTGACGGCCCCGGGGCCGCGGCGTGAACGCAGGGTGAATCTTCGCGGGCTCCGCCGGAGGGCCTCGGGGCGGTTCCCTATAGTCGGCGGCGTCGTGACCGCCGCCGTCGTCGTCCTCGTCGCGGCCGGAGCCCTGCTCCTGATCGCCGTGGTGGTCCTGGCGCGGCGCGCCGTCGGCCGGGCGGCCGATCTCAGGCTGGTGGGAGCGCGCCTCGGAGCGAACCACCCCAAGGGCCGGGTCGACCCGGCCACGATCGTTGCGGCGCTCGACCGGCGCGCCGCCGAGTCGGCCCAGCAGGGGCGTGACGTCGAGCGCCTGCGAGAGGCGCTGGACGCCGCCGCCCTCGGGGTGCTGGTCACCGACGGGGCCGGCGGGGTGATCCTCGCCAACCGTGCCGCCCTTCCCTATCTCAGCGGGCGGCCGGGCGAGGCGGTGGTCGAGGGCCGGGTGAGCGAGGCCATCGCGGCCGCCCTCGGCGAGGGGCAGGCGCTCAGCCGGGAACTGGAGCTGTACACGCCGCGCCGGCGGGTGGTCCATCTCGAGGTCGTCCCTCTCGACGACTCCGCCGGGGAACGGCTGGGCGCGGTGGCTTACATCGCCGACGTCACCGAAGAGCGCCGCGTCGAGGCCATGCGGCGCGACTTCGTGGCCAACGTAGGCCACGAGCTCAAGACGCCCCTGGGAGCTATGGCGGTGCTCGCCGAGACCCTCTCCGGAGGCGTAGATGACCCCGAAGTGGCCGCCCGCCTCGCGGCGCGACTCCAGGCCGAGGCCGGGCGGCTCTCCCGCCTGCTCGACGACATGCTGGACCTGTCCCAGGCCGAATCGGCGGCGAGCCCCGGCCTGCCGGTGGCCCTCGCCGCCGTGGTCGCCGAGGTGGCCGGCCCGGCGCGAGAGGCGGCAGCCCGCGCCGGGGTGAACCTGATGGTGGAGGAGATCCCGCACGAGGCGGTGGTCGCCGGCGACGAGCGGCAACTGCGCACCATGCTGGGCAATCTGCTCGACAACGCGGTGAAGTACAGCGACCCGCAGCCGGGCCGGCCGCCGCCGCGCGTGTGGGTGCGGGCCCGGGCGCAGGCAGACGGCGTGGTTCTCGAGGTGCAGGACGAAGGCATCGGCATCCCCGAGTCGCACCTGGGGCGCATCTTCGAGCGTTTCTATCGGGTCGATCGGGGCCGCAGCCGGGCCACCGGCGGGACCGGCCTGGGGCTCTCGATCGTGCGCCACGTGGCTCTGAACCACGGCGGCGACGTCGGGGTGGAATCGCGCCTGGGCGAGGGGAGCCTCTTCCGGGTGCGGCTGCCGAGATGGAGGGAGCCATGACCCGGGTGCTGATCGTGGAGGACGAGCCTTCCTATGTGGAGGCCCTGCAGGTATCGCTGGCCGCCGAGGGCTTCGAGGTGGAGGCGGCCCTCGACGGGAAGGCGGGCCTGGAGCGCTTCCGCTCCTTCCGGCCCGACGTGGTGCTGCTCGACCTGATGCTGCCCCTCCTGCCCGGTCTCGATGTGCTGCGGGCTATGCGGCGCGAATCGGAGGTGCCGGTGATCGTGGTCAGCGCCAAAGGGGCCGAGGCCGACATCGTCTCCGCGCTGGAACTGGGGGCCGACGACTATGTCACCAAGCCCTACTCGGTGCGGGAACTGGTGGCCCGCATCCGGGCGGCGGGCCGGCGGGCCGGGGTGGTGGCGGCCCCCGACGTGCTCGCCGCGGGGAGCCTCGTCCTGGACCTGGCGGGGCGGCGCCTGCGGCTGCCCTCAGGGGAGCAGGACCTTCCCAAGAAGGAGTTCGAGGTGCTGCAGCTGCTCATGCAGCGCCCGGGGCGGGTGGTTCCCCGGGAGGAGTTCCTCGACGAGGTGTGGGGCTTCGCCTGGGCGGGCGACACCCGCAGCCTCGACCAGCACGTGCGGCGCCTGCGGCGGCGGTTGGAGGCGGACACCACCGCCCCGCGGATCGAAGCGGTGCGGGGGGTGGGGTACCGACTGGTCGTCTAGCCCCCTCCCGCTCCGGCGGGAGGGGGTCGGGGGGAGGGATGCGAAGGGCGCGCGAAGGCCTTGGCCGCGCCCTCTGCTTCCCCCTCCGGCCCTGACGGGCCACCTCCCCCGCGGCCGCGGGGGAGGAGAGCCTGCGCTCTCCCTCCCGCTCCGGCGGGGGGGGGGCGGGGGGGGGGGAG
>Ga0194125_10001898_pt1 | contig 35120 bp, 26 predicted proteins | sample TA2KigC250mmetaG_FD_148626 | JGI IMG/M metagenome (GOLD analysis project Ga0194125, IMG submission 148626) | Freshwater microbial communities from Lake Tanganyika, Tanzania - TA2015034 Kigoma Deep Cast 250m | ecosystem: Environmental > Aquatic > Freshwater > Lake | place: Tanzania: Lake...
GCGGCGGGGGCCCGCGTGGGGGCGGGACGGGCGGGTGCGGCTGGGTCGGTTGCCGCCGGCGCGCTGTCGCCGCCCCGTCCGGAATCGAGGAACGAAAACGACTCGAGCACGACCTTCAACTTGCTCTGCTTCTGGTGGGTGTTCTTGTCTTCCCATTGGTCCAGCCGCAACCGGCCCTCGATGAGCACCGGCCGCCCCTTCTTGAGGTATTGGCCGATGACCTCGGCCTGGCGGCCGAAGGCGTCGATGTCGATGAAGGTGACTTCGTCCTTTTGTTCGCCCGCCTCGGTGCGGTAGGTGCGGTTGACCGCCAGACCCAACCGCGCAATCGCGGTGCCTTTTGGGGTGTAGCGCAACTCCGGGTCACGGGTCAGGTTACCCGCAAGGATGACTTTGTTAAAGCTGGCCATAGGCAAGGGGGCCCCTGCACTCAAGCGGCGGGGGCGGGGGCCTTCGGGGCGGGTGCCGTGGTGAAGAGGGCGCGGAAGACGTCTTCGCTGAGCGCAAAGCGGTGGCGCAACTGGGCAATCGCGGCGGGCGTCGCCGCAAAGATGATGTTCACGTAGAACCCCGCGCTGTGTTTCTTGTCCGCCACGCGGCTGAACGCGCGCTTATCCATCTTCTGCACGGTCTCGATTTGGCCACCCAGGGAGGTGATCTCCGCGGAGACGCGGTCGACCATCTCTTTGACTCCTTCCTCGCGGCCGGCTGTGTTCAGGATAAACAAGCCTTCGTAACGTTTCACTCAATGATCCTTTGGTTGGGGGGTATCTACCACCCCGTTAAATCGATTCATCGCCACGGTCGCACCCGCTTGAAGCCAGCAGCATACCAGCTCGCCGCCGCGCTCCAACACTTTTTCAAACGTCGCCCATTCATCCGCGCGGAATCGGCCCAGGACGTGCCCGGTGATTTCCCGATCCGCGGCTTGCTGCTGCCGGCCAATCCCCAGGCGCAACCGGGGGTAATCCCGCCGACCCAAATGCTGCTCGACGGACTCGAGGCCATGATGGCCACCGCTGCCGCCGCGCGTGCGCATCCGCAGCTCGCCCAACGGCAGGTCCGCGTCGTCCACAACCACCAACACCCGCGCTACCGCCACCTGATAGTTCTTCACCAACGCCGCCACCGCTTCCCCGCTGGCATTCATGTACGTCTGCGGCCGTGCCAGCAAGCACCGCCGCCGGCCCACGGCGGCCTCCGCCAGCCACGCTTTGAAGGCCCGCTCGTTCCGCCACCCCGCCGACCACTGCCCAGCCAACCGCTCGGTGAGCTGGAACCCCGCGTTGTGTCGTGTTCGCGCGTACTCGCCGCCCGGGTTGCCGAGGCCCACAATGAGATGAAGATCCTCCACGCGCGCGCCACGCCGCCGGCACACCGCTGGGCATCCGCGCCCTCGGACCGGCTATTTCTTCTTCTCCGCGCCCTTGTCTTTGTCCTTCTCCTTGTCCTTGTCCCCAGCCGGCGCGGCACCCTTTTCCGGCGCGCCTTCGGCACCGGGCGCACCCTCCTCCTTCTTCTCCTTGAGGACCTCCGGTTCGCCCGGGGCGGCTTCGGCGGCAGCCGCCTCTGCGGCCGCTTCCTCCGCCTCAGTGATCGGCGCGGACACGGCGATGACCGGGATCGCCTTGTCGCCGAGGATCTCGCAGCCGGGCGGGGTCGCGATGTCGCCGATATGGATCGCGTCGCCGATGTTCAGGTGCGACACGTCCACCATCAGGACCTCTGGGAGGTCCTTCGGCAGGCCCCGAACTTTGAGCTTGAACAGGACGTGCTCCAACACCCCCGAGGCGGTCTTGACCCCAATCGCCTCGCCGGTGGTCTCCACCGGCACCCCCACGGTCACCAGCTCGTCGGCCGCAACTTCGTGGAAATCCACATGCAGGATCTGGCCCGAGAGCGGGTGATGCTGCACTTCCTGAACGAGGGCCAACCGGGCGGGTTGCGTGTCGCCGGCCACCGTCAGGTCGACCAAAATGTTCTCGGAAGCGGAGTGCTGGACCAGGTCCTCGAGTTCTTTCTGTCGGATCTCCAGACTCTGAGTATCGCGCCTGCGGCCGTAGATGACCGCCGGCACGCGGGAGGCCCCACGCAACTTCTTGACAGCGGAGCGCCGGAGGGCCGTCCGCGGGTAAACGTTCAAAGGAACAGATTTCATGTCATGTTTTGCCGGACCCGAACGCGCGGGGCCGGTGCACTACTAGCCAATACGCCCGCCCTGGAACTCGAAGAGCGAAGTGACGGAGGAATTGGTGTGAATCCGCTTGATCGCTTCGCCCAGCAGACCAGCCACGGACAACGTGGTAATCTTCACCCCGTCAATCACGGGGCGGTGGACTGTATCAGTGGTGATCAGTTCGTCAATGTTTGATTTTCGAAGCCGGGCGACGCCTAAATCGTTCAATATGGCGTGGGACACGCATGCCAAGATCTGGCGCGCCCCCCGCCGCTTGAGCAGGGCAGCCGCCGTCGTCAACGTCCCCGCCGTCTCCGTTAAGTCGTCCACCATCAACACGTTCTTGCCCCGGATCTCACCGATCACCGATATCGACTCGACCTCGGTCGCGCTCCTGCGCCGTTTGGCCACGATCGCCAAATCCGCATCCAACACCTGCGAATAGGCGTAGGCCATCTTCAACCCGCCCACGTCCGGGCTGACCACCACCAGGTTGGCGATCTTCTTCTTCTTGACGTAATCGTAGATGACCGGAGCCGCGTACAAATGGTCGACCGGGATGTCAAAAAAACCCTGAATTTGCTGCGCGTGCAGGTCCATCGTCAGAATCCGGTGCGCGCCGGCCGCCACCAACAGATTCGCCACCAGCTTGGCGGTGATCGGCACGCGCGGCTGGTCTTTGCGGTCCTGACGAGCATAGCCGTAAAACGGCAACACAGCGGTAATACGGCTGGCGCTGGCCCGACGCAGGGCGTCCATCATGATGAACAGCTCCATCAAGTGATGGTTGCTGGGCGGGCTGGAGGATTGCACTACGAACGTGTCTTCCCCGCGCACGTTCTCCTCGATCTTCACGAAGGTCTCGTCGTCAGGAAACTGCGAAACCGCGCACCGCCCCAACTCGATCCCGATCGACTTGCAGATGGCGTCCGCCAGCGGCCGATTCGCATTCCCGCTAAAGATCTTCACGTTGTCAGTTTCTGGAGTTCACCAGGAAAAAAAAGACCACCGCGCGTGGCGGCGGATCGACCCAAAGCCCAAATTCCCGAGCGGACTCTAACAACCGACCCGACCTGCGCAAGCGCAATCTCAGCGCCCTCTCAGCGCCCTCTCAGCGCCCGCAACCTCAGCGCGCCGCAGCCGCATGGCGCGTCTCGGTTCGGTCCGGAGGGGGACCTCTGTCAGGTTCGTTGCTACCGGCACCGGCGGGTGAGGGCCAGGGCTTAGGCGTCCGGAGGGCCACAAGGCTCACGCTCTGGGCGTCAACTATAATAAACCCGGAGAATTGGTAAAGCGCAGCCAGAAAGCGACATGGGAGAGACGGACAAGCTCGCGGCTTTGCGTCTGGGAATCGGGGCGTAGTTGGCGTAGTGGACCGAGCGACCGTAGGTGTCAACTATAAGAAACCCGGAGAATTGAGTGAGAGGCGGCGAAACAGCGACAGGGGAGGAGTGGATTAGGTGGCGCCTCTTGGGCTGGGGAAACAGGTCCAGAGGTCCTAATCGGCGTACTTGACCGAGCAACCGTAGGGTTGGGTCTCGGCGAGAGGGACGGGGCGGCCCGCCATGAGCGACTCGATGGCTTGCCGGACATAGTTGCGCGCGGGGCGAGGGTCGCCGCTGCTCTCGGGGCGGTCGTCGATGGCGCCCTGATAGACCAACACCCCACTGGGATTGATCACGAACATGTGGGGCGTGGTCTTCATGCCGTATCGCTTGCCGATCGCGCCGGTGTGGTCGTCGAGCCAAGCAGTGGCCTGGATGCCCTGGCGAGTGACCTCCTGGCGGGCGACTTCGGGTTTCCGGTAGCTCGGGTTCGCCGCGGCGGTCGAGTTGACGATCAACCACACCGCGCCGCGGCTCACGGCGGCGGACTGGAGGGCCTGCATGGCGCCGGTCTTGTAATGGTTGGCGCAGAACGGGCAGTCGAAGTTGTAGGCCTCCAAGATCACGATCTTCCCGCGGTAATCGCTGAGTTTGTGGGCCTTGCCGTGGATGTCGGTGCCGGTGAAATCGGGCGCCGGTTGACCCACCTGAACTTGAGCCAACCCACTCAAGGGGGCGAGCAGGAGGGCCGCGAGCAGCTTGATCATCGGTTTCATGTTCAGAGACTTTTTGGCTTTCGAGTACCCGGTTGCCCCGGTTGCATGAGGCGGGCCGGGGCAGCCGCACACCCCTATCTGAGGCGAGTGGCGGGTCGATTATTCAAATCAGCGCGTGGCCAGTCGGACTTTCTCGAGTGCATCCATCACAATGCCAGGGGTTAACAGAGCCGGCAGCTCGATCGGCGCCGCCTCTGCCCGCCCGGGAAAGACTAACACCAGCGGCACACCGGCTCGGCCGTACCGCTTGAGTTCGTCCACAATCGCCGGGTCCACGTTGGTATTGTCGGCGCGCATTGCGACCGCGTTGAGTTCTTTGAGCCGCGCGCGCACCTCCGGGATGTCGATGGCGAGTTTCTTGTTCGACAGGCACGTCAGGCACCATTTGGCCGTGAAATCGACCAGCACAGGCCGCCCCGCCGCACGGGCCTGAGCGACGGCGGCAGGACTCCACCGGTGCCACTCGAGACCATCTGGGTAGTCTTGGACGATGCCCGCCTCGGGGATGGCGACGTGGGGGTGCCGCCACTGGAGCTGTCGCTCGAGGACGTACCCGTAGCCCAAGGCCAGCAGCCCCAGACAAAACGCGATGGCCCAGGGCCTGTATCGCGCGCCTCGCTGGACGAACTCGCCCCAGACCCAAGCGGCCAGAGCCAACACCACCACGAGCAGGCCCAGCCAGAGCGTGCCCCCCGAGCCGAAGGTGGGAGCTGTCAAGTCGAAGAGCCAGATCGCCGTGGCCAGCATCGGGAAGCCCATGGCGACCTTGAACCGCTCCATCCACGGTCCGGGTTTAGGCAAGAACTTCAACCAAGTCGGCTTCCAACTGAGCACCACGTAGGGCGCAGCCAAGCCTAGCGCGGTGACGGCGAACATGAGGAGGACCACGCCGGGAGATTGTGTAAACGCGAAGCCGAGGGCCACGGTCAGGAACGGCGCCGTGCACGGGGTAGCCAACGCCGTGGCCAGCACGCCGTTGGCAAAGGCGCCCACGGCACCTTCGCGCGAGGCCAGCGTCGATGCCGCAGTCATGGCGCCGCCGCCCAGTGTGACCTCGAAGAGTCCGAACAGGTTTAGGGTCACCAGGAGCACGACCAGCAGCAAGGCCAGTCGGAAGTAGGGGTTCTGCATCTGCATCCCCCAACTGGCCGCTCCGCCCGCCTGCTGCACGCCGATCACGACCGCGCCCAGCGCCAAGAAGGACACCAGCACCCCTGCCCCATAGAGCACACCCAAGAGGCGCACCCGGCTCGGCGTCTGTTGGCTTTGCTGGACAAAGCCCAGGATCTTCAGGGCGATCACCGGCAACACGCACGGCATCACGTTCAAGATGAGTCCGCCCAAGAACGCCAACCCCAACATCGTCCACAACGACCCGGCCGGCCGGGTTGGCCCGGACACGGACACGGCCGGGCTCGCGAGTGAACCGCCCGGAACGGGGTCCGGCAAAGCGGCAGCGCCGGTCCCAGCCGCGGCGGGTTCGAGTTGGACTTCGTAAGCGGGCGCCGTGCCGGCCTCGCTGCCGGCGGCCACGAAGATGCCCGACAACACCGCCGGGAAGCCTGGGCCATAGCGCTTCACCTGTTTGCGCAAGAGGAACCGGCCGGGATCTGCTGGCAACACCTCGACGGCGGGAAGGACCTCGAAGTCGTTGTCGGCATAAGCCATGAAGTTCGCCGGGCGGAAGCCATCGCGTACCGCTCCGGAGAGCAGGAGGGCAGCGGTATTCCCGCTAGGCGCCCCGTCCCACTGGGCGTTGACCTGGAAGCCAGCGGCGGACTGAGGCAAACGCCGGCGCCAGTTCTCGATCGCCTCGGCATCGGTCGCAGGCGCGGTTGGGGCGCCGATGGCGAGGGTGGCCTTCACCTGGGCGTCGCCGGTGACGCAGGCTTCCTGGCATTCGAGCCAGGAGACTTTCGCCGCGATTTCCTTGGGACCGGGCGCCAGGTCTTTGGCCAACTCGAGCGGCACCAACAACATCACGACGCCGTGGTAGACATAGGTCGTCAACCCAGCGGCTGTGTGGGTCTCCGGTGGGGGCCATTGGAGGGCGCCCGCGCGGATACCCGGCGGCAACGTCCACTCGACCGCGGCGGCCAAGCCCGACTCGCCCGGGTTGCGCCAGTAAGTATGCCAGCCCGGGGCCATCTCCAACCGGATGCCCGCGGTCACGGTCTCGCCGGGCTGGGCGGTGGCGGCCGACAGGACCAGCGTGGCCCGGGTCTTGCCCTGCCCGAGAACGCTGACGGCGCCGCTCAGGATTAGAATTGTCCAAAACCACCATTTCCCGCGCATATCTGATTAGATGCGGCAGCGCGCCCGCCGTTCATCGGGCGCCAGCGCGCTGGGTGCCGAGCCCGGTTTCTGCGGGTCGACGCCTCGGTTGGCGCCGACCCGGTGAGATCGGACGGAGGCGGCCTTGGGAACGGGCACCGGCTCGTGAGGCGAGTGTGAGGGGCGCCGGGCAGGGGCAGGGCGCGCGCGGCCTCAAGGGCGCGGTGCCACTTGCCCCAAGGTCCACTTCCAGGTGAGGGTAATGTCGTCGGCGGTCTTCGAGCCGATGCCGAACACGGTGAACTCGGGGGGGGTGATCCCGAAGTCGGTCATCTTGGTTTTGAAGGAGCCGGTGAACCGGAGCCGGTCTGAGGCAGGCCGTTCCATGACGACCGGGAAGCTGACTTCGTTGGTCTTACCGGCGATGGCGAGTTTGCCTTTGGTGTCCAACTTCACCGGGCTGCCGGAGGCGGGGGCGTCCCCGGCGAGTTTCATCTCGGTGAGCTCGAATTGGATGAACCGGAACTGGTCCGCCTTCATTTCCTGGCGCATGCGGCCGTCCATGATGCCGCTGCCCACGGTCACTTGGCTCTTGAGGGTGGCGACGGGGATGGTGACGACGCACTTGGGCGGCGTCTTGCCCTCGCCCAGGCAAGTAACGGACTCGAGCGTCAGATCCGATTGCCAGGCGGGTTCGACCTCGAACGAACCCTGGATGATGGCGCCCTTGACGCGCCAGCCATGCCCGGTGGCGCTGCCCTCGATCAACATCTCGTTGTCGGGCGAGGTCGTCGCGAAGCGCAAGGGGGCGTCGGCCGCCCACGCCGGGGCCGCGCAAACGGCGAGGACCAAGGGAATCAACGTTCGCATGTTCGTTTTCATAGTGGGGGTGGATTATCCAGCCAACGTCCGGTTTGTCAGCGTCAAAGTGAGGGCGGTTCAGCGGCGCTCGAGCGCCGGCGCCGCTGGCACCAGGCGCTGGCGGCGCGGATGACGACATAGAAGACCGGTGTGAGAAAGATGCCGAAGAAGGTTACGCCCAGCATCCCGCTGCAAACGGCGGTGCCCAGGGCCTGCCGCATCTCCGCTCCCGCGCCCTGCGCGAACACGAGCGGAAGCACGCCGAAGATGAAGGCGAACGAGGTCATGAGGATGGGGCGCAGACGCAACCGGCAGGCCTCGAGCGCCGCCGCGGAGCGAGACTGTCCCTGTTCTTCGAGTTGTCTGGCGAACTCGACGATCAAGATGGCGTTCTTGGCGGCTAAGCCGACCAGGACGACGAACCCGATTTGGGTGAAGATGTTGTTGTCGAGGCCGCGGAAGAAGGTGCCGGCCAAGGCCGCCAGGATGCAGAGGGGCACGATGAGGATAATGGCCAGCGGCAAAGCCCAACTCTCATACAACGCCGCCAACACCAGGAATACCATCAAGACGCACAAGGGGAAGATGAACGCGGTGGTGTTCCCGGACATCCGTTCCAGGAGACTCAGCTCGGTCCATTCGTAACCCATCCCCGGCGGCAGGAGGCCTTGCGCCAACCCCTCGAGCGCTGCCATCGCTTCGCTCGAACTGACCCCTGGCGCCGCCATCCCGCTGATCTCGGCGGTGGGATACATATTGTAGCGGCCCACCGAGGTCGGGCCGGTCGTTTCGCGCACCTGCACCACCGCGCCCAAGGGCACCATCTGCCCCGATTGGGTACGGGTCTTGAGGTTGCGAATGTCCTCCGGCCGGTCGCGGAAGCTGGCCTCCGCCTGCACCACCGCCTGGAAGGTGCGGCCGAAGAGGTTGAAGTCGTTCACGTAAAGCGAGCCCAGGTAGACCTGCAGAGTGTCCCACAAATCTTGCAGGTGGAGGTTCATCACCTTGGCTTTGGCGCGGTCGACCTCCAAGTAGATCTGGGGCGCGCTCGCGCGGAACATGGTGAAGTTGTTCACCAAGCGCGGGTCCTGCAGCGTGGCTCCGATGAGCTGGTAGACCGCCATCTGGAGTTGCGCGAAGCCGAGTCCGGCCTTGTCCTGGACCTGAAGGCGGTAACCGCCCAACGCGCCGATGCCATCCACCGGCGGCGCGTTGAACACGGTGGCGAAGCCCTCTTGCACGCCGGCGAGTTTCGGTTGCATGGCCGCCACGATGGCGGCGGCGCTGAGCCCGGCCTTGCGCCGCTCGGTAAAAGGTTGAAGCGGCACAAACATGATGGCCGTGTTCGGCTTCGGCCCGAAGGACATCGACATGCCCGGAATCTCGATCACGTTGGCCACACCCGGTTGCCCCAAAAACAGCTCGGCCATCCGCGCCGAGACCGCCTCAGTCCGCTCGAGGGACGCGCCGTCCGGCAACTGGAGGTACGCCAGCAAGTACCCCTTGTCTTGTTGGGGCACGAACCCCGTCGGCACGGTTTTGAACCCCAGCCAAGTCAGCGCCAGCAGCCCGCCGTAGAGGGCCAGCGCCAGGCCGGCCTTGCGCACCAGCCGGTCCACCAGTCCCACGTAGCTCCGCCGGCTCCCTTCGAAGCACCGGTTGAATCCGCGGAACAGCCAGCCCAATGAACCGGCCAGCAACCGCGTCAAGGCATCGCGTTCCTGGCTGTGATGCCGGAGGAGCAAGGCACTGAGGGCTGGGCTCAGTGTGAGCGAATTGAAGCCTGAGAAGAGGGTGGCGGTCGCCACCGTGAGAGCGAACTGCTGATAGAACTTGCCGGCAAACCCCGTGATGAAGGCCGTCGGAATGAACACGGCGCTCAGCACCAGGGTAATGGCCACCACCGCGCCGCTGACCTCGTCCATCGCCTTCCGCGTGGCGGCGACCGGGGTGAGACCCAACGCCAAGTTCCGCTCGACGTTCTCGACCACGACGATGGCGTCGTCGACCACAATACCGATGGCCAGGACCAAGCCGAACAACGAGAGGGTGTTGATGGAGAAGCCCAGGGCCTGCATCACGGCGAAGGTCCCGATCAACGACACCGGCACGGCCAACAGCGGGATGAGCGAGGCGCGCCAGTTCTGCAAGAACAGCAGTACCACGAGCACCACCAACAGCGTCGCTTCGACCAGCGTCTTGATCACCTCGTTCACCGACTCGCGAATGAAGAGGGTCGTGTCGTAGGTGATGCGGTATTCCAGCCCGGGCGGGAAACTGCGGCTCAGTTCCTCGAGCGCGGCGCGCACGGCGTCGGCCGTCTCGATCGCGTTCGAGCCGGGCAACTGGAACACGCCCAGGGCGCTGGTGGGCACCCGGTTCAAGAACGCCTTCATGTTGTACTGCCGCGGCCCCAATTCCACGCGGGCGACATCCCGCAGCCGCGTCAGGCGACCGTCGGGGTCGGTCTGGACCACGATCTGGCCGAACTCCTCGGCGGTCGTCAGCCGTCCTTGGGTGTGCGCCACCAACTGGAGGGCGGTGCCGGGCACGGCCGGCGGTTGGCCGAAGGTGCCGGCGGCGACCTGGACATTTTGCTCGCGGAGCGCGCCGACCACCTCGCCCACGGTCAGGTTACGCACGGCGGCTTGGTCGGGGTCGATCCAGACGCGCATGGCGTAATTCTGTTGGCCGAAGAGCATGGCCTGGCCGACGCCTGGCTGCCGGGCCAGGAGATCCTTCACGTTGAGCAAGGCGTAGTTGAAGAGGTAGAGTTCGTCGTAGCGATTGTCCGGCGAGAGCAACTGCACGACCTGCGTGATATTGGGAGACTGTTTCCAAGTGGTCACCCCCATGCGGCGCACCTCCTCGGGAAGCTTCGGTTCGGCGATCGAAACCCGGTTCTGCACCAACACCTGCGACTTGTCCAGGTCCGTTCCCGGTTTGAACGTGACGACGATCGAGAACTGGCCGTCGTCGGCGTTCGAGGCCATGTACAACATGTCCTCGACGCCATTGATCTCTTCCTCGAGCGGGGCCACCACGGTCGTCGCGATCACTTCCGCATTGGCCCCGGGATAAAACCCGCTCACCATCACCGTCGGCGGCACGATGTCCGGGTACTGAGCCACCGGCAGGCGGAACACCGAAATCAAACCCACCACCACCGTGATGATGGACAGCACCGACGCGAAAATGGGCCGGTGGATAAAGAAATGCGCGAACTTCATAGCCCGGCTCCCGTGCGGTCGGCTTCGCCTCCACTGGCTGGCGCCGGAGCCGAGCCGGCAGGGCCGGCCTCTCCACCGGACGCACCGGCCGGCGGCGCCTGACCGTCGCTGAGTTGGACCGGCATGCCGGGCCGCAGCAAAAACAAGCCCAACACCACGACACGATCCGCTTCCGTCAGCCCGTCGGTAATCACCACGGACGTCCCCAGCTTCCGCCCCACGGTCACCGGCCGGGGTTCGACGGTGTTGGTCGCGCTCACCACATACACCAGCTTGCGCCCCAGGTCCGACACCAAGGCAATCTCGGGGATCATGAGGCGCGTTTGGGGCGCGCTCGCTTGGAGGCGCAGGCGGACGAATTGACCCGGAATCAGCGCGCGGCCGGGATTGGCGAACACGCCACGGACGCGAATCGTGCCGGTTTGACGCGCCACTTGGTTGTCGTAGAAGTCGATTTTTCCGGCGTGGGCGTAGGTTGACGACCCCGCCAGCGCCAGCTCGCACGGTGCGCCCAAGAGACCGCCCAGACGGTTGGTCCCCAGGTAGCTTTGGAACGTGTGCTCATCCACATCGCAGTAGGCGTAGACCGGATCCAGCGAGACCAAGCTCACCAACGGTTGGTCGCCGCCCGCTGGGATCAAATCGCCCAACGCGACCTGGCGACGCCCCAACTTGCCGGCGATCGGCGCCCGAATCCGGGCGTACTCCCGGTTGAGTCGTGCCTGGAGCTCGGCGGCCTGCGCCGCGGCCTGAGCGCCTGCCAACTCGCGCACCGCGCTCGCGCGCCGCTCGAATTCCTCGTCCGAGATGGCGGCAGTGCCCCGCAACTCTTGGGCCCGGGTGAGCTCGCTTTGGGCGTGGGCACAGGCCGCCTCAGCCCGCTGGCGCTCACCCGTTGCGCGCGCCAGATCGGCCTCGAAAGGCCGCCCGTCCAACGAGAAGAGCAGGCTCCCAGCCTCGACCTCGGCGCCGTCCTCGAAATGGACCTCCTCGAGGTATCCCGCGACGCGGGCCTTGATCTCGACAGTATTGACCGCCTCGATCCAGGCGGGGAACTCATCCCAGGCCGTGACCAGTTGCGCGACGGGGTTCGTGACCGTCACCGAGGGCAGCATGGGCGGTGCCGATGGCGGCGGTCGCTTCAAGCAGCCTGTCGACCCCGCGGCCGCCAGGCTAGCCAACAACCACAGCCCCGCCCTCTTGAGGCGAAGCGAAGGGGCTCCGTGGCCGCGGTTGGCCGAACGGGTTCGCGAGCGAGGAGAGCAGCGTACGAAGTTAGGGTTGGGAGAAACGTTTTGCACAGGTTCTAAGCATATGGAGTCGCGGCAGGGCTCACGGGTGGCGCCGGGTATCCGCCCGGGGAACCCCGCTAGGGTCGATTCGCCCACGGTCCCGCCGCGGCCGTGGCCGGTGGCGGCCCGCAGCCCGGACAGCCGGAGCGCGCCAACCCGCCGCGAAGCAAGTGACCATCTGGGCTTGGAGAGCGTCCGTATCGGCGGGGTCACAGACCCCTTCGGTCATCGCCTCGAGCTTGGCGGGGTTGCACAACACGAAGGCGAGGGCGCCCCAAAAAAACTCGAACCGCCATTGCAGATCGGGTTCCCCGAGGTGGGGCAGCGTGCGCCGCAACGCCGCCAGACAGGCCGCCCGCACCTGGCGCTGTTGACGTTGCAGGAGCCGCTGCGTCTTCGGATCCGGGTCGTTAACGATCCGGCCAATCAACCGGATCGCGTCCCGGCCCTCCGCCGCGCCTTCCCCATCCCAGCGCCCCGCCAATCGCAACGGCGGTTCGAGCATGGCCTCGAGCAGTTCCGCGAGCGGCACCGCCCGACCCGCCGCCCCAGCCTCCAACTCGCGTAGCCGGGCGAGGGTCTGGTCCTGCAACGGCTTGAACCGCCGCTCGAGCACCGCCGCCATTAACCCGTCCTTCGAGTGGAAGTGATAGTACACGGTCGCCAAATTCACGCCCGCGGCACCCACAATCTCCCGCAGCGACGCCCCGGCAAAACCCCGCTCGGCGAAGACGTGCTCCGCCGCGTCCAGGATGCGGTCGGTCGACTCGGGCGGTGGCAGCGCGCGGTTCATGTTGAACGTTTGTTTTAAACGATCGTTTGACTCTTAATGGAATCCCGTCGACGTGTCAAGCGCCCTAATGAAACCTGCGCCGACTCGCTTCGGCGGGACGCCAGGCGCGGCCCGTCGCTTCCCCCCAGCGTGCCAAACCGCTTGACACCTAGCCGCGCCGGCCCAACCTCGAACCCATGAAGCGCACCGGCGTACCCCTAACGTCGCGCCTTTCCGCCGCCCCGCTTGCCGGGCGTGGCACCCGGGCACTCGGCGCGGCCCCGCAACAGTTCCAACCCTCCCCCCCCAGGCCTTGCCTCCTCGCGTGGGCGCTGACCCTAGCTCTGTTCCTAGGTGGCAGCGGTGCGGTCACCCGCATGTGCCAGAGCCAAGAGTACGGCTCGCCCGACCGGGGCGAACCGGGCGACGCGATGATCCAGGCCTACCTGGCCGCGGAGGCCGACCGCCTCCACGCCGGCTTTGCGGACGACTTGAAATCCCGCGCGGAATGGGAGGCGCGCCGGCCGGCTTATCGCGAGGAATACCTACACATGCTGGGGCTCTGGCCGTTGCCGGAGCGGACGCCGCTGCACGCCACGATGACCGGCACGATCGCGCGTGAGGATTACTTGGTGGATCTGCTGCATTACCAAAGTCGGCCGGGACTGTATGTCACCGGCAATCTCTATCGGCCGGCTCGGGTGCCGGCGGGCGAGCGTCTGCCGGCGGTGCTGTATGTTTGCGGCCATTCGTACCAAGGCCAGGCCGGAAACAAGACGGCTTACCAATCCCACGGCATCTGGTTGGCGCGTCACGGCTATGTGTGTCTGATGCTGGACACGCTTCAGTTGGGCGAGATTGCCGCGCTGCATCACGGCACGTACCGCGAAAACCGTTGGTGGTGGCATGCGCGCGGCTACACGCCCGCAGGCGTCGAGTGTTGGAACGGCGTGCGCGGCATCGATTACCTCGCTAGCCGACCGGACGTGGACTCGGCGCGGATCGCCGTGACCGGGATCAGCGGCGGGGGGGCAGCCAGTTTCTGGATCGCGGCAGCCGACGAGAGGGTTCAGGTGGCGGTGCCGGTGAGCGGCATGGCCGACTTGCCCTCGTACGTCAACAACCGCGTGATCAATGGCCACTGCGACTGCATGTTCCTCTATAACACCTTCCAGTGGCCCTGGGCGCGCATTGCCGCGCTAATCGCGCCCCGGGCGCTCTTGTTTGCCAACAGCGACCAAGACCCCATCTTCCCCATGGACGCCAACGAACGGGTGAGCAACCGCCTCGAGCGCCTTTACAGCCTCTACGGCCGCGCCGATTTCGTCGATGCCATGGTCAGCATCGGCGGCCACGCCTACCGCGCCGACCTGCGCCAGGCCGCTTACCGGTTTATCCAGACCCACCTCCAACAGGACCCGCGCCCGATCCTCGACAGCGAGGTGGATCTGGTGACCGGCGAGCAAAGCAACCGCACCTACCCGATCCCGACCGATCGGCTCCGCGTCTTCAAGGGCGAGGCTGACCTTCCCCAGGACCAGCTCAACACGACCATCGATGAACACTTTGTCCCGCGCGCCCGCGTGGCGTTGCCCGCCCCTGGTCAGTTCGATGCCTGGAAGGGGCAGTTGGTGGGCGAGTTGCGCCGCATCGCATTCCGCTACTTCCCGGAGCGGATCCCGCCAGCCCAAGTCCGGCCCCAGGACCAGGGCCATGCACCGCAACTCGAGACCGAGCCCGGAATTCGCGTTCGGCTGTTTCAGGTCACCAACGCCGTGCCGGCGGCGGTGGCGGCGGGCGCGGGGCGGATTTTACTCGGGATCGGCGACTCCGAATTGGGCAAACCGTTCATCGAGTCCTTGCGCGGGTTAGGTCAAGCCGGCGACGTGGTTTACCTGTGTGAACCGCGCGGGGTAGCTGCCACGCGGTGGACCGAGAAAAGCCCGCCGAACTATGTCCGGCGCAGCCACGTGCTGCTGGGCCGCACGGTCGAGACCGGGCAAGTGTGGGATGTGATCGCCACCGCGCGCGCCCTGCGGGCGCGGCATGGGGCGGACCGCCCGTTGGTGTTGGTGGGCCACGGCCCCGCCGCGCTGCTGGCGGCTTACGCAGCGCTGTGGGAACCGGAGATCGCGGGTCTGATTCTGCGGGATCCGCCATCGAGCCACATGGAACCGGGCGCACCGCAGTTCTTGAACGTGCTGCGCGTCTGCGACGTGCCGGAGGTGCTGGGCATGCTGGCGCCTCGCTCGCTCACGATCGAGACCGCCGCGCACGAGGCGCTCGAACGCGTCGCGGCGCTGTACACCGCGGCCGGAGCCCGAGCGAAGCTGGTCTTATCCGCACGGGAATAGGCCCGCAGACTGAACCTACCCCATCGAGGTCTGCTATGAATCCGAACCGACAGTTTCCAATCGCCGATGCCCACAGGACGACGCGCCGCGCTTTCCTGCGGCAATCGGCCGTCACCGTGGCGAGCGGCCTGGCGGCTAGCCTGGCGGTGGAGCGGACGGCGCATGCGGCCGGCAGCGACGCGATCCGGCTGGGCTTGGTGGGCTGCGGCGGGCGCGGGGCGGGCGCCGCGCAGCAGGCGCTGCGCGCCGATCCGGGCACGCGCTTAGTGGCCATGACCGACGCCTTCGACGATCGTGTCGAGAACAGCCTGCGCAGTCTGCGCCAAAGCCCGGAGGTGGGCGAGCGTGTGACGGTCGATCGAGACCACCGTTTCGTCGGGTTCGACGGCTATCAGCGCGTGCTCGAGTCGGGGGTGGACGTGGTCTTGCTGGCCACGCCGCCGCAATTCCGGCCGCGGCAGCTCGCGGCTTGTGTGGCGGCGGGCAAACATGTGTTTGCGGAGAAGCCGGTGGCGGTGGACGCCCCGGGGGTGCGCTCGGCACTGGCGAGCACGGAGTTGGCCCGGCGCAAGGGTCTGTCGCTCGTCGCCGGGCTCAACTCGAGGTACTCGCCGATTCTGCAGGAGGCGGTTCGGCGGGTGCACGAGGGCGGGATCGGGCGGATCGTGGCGCTGCACACCGCGCGTTACGGCAGCGGCGTTTGGGTTCGGCCGCGCGAGTCCGGCATGACCGAGATGCAGTACCAGATGCGCAACTGGTATTACTTCACTTGGCTGTCGGGCGACTTCAACGTCGAAATGTTCGTCCATCAGCTCGATCAGATGGCCTGGCTCATGCAAGATCAATACCCGATCCGGTGCTACAGCACCGGCGGCCGCCAGGCCCGCACCGGGCCGGATCATGGCCACATCTACGACCACTTCAGCACCGTGTACGAGTACGCGGGTGGCGCGCGCCTGTTCTCGACGACGCGGCATCAGCCGGGTTGCAGCACCGAGGGGGAGGCCTACGCCCTGGGCACCGAGGGCGTGGCTGACCTGGCCCAGACCCGGATCGCCGGCGCGCACCCGTGGCAGGCGCCGCGCGGCGCGCGGGTGGATACCCATCAACTCGAGCAGGACGCCTTTTTCCAGGCACTGCGGGCCGGCCGAGTCATCAACAACGGCGATTACCTGGCCCGGAGCACGATGATGGCGATTATGGCGCGCCAGAGCGCCTACACGGGTCAGAGCTTGACCTGGGAACAGGCCCTCAATTCGCAGGAAGACCTCTCCCCGACCAGCTACTCGTGGGATGCTCAACCGCCGCCCTCGCCCGTGGCGATCCCGGGCGTGACGAAGTTCATCTGAGGAAGGCGCGAGGGGGGCGTTGCTGGCGGCCCTCGATACGCTGGCCCCGACCGGTCGATCAGGCCGCCCGGCATCGGGACGCAGGTTCGAGTGGAGTCGAGGGGAAGAATGGCCTCTCGGGCTGCACCCGTTGACAGTCGCCTTCCGCCCGCTACCTTCCCGGCGTGTTGTCATCCGGCTGGAAACCGATTCCCCGTTGCGCGCTGGCCGCCCTCTTGGCCACCCCACTGTCCTGCGCCTGGAGCCAGGTGCTCTATGACGCTGCCCTCGCCACGCTGCCTGCGGCCCAGGGCTGGACCTACGCCGCCCTGCCCGGCCTCGCGCAGCAGACCCACACCGGCACGGCAGTCCGCCTCGACACATCTGCGCTCGTGGCCGAACAAGCTGGGTTCGCCCGTCAGGCGCCGGTACCGCTCGAGGCCACTCACGGCTTCGCGTTGTTGTTCAGCGTCCAACTTCATGCGGAGCAGCATGCCAGTGCGGATCGGGCGGGCTTCTCGGTGATTCTCCTCGGTGACGATCGCCGCGGGCTCGAGCTGGGCTTTTGGACCGATCGCGTCTTTGCCCAGTCCGATTCGCCGCTGTTCACGCATGCCGAAGAGGGGTTGGTGGACCTGACGAGCGGGTGGGTGGACTGCGCGTTGATGGTGCAGGGCACACGTTACACGTTCCGCGCGGGGGTCGAGGCGGTGTTGACCGGGCCGGTCCCAGACTATACAGCCTTTAGCGGCTTCATCGATCCTTACGAAACGCCGAACTTCATTTTCTTGGGCGACGACACCTCCTCGGCCAGTGCCGCCTTCAGCGTCCGGTGGGTGGCGTTGGTGACCCCGCCGCGCCTCGAGCTACAGCCGGACGGCGCGTTTGGGTGGACGGGTCTGCGGGACGTTCCGTACACGGTGGAATCGAGTGCCGATCTGGTGAGTTGGTCGACGGTGACCGTGCTCGCGTCGAGCACGGGCCATTTCCGTGTCGACCCGCCGGCACTAGGTCGGCATGGCTTCTTCCGCGCTGCCTTTCGCTAGGACGAGGATCTTGGCTAACTCGCGGTGGTTGACCTTGCCGGTGCCCAGTTTGGGGATCTCGCGCACGCACTTCACTTCTCGGGGCGCACAGAGGTTGGTGAGGCCTTTGGCTTGGATGGCGGCGCGGATCTCGCCGAGTCTGAGGCGCGGTTCGTTGGTGACGGCGATGAGCGCCTCGCCCTTGTCCTCATCCGGCCGGGCGACGACGGCGACTTCGCAGCGCAAACCGTACTGCGGGAAGGCGCCGGCCAAAGCATCCTCGACGGCCGTGAGGCTCACCATTTCGCCGCTGACCTTGGCGAAGCGCTTGAGCCGGCCCAGGATGAACACGAAACCGTCCTCGTCCACCCGCACGATGTCGCCCGTATCGTACCACCCGCCCAGGGCTTGGAAGGCCGCGTTGGGCTCGGGATTGAGATAGCCGCGCATGACGTTGGGTCCCCGCACGAACAAGCGCCCGCCTTCGCTCACGCCCTCGACCGGTTCGAGGCGATACTCGATCCCCGGCAGGAACCGGCCGGCCGACCCGCAGCGGGGCGCCATGGGGAGGTTCACGCTCAGGGCCGGACTGCACTCGGTAGCGCCGTACCCTTCGAGGATGCGAACGCCGAAGCGTTCGGACCAGGTGCGGAAGGTCTCCTGCTGGACTTTCTCGGCTGCGGCGAACAGGTAGCGCAGCGCGCGGAAGTCGTACGGGTGCGCGCGTCGGGCGTAGCCGTTGAGGAAGGTATTGGTCGACAAGAACACGGTGCAGAAACGGTCGTAGAGGACGGTGGGGATCAGACGGTACTGCAGGGGCGAGGGGAACAAATAAACGAACAAGCCCCGCACCAGGCCGAGCAGCAGCCCCACGGTGAGACCGAAACTGTGGAACGTTGGGAGGGCGTTGAAAACGCGGTCGTGATCGGTTAAGTCGGTCACGGCCAACATCTGGCGGATGTTGGCCAGGAGATTTCGGTGGGTCAGCTCGACGCCTTTGGGGGTGCCTTCCGAGCCGCTGGTGAAGAGGATCACCGCAGAGCGATCGCCCGCCGTGGCAGCGGGCGCGTCGTGGGCCTGCGCCGGGGGAGGTGGGGCGGGCGCAAGTTGGCGCGCCAGCGCGCGCGGGAACATGCGCTGGCGCAGCACAGCCCCGAGTTTGTTCAGGCCTGTGATCTGCTGGCGCAGATCCTCGAGGTAGAGGACTTCGAGCCCGGCTTCGCTCAGCGGAGCTAGGTTGAGTTTAGCCCGGGCGAGGAAGATCCGGGAGGTGAGCACTTGCTTGAGGCCGGCGAGTTCGCAGCACGCGCGCAGGGTGGCGATGCCGGTCGAGAAGTTCAGGATGGCGGGCACTTTGTTTCGCGCCCACAAGCTCAGCAACACCACCGGCACCGCATTCACGTTCGGCAACAGGACACCGACCCGTCCAGGTTCGCGGCGCAGCACCGTGTCGAGTCGCCTCGCCAACAGGTCCGCCCCGACCAACAACCGGCGGTAGCTCAACTCTTGCGTGGTCGAGTCCTGCAGGACGATGCGGTTGGGCTGGACGCGCGCGGCGTCCAGGATGGCCTCGAGCACGTGCGCAGGACCGCGCTCCATCTCGGTGGCAAACTGTTGCTGGACCATCCGGTCGCGCAACCAAGCGCTGAGCTGGGTTCGCGCGCGGGCGGTGGGAACGCGCGTTAGGGCGGGTGGGGTCAGGACTGGGCTGAAGTGAAGGGTGATCCGAGGCCACCACTTGCGCCAGCCGGGCTGGCGCGACCAACGCAGGCGATGGGCGCCCCGCACATAACAGGTAATCACCTTGGCTTGCGTCCGGTGCAGGAGGAAACCGGTGCCTTCGTAGATCTTCATCAACGAGCCGGTCCGGGTGAGCTGGCCTTCGGCATACAACACCAGGCGCCCCCCGCGTTCGAGGTGTTCGGCCATCCGCTTGACCGCGTAGGGCGACACGTTGTCGATCGGAAAAGTCCGTCGATTCAACAGGAGCAGTCGGTGCACCCAGCTATACTGCGCCGCCACCCGCGACACGACATACCTCCAGTCCAGCTCCAGCAGCACGTAGAGGAAGAGCCAGTCGATCCAACACACATGGTTCGGAATCAGCAACACGGGCCCGGGGGTCTTGAGGACCTCGGCGTTCTCGTGGCGAAATCCGAAGAGCAACCGGAGGCAGAAGTGGAGGACGGCGCGCATGGTGCAAAGCCAGTGAGACGGTGGGGAAGAGGTTCAACCGCTCGGAGTACAGGACGGATTCGGCGGAGCCGGCGGGTCCCCAGCCACGTTGGCCTTGCCCGCGGGTGTGAGGGGCCGGCGCACCGGGGCCGGCGCGGCTCGCGGCGGGCGTTGGCGCCGAAGTGCCTCTACGCCCAGCCAGAGCAGCAGCGCCCCGCTGGCCCAGACGCTCAGGGGCCCCAGCCAGCGATCCCACGGCAAAGCCGGCCTGCGGTGGGCCGGCCACTCCAGGCGCCCAGCGATCACGTCCCCTTGACCCGGCACGGCGCCGACGGCGGAGACTTGCCCGTCGGTGCCGCCGATGAGCTGGGAGATGCCCGAACTGGCCACGCGCAAGATGGGCACGCGGTGCTCGGCGGCGCGCACCGGTGTCAATTGGGCATTGAGCCGGTGCTCGTGCCGGCCCCAGGCCTCGACGTCCATGGCCGGCACCAGGAGCGCCCGTGCCCCCTGGCGGATCAACCGGTCCACGACCCGCGAGTAATTGAGATCGTAGCAGATGCACACGCCGAGCGGGCCCCAGGGCGAGGCCCAGATCCTTTGCTCGGGGGCCGGTTCGCCGTCCTGGAAGAACTGGATGGGCACGGCCTTGGCCTGCTGAAACGCAACTTCGCCGTCGGGACCGATCCCATACGCGGTGTTGTAGAATCGGTCGGTGCCCACAGGCTCTTTGCCCCCAGCCAACAACCAACGTCGATGCTGCCGGCACCATTGCCGCACTTCCTCAGGCACCGGCCCCTGAAAGGTGTATTCACTGAGCACAAAGAGCTCCGTCTCGGGGTGCGAGGTGAGCACGCGTTCAAGGTGCGCGAGCACTTCGGGGAGCGCGGGGAACTCGAGTTGGATGCCGGCGACCCGGAGTGCCTGCGTCGGTTCCGCCCGAGACTGGGCTCGGCTCACCCCCAGAGCGTACGCGGCGCCGAGTCCCACGATCGCCACGCCGAACCCCAGCAGTGCTCCGGACCGCGGCCAACCTCGCGCGGAGCGCAGGTCCTCGACTCCCCGCGCCAAGAACGCGCCCAGCAGCATCAGCGGGACGCTGACGCCGTAGACACCCAGCCAGGGCAGCAGCGGGCCGGACACCGAGACGGGCAGCAGATAACCCACCGTGAGCCAGGAAAACCGCAGATAGTAGAGTTCGCTGCGAAAGTACTCGACGCCGAGCCACAAGACCGGCGCCCACAGCGTGGCCCAGGCCGTGCCTCCGCGTTCGTGCACGGCGCGCAAGAGCAGCAGAAACAAGCCGTGCCAGAAAGCCAGCACCAGCCAGAGCACCGCTGCTGCCGGTCCGAACAACGCCCAGAAAAAGTGCAGGTGCGGGGGGAACAGACCTAGCCCAATGCCGAGCCCGGTGTAGAAGGCCTGGCGCGCCGAACGCAGGCGGCGCAGGGCGAAGAGGCAGGCCAGATAGACGACCGCCAGCCACCAGCACCGGTCGATCAGGAACGCAGTGTGGAAGGCCAACACCGCGCCACCGGCCAGCGGGATCCCCGCAGCCAGGCCCAAGGGACCCTGGCCGACCCGGACGGGGGCTAGGTTGGACGTCCGCGGCGCGGCGAGGTCGCCGCCGGAGTTAGGCTCGGCTACGGGCATAGCGCGGGGCGAGTTGCCTAGCTCGATCGCCGAGTTGCCGCAGGGTATGGATCAGGGCGCGAGCTTCGGCGGCTTCGATGAAGTCGCCCACGGCCTCGGCGGCTTCGTGGTACCGCGGCAGGATCCGCGCCAGCAACCGGCGCCCAGCCGGGGTGAGCACCACCCGCCACGCGCGACGGTCCTGCGCGCTCTCGGTGCGCCGCACCAGACCGCGCTGCTCGAGCCGATCCACCAAGCCGGTCGCGTTGGACCGGTGCATGATCAACGCCCGGCTCAACTCGCTCTGCGACCGGCCCGCGGCTTGGTCGGCCAGTAAGTTGAGCAGGTTAAACTGGCTCGGGCTCAAGTCCCACCGCGCGAAGAACACGCGGCTGGTTTGCCAGACGGTGTCGGCGGTCCGGAGCAGTTCGAGCAGGGCCTCGTAGCGGGGGCCCGGTGTCGGCGGCATGACGTGCTGGCTGGGCGACACGTGCGAATGTTTACCAGTAGATTGTTGATATGTCAACAGTATCGCGCCGTGCCGCGCGCCGCCACCGGCTCCGAAGCCGGCCGCGGCGGGTCCGTCCGCGGGATCGAGCGGACCACGGACCGCGCCTGGGGGCGGATTCGCCAGGCGGCGTGCGGTTGCCCTGTAGGCTTGTGTTGAGGCCCGGATGATGCCGTAATGGCACGCCATGCACGACCACGTGTACAAACTCATCGAACTCACCGGCACGTCGACGACGACCATCGAGGATGCCGTCCAGGGCGCCCTCGCGCGGGCGCATCGGACGGTGAAGAACCTGCGGTGGTTCCAGGTGATCGAGACTCGGGGCGACATCGAGCAAGGCCGGGTGAAGCACTGGCAGGTGACCCTGAAGATCGGCTTCAAGGTGGACGACGAAGGCTGACGTTCGGTTCACGGCGGCCGGGCCTGCGGCCGCAGCGCCGAGCCCATGTCGATTGCGCTGGTCCTCCTGATCGTTGCCGGGGCGGTCGTGCTCTTTGTCTCGGAGCGATACTCCGTGGACGTGGTGGCGCTGCGCCGGCGCGGACAGACCTTGCGCGAGCGGTTGGGCCGGGTGCGCCTCCGATTGGGCGACGCGCTCCTGCTGCTGGGCCCCAAGCCAGCCATCGCCCGGCTGCGCGATGACGACCACTTCGTCGTGCTCGAACCGCGGCGGGACGTGGCGTTGGACCGGCGCAAAGCGCCGGTGGCGTTGGGCATTGTGGTGGGGGTGGTGTTCTTGGCGGCGCTGAACCTGCTGCCGATCGTGGCAACCGCCCTGCTCGGGTGTGCGGCCCTGGTGCTGTCGCGCTGCCTGCGGGCCGAGGACGCCTACCAAGCCATCAACTGGCATGTCGTCGTGTTGTTGGCCGGCCTTTTGCCGCTGGGCTTGGCCCTGGAACGTTCCGGCGCCGCCCACTGGTTCGCCGCCCGGGCCCTGGGTCCACTGGGCCAATCCCACCCGGTCCTGGTCCTGGCGGGGCTTTACCTCGTAACGGCGATCCTCACGGAGTTCATGAGCAGCAACGCCGCCGCGGTGCTCCTGGCGCCCGTGGCCATTTCCACCGCCGCAGAACTGGGGGTGGACCCGCGCCCGTTCTTGGTCGCGGTGACCTTCGCGGCCTCGACCGGCTTCGCCACGCCGGTCGGGTACCAGACCAACACTATGGTCTACAACGCCGGCGGCTATCGGTTCGCCGATTTCCTCAAGGTCGGCATCCCGCTGAACCTGATCTTCTGCGCGTTGGCCACCTACTTTATCCCCAGGTTCTGGCCGTTTTGAGGCGGTGCCCGGCCCAGCCGAGAGGTGGGAAAGGGCTGGCAGGATCTGCCGTTGGCTGGCATGCTGGGCGGGTAGCGAGGCGGACCGCGCCACCGCCGGGGTAGCCGCGGCCGGGCGCGGTCCGTTGGCTCGGGAGAACACACAACCATGAAGATCAGCGTTCACGGTGCAGCAGGTGAAGTGACCGGCTCAGCCTATCTGGTGGAGACCGAGCAGGCGCGGGTGATGGTGGACTTTGGGATGTTCCAGGGCGGCGCGCGGCAAGAAGCCAAGAACGCCTTGCCCGCGGGGCTGCGCCCGCGGCGGCTCGACGCCGTGCTTCTGACCCATGCGCATCTGGACCACGTCGGGCGCTTGCCGCTCCTGGTCAAAGCCGGTTTCTCCGGCCCCATTCACGCCACCGACGCCACGCGCGATCTGGCGGGGTTGATCCTGCGCGACTCGGCGAAGGTGCAGGCTTACGAGATCGAGCGACACAACCGCAAGCGCCGGCGCGCCGGCAAGCCGCTCCTGGAGCCGCTCTACCATGCGGGCGAGGTCGAGCAGACCCTCGAACGCTTCCGCTTGGTCGAGTTCGACCAAGCCTTTGCGGCCGCCGAAGGCGTCACGGCGCGCTATCGCATCGCCGGGCACATGCTCGGCTCGGCCAGCATTCAGTTACAGGTCCAAGAAGACGGCCGCACCATGACGGTGGTGTTTTCCGGCGACGTGGGTCCGCCCGGGCTGGCGATCGTGCGCGACGCGGAGCCGTTTCACACGGCGGACCTGGTCTTCCTCGAATCCACATACGGCGACCGGGACAACAAGCCCGTCGCCGAGACGCTCGCCGAGTTCCGCACGATCATCGAGCAGGCGGTCGCGCGCAAGGCGCGCATTTTAGTGCCGGCCTTCGCCGTGGGCCGCACGCAACAGATTCTCTATCACATGGACGAGTTGTTCTGCGCCGGGACGCTGAAGCCCTTCCCGGTCTACCTCGACAGCCCGATGGCGATCGAGGCCACCGAGATCTACCGGCGTCATCCCGATCTGTTCGACCAAGACGCCCAAGCGCTGCGGCGGGCCTGTGACATCGCGCGAGGCCAACCTCACGTCGTGCCCACGCCTACGGCACAGGACTCGATGCAGCTCAACGACGCGCCGGGGCCGTGCCTCATTATGGCCGGCTCAGGCATGTGCACCGCGGGCCGCATCCTGCATCATCTCAAGCATGGGTTGTGGCAACCCGACACCGCCGTGATGATTGTCGGTTACCAGGGCGAAGGCACGTTGGGCCGGCGACTGGTGGACGGCCACAAGACGGTCAAGATCTTCGGCGAAACCGTCGCTGTGAAGGCGCGAATTCACACGCTGAACGGATTCAGCGCCCACGCGGGTCAAAGCGGGTTGATCGAGTGGTTCAGCCACCTGGCGCCGGGGAAACCCCGGGTGGTCCTCACGCACGGTGAGGCGCGCGGGCGAGAACCGTTGGCGGATCTGATCCGGCAACGGTACGGACTCGATCCGGTGTTGCCCGCTCAAGGGGACCAACTCACGCTCTGAGGCCAAGCGGGGAAGCGGGGAAGCGGCTTGATCTTTTCCGGTCAACCGGGCTCAGTAGGCCACCGACGCAACACCCCATGAACACCGTGAGCCAGTCCCTCCGCCAGGCCGGTCTGCTGGCCCTGCTGTCCGGGCTCGCGCCCCTCCCAGGCGGGTTAGCCGAGCCCGTGCGGCTCCGGGTCGAGAATTTCCTGGTGATGCCCTCGACCGGGCCGGTGGTCAATGTGCAGGTCAAGAACCTGACGACCGATCCGGTGCGGGCCGTGGTGCGCGTGAGTTGGCCGGAGGGTTGGCGCACCGCGCCGGCGGAGCAAACCGTCGAGTTGGCCCCCCACGCGACGGCGCAGGGAGCGTTCACCCTCGAGCGTGCGTTGGACGTCGCCGCCAACCGTTACCCCGTGGTGGTCGAGGCTCGGGTCGGTAACACGACGGTCACGCGGACCCAACTGGTCGTCTGCGCCACGGCGCCCTACCTGCGGCCGCAGATCGATGGCGCACTCGACGATTGGCAGGACGCCGCCCCGATCGCCTTTGCCGCAGCAGGCCGACCGACCACCGTGATGACGTGCTGGAACCGGCGCCAATTCTGCGTGGCGGTGCGGGCTGAGCAGGGGCGACCGGCCGCGATGCAACTCGCGCTGGCAGCCGAGAGGGGGGACGTGCCGGGTCGGTACGAGTTTGTCGTGGTCCCTCCGGAACAGAACGGGCCGGCGCGCTGTTACCTGCTGCTGCGGCCGGGAGCGGACCTAGCTCTGACCAAAGAAACGCGAGCGCTGGCCGGCCTCGAGTGCGGCGAGGTCCAGGCACAGGTCACGCGCACCGGCGCCGCCACACACTATGAGGTGGCCGTGCCGCTGACGCTGGTGCCGGAGTTGCGGCCCACGCCGGGTCGTCCCTTCCGCTTCTCGCTCCTGGTGCATGAGGCCGAGGGCTCGGGTCTGCGCGATCTGGGCGCGGTGATGAACCTTTGGGAAGACCAACGGCATCCGCAGTCGTGGTGCCGCTGGCAAGGGGCGGCGTTTGGCGCGACGCTCCCCTGGGATAGCCACATCGAGTTCGGCTTCTCGAGCTCCATCCATTGAGGTAACAACGATGAAACAAGTCTGGATCGGAATCCTCGTGTCGGCGTTGACCGCAAGCCTCAACCTGGCGCGAGCCGCGGAGGACCCGCTGGTTCTTCGCACCGCCGCAGCTACGGGCGAGAACCCAACCGAGGCTGGCCGGCAGGCGGCCAAGGCGTTGCAGTCGGCCCTGGGCGACGTAGCCCCTCAAGCGGTCTTGGTGATGGACTCGTTCGAGGACCTCGCGAACAAGCAGGCGCTGCTGGACGGCGTAGCCTCGGTATTCCCGAGAGAACTCTTGTTTGGCGGCTCGTCCTATGGCGGGTTTACCCAAGCGGGCGTTGTGGATTACGACGGCGTGGTATTGCTGGGCATGGGCGGGACGCGCGTGGGGCTCGAGGTGGCCTTGGCGGAGCAGATGGGCGCAGCGGGTCTAACCCTCGAGCAGCACGAAGGGGCCTTGGCGGCGGCGCTGGGGCGCGCCGGGGAACGACTGGCCCGGCAGTTGTCCCGCCTCGAGCAAGGGGCCTTACTGTTGTTGATCTCGGATGCGCATTCGCCGAAGAACCAGTTCTTGCTGGACGGCGTCCAGAAAGTCGTGGGCAAACGCCTGCCGATCACGGGCGGTTCGGTCAACAAGAACGCCGGCCAAAACTGGGTCTATTTTCGCGGCGCAACCTACACCGACAGCGCCATCGCCTTGCTGCTCACCGGGCCGTTCGAGGTCACCCAAACCGGACGGCAAGCCAAGACCAACGAGGAGGTGATCGCCACGGCCCGCTCCGGGTCGGCGGCGGCGCTCGAACGTGCGCCGGCCAAGCCGCTCGCGGTGCTGGCATTCAACTGTGGCGGGCGCAAAGGCAAACTCGAGCGGTTAGCGGACGAACTCGAGGCGATCCAAGGATCGGTGGGCAAAGACTTGCCGCTGTTTGGGGCCTATTGTGCCGGCGAGTATGGCCCGGCGGATCTGGCGGAGAGCCAAGGCGACCCCACCCCGTGCGGCCGCGGCTGGCACGTGATGTTTACGGTGGTGGGGCGGTAGGGCAGGAGGTTCTATGAGTGAGTCGGACGAGTCGGACCGGTCAAACCCGTCGGACCAGTCGGACCACCGCCAACGACTCCTGCCTAAGCATGGGGGCTACCGTAGACTCCGGAGCTTCCAGGCAGCGCAGGCGGTCTATGACGCCACCGTGATCTTCTGCGACCGCTTCCTGGACCGGCGCTCGCGCACCCACGACCAAATGGTGCAGGCCGCCCGTAGCGGCGTGCGGAACATCGAGGAGGGTAGTGTGGCCTCTGGCACCTCGAAAAAGATCGAAATCAAGCTCACCAACGTGGCCCGTGCCAGTCTCGAGGAACTCTTGCGCGATTGTGAGGACTTCCTGCGGCACCGGGGCCTGCCGATCTGGGCCAAGGACTCGCCCCAAGCGCTGGCCGTGCGGCGGAAGTACCGCGCCACCCCGTCCGACCCGTCCCACTCGTCCGACCCGTCCCACCCGTCCGACCCGTCCCACCCGTCCGACCCGTCCCACCCGTCCGACCCGTCCGACCCCTACAACCTCCGCACCGCCACCCCCGAGGCCGCAGCGAACATCCTGCTGTGCCTGATCAACCAGGCTAGCTACCTCTTGCACCGCCCACTCGATCGGCTCGAGCAGGACTTCATCGAGCAGGGCGGGTTCACCGAGCGGCTCCATGCCGTGCGGAGCCAGGCGCGGCGGTCAGCGCCGTCGGACCCGTCGGACCCGTCCGACCTCACCCGCCCGCCGCCCCCGCCTTGCCCGCTGTGCGGTCAGCCCATGCGGGTCCGCACCGCCCGACAAGGGCCGCACACCGGCACGCAGTTTTGGGGCTGCTCGAGCTACCCGGCTTGCCGAGGCACGCGCCCGGCCGAGACTGACCTCAAGGGCGGGTAGGCCCAACCTGGGCCTGCGCCCACGCGCGCAGTTGCTGGATGGCAACCCCGAGCACGCCTGCCGAGCCGCGGAACTTGCCTGAACCGCGCGGTTGATTGTCGCGCGACCACCATTCGTGGAAGTCACCGGCCCGGAGCACACGCGTGGTCATGGGCTGGAGTTCGCGGTACGCCTCGGCGATGAAGCCGTGCCGGATCAACTGTTGGATCATACGCCCGCCGAACCAGCACCAATCGCCCCCGTTTTGATACGAATAAGGGGCCATGCTGCGGTTCTTGAACGACCCGGCCGGATAGGGCGGGTAAACCGTTAACCCGATCGAACCGGCGCCGGCTTGGCGCACATTGGCCCGCATCTGTTCGAGAGAGCCCTGGATCTCGACGCGCGTGAGCAGGCCCGCCTCGATGGCCACTGCGGTCCCTCCGTGATACCAGACCGCCGCCTCGTCGAAGTCAGCCGAGAACGGCGAGCCTTCCAGGTAAACGTGAGGGATGAACTTCTGGCGGTCTGGGTCCCAGAGATGTTCGCGTGTCTTGGCGCGCACCGCGGCGTGGAACGGGCGCCAGGGCGCGGCCTCGGGCGCCTCCGCGCCAACGAGCGTCACGTAATCCTCCAGGGCAATGAGAAACATCGCGTTGTCGTAGATGTCCAGGGCGCGATGCGAGCTCTCGTCCAGTTCGACACCCCAGTCATGTTCGGGCTGGACGTCCCCCCAGTCCGCTGTGGTGGCGCCCCAGATCAGGCCGTGGCGCGCGTCGAACCGATGCTCGCGCAGGTAATCCAACGCCCACCCCAACCGCGCCCGCACGGTGCGCCCCGCCACGACTTCCTCGAGCAAGGCGCGGTCGCGCGTCTTCTGGATGTACTTGCGGATGGCTTGCACCAGCGAGGCTTCTTGGTCGGTCTCGACGGTGTTCTTGTGGGCAAGAAGGTCGGGGGCCAGCGGCGTGCGACGGTACTTGTAGCCGATGTGGGCGCGCGCTTGCGGGATGTAACCGTCCACGATGTCGCCCTCGGGCCCTTGAAACTTGAAGAACGTCAGCAGGGCATCTCGAATGGGCTGGGGATCGTTCACCTCGAGCGCCAACTCGATGAACGTGTTCAGGTCGCGAATCCACACCTCGCCATAACCGCTGCCGGCCGTCAGCCCGGTCTGCAGCAGGGTCTTGGCCCGGTCCAGCACGGCGGTCAGGTTCGTGTCGCCCAGGATCTGACGCGCCAGTTGGGTCGGGTCGGAAAGGGGCCCAGGCGCTGGGGGAAGACCAGGCCCAGCGGCGGCCAGGCTCGTCAGGGCGGGAAGCAGAGCGGCGATGAGCATCGGTTTCATAGTCGGTTCAACGGTCTTTACCCCAGGACTGCTCGATTGCCTCGAGCGTGCGCCCCTTGGTTTCCGGGATCTTGGCCCAGACGAACAGCAACCCCGCCAAGCTGCACGCGGCATAGACAAAGAACGTCTTGGCCGGACCGATGGCCGGATGATCGTTGAGCACAGGGAAGGTCTGAGCCACGATATAGCACGCCGTCCAAATGGTGAACGTGGCGACCGACATGGCGCGCCCGCGGATCTTGGTGGGGAAGATCTCGGAGCAGAGAATCCAGGGGATCGGTCCCAAGGCCATGGCGAAGGCGGCGATGAAGGCCAATATGGCCGCCAACAATAGAACCCCCTTGACCCCGCCCAGGAACATCCCGCCCACGGCGCCGAGCGCGGCCACCTGGACCGCCAAGCCGATCAAGAGCAGAAGCCGCCGGCCGGCGCGGTCCACCAACGCGATGGCGACAAACGTGAACACCACATTGACCAACCCGACGATCACCGAAGACATGAAGGCGTCCTGCACGCCCACGCCGGCGGTGGTGAAGATCTTGGTCGAGTAGTACATGATCGCGTTAATGCCGCTGAACTGGGAGATCGCCATCAACATCACCGCCACCACCAGCGGCGTGCGGAACCGCGCATGCAATAGCTCGCTCAGCCGGCCTTCTTCCTGCCCGATGACTTCCTGCACCGCTGCGATTTCGCGCTGGGCCTGGTCCGGCCCGGAAACCTGCTCGAGGATGTGACGCGCCTCGGCTATGCGCCCGGCCTGAATGAGCCAACGCGGACTTTCCGGTACCACAAAGATGAGGCCAAACAGAAACAGCGCCGGCACGAGCGCGGCGCCCATCATCCAACGCCAACCGAGGGCGGTGTTCCAGGCTTCATCGCCCCGGCCTTGGACCCAGGCGTTCACGAACAGGGTCAGGAAGATGCCGATCACGATGCCCAATTGGAACAGCGAGCCCAAGCGGCCCCGCCGCTCCGCGGGGGCCAGTTCCGCAATGTAAATGGGGCAGACCATCGAGGAAGCGCCGATGCCCAAACCGCCGATGAACCGAGCGGCAAGAAACTGGTCGAACGTGCGCGGGATCGCCGCGAACAAGCCCGAAAGGGCGTAGAGCATCGCGCAGAGGAAGAGCACCTTGCGCCGCCCATACCGGTCGCTCAGGAACCCGGCGAACATCGCCCCCGGGATACAGCCTAGGATCGCGCTGGCCCCCGCAAACCCCTCTTGGGTGGGCGTGAGGCTGAAATGCGCTTTGAGATACTGATTGGCGCCGTTGATCACGGCGGTGTCGTAGCCAAACAGAAAGCCGCCCGTGGCGGCCACGAGCGTGACCAGGGCGAGGAGTCGGGGCAGCGGCACAGTCGGTGTCATGGACGCCGGATTGTGCGGGGCCGAGGGCGCGCGGGCAAGCCGAGTGTTGACCCAGCGTGTTGACCCCTCAGCGCCCGACCGAAACGCGGACGGCGCGGTGGCACGCGAGGAAGTAGAGCCACGCCTCGGTCACCGGCCGCCCATAGATACGCTCGAGTGCGGCGGCATACAGCCCGAGTTGCGGCCGGTACCCTTCCGCCTTCGCGTTTGCCTCCGTGGCCGTGACATCGTCCGTCTTGAAATCCAGCAGCCAAATCGCCCCCGGCTCGATCGCCGCCAAGTCGATCACCCCTTGCACCACCACGTATTCGTCGTCGCCTACACCTTGAGCGACCGGGATGCCCAACCCCTTCAATTCGCCCGGAGCAAATCGCGCCGTGAACTCGAGCTCGCGCTCGACGCCGGCCGGTTCGCCCCGAATGCGCCGGCCAAGCTCCGACTGCCAAAACGTCGCAAGCGCCTCGAAGTCCAGGCAGGCCTCCTCCTCGGCACGGAGTCGACCTGCCGCGCGCAACCGCGCCGCTTCACACACCAACCCCTCGACGGCCCCAGCTTGCGCCATGTCGAGCAACTGCAAGAACCGATGATGCGCCGTGCCGCGCTCGGTGGCGGTGAGCCCAAGGGCCGACCGCACCGGCGCAAGGGCCTCCCGGAACAGGGGTCGGGCCTCCGCATCCGTTTCCTCGAGCACGCGCCGGCGAAGGCTCGAAACCGAGCTCTTGGCCGGCTCGATCGTGGCGGCCGTATGGGGGTAGATCCACTCGGGCGCGGAAGGCTGCTCCTCGCGCGGTGCCACTGCCGCGGCGACCGTGGGGGTAACGCTCGCCGGCATGCAGGGAGGCAGCGCAGTCGGTTCCTCGGGTTCGTACAACCGCCAGCCCAGGAACGGACCGCGCCCCGTCGGTTCCGTGTGCCAGTCGCTCCGGCCGGTCAACCCCGGCATTAGCGGCCCCAGCCAATCCAGAGCGCTACCGGCCGCCAACAGCTCCGACCAGGCCATTGGGCCGGCGTCGGCCAACTGCCACCGGCTCTCGACCCGGTTGCGCGAGGTCGTGCCCGCAAGAATCAGTTTGTCTGCGGCTCGCGTGGCCGCCACATACAGGAGTCGCAGTTCTTCGCCCATGCTCTCGCGCACCTGCCGTTGGCTCGCCAACCAGTACGCTAAGCTCGGGTAGCTCTGCCAAAGGGTGGGCGGCCGGACCCGCGCGCACACGCCGTAGACCTCGTCCAGGATGAGGTCGCCGCGCACTTCGTCGCGATTGAACCGCTTGCCCAAGTCCGCCACCGCCACCACGGGGAACTCGAGACCCTTGCTCTGGTGAATGCTCATCAACCGTACCGCGTCGCCCTCCCCGAGCTCCGAAGGCTCCGACTCGGGCTCGACTTCCTGCTGCGCCTCGACGAAACGCAGGAACCGGAACAAGCCCTGGCGCTGGAACGGGTCGAACTGGCGGGTCAACCGTAGCAGGCGCAACACGTTGGCTCGGCGTTGCACCCCGCGCTCCTGTGCCAACAACTCGTCCTCGTAACGTGTCTCGTCCAGCACCGTCTCGAGACAGTCCGAAAGCGCCCCGTGCCGCGCCAGGGCACGCCAGCGATCGAACTGGCCCAGGAACGCCCCGGCCTTGGCCCACGCCGCCGCGCGAGCGGCCGCTAGCTCCCCAGCGATCTCGGCCCCCTGGCCTTCACCCGCCACAGGGCCGTGGTACTCGCGGTGGAACGCGCGAAGCGCCGTCCAGAAGTTGCCTTTGCGGCGGTGCAGCCGGACAGCGGCCAGTTCGTCCAGCGTGAACCGGCCCAGGGGCGAGCGGAGCACGGCCAGCGCCGGGACATCCTGGAGGGGGTTATCCAGGAGCATCAACAAGCTCAACAGATCCGTGACTTCAGTCGCCTCGTACAGCCCGCCACGCCGCGCACTCAATGGCAGACCGAGTCGGTGGAAGACTTTTGCATACGCCTCGGCTTTGTTCCGGGGTGAACGCAGCAGAATCGCCATGTCACTCCACCGCACCGGGCGCTCCCCGCCTAGCCGATCGTCCCACACCCCAAAACCCTGCTCGCTCAGCTCGCGCAACCGCAACCCGATCAACAGCGCCTCGCGTTCCGTGTTCGAGCCCAGGCCCGGATCCTCCAACTCGGCCGCGTCCTCGCCCTCCTCCGCTCCATCGCCCACCCCGGCCCGCCCCGTCAAGCGCAGATGCAGTTCGACACGCGGCGGCGTGTCAGCCTCGGCCGCCAACTCTATGGGCGGCGCGGCTGCGTTCGCGCCACCGGGGTCCCGGGGTCTGCCGGCTGAGGTTGGACCGGCGCCGGCGAGCGTGTCCCCGGCTAAGGCCCGGTGGCCGCGAGCCGGCCGATCGCCGAGCTCGAGCCGCGCCCGTTCGTCATACTCGACCCCGCCCACGTCGGCGCGCATCAGCCTCGCAAACACCGTATTGACGAACTCGAGAATCGCCTCGTGACTGCGGAAATTGTCCTGCAACGTCACCACGCGGCCCCGCTCGGGTCGAGCGCTCCAGGCAGTCGTGTAGTCTTGAAAGATCCGCGGATCGGCCAACCGAAAGCGGTAGATGCTCTGCTTCACGTCCCCCACCAAGAAGCGGTTGCCGGCGTCGTCCGCGCGGCTCAGCGCCCGGAGGATCTGGTCCTGCGCGGCGTTGATGTCTTGGTACTCATCCACAAACACCCATTGCAGCCGTTGCCGCCAACCCTCGGCGATGGGCGTCGGCCGATCGCCGCGCCGGTCCCACAGCAACTCGAGAGCGAACTGCTCGAGGTCATGGAAATCGACCGCCGCCAACTGGCGCTTGGCCTCGCCGAACTCGGCGGCGAACTCGCGCGTCAACCCCAGCAATGCCCGCAGGTGCGGCCGCACCCACTGCCAGTCCTCGACCAGCGGATCCACCTCCGCCGTCTGGCGCGCCAAAGACAACAGGAAACCCGCCTCCGCGAAACAGGCCCGGTTCGGGTTGCGAAACCGCTGAGCTGACCCGCGTGGCCACACCGCCTCCGCCAAGGGTGCGACGGCCTCGAGGCACCGCACGATGGCGTCGCGCGCGATGGGTGCGCCCACCTGCTCGAGCGCAGCGGCACAGCCCTGCAAGAACTCGTGGTCTTGAGCCTTGAGCCGAGGCAGCCAAAGCCCGCGGAACACCGTGAAGGCCTCGACGAGCCACTCTCCCCACCGGACCGGCTGATCCGACTCGAGCGGTTCGGCCTGTTGGGCGAACCAGGCGCCCGGGTCCGACCGGGTCCGGGCGTAGGCGTGGAGGCGCCGCACCAACCCGCGGACCGCCTGGTCCCGCCCGCTCCCGTAGGCGAGGATCAGTTGGCGCACCGCCTCGCTCTCGGGCGCACGACTCGAGTAGTGGCGGGCCAGAAGTCGGTCCAGCGTCTCGATCGCCAAGAGCGCGCCCTGGGTTGCGTCCAGCACCATCACCTGCGGATCCAAACCCAACTCCTGGGAATGCTCAGAGACCAACGCGTGGCAAAAACTGTGGAGCGTCGAGATGCGCGCGCTGTCCACCAGCGCAACCTGATCGGCTAACCAGTCGTTCGCCGGTTGTCGGCGCCCTTCCTCCAGCAGGCGCTCCCGAATCCGACGCCGCATCTCCGCCGCCGCCGCCTTCGTGAAGGTTACCATCAGCACCCGGTCCATCGACACGGGCTCTTCCTGGGCCAGCAACCGGGCTACGCACCGCTCGACGAGGGTGCGTGTCTTGCCCGTGCCGGCCCCCGCCATCACGAGGACATTGCCCCGCAGGGCCACGGCCTCGGCTTGGTTTGGGGTCAAGGCGCCCATCCGCTTCAAAGCCACCCTCTCGGCGTCACCAAGCCTACGCGAGCTCCCGGCAGGTTGTCGGTAAGATTCTGATCCAGTCGTTTACCCTCCCGAGCGGAGACCCTCCCGCCTCGAGGCCGCCAGCAGCCGCAGGACCTCCTCCCGGCTCAGCACCACCGGCAACCGCGCCCCACGCCGAGCGCGCAGTGTCCCCCGCAAATCCCCCAGCGGCCGCAACAGCACATGCTCGAAAAAGCACAGCAGCGCAGAAAACGCCTGGTTCTGCGTGCTGGCGGACACTCGCCTCTCCACCGCCAGATGCTCGAGGTACCGCCGGACTTCATCCGTCTGCGCTTGCGCCGCATCCCCGTTTCCCCGCCAAACCAAAAACCGCCCCACCCACTCGAGGTAGCTTTGCTCGGTGCGCCAAGCATAATGCCGCACGCGCATCGTCCGCCGCATGCGCTCCCGCCAGTCCTCTCCAGCCCCCAACGGGCGCTCCTCGGCCACGTCCACCCTCGCCGCCGGCTCCGAGGCTCTCTCCGAAGCCACAGCCGGCGACCGCCCGGCCACCTCGACGCTGCTCTTGAGCCGAAACCGGGGTTCATTGCGCCCAGCCTCATCCACTTCCCAGTGCCAGTTCTCGACCCCCTGCACCAACGCCTCCAGTCCCTGCCGCATCTGAGTCTTCTGCCAGTCCGGCACCCGCGGCTCGCCCTGCTCGACCTCCCGCAGCCACCCTGCCCGTAAGTCGTCCAGCGTGCTGCCTGGGTCCTGCCGCCGACACCATCGCAAAAACCGCTCCAGGTGTTGACCGTACCAGTAGAGCCGCCCCTCCTCCGGCTCCAAGCCCCGATGCGAAAAGAGCCGCCGCACCCAACCGGCGATTGGCCCGATGCTCCTCCGGGCTGCCGCTGAAGGACTAGACGCCATGCTCATTGAACTCGCCATCGGCCTCACCTTCTACCTAACCGGTTAATCGGTACAAGATAAATCGCTTGACCGATGGCTCACAATTTCGTACAAACACACAATGTTAGCGCACAGGCTTCGCCCGGACAACGCCAGCACCAGAATGACGCGCAAAGCCTCCAGAGCCCCATCCGAAGAAAGC
>Ga0194125_10001900_pt1 | contig 35083 bp, 27 predicted proteins | sample TA2KigC250mmetaG_FD_148626 | JGI IMG/M metagenome (GOLD analysis project Ga0194125, IMG submission 148626) | Freshwater microbial communities from Lake Tanganyika, Tanzania - TA2015034 Kigoma Deep Cast 250m | ecosystem: Environmental > Aquatic > Freshwater > Lake | place: Tanzania: Lake...
TGGGGTCGTGTGGTTGTGAAGACGATCACGTTGACGGATGAGGCGTGCGGACGCCTGGCCGACACGGCCTTTTTGATCGACCTCTGGCGGGAGCAAGGCAAGCCCGGCGTGGCGGGGTGGCGGCCGGACACGACGTCCGGGCACTCGCCGGGTTCCTGGGGGGCTGTGCCGTCGTTCACAGCACGGAGGCGATCGTGCGCCGCCATGCGGAGCTCTACGCGGAGGTCCGGAGAAACCGGCTGGCTGCGGGGACGAACGACCTCTGGATCGCCGCGTGCGCCCTGCCCCTGGAGGTGCCGTTGATCGCGCGGAACACGCGGGACTTCGGATTGCCGGCGGGCCTTACGATCCTCGACTACGGCGGTGCGCCGGGCGGGTGAATTCGAGCCCGCACCATTCGCCGTCGCCGTCGCGGACGATCTCGGACAGGCCTTCCGCGGCGTAGGCGTCGGCCACGGCGTCGGCCTCGATCTCGCGGATGCCGCTGAGCAGGAGGGTGTGGCGGGTGGCGGCGGCGAGGGCGCGGGCCGACTCGAGCAGGAGCGGGCCGTAGAGGTTGGCGCAGACGAGGTCGAAGCGGCCGCGCGGGGCGCCGGCGAGGATGTCGGCGACGGCGAAGCGGATCCGGGCCCCGGTGCGGTTGCGGCGCGCGTTGTCCCGGGCGGCCTCGAGGGCCTGGGGGTCGTTGTCCGTCGCGAGCGCGCGCCCCGCGCCGAGCCGGACGGCGGCGATCGCGAGGATGCCGCTGCCGGTGCCGGCGTCGAGCATCGTTCGCGGGCGTCCGCCGCGGCAATGGACGGCGAGGCGCTCGAGACAGAAGCGCGTCGTGAAGTGGGTTCCGGTGCCGAAGCTCAGGCCGGGCTCGATGCGCAGGTCCCTGACGCCGCGCGGCGGGCGTCCGACGCGCGACCATTCCGGTACGATGCGGAGGCGCCCGCCGACCGTCAGCACCTTGAAGTGCCTTCGCCAGAACCGCTGCCAGTCGCGCGGCCGGCAGATGCGCACGGACCGGCCGAGAACCAGCCGCTGCGACTCCGAGGCCTTCAGGAACCTCCGTGCGGCCGGCGCGTCGTCGAAGTAGAGATCGAGCCAGGCCCGGGTGTCGCGGGGCTTGAGCAGTTGCACGGGTTCCACGCCGGAGGCCTCCCGCGCCCAGTCGGCGAGGGCCTCGGCGCGGTCGGCGCCGGTCAGGAGCGTGACGACGGTCCAGGAGGCGGCGGCGGGAGGCGGGGATTTCATGAGGAGGGCGGCTGCGAACATCGAACGCCGAACATCGAACATCGAACACCGAAGTTCGGAGTGAACGCACCGAAGTTCGGAGTGAACGGCCAACGCACAACAACCAACAGCCGGCGTCCGAAGGAGAGCGTGAGGCCCTCGGTCCGGCGACGCGTCGAACCTGCGAACCTGTGAACCTGCGAACCCCGGGGCGTTGTCATATCCGTTCCCCGCCGGGGGCGCCGCCCTTGCCGGGCGCGGGCACCAGGTCCCTTGGCATGTTGCGCGGGGTCCATTGCGGGGCGGTCAGGGAGCCGTTCAGGTCGTATTCGAGCAGCTTGGTGACGGGCAGGGTGAGGAGGCGCACGACCTCGGCCACGAGGCCCTCGCGCAGGAGCTTGGCCTCGACGACGAAATCGAGGCTGCGGTCGAACCCGTAGGCGCCGCGGGCCTGCATCGTCAGCAGGTCGCCCTGGAGTTCGGCGTTCTCGGTCACGGCGCGGCCGCCGGCGATGCGGAAGTCGGCGTGGAAGTCGCTCTGGGAGGTGAAGGCGACGCCGGGGATGACCCGCGCGATGTGGCGCGAGAAGCCGCCGAAGATCGGGATCTCCAGGAGGCGCCCGTCCTCGACATGGATGGACCCGCTTCCCGTCGCGGTGCGTCCCTGTCCGGCGCCGATGAACCCGGACAGGTCGACGAGGCCCGACATGCGGCCCTCGTGGGACTGCTCGATCCGGTCCGTGACGGCGCGGAGGATGGCGGTGAAGTCGGCGTCGTCGATCCGGCCCTTGACCCGGTAGCGCGTGCGGGCCTCGGCGCCGTCCGGGAGGTCGAAGGTGGCGTGTCCGGCGAAGGTGCCGCCGTAGACCGCGCCGGTGGCGCCGGTGACGGCGACGTGGCGGCCGACGGCGCGGCCCTGGAACGAACAGCGGTCGAGCAGCAGCCATCCCATGCCGGCCGCGTGGGCGTCGATGTCGAACACGACGTCGTTGTCGCGCCGTTCCCCGTAATCGGCGCGGCCGTGGGCGCGGATGCGGGCGGGGCCCTCGGTGCGGAAGTGGGAGACGAACCGGTGGGGCGCGGGTCCGCAGAGCCGGGCGGCGGCGGAGGGGTCGATGGAGCTGTCGATGTCGAAGCGGAGCATGCGCCGCCGGAAGTCCTGCTCGATCCAGCCGGTCAGGGCGCCCTCGGGGCGGGTTGCGCGGACGTTCTCCATGCGCATGACCTCGTTGCTGACCTGGAGCCGCAGCGAGGCCGTGGCGAGGAGGGCGCCGTTGTAGAGGAGGTTGGTCGCGTCGAGCGTGCCGTGCAGGACGAGCCGCCGGATGTCGCCGATCCGGCCGCTGATCTCGGCGGAGCACCGGGGAGGGACGGAGCGGAACGAGAGGGCGCCGACGTGCACCGACTGGCCGGGGTCGAGCCAGGGCATCAGGGCGTGCGGATCGAAGCCGGTGGCCGCCGTGCCGCGGTAGTCGCCGGAGGGAAGGTCGAGACCGCCCTCGAGATGCACCGGGCCGGCCATGGGGCCCCGTCCCGCGACGCCGTCGACGGACGTCAGGCGAAGCGACGGACCGTTCCGCTCGAACGCGGCATCGACCGACTCCAGCCAGACGCCCAGCAGTTCGATGCGCGACGCCGTCACGCGGCCGCGCACGCGCTGCACGAGCGAGGTCAGCGGACCCGGCCCGAAGGTGACGTCGAGCCGGATGGGGTCGGCGGTGCGGATGCCGGCCGCGGACCGGATGGCGTCGGGCTGCGGCGGCAGGGGGAGGCTGGCGGCGTGGGCGGAGGAGACGGAGCCGGCGATGCGCACCTGGGCCACCGTGTCGGAGGGGGAGAACGTCCCGGACAGGGCGACGCGCTCGGGTCCGGCCTGGAGCGCCGCTTCGTCGAGGATGACGGCGGACCGGGCGAGGCGGATCGAGAGCGACCAGCCGTCGAACGGCATGCCCCTCCATTCGAGCGTGCCGCCCTCGCCTCGGAGCGTCACGGAGGCGTGATCGGGCGCGGCCGCATCCACATCGATCCGGGCCTCGATCCGTCCCCCGCCCGGAAAGGCCAGAGGAAGGCGTGCGGGGTCGAAGGGGCCGGGGCCACCGGGGCGGCCGGCGGCGGGGCGGGGGAGGAAATCGGGCGGGCGCAGGCGCCCGTCGGGGCCGCGGGCCATCACGATGCGGCCGAGGGCGCGGATGGATACGCTCCGCCAGACGCCCGACATGGATTCCACGTCGAGCGTTCCGTCCCGGAGCTGGAGATCGGCGCGGATGCCGGTGATGGTTTCGCCCGAGGTGGCGTCCGCGTCCGGCCCCAGGAGGAGGGTGCCGTCGCGGATCTCGAGTCCGTCGAGCGGCGGACGGTTCCGCAGGAGGTCGAGCCACCGGATCCCGATCCGGACGATGCCGGCCTCGATGCGGGGGCGCCGGGAGGCGGGGGTTTCGAAGACCCGGACATCGGACGCCTCGATCCCGTTGGGAAGGTCGAGGCGCAGGCCGGTGAAGTCGACGTCGAGCCCCGCGTGGCGGATCGCGGCGTGAACCCGGTCGCGGGCGAAGGCCGGGAGGCCCATGCGGTCGAGCCAGCCCACGAGGGCGGCCACGGTCGCGACGACCACCAGGACGACGCGCGCAACGGCCCGGCCGAGGCGCCCGCGGCGTCGGCGCGTCACCGGGGGGCCTCCGGCACGCGGTTGGTCGGGCCGGTCGCCGGGGGCGGGGCGGGGCGCGTGTAGAGGTCGGCCTGGAGGGTGTCCGCCGTGGCGGCATCCAGGAGGAAGACCAGTTCCTGGCCGCGGATCGTGGTCAGGACGCCCTCGGGCGTGGCGCGGCCGAAGAGCAGGCTGCGGGTCAGCCCCGCCTCGCCGCGCAGGGTCACCGTCAGCGTGGCGGCGGGCGGATCGAGTCCGAAGGAGAGGAGTTCGGACGGGTTCTCGGCGACGAGGGCGGAGGCGCGCAGGGCGGCGAGGAGCCTGAGCTTGGCGGCCGCGGCGGTGGCCGGGAGGGGATCGCCCTCGGCGGTGACGAACTCGTTGGTCGCCCCGCGGACGATGCGCTGTTCGACGCCGGCCCGCGCGAGGATCAGGCCGCCGACCTCGTCCCGGGGGATGGACAGGATGGACCGGTCGCGGAACCGGAGCGCGTCGGGCGAGAGGAACCCCGGCGCCTTGGTCCGCACGAGGACGGTGGCCGGGCTCTCGGCGTCGATCGTACGGACGGGGGTGAGATCGAGGGGGGTTTCGCGAACCCACAGGGTGACGGCCGGCGTCACGTTCGTCGCGCCCGCGACAACCTCGGTATTGGTTGCGGAGGCGTCGGCCGTCCTCCGGTACAGCAGGATCCGGGTCTCGGTCCCCGCGGTGGCGGTTGAGCCCGTGGCCGATCCCGCGGCGAACTCCTCGATGCGCGTCCCGGTCCATTCCTGGAGGAACGACCGGACGCGCGCCTCCTCGGCGGGCGCGGCGACGGGTTCGGCGATCCGCCAGGCGTCCCCCTCGCGCACGATGCGGAGGCGGCGGTCGGCCCGTTCGATGGCGAAGGACGCGACATCCTCCGGCAGCATCGGCACGAGCCGCCGGTCCCGCAGGTCGTCGACCGGGACGGCGAGCCGGAGGGCGACGGCGGCGGGGAGGGTGAACACGGTGTCCGACCCGGCAAGCCTGGCGTAGACGGCGTCGGGCTTCCGGTCCTGCGCGCGGCCGATCTGCAGCGTGGCCGGGGGGACGTCGTCGCGATCGTAGTCGATCGTCGCCTCGACGGCGGTTTCGTCGAGCCCGAACGGCGCCCCTTCCGCGACGCCGTCCTGGACGAACTCGGCGATGCGGGCCGTCATCAGGCCTTCGAGCAGGCTGGAGACGGCGGTCCGATCCGCGCGCCCGGGCTCGGGCTGGAGGATCCGCCAGCCGCCGCCGTCGCCGCGCGCGAGGTGGACGAACCCGCCGGGCCTCCGGATCCGGAGCTGCCGGACTTCGGCGGACACGGGCGGGAAGAGCGTCCGGCTGCGCAGCGCGGAGGGCGAGGGGGGAAGGATGCCCAGCAGGTTCGTGCCGGTCGCGAGGATGTCCCCGCCGGGAAGCAGGCGCACGTAGAGCTGTCCGAGGGCGGACGGCTCGCCGATCTCGAACCGCAGCCGGATGTCCGGCCCCGAGAGCGCCAGCCGGGCCCGGGGGCGGTCGAGACCGTAGTCGCGCAGCGAGGAGGGCGCCCCGCCATCCCCGGCCGCGGGGATCGCCGCGTCGCGCGGGGCGGTCTGGATCCCGTGAAGGATGCGGGCGATCTCCGTGACGTCCGCGGCGGCGCGCACGGGCTCGACGAGCCACCACCGGTCGTCCACGCGCTCCAGCGCCATGGCGGTGGAGGACGTCTCGATCCGCAGCGAGGCCACGCGCTCCGGCGCGAAGGCGAACGCCCGGCGCTGACGGTCAAGTCGGTCCTCGGTCGATTCCCGCCGCCTCTCGACGCCAAGGATGTAGACGGCCAGCGCGGCGGCGGCGGCCAGAAGCAGGGCGTTGGTCCGGGCGTTCATCGGTCCTACGCCCTTCGCCTCAGCCACACGAGGAATCCGAGGGCGGCCACGAGGCCGGGGATGCCCGCGATCACGGCGATGCCCAGGTGGCGCAGCCGGCTGCGGGAGATGTCGATGTGCGTGTCGCGGACGGCCCTCGACGGGATCGACACCCGGTCGCGCCGGTCGGCGAGCCAGTTGAGCGCGCCGATGAAGAGGTCGCCGTTGCCGCTGACGATGGCGCCGTTGGCGACGAAGGCGGAATCGCCGAAGGCGACCAGGCGCGTCGGGCGGACGTCGACGCCGCCCGCCGGACCGCGCTCGACGGCAGCGGCGACGGTAACGGGGCCGGACCGGTCGCGGCCCTCGTCGAACTTCGGCGGCTTCTGCTCGGGGTCCGCCTCGGCCCATCCGCGCTCGCTGGTCGTGGCCAGCCGGGTCACGCGCGGACGGTCCGCCCCGGCCTGGGGTCCGGCCGTCGCAGGGTCGGGCTCGATCGACCGGGGGGAGTAGAGGACGCACGCGAGGTCCCGGATTCCGGTCGTGGCCCCGTGCTGGAAGAACCGGCTGATCACGAGGCCGCCGCTGAGCGCCCGGCCCTCGTCGACGGCGACGTCCTCGCCGACGCGAAGGCCCCAGCGGCGCAGGAGCCCCTCGAACCCGGTCGCGGTGCCCGCGTCGAGGAGGATCATGGCCCGCCCGTTGCGCTCGAGGAAGGCATGGATGGCGTCGATCTCCGGCTGCGGCAGGCGGGTGCGGGGCCCGGCGACAAGCAGCACATCGGCGTCCGCCGGCACGCCCGTCTCCTCGTCGATCAGCAGCGGGCGGAGTTCGATCCCCTCCTGCCGGATCAGGCGGGCCGCCTGGGCGAAGCCCTGGCCGCGGTCGGTCCCCTCGATCGGGCGTTCGCCGTGCCCCGCGAGCGCGTAGACGACCGGTGTCTTCGACCGGCAGACCTCGTGGATCGCGGACGTCAGCGCCTGTTCGCCGCGGAACCCGCGCCGGATCCGCTCGACGCCCTGGGCGCCGATGCGGCGGTCGAACTCCGAGAGGTCGCCCGACCCGAGGATGCGCGAACGCCCGCCCGACTCCACGATGACGGCGTTGATCTCGGTCAGCGGCCGCGTCTGCGCCAGTTCCTTGAGCCGCGCGATGTCGCGGTCGGGGTCGATGCGCGCGACCCGGATCCGCGCCGACGCGGCCTGGTACTCGGCGAGCAGCCGCGTGAGGTCGTGAAGCTCCTCGCCGTTGCGGAAGATGACCGTGACGTCCACCGCGTTGGTCAGCCCCTCCAGCAGGCGGAGGGTCGTGTCCGACAGCGCGTAGTACCGCTCCCGGCTCAGGTCGCGGCGCGCGTAGTGCCGCTGCGCGAGGTAATGCAGCATGCCGGCGATGACGGCGGCCAGGACCAGCGCGAGGGCCGCCCCCGCGCCCGCGCCGAGCGCGCGCCGCCGCTGGCGCCCGATGCCGCGCCGCGCCTCCGCGCGGTCGTGTCCGCCCGCGCCGTTCATCGCCAGCGCCTCGATTCGAGGACGCGGACCGTCGCGAAGAGGACCCACGCCGTGCTGATCGCGTAGAACGCCGCCGGCCGGGTGTCGAAGACGCCGCTCGAGAGATCCGCCATGTGCGCGACCGGCGAGAGGTAGGCCCCGATGCGGTCGGCCGTCGCCGTGTGCCACACGTAGGGCAGGAGCCCGCCGAGCAGGAACAGCGAGATCGCCGCGAAGGCGAGCAGGCCGGCCGCGATCTGCGAGCGCGTCAGGGCCGAGGCCAGCAGGCCGATCGCCAGCAGGAACGCCCCGACCCCCAGCGCGCCGGCGTAGACGCCGGCCATCGCGGCGGGATCGGCGGGCGGCGGGATGGCGGCCGCCGCGCGCAGCAGCGGTCCGTAGGCCAGCGTCGGCAGCAGCATCACGGCGAAGAACGTGACGGCGCCGGCGTACTTCGCCAGCACGACCTCGACGTCGCGGACCGGCGCGGTCATCAGGGTCTCGAACGTGCCCGACCGGCGCTCCTCGGCGAAGAGACGCATCGTCAGCAGCGGCGCCGCGACGAGCAGCGTGAGCAGGAAGACCCAGCCGAGCAGCTCCGTCGCCCCGGCGGCCGCGCCCGGGCCCGCGGCGAGCGCCGCGACGAGGATCCAGAACCCCGCGCCGGTCACGGCGAGGAACAGGACCATGACGAGGTAGGCCGTCGGCGAGAGCGCGTAGGCCAGCAGCTCCCGGCGCCACAGCACGAGGAAGGTCCTCACGGCGCGGCCTCCCCGTGCGGCGCCTGCCCGCCGGTCAGCGCCAGGAAGATCTCCTCGAGGCTCTGCGCGTCGCGCCGAAGCTCCCGGAGATCCCACCCGCGCCGCGCGGCCGCCGCCGCCACCGCCGGGCGGGGGTCCTCGTCCCCGGCCGCCTCGAACCGGGCCTCGGTCCATTCGCCGGCGGACTCGGCCGTCAGCCGCCCGCCCGCGGCGAGCGCCGCCAGTTCGTCGCGGACGGCGTCCGGAGGGGCCCGGACCTGCGCGACGATCCGCGCGTTGCGGTTCATCCGCCGCGCCAGCGCCCGCACCGGCTCCGCCGCGAGCAGCCGCCCGCGGTGAAGGATGATCACGCGGCTGCAGGTCATCTCCACCTCGGGCAGGATGTGGCTCGAGAGAAGGACGGTGTGCCGCTCGGCCAGGCCGCGGACCAGGTCGCGCGCCTGGCGGATCTGGTTCGGGTCGAGGCCCAGCGTGGGCTCGTCGAGAATCAGCAGCTCCGGCTCGTGAACCAGCGTGTCGGCCAGCGCCACGCGCTGGCGGTAGCCCTTCGAGAGGTGCCCGATCGTCCGGTTCAGCACCGGGCCGATGCCGCACTGCTCGGCGGCCTCCGCGACGCGGCGGCGCACGCGGCGCACCGGCACGCCCTTCAGCGCGGCGCGGTAGCGGAGGTATTCCGCCACGCGCATCTCGGGGTAGAGCGCCGCATGCTCCGGCATGTAGCCCGTGCGGCGGCGCACCTCGATGGAGTCGTCCTGCACCGACCGCCCCCCGACCGTGATCGTTCCGCCGGTCGGCCGGAGATAGCCGGCGATCATCCGGAGCGTCGTCGTCTTGCCCGCCCCGTTGGGCCCGAGCACGCCGACGACCTCGCCGCGGGCGACCTCGAACGAGAGGTCGTCGACGGCGGTGATCCCCCCGAAGCGCTTCGTCACGTGTTCGATCCGCACCATGCGTCGTGGCCCTAGTTCGCCGTCAGGTCCGCCGTCGCGGTCCGCGCGATGAGGAAGCCCTCGCGGCGCTCGATCGCCGCCACCGACACCGCCACCCGGTCGCCCGAGGCGACCGGCTCGAGCAGCGCGCCGACGTCGTCGAGCGACGCGATCCCCTGGCCCGCGATGCGCGTCAGCCGCATGCCCGGCTGGATCCCGGCCAGTCCCGCCGGTCCGCCCGTCCGCACGGACCTCACGACCAGCCCGCCGCGGACCGGGTCGGCCGTGTCCGGCGGCGCCAGCTCGAGCCCGAGCCGCGTCCCCGCCAGTGCCGCGCCGTCGGGCTTCGGGATCGCCGCGAGACGGAACGCGGCCAGCTTCGCCTCGCCGCCGTGCTCGCAGGCCACGCGGACCTCGTCGCCGGCGCCGAGGCCGAGCAGGGCGCGGTGATAGTCGAGCAGCGACGCGACCGCCAGCCCGTTGACGCCGATCACCGCGTCGCCCGGCTTCAGCCCCGATCCCGCGGCCGGCCCGCCGGCCCCCACGCGGGCCACGACCAGCCGCCCGTCCCGTTCCGCCAGGTCGAGCCCCGTTTCGAGGCGCCCCAGCGCCCGCGGCGAAAGCCAGGCGGTCAGCAGCGTCCGCGCCCGGTTCACCGGAACCGCGAAGCCGATATTCTGGCCCTCCTGGTGGATGGAGACGTTGACCCCGATCAGCTCGCCGTCGATGTTGATCAGCGGCCCGCCGGAACTGCCCGGGTTCACGGCGGCGTCGGTCTGCAGGATGTCGCGGAACAGCGTCTGGTTGCCGCTGCGCGCCTCGCGGTTCCGGGCCGACAGCACGCCGACCGTCACCGAGTGCGCGAGGCCGAAGGGGTTGCCCAGCGCGATCACCGTCTCGCCCAGCAGGAGGTCGCCGTCGCGCGCGAACCGCACCGCCGCCAGCGGATGGGGCGCATCGATCTTGATCAGGGCCAGGTCGTTGATCTCGTCGCCCGCCACCAGCCGCGCCGTGAACGGCCGGCCGTCGACCAGCGTCACGCGGATCGCCGTCGCCCGCTCGATGACGTGGAAGTTGGTCAGGATGTAGCCGGATGGATCGATCAGGATCCCCGAGCCCAGCGAGTGCTTCACCTGGTAGCCCGGCGGCATCGCCTGCTGGAGGAACTCGCCGAACATGCGGTCGAACACCTCGCCCCGGAAGCGCTGAAGGGGGTCGCTGCGGACCACCTGCACAAGCTGCTCCGTGCCGATGTTGACGACCGCAGGGAGCGCCTTCTCCACCGCCTCGACCACGGGCGTCCGCCGCGCCGTCGAGGCGGACACCGGCAGCGCCAGCCCGAGCGCCAGCCCCGCCGCCGCCCTGCAGCCCCGCGATCCTATGGAACCCGCCATTCTCACACCGCGTCGGGCCATTATGGCCGCCGCAGGACCCCTCGGCAACCCCATCCGTCCGGGTTGAGCCGGGCGGCGGATGCGCCTACAGTGGACGGACAAACGGAAGGGAAACCTCAAGATGAAGCATGTTGCATCGGGACTGTTGGCGGTGGCGTTCGCGGGCTGCGTGACGGCGGCGGACGACGGCTGGGTGAACCTGTTCGACGGGAAGTCGCTCGACGGCTGGATCCAGAAGAACGGCACCGCGACCTACCGCGTCGAGAACGGCACGGTCGTCGGCACGACGAGCGAGGGCAGCCCGAATTCCTTCCTCTGCACGGAGAAGTCGTACGGCGACTTCGAACTCGAGTTCGAGGTGAAGTTCGACGCCCCGCTCAACTCCGGCGTGCAGATCCGCTCGCAGACCGCCGAGCTGAAGCCCGGCGCCACCGAGAAGTTCGGCCGCGTCAACGGCCCGCAGGTCGAGATCGAGGCCGGCGGCGCCAAGGGCTCCGTCGCGGGCTACGTCTACGGCGAGGCCACCGGCCGCGGCTGGCTCACGGCGGATGCCAAGCGCGTTCCGCATCCGAACCTCAAGCAGGACGACTGGAACAAGTACCGCATCGTGGCCAAGGGCGCGCGCATCCAGACCTGGATCAACGGGCAGCCCGTCGACGACCTCACCGACGAGCCGATCTTCAAGACCCACCCGAAGGGCTTCATCGGCCTGCAGGTCCACGGCATCAAGAAGGGCACCGGCCCCTTCCAGGCGGCGTGGCGGAATATCCGCCTCCGCGAGCTGAAGTAGCGCTACCGCCGCATCTCCCACCCGACATCGTAGTCCCGGTTGTCGGCGCTGCGGCGCCGTCCGCCGTCGTCCTTCGCGTTCTTCGCGAACCCGTAGACCTGCACGCCGGATGCGGACGGCTTGTAGACGAGCGGCCTGCCGGTGAAGGGGTCCGCCGGCACGCCGCCGGCCGGTTGCAGCGCCTCCAGCGAGGCCGGGTAGGCGCCCTTCGCCAGCCGGTGCTTTTCCAGCGCGAGGCCGACGCGGGCGGCGTCGAGCGCGCACTCCATCTCCGCGGCCTTCACGAAGACGCCGTCCAGCGCCGGCATGATGAGGCGCGACAGGATCGCCCACCGCGGCACGCCCTCGCAGCGCCGCGCGATCGACGCCACGGCGGCGGGGTCGAACGGCTTCCCGGCGACCTCGCGCATCTCGCCGAGGACCGTCACGTAGAAGGCATAGTCCTGCTTCAAGAGCGGGCGGAACGGATTTGCGTAGAACCACAGCAGGGCCGGCGATCTCTCGCCGGTCCCGGCGAGGAGATTCGCATCCAGCGTCCCGTTGATAATCCCCTCGAACGCCCATCCGCCGAGCGCGATGCGCTCGCCATCGAGACAGTGGACCAGCATCGGCTTGAAAGCCTCGCGCGTGCGCGCCAGGTCCCCGGCGAAGCCGTCCAGATCGTCCGCCGCAACGGCCGCGGCCGGGGCAGCGGCGAGGACGTGCGGGAGGACGTCGAGCACGTGCTGGGTGCCGGCGAAGGCGACGAGGACGCTGATCAGCACGCGGTCCTCCGCGATCATCCGCGACAGGACGAGCCCGGCGCGGAGGTCCTTCAGGGCGGCGGGCAGGTCGCCGTCGCGGGCCTTCACCCAGGCCACCAGGCACAGCAGCCGGACCGCGTTGCTGCTCCGCATCATGTGCGGGAGCAGCAGCGCGGCGCCCTGCTCGTACTTGAGCTCGAAATTGCAGCCCGGCCGCGCGGCCGCCTCGCGGAGCAGGCCGAGCACCTCGGCGACCGGCGGCGCGGCGAGCTTCGCCTTCACGTCCGCCGCGAGCGCCGCATCCGTGCGCAGCTGATCGAAGAGACGGGTGGTGTCCTTCCAAACCTTGGAAAGCGCCTCGAAGGGTTCGTCCAGGGGTTGGAGATCCGTTCGGCCGCCGGCCATCCGGAGGAAGGCGCGGTTGAGCAGCGGCGCGGCGTTCTCCGCTTCGGGCAGGGCGGGCGGACGGAACTGCCCGACAGTCATGGGCGCGCCCTTCGCTTCGAGGGCGGACAGCGCGCGCCGCAGCTCCGCGCCGGCGCGGACGTTCCAGATCGTCCACGCGATCCCGGGCGCGAGAAGCAGGACGACGAACAGGGTCAGGGCGATTCGGGCTCCACGGTTCATGGTCGGATCTCCTGGTGTGTAGCAACCCCATCGTTGCAAGCTTGGAGGGCCGCGCTCCGTCGCGGCCGCCCGCTGGGCTCTTGGTGCGTAGCAACCCCATCGCTGTAAGCCTGGAGGGCCGCGCTCCGTCGCGGCCGTTCGCTGGACTCCTGGTGCGTAGCAACCCCATCGTTGCAAGCCTGAAGGGCCGCGCTCCGTCGCGGCCACCCGCTGGATTCCTGGTGCGTAGCAACCCCATTGCTGCAAGCCTGTAGGGCCGCGCTCCGTCGCGGCCGTTCGCTGGACCTTCGGGGCCCCATCGATGTCATAGCACAATTCCCGTTCTCAACACGGCCCACGAGGAGGGGGCCGACAGGTCGGGCGCGGAGGCGGACCACAGCCGGGCATAGGCGCCGTTCAGTCCGGCCTCGCGCAGGATCTCGATCGCGCCATCCGTTCGCGTCGGCGCCGCCGGCCGAGACGAGGCGAGCGCCCGCGATGTGAGCGCGTCTTCGCGGAGGGAGACGCCGATGCAGACCACCCACACCGCCGCCACCGCCGCGGCCCAGCGCCAGGCGGCGACGCGGAAGGCGCGGCGCGCGGCGGAGCGGCGCGTCCATTCGTCGCGCGCAACCGCGAGGATCCGCGTCTGCAGGCCGGGCGATGGCGATGCGGTCCGCAGTCGGGCGAGGCCCTCCTCGATGCGGTCAGGGTTCATGGCGCGCCTCCCCCGCGAGACGGGCGCGGAGCTTCTCCAGCGCGTAGCGCCAGCGGCTGGCGGCGGTGTTGAGGGAGACGCCGAGGCGCGCCGCGACCTCCGCGAACGTGAGGCCCTGGAAGGCCTTGAGGACGACCACCTCGCGCTGGTCGTCCGGAAGGCCGTCGACGGCCGTCGCGAGGGCCGCGTCGTCCGCCGTCGCCGGGGCGGACCGCGGCGCCAGATCCATCCAGTCGGGCAGCGCGCCGCCCTCCATGGCCTCGACACGCGCCGCCTCCCGCGCGCGGACGCGCAGGCGGTCGGTCGAGAGATTCCGCGCCTTGGTGAACAGCCACGGTTCCAGGTCGCGGACGCCGAGCAGCTGCCGCGGCCGGCGGGCAAGGTCGAGGAAGAGATGCTGAAGGGCATCCTCGGCATCCGCACGGCTTCGGAGGCGCGACAGGAGGAAGGCCAGCAGGGAGGGGGCGAAGCCCTCGTAGAGAAGCTCCAGCGCCGCGGGATCGTCGCCTCGCACGAGGTCCCGTACCCGCCGCTGGATCGCGTCCGCCGTCATCGCGCCCCCATTCTATACGATTTCCGCTCATGGCCTCACCCGGGATGACGACGGGGGGGAGGGGATTTGTCTACGGGGATACGGGCATGACGCAGGTTCGGAGGTTCGCAGGTTCGGAGGTTCGCAGGTTCGGAGGCTGAAGGGTTGGGATATGCGGTGGCGTGGTCGGCGGGGGAATCCATGGTTCGTACCCACGCCTCGTGAACAGGGTACCCGCTCCCACATGAACCTCGGAACCTCTGAACCTGTGAACCTTCGAACCTCCCAGCCTCCCGGGCCCGCCTTTGCGCTTGGACCGGGGGGGCGGGTCTGCTACATATGGCGCCCTATGGACCCGATGATCATGGTGATGGCGGGCGGCTCGATGCTGCTGCTTTCGGTGGGCGCGGGCTACGTCCTCGGCTGGGCGAACAAGGCGTTCCACGTCGAGGTGGACCCGCGCGTGGACGCGGTCAACGGGGCGCTGCCGGGCGCCAACTGCGGCGGCTGCGGCTACGTCGGCTGCGCGAGCTATGCCGAGGCGGTGGTGTTGAAGGACGAGGCGGCGGACAAGTGCCCGGTCGGCGGCCCGTCCTGCGCGGCGAAGATCGCCTCCATCCTGGGGGTCGAGGTGAAGCAGTCCTGGCCCAAGCGGCCGGTCGTCCATTGCCGCGCCTCCCTCGAACAGCGCCTCCAGCGCACGGCCTATACGGGCGAGAGGTCCTGCTCGGCGGCGAACATCCTCTCCGGGGTGCAGGGCTGCACCTACGGCTGTCTCGGCCTCGGCGACTGCGTCCGCGCCTGCACGTTCGACGCGATCCACGTCACCAACGGCCTCGCGACCGTCGACTACGAGAAGTGCAGCGGATGCAGCGCCTGCTCCCGCGTCTGCCCGCGCAACATCATCACGATGGTGCCGTTCAAGCAGGAGCGCATGCTGGTGGTCGGCTGCTCGAACAAGGACTTCGGCAAGGAGGTCAAGGACGTCTGCACCATCGGCTGCATCGGCTGCAAGGCCTGCTCCAAGCGCAGCCCCGTCTTCTCCTTCGGCGCGGACAACCTGCCGGTGATCAACTACGACGAGTACGATCCGTCCAAGATGGAAGCGACGGAGCTGGCCATCGAGAAGTGCCCGATGAAGGGGCTCGTCTACGTCGGCAAACCCCCGAAGGCCGGCGCGGCGGCCGCGGCGGACGGCGGGATGCCGACGCTGGTCACGGCCGATTTCAAGACGACGGTCGACGACACCGAGTGGCAGGGCTGACGCGGTCCCGCGCGCCGGGAGGCCGGCGGATGCCCGCCGGCCGGAATTTCAACGCCGGAGGCCGACCATGCTGAGCCGCACGCGCCCCGATCCCCACCGGCGAGCCCTGCTGGCGATCCTGCTTTCACTCGTCGCGATGGCCCCCGCGGTTCGCGCGGACGGTCCGCCCCCGCCGCCGGAACTGGCCTGGGAGGGCGAGGTTCCGGAGGATCTTGCGCCCGTCCGCGACCGGGCCCTCGCGCTGTGCCGCGAGAAGCTCCCGCTGCTGATGCGGCATCTCGACTCGCCGGGCTGGGTGCCGCCGAAGCGGGCGGCGATCCGGTTCGACGCCTCGCTCGACATCCCGGCCTGCGCGTCGTCCGAGGGCGTGCGCCTCGGCGTGAAGTGGTTCCGCGCCCACCCCGGCGACATCGGCGCGGCGGTGCACGAGCTGGTCCACGTCCTGCAGGCCTATCCCGCGCCGGAGAGGACCGAACCCGGCGCGGCCGTCCGGCACACGAAGCCGGACTGGCTCGTCGAGGGAATCGCGGACTACCTGCGCTGGGTCGTGTGCTGCCCCGAGCCCGGCGCGCTGCCGGAACACTTCGCGAAACGCAGCTACCGCGAGAGCTACCGCACCGCCGCCGTGTTCCTCGACTGGATCGTGAAGCGCAGCGGTCCGCAGGTGCTCCGCGACTGGAACGACGCCCTCCGCCGCGGCGTCTTCCACGAGGGCCTCATCGAGGCCTCCACCGGCAAGGCCCTCGACCCGCTCTGGGCCGAGTTCCAGGCGGCCCGGCCGTAACCTGCATCCGGTAGCCGGCGCGGCTACTTCGGTGCGCCGAACGAGAACGAATCGGGGGGGCGGACCGTGAATTCGACCGTCTCGCCGGTCACGCCGGGGTGGCCGCCCCAGCCGAGGCGGATCGAGGCGATGCGAGAGGGGTCGAGGCGGTCGGGCCCCGGCTTCGACCAGCTTGTGCGGTTGAAGTCGGCGAAGGCGACGTGCGATGTGAACGTCCCGGGTGTGCCGAGCAGTCGGCCCGTCCCCGTGGCGTAGTCGGCGCCGTCCGTCGTGCGGACGATCGCGAGCAGCTCGGGCCGTCCATTCGCCCCCGCGGCGACGGTGGACTCCACGACCAGCCCCTCCGCCGCTCCGAGTCCGAGGCCCTTCGGGTGGTCGAACGACACGAAGAGGTGCGTGTCCGGCAGGTTGGTCGTCGCGGTGGACGTTGCGCACCAGCCGGCCGCCGCATCGCCCGTCAACCCGGTCCGCGTGCCCCGCCCCGCGCTGAGCGACGGCGTCGCCGCCGGCAGGGCCGAGCGGGCGAGGGTGGGAACGGTTCCGGCCGTGCCGCGGAGCCGGCGCGGCGCGTCGATGGAGGGCGCGCGGAAGAGCATGCCGCCGTAGGCGCCGAGCTTGAGCGGCACGGCCGCGCCGTTCGCCAGGGCGGACTTCGCGCCGGTGGCGGGATCCCACATCTCGGCCACGCCGCGGCCGGGGAACCGGAGCGTGCCCTCCCAGGGCTCGGCGCCGTCGTTGATCGCGAAGTAGACGTCGTGGTCCGCGACCCGCCGGTGCGTGGTGCGGAGCGGCGAGCCGGGGCCGTCCGCCGCGGCGTCGCGTTCGATCAGGGCGTCGAGCACCCGCGGCAGCAGCGATACGAGGCCGTCGGGGAGGACCACGCCCGCGCCGCCGGCCGCGGTGTCCGAAACCGACGGTCCGCCGCCGAACATCGCCGCCGCGAGGGACTGGACCCGCGGGTCGGGGAGGGCGGTTTCGCTGTTCGCCGGGCGCGCGCCGACGGAGATCACGACACCGCCGCCGCGCCGGAACGCGGCCAGGTTCTCCCACGCGGCCATCGGCAGCGTGTCGGCGCCCGGCAGCACGACCACGCGCCAGCGGAGCTTCCCGTGGACCAGGGCATCGCCCTCGACCTTCGCCTCCGCGAGGGCGCGCGCGTCGACGAAGGCGAAGTCGCGGTTCGCGGTGTAGAGCGCGGTGCGGACCCCGCGCAGCACGGTCTCGATGCGGCGGATGTCCGGAATGTCCGTCGCGCCGCGCAGGGCCGGGACGAACCGCGGCCACAGGCTTTCGACCGGGTAGAGCACGGCGATGTCGGCGACCTGGTGCCCGCCGGCGAGCAGCGTCGAGCAGCGGCCGACCCAGCGGTTGAGCTCGCGGAGCTGGTCGTCGGCCAGGTCCTGAAACCGGTAGTAGCTGGTGAAGACGCTGATGCCGCCCCAGAGCTGGCGGTTGAGCGAGCCGCGGATCTCGTCCGCCGTGACGACCCGCACGGGGCGCTTGTCGCCCTCGCCGCGGTGGCGCTGCGAATGGTCCGAGGCCTCCGACATCGTCACGGTGCGCCCCTCGAGGCCGGCGATGCTGTCGATCATCCGCGCGACGTACCACGGCACCTCCGACGGGACGCTGGTGAGGCAGTCCATGCTCGGCGCGTCGAGGAGGCGCGCGCAGCGGAAGAAGCAGCCGTAGAGCGGCACGTGGCCCGCGAGGCTTTCCTCCATCAGAAGGTGGCCGCCGGACGCGAAGCCGTGGGCGCGGCACCACGTCCGGATCTGGCCGAAGTAGTTCTCCGCGACGAGGTCCGCGATCGTGTCCCAGAAGTCGTAGCGCGCCTTCGCGCCGCGCGGGCCGGCCTCGACGACGAGCGCGGGCAGCAGGGGCGCCAGGTCCGCGCCGCGGCGCTTCCGGAACTCGCCCGGCAGGTTGGCGGACCACGGCAGCACGCGGTACGGCATGGGCCGCATCCAGAGGTTCATCAGCGACGGCTCGTCGGTGAACGTTGCGACGAACCACTTGCCGAGGTCGGGGCCGAGGCGGGCGGCGTAGCGGTCGTGCGTGACCTCGAGGAATCGCGCAGTGGTTTCCGGCATCAGCAGGTTGATGCAGGGTTTCTTGAACGCGAGGCTGACCGCGGCGTGGGTGCCCTCGTAGATCAGGTCGTCGGTCATCGCGACGACGGCCCAGTCGCCCGCGGGAGCGGTCCAGCGGAGGCGGCGGTCGGCGACGGACGCGGCGAGGTCGCGCGCCCCGTCGAGCTGCGCAACGCCGTCGCGCACGGGCAGGGCGACAGCCGAGACCAGCGCGCCGGGCGGCAGGTCCAGCGCGATCTCGCCGCCGGAGGTGTTCGTCACCGCGACGAGCAGCCCTCGGGCGGCCCACTCGGGATGGCCGGCGAGGGTCAGGTCGCGCGCGCTGCCGGAGGGATAGCCGCACTCGTCGTAGAGCCACATCGACATGCCCGAGGCCTTCGCCATGCGGACGGCGCGCAGGAAGGGGGGCCACTTCGATTCGTCATCGACGTACCCGTTGAACGAGACGTTCCCCGCGAAGCCGCCGAAGCCCTGCTCGGCGAGCTGCCGGAGCTGCCGGTCCTGCGCGGCGGGGTCGTCCGCCGGATGGTGGATGATCTTCAGGATGCGCGACGAGGCCGGCGGCTCGGCGAACCGCGCCTCCAGCGGCCGGTCCTCCGCCGGCTGCGGCGGGAGGGCCGTGTCGTTCGTCGGCCCCGCCCATGCCGTGACGCAGGAGAGGGCGGCCGCCGAGGCCATCGCCAGGGTCGTGGGGTTCATGCCCCCCTTGTCCCAGACTGCCGTCGAACGTGCAAGCGCGGCGGCCGCGGGCGGGGCGGAGACCGGGCCGCCCGCCAGGGCGGCACAGGATGAAACCACAGGCCCCATGGCGGTGCTCGGCTTTGCGCGGTCGTTTCGAGCAACACGAACGACGGCCGCCTGGATGAAGGACCTGCGATCCGGGGGGAAGGCGTGAAGGGGTGGGGGGTGGACACGCGCGTGCTTCCGGACGTCCTGGACGACGATCCGCGGTACGGCCGGGTGTCCGCCAAACTGCTTCAGGGCCGCATGGCCGAGGGCTTGAATGTCTGCCCTGTCTCGATCGTGGAGATGGCGCCCGCCTTTCCGGGCGAGATCGCCCGCGCCACGGATTTCCTCTGTGGAGGCCGCAGGAGGGCGATGATCGGGGCGGGACTGATTCCATTCCTGGCCGCCAAGTCGGCGGGAGGCGTCCATGCCGGTCGTCGGGAGGAGGCGCCGCTTCCCACCCCGATTCGATGCAGTATGCCGATGCCTTGGAGTGCGGAGGCTCGGTCCGGCTGCTATCCTCGCCCTGCCGCCCTGCCGGACCGGCGCGCGAAGCGAAGGGGCCATGCCGGGCGGTCGGACGACGGAGGACGCATGAAGTCGATCCTGGTGTGCGGTGGCCTGGCCATGGCGGGGCTGGCGGGGGCGGCGGAGGACATCCTCTTCGCGGACTTCGAGGGAAAGGACTACGGCGCGTGGACGGCGACCGGCGACGCCTTCGGGCCGGGGCCGGCGAAGGGCACGCTGCCGCACCAGATGGAGGTCTCCGGCTTCCGCGGCAGCGGGCTGGTCAACTCGTTCTTCCGCGGCGACCGGAGCACCGGCACGCTGACCTCGGCGGAGTTCGCCATCGAACGGCCGTACCTGAACTTCCTGATCGGCGGCGGCGGGTGGTCGAACAAGACCTGCATGAATCTCGTCGTCGACGGGAAGGTCGTCCGCACCGCCGTCGGCCCGAACGTCGTGCCGGGCGGAAGCGAGGAACTGGCGCCGGCCGGCTGGGACGTCCGGGAGTTCGCCGGCCGGACCGCGAGGATCGTGATCGTCGACGCCGCAACCGGCGGGTGGGGCCATATCAACGTCGACCACATCGTCCAGGGCGAGCGTCCGCCTCCGCCCGCACCGAAGCCGGTCACGCTGGAGCGGACGGTCCTCCTCGACAAGGCGTACCTGCTGTTTCCCGTGCGAAACGGCGCGCGGAAGGGGCAGAAGCCGAAGGGGGCGCTCGTGGTCGACGGCGCGGTCGTCCGCGAGTTCGACATCGATCTCGCCGACGAGCCCGAGTGGTTCGCGCACCTCGACGTCCGCGCGTGGCGGGGGAAGAGGGCGGTCGTGCGTGCCGGGACGATCGACGCGGGTTCGAAGGCCCTCGACCTCGTCACGTCGTCCGATGCGATCTGGAAGGCGGACGAGGTCTATCGCGAGCCGCTGCGCGGACAGTTCCACTTCTCGTCGAAGCGCGGCTGGAACAACGATCCCAACGGCATGGTCTTCGCCGACGGCGAGTACCACCTCTACTACCAGCACAACCCGTACGGCTGGCCGTGGGGGAACATGCACTGGGGGCACGCGGTCAGCGCGGACATGGTCCACTGGCGCGAGGAGCCGATCGCGATCCACCCCGTACGCCACGGCGACTGGGTCTTCAGCGGAAGCGCGGTGGTCGACCGCGACAACACCAGCGGCTGGCGCACCGGCAGCAACCAGCTCATCGTCGCCGCCTTCACCAGCACCGGCCGCGGCGAGTGCATCGTCCACTCCAACGACCGCGGCCGCACGTTCCGCGAGTTCGAGGGGAACCCGGTGGTCGTGCACAAGGGCCGCGATCCGCGGCTGCTGTGGTACGCGCCGTCGAACCACTGGGTCATGGCCCTCTACACCGAGGTCGAGGGCGGGCGCTTCATCGCGTTCCACACCTCGCCGGACCTGAAGGCCTGGACGTTCCGCAGCCGCATCGGGGGCTTCTACGAGTGCCCGGACCTCTTCGAGCTGGGCGGGACCTGGGCGCTCACCGCGGCGAACAGCGACTACATGCTGGGCGCCTTCGACGGCGCGACGTTCACCCCCGCGACGCCGGTCCTGAAGGGCCACCGCGGGCGCGGCTACTACGCGGCGCAGACGTTCTCGCACGAGCCCGGGGGCCGGGTCGTCCAGATCGGCTGGTTCCAGACGGCGACGCCGGGCATGCCGTTCAACCAGTCCATGAGCCTGCCGAACGAACTGCGGCTGGCCGAAACGGCGGAGGGGCCGCGGATGACGTGGACGCCGGTGCGCGAGCTGGAGTCGCTGCGCGCGAAGTCGCACCGGATCGGCCCCGTGGCGCTCGCGGAGGGCGGGGCGAACCCGCTGGCCGGCATCTCGGCGGAGCTGGTCGAGCTGCGCGCGGAGATCGAGCCGGGCGGCGCGGCGGAGATCGCCTTCACGCTGCGCGGGCTGACGGTCGTCTACGACGCGGCGAAGCAGGAACTGGTCGTCAACGGCCACGGCGCCCCGGCGCCGCTGCGGGACGGCCGGCTGCGCCTCGCGATCTTCGTCGACCGCAACGGGTCGGAGGTCTACGCCTCCGACGGCCTGACGTTCGTGCCGATGCCGTTCCTGCCGAAGGCGGACGACCGGTCGCTCGCGGTCGCGGTGAAAGGCGGGACGGCCCGGGTCGCCCTGCTTGACGTCCACGAACTGCGCGGAATCTGGCCGCGGTAGCGCGGCGATTCAACTGGCGATCCCCGCGGAATCGGGTAGGCTTCGCCGCATGGATGGCCGGTTTCCATGGCGGGCGGGGCTGCGGGTCGGCGCGGCTTTGGCTCTGGGAGTGGTGGCGCACGTCGCGCCGGCGGCGATCCCGCAGGCGGCGATGGACGATCCGCGATTCAGACTCGGCTACCTGGTCGTCACGCACTATGCGGGTGTCGACACGAACGGCGTCGGCGATTCGCTGCCGGGGCTGCAGGCGGCGGTGAACGACGCCTACACCAACAACCTCGTCGCGCTGTTCCCCCCGGGCACCTATCAGATCTCCGACACCCTCCATTGCCGGGCGTTCCATCCCGCCAGCGGGACGAACGTCTCCGGAGGCCTCGTGCTGGCCGTCAACCCCTGCACATCGCTGTCCTACGTCCTCCAGGGCTCAGGCCTGGGGCCTCGCCCGTTGCTGAAGCTCGCCGCCGCACCGGCCGCGGACTTCGACAACACCAACGCAGTGCGGCCGCTGTTGCTGTTCCGGCTGTACCAGTCGACCAACTTCCCGAACGCTCCGATGGTCGCGCCGCCGTCGACCAACGTCCTTGCCGCGCCAACGGGCTACAAGGTCGACTCGTCGTACCTCTTCAACTGGGAACTGCGGAACCTCGACCTCGACTGCGGCGGCCACGCGGGCGCTGTGGGCGTTGTCTTTCCGGCGGCGCAGGGCTCGCTGGTTGCGAATGTGAGCATCAACGCGACGAACGCCTTTGCCGGATTCCACGGATTGCCCGGCCGCAACTGGGGCGCGGTGAACGTCGAGGTCTTCGGAGGGCGCTACGGCATCCGCACGGGGATCACGGCGTCCGGCAGCCAGTGCGCGGGCTCGACGCTGCTCGGGGTGCGGCTCGAGGGCCAGACCGTGGCGCCGCTCGAGTACGACGACTTCGTGCCGCTGGTCATGGCCGGGTTCCGCATCTCGAAGGCCGCCGGGCCGCTGCTCGCGGTGAAGAACTCGAACTGGGCCAACAACACGGCGTGGAACACGATGACGTTGCTCGACGGCGTGCTCGACCTCACCGACGGGGTCGCGACCAACGTTGCGATCGCGAACGCCGGCGGCAAGAACCTCTATCTTCGAAACGTCTGGGTGCGCGGCGCGACGAATCTCGTGCAGAGCTCGGCGCTCGCGCCCCTCCGGGGGACGGGGGCATGGAGCCGGATCGACGAGTACAGTCACACCGACCAGCGGACCACGGCCGCGGGGACCACCAGCCAGCTCGCGACGCAGAGCATGATCGACGGGGTCACCAACCGCACCGTCGAGCGCGTGAAGCTGGCGACGCCCGACTGCGGTCCGCCGCCCGCCGGCCTCCTCACGCGCCACCTTCCGGCGCACGGCCTGCCGTGCTACGAGGGCGCGGGCAGCCTTCCGACGGTCGTGGTGACCGATCCGCCCTACGGCGCGGTACCGGGCGACGCGGAGGACGACCTCGCCGCGATCCAGCAGGCGGTCGACGACGCGAGCGCGGCGGGGCACGGGCGGGTGTTCATTCCGAAGTCCTCGGCGGATGGATCATCCTCCGGCGCCTTCCTGCTGTCCGGAACGCTGGTGCTCCGGTCCAACTCCGTGCTGTTCGGCGCGTCAAAGAACTACGTGAGCGAGCTGCGAACGCACAGCTCGTGGCGGCCGGCCGCCGCCGCGGACATCGTGCGGACGGAGGATGACGCCCTCGGCGCACCGCACCTCGGCGACCTGGCGATCGCGACCGACGTCTCCCTCTACCGCCATCCGTTCACCTTCGTCCACTGGCGCGCGGGCCCTGCGTCGGAGACGTTCGATCTCCGCATGGAGGTCCCCTACGAGTTCAACCCGCCGGCGAACTCGAACCACTACACCGGCGTCCGGTTCGGCGGCGGTGCGGGCGGGCGCCACTACTTCTATCCCGAGGGCGAACTGGACAAGGTCGCCAACGCGACGACGTTCTACGTGTCCAACAACGGCAACCAGTACCGGCTGCTGCGCGTCGAGGGCACGACGCAACCGCTCTGGCTCTACGGCTACAACCTCGAGGGCGGCAAGAGGGACCGGCGCGACCACGACGCCGAGATTCGCAATGCGGCCAACATCCGCTGGATCGGGTGGAAGCGCGAAGGGGGTTGCTCCATGCTCCGGCTGGAGAACGCGACGAACTTCGCGCTCTACGCGGCCGGGGCGATGCGCGAGGCCCTTGAGGAGGACCGGAGCCGCTTCGAGATTGCCGGGGCGAGCACGGGGATCCTGTTTGCGAACGTCCTCGTGCAGGCCGACGAGGGAACCAACGCGCCGACGGCGACACTGCGCGAGACGATCGACGGGCAGCCGACCAACGCCGTCGTCTATCCCGCCGGCGTGTCGCTTTACAAGCGTGGTGCGATCGACGACGACGCGATGCGCGCGGGGCTGGCCGTCCGCGTCCCGGAGTTCGTCGCGATCGGGTCGGACGCCGGGGTCTTTCGCCTTCACGCCGCAGGCGGCGTATCCGGATACCGCTACGGTGTGGAGACGTCGGCGGACCTTGCCGCGTGGACGGCCGGGCCGGGCCTGGTCGCGTGCGCGGGGACCAACGAGGTCGTGGGCGCGCCGGCCGGCCCGGGGATGCGGATCCTCTACCGCACGGCTGCACCGTGAGGGCCGGCTCCCGGCCACGGCACCCTTGCGTTCGGTCCGCCGTTCTGGCATTGCGTTGCGCGTGAGGCGCGATGCGCAGCTTTGCATGACGTTCCCGGGCGGGACCGGCACGACCCTCGCCGCGGCGCTCGAAGGGGCGGCCGGCGGTCCGGTCCGCGTGCGGTCCGTCCGCGCCCGGAGCCTGTCGCCCGTGAATTCCCGCTGAACGGCCGTAACCGATGGCACGGAGCGCTCGTAGTGCATCAACGAAGGGCGCATAGGGCGCCCGATGAGGAGTGGACGATCATGAACCGATGGATGGCCATGGCGGTGGTGACGGCGATGGCGGGTGCGGCCGCGGCGGCGCCCTTCAACCCGGCGGACGTTCCGGCCGAGGTGAAGTGGTTTGCGCACCTGGACGTCGACCAGTTCAGGACGACGCAGGTCGGCAAGGCCGTGCTGGAGCAGCTGACGACCGAGGAGGCGAACCGCAAGTTCGCCGCGCTCCAGGCGGTCCTCGGCTTCGATCCGCGCGGGAAGGACCTCCTGGGGCTGACGGTCTGCGGCGTCGGCGGGCGGTCCGCGGCGATCATCCGCGGGCGGTTCGACACGGCGCGGCTCGTCACGCTGCTGAAGGCGAACGACGGATACCAGGAGGCCGTCCAGGAGGGCTACGCGATCCACTCGTGGATCGACGAGGACAAGGCGAAGAAGCAGGGGGCCGACAAGGCCCGCATGTACGGCGCCTTCCACGCCAGCGGCGCCGCCGTCCTCTCCGAGCAGCTCGACACGGTGGCCCACGTGCTGGCCGTCATGGACGGGAAAAAGGCGGCGACCGCCGCGCAGCCGCCGGCCGTGTCCGGCGCGACGCCCGTGCTGGTGGGCGTGATCGAGGATCTCGCCGGGACCGATCCGAAGAACGCCGCGCTGAAGCTCGCGCGCGGCGCAACCATCGTGATGGGCGAGGCCGGCGACCGGGTCAAGTGCCGTATCGCCCTGGAAACGGTCGACGCCGCGACGGCGTCGAATCTCATGAAGGTCGCCGATGGCATGAAGTCCGCGATGCTCCTCAAGGGGCCCGAGGATCCGCGGGCGGCGATGCTCGCCGAATCGGCCTCGGTGATGCTCGAGGGGACGACGGTCTCGGTCGCGATGGAGATGCCCGCCGGGGAGATCACGAAGGCGATCCGCGAGGAGGCCGCGAAGAAGGCGCGGGCGAAGTCGGAGTAGATCGGATGACGTTTCCGGCGCAGGCGACGGATGAGGCCCTTGCCCGCGCGGCGGCGGCCGGTTCGACCGAGATGTTCGGCGAACTGGTCCGCCGCCACGGCGGGCGGATCCACGCCTACTGCCAGCGCCGCGCGCCGGATCCGGCTGCGGCGGAGGATCTGGCCCAGATGGTGTTCGTGGCCGCCTTCCGGCGCCTGGGCGGCTACAACCCGGACCGGGGCTTCCTGCCCTGGCTCTATACGGTGGCCCGCTGCGTGGCGATCGACGAGGCGCGCCGGATGCGCCGGGTGCCGCGGCCGGTCGATGCGCCGGACACCCGCGTCGATGCCGTGACGCCCGCCGACGCGGTGTCGGCCGGCGAAGTCGAGCGGGGGTTGTGGGCGCGGGCGCGGGCCGTCCTGCCTCCGCGCCAGTTCGAGGCGCTGGAGCTGAGGGTGCGGTCCGACCTGGACGTGGCGGCGGTGGCCGCGGCGATGGGGCTGACGCGGACGCACGTGAAGGTCCTGCTGTTCCGCGCCCGGCGCGCGCTGCTCGCCGCCGGTGCCGATGCGGAGGTGCGTGAGTCGGCGGCCGGCCGGGCCGCGACGCCGGCGGCGGCGGTGGCGGCCGCGGGAGGAAGGGTTTCATGAACAGGGATGTTTCGCAGCGGTCCGCCGGTCACCGGTCGCGCGACGCCGGCGCGCTTGAAGCCTCGCTTCGCGCCGCCGCGCCGCCGCTGGCGGTGCCCGACGGATTCGAGATCCGCGTGATGGCCGCCGTCCGTGCGGCGGCGGCGGCGGACGGGCACACCGCGCGGGCGCCTGCGCCCGCGTGGCGCCGGCCCGCCTGGGCCGTGGCGGCCGCGTGCGCCGTGGTTGCCGTCCTGTACGGGGGCCGGGTCCGCATCGAGAATCGCGCGCTCGCGCAGGCCGAGGCCCGCGCCGCGGTGTCCGCGACGGTGGCCGCCTCCGACTGGATCGCCGCGTGGGGCGATGCCGCCCCGGAGCGCCTCGCCTCCCCGATGCGGGCGGAGGTCGACAACCTGGTCGACGACGCCCGCCGCGCGGCGACCGTCCTCCTCGCCGGGCTGGATTGACCCGCCCTACTTCGACCACGCGGGCAGGTCGGCGAAGTCCGGCATCGGCGCCGACCGCGCGGCCTCGATCCACGCGGGATCGCCGTAGACGCCCGCGCGAACCTCGAAGGGCTTGAAGCCGGCTGCGCGCGCGGGCGAGTCCGGCGCGACGGTGAAGACGCGCTGCGCGGGGTCGGCGCACCGCGGGTCGGCAACGATCGAGCCCCGGTCCTTCCCCGCCGCCTGCCACGCCGCGAACGACTTGCCGCCGAAGTTCGTCGCGCCGCCGCCGAGCCGCCACCAGAGGTTGCTGCGGGATTCGTAGCGGAGCTTGTCGAAGGGGCCGCGGAGCGCCTCGCCGGTCTCCCACAGGATCACGTTGTGCTCGAGCGTGAAGGACAGGTGCTCCTCGACGCGCGTCGCGCGGATCTGGCACTCGCGGCTGAAGGCCAGCAGGTTGTTCCGGATCACGTTCTCGCGGCCGTAGTGCTGGTGGAACGAGGCGTCCTTCGTGTCGTGGACGAGGTTGTTCTCGAAGACGATCTGCGTGCTGCCCTCGTCGGTGTAAAGGCCCCAGCCGCCGTAGGTGTGCGCCCAGATGTGGTGGAACCAGTTGTCGTGGACGCGCGTGCCCTCGGACCGCCCGAGCGTGTAGATGCCGCCCATGTCGCTGAGCCAGCCCATGCCGAGGTGGTGGACGTGGTTGAAGCCGATGTCGTTCGCCTTCGCGAGACTCGTTCCGTAGCCCCAGACCCATCCGGCGGAGATGCCGGTGTAGAAGAAGTCGCCGATGTCGTTGTGCGTGACGGTGTTCGTGCCGCTGTGGCCGATCCAGACGCCGACGGCGCAGGGAAAGTGGCGGCCGCCGTGCTGGAGGATGTTGTTGTCGGCCGTGATCCGCCACGTCTCCTCCTCCGGCTTCGACGGCGGGCGCAGGTCGCCGATGCGGAGCGCGCTGCCGCCAAGGTCGGTGATGCGGCAACGGTCGATCCGGCAGTCGCGGCAGCCGCGACGGAACCAGACGGCGTGCGCGCCGGTGTGGGCGACCGAGCAGTTGGTGAGGACCACGTTGCGCGCGCCGTCGGCCATGACCGCGGCCTCGACGCCCGCCGCCGCCTGCATCGCCTCGAAGCCGCCGCGGGCGTCGGTGTGGTGGAAGCCGAGGCCCTCCAGCGTCACGCCCTCGACCCGCGCGCCGGTCGCGGGGTCGCCGCGGAAGACCAGCAGCTTCTCCGTGCGAGGCGCCCACGCCCCGGCGGCGTCCGGCGTCTCGCCCGGCCGCGGGCGATAGGTCAGCGAGCCGGCGCGGTCGAGGAACCACTCGCCGGGCGCCCGGGCTTCGCCCGGCACGTTCTCGAAATAGGCGATGCAGCCCTTGCTCATCGGGTTCCAGGGCTTCATCTGCTGGCCGCGCGTGGTGACGATCCCCGCCGCCGGATCCACCGCAACGACGGCGCGGCGCGTGTGGTCCCACTTGTGATGCACGACGACCTGCACGGACTTCAGGGCTTCCGCGTCCAACCCGGCCAGCGGGGCGAGCTGGTCCGGCGCGAAGCGCAGCGTGACGGTCGAATCGCCCGTGCGGTTGCGTCCCTCGGGCTTCGGATCCTCCTTCACCTCGAGCAGGACGAACGCGCCGGTGTCGGGGTGGCGGGCCCGGGTCGCGCGGCGGCCGTTGACGAAGAGATGCTCGAAGCCGCCCGCCAGCGCGGGCGGGGCCTTCGCGTGCCACGCGCCGTCGTCGGCGGCGGCGAACCCCGCGATGCGTGCGCCGCCCGAGAAGACCGGCGCCTCGCCGGGCCATGCGGCATAGACGGCCCGCCGTCCCGCGGGCGCGGAGTCCGCGGGGGTGAAGGTGACGGGCTCCGCCAGCGGATAGACGCCGCCCCGGAAGGCCACGCGGACATCGGAGGTCCGGCCCGCGGCGAAGGCCCCGCGGACCGCGGCCTGCGCGCGGGCGAAGGTTGCGAACGGCTGCTGCGCGGTGCCGGCGGCCGCGTCGCTTCCGTCCGGCGCGACGACGATGTCCGCCGCCGGCGTCACCGCCGGAGGCTTGGCCCCGACGCAGCCCGCCAGTCCCAGTCCCGCCGCCAACGCCAGAAGACGATCCATGTCCGGTCTCCCTTGTGCTGCGGCCAGCGTCGGCGTTCGGCCCGGTCCGATCAAGCCGAAACAGGGGCGGGGTCCCGCTGGGCAGACGCATCCTGTTCCTGTCGAAACCGGGCTGTGTGCGCGGGATCCTCAGGATTCCCCTTCCATCGCCGGGAAAGGGAGATCCCAGCCGGACGATCCTTGAATCAAGGCGAAGGCGATGCCGCACCCCCGCAACCGCAAGCGCTCCAGCGTCCACCAGCCACTCCGCGCCCCGCCGACCGAAAGGCGCCACGACCTCGAGGAGGATGCATTTGCCCTGGGGTCCCGCACTGGACGGAGACCTGCGCCGGGAGTAGGCTCATCGCAGGGCGAAGAAAAACCCGAGCAGGGGAGGACCTTCCCATGCCGTTTGAGCAAACGCGGGACGTGATCGACAAGGCGCGGGCCTTCCACCACGACATGGCGTCGTTCTACCACCGGGTCGAGCATGTCGTGGAGAAGGAGCGGGTCCGGATGGTGCTCGACTGGCTCGCGTCGCACGAGGAGCGGATGGAGGGCAAGCTTGCCGAGGTCGAGGCCTCCACCGCGAAGCGCGTCCTCGACTCCTGGTACCAGTATCCGCCGGACGCGACGGTGCAGGATGCGGTCGCGCGCATCGAAATCCGGCCGGACATGCGGGCGCAGGACGTCATCTGCATGGCCCTCCACCTCGACGAGAACCTCCTCCGGCTCTACAAGCGCGCCGCGGAGGCCGCGCCGATGGGAGAGGTGCGCGAGGTCTTCGAGAGCCTGCTCGAGGAGGGCAAGCGGGAGCGGGAGAAACTCGTGCTCGATCTCTTCGAGCCGGAACTCTGACCAGGCGGACCCGCACGGCGGAGCGCCCTCCGCCGCCGCGGGAACGGGCGCGGGCCTCGCCGCCCTCCGTGCCCGGCCGTCGAGCCTTGCCTAGAGGCTGTCGATCACGCCGCGGATCCAGCCGAGCGCGTGGGCCATGCCGGCATGCCACGGGGCGGGGCAGGAGGGCTGGGGCGTGTGGTCGGGGATGATGACGCCCCCGAAGCCGTTCATGCGGAGGATCCGCAGCACGCGGCGCATGTCGACCTCGCCCTCGTCGATGAACGTCTCGCGGTACGCCGGGGCCTTGCCCCGGATGTTGCGGAGGTGCACGTACGCGATGCGGCCCTGGCGGCTGTAGCGGTCGACGGTCTCGTAGATGTCGTGGTCCGGCATCTCGGCCAGCGTGCCGACGCAGAACTCGAGCTTGTTGGCGGGCGAGGGGGCGAGATCGATCACGCGCTGGTAGAGGTCCGGCCGCCACACGAGCCGCGGCTGGCCGCGGACGAACGGCGCGGGCGGGTCGTCGGGATGCAGCGCCAGGGTGACGCCGGCGGCCTCGGCGACGGGGACCACCTCGCCCAGGAACGCGGCGAAGCGGCGCCACAGCTCGTCCGCGTCGATCGGCGGAAGCGTCCCCGGCGGCGCGTCGGGGTCGTAGACCATGTTCCACACCATCCCGTTCGGAACCGGTGTGTCGTCGGGGCCGTCCATGCCGACGGACATCGCGTTGCCGCGCGCGAAGGGGCCGGTGATGCGCGCCGCGACGCCGGCGAGGCTGAAGTTGTAGCCGAGCACGGGGATGCCGGCCGCGCCGAGGCGGCGGATCATCGTCTTCACGTCCGCCATCTGCTCCGCCCGGCGCGGACCGTCGAGAAGGACGTCGTGCCAGTGGGCGGGGTCGAGGTTCTCGACCGCCTCCAGCCGGAGACCGGCCGCCTCGGCGCCGCGCCGCAGGGCGACGAGCTCGTTCTCCGTCCAGATCCGGTCCGGATCGCCCGCGCGGCCCCAGCCGGCGCGCCCGCCGGTCGGCTGGTTGCCGGAGGGGTTGTCGGCGCCCTGGCGGAAGTAGTCGACCATGTGCGCGATGACGTGGGTGCAGCCGAGCTGCCGCGCGAAGGCGAAGTGCTCGGCGTTGAGCTGGTGGCGGTAGAGTCCGAGTCCGAGTTTCATGGCGTCAGAATCCGATCCCGATGCCGCCATCGACGACGAGCTGGTGGCCGGTCACGAAACGGGCGGCGTCGGACGAGAGGTAGACCGCGGCGCGGCCGACGTCCTCCGCCGTTCCGAAGCGCCCCATCGGCGTGCGCTCGAGCACGCGGCGCTTGCGCTCGGGGTCCGTGAAGACCGACCGGCGCATGAGGTCGGTCTCGATCCAGCCCGGCGCGATCGCGTTGACGCGCACGCCGCGGGCGGACCATTCCACCGCGAGCGTCCGCACCACGCCGAGCATCGCGGATTTCGCCGCCGCGTAGGCCGCAACGCGGGGCAGGCCGAAGACCGCCGCCATGGACGTGATGAAGACGACCGAGCCGCGGCCGCGTTCGAGCATGCCCGCGGCGGCGGCGCGGGTGAGGGCCATCGGGCCGACGAGGTGGATGGCGAGCGTCTCGCGGAACTCGTCGCCCGTCGCGTCGATCGACGGCGTCTTGAACTGGTTGCCGGCGTTGTTGACGAGGATCGTCGGGGCGCCCTCGCGGGCGGCGACGTCCGCGACGAGCGCAGGGGCGGCGGCCTCGTCGGTGACGTCGAAGACGCGCCAGGTCGCCGCGGCGCCCAGCCCGGCGGCGGTCTCCTGCAGCGGCGCCTCGCGCCGGCCCAGCAGCACCACGCGCGCGCCGGCCTGCACGAGGGCGGTCGCGATGCCGCGGCCGAGCCCGGTGCCGCCGCCGGTCACCAGGGCCAGTTCGCCTTCCAGTCGAAAGGGGTCGTTCATGGACGAACCCTACCACAAACCCGCGCCGACGCCCGGCCGTCCGACGGGGCAAGGACAGGCGGGCGGGCTCCTCCCCCGGGAATGCGCGTGTTATAAGGAGGCGGCGCGCGGCGGCCCGGCGGGCGGGCGGCGCGCGGGAGATCCCGGACATGCGGCGCATCGGAGCGGTCCTCGGCCTCGTTCTCTGTCCCCTGCTGGCGCTGGCGCAGGAGCTGACGCTTCTCACGGAGCGGGCGTCGTGCGTGTACCGGCCGGGGGAGACGGTCGTCTTCCGGCTGACCGCGAAGGACACGGGCGGGCAGAAGGTCCGTTTCTCGCTGAAGCGGGGCGGATCGACGGTGCTGCGCGAGGGGGAGGCGGAGCTGCGCGACGGCGCGGCCCTCCTCGAAACGGCGCTCGATGCGCCGGGCGCGGTCCTGGCCGAGGCGCGGGTGAAGGGGGCCGACGGCAAGGACGTGCGGGCCCTGGCCGGGGCGTTGGTCGAACCGGCGAAGATCGTCCTCGCGCTGCCGTGCCCGGACGACTTCGACGCCTTCTGGAAGGCGCGCATCGGGGACCTCGCGGCGGTCCCGGCCAACCCGGTCCTGGCGGGCGGCGACGCCGGACGCGACGGGGTCGAGTACTTCACGATCACGATGGACAACATCCGGGGGACGAAGATCCGCGGCCAGCTGGCCCGTCCGAAGGAGGGCGCGAAGCTGCCCGCGCTGCTGATCGTCCAGTGGGCGGGCGTCTACCCGCTCGAGAAGGGATGGGCGACCGGCCCGGCGGCGGAGGGGTTCCTCACGCTCAACATCCTCGCGCACGACCTGCCGATCGACGAGCCGAAGGAGTTCTACAAGGCGCAGGCGGACGGCCCGCTGAAGGACTACGCGGCCGCCGGCAACGACAGCCGCGAGACGAGCTACTTCCTGCGCATGTACCTCTCCTGCTACCGCGCGGCGGACTACCTGGCGCGACGCCCGGACTGGGACGGCAGGACGCTGATCGTCAGCGGCACGAGCCAGGGCGGCATGCAGACGTTCGTCACGGCGGGGCTTCATCCGAAGATCACCGCCGCGATGGCGATGGTGCCCGCCGGCTGCGACCTCGCCGGCCATCTCGCGGGCCGCAGCCCCGGCTGGCCGCAATGGAACCGGAAGACGGAGGGGAAGGACCCCGCGAAGGTGCTCGAGGCCTGCCGCTACTACGACGCGGCCAACTTCGCGGCGCGCATCACGTGCCCGATCCTGGTCGGCGCCGGGCTGGTCGACGAAACCTGCCCGCCCGAGGGCGTCGTCGCGGCGCTGAACCAGTGCCGCGGGCCGAAGGAACTCGTGATCCTGCCGCGGTCCGACCACCAGGGACGCGGAAACACGCAGGCGCCGTACCACGCCCGCGCCGCCGAATGGCGCGCGGCGATCAAGGCCGGCCGCGCGCCGGAGGCGGCAGGGATCCGCTGAGCCGGGGAGAAACGGCCATCCCATGAACGCCGTCGCGAGATTCCTCCGCCCGACCGCGCTCGGGCTGCTGCTGCTCGTGCTCGGGCTGCTGGTCCAGGCGGGTGTCTTCTCGATGACGTCGATGACCTGCTCGTACGAGCACGGGGGGATGGTGGAATCGACATGGACCCTCGGGCCGGGCGGCATGGTCTCGATCGTCACCGGGGCCGGCGGTACGCGGGTCGCGGTGCGGTGGGGGCTGCTGGCGCTGGATCTCCTGCTCACGTACGTCCTTGCGGCGTACCTCGCCCGCGCGCTGGCCCGCGTCACGGGGCTGCGGCGGCCGGGGCCGGCCTACGGCCTGGTCGTGGCGGCCTCGGTTGCGCTGGCCTTCCTCGTGTCCATCGCGATGTCCCGGGCGTACTGGGGCTACTTCCTGGAGCGGCCGCCGGTGCCGCGCGCGATGGGCGACATCGCGCGCGTGGCGTCCGTGACGCCGGTCCTCACCGCCGCCGCGGCCGGCGGTGCCCCGGCCCTCGCGATCCGCGAGGACTTCTCGCTCACGAACGCCCTCGCCTCCGGGCGGAACGATCCGTACTACTGCCTTGAGGAACGCCTTCTGATCGACCTCGACCGGCGGGGTCTCCTTCCGGCGGTCCATTCGGTGGCGCTGCCGCCGGATCTTCCGGACCTGCTGCCGTTGATCCGGTCCACGGGGCTCCTCGCGGCCCCCGAGGCCGGCTACGAGGAGGAGGCGGCCCGGCTCGGCGGTGTGATCATCGACGCGGTCGATGGCGCCGGCCGGCGCCTGGTCGTGATGGGCCTCGGCGGCGGGCAGGTGGAGAACGACCACTACCCGTACTACGAGATGGTCTTCTCGGAGGCGTCGGGCGCGCCGGGTCTCGCGTACGCCGGCGGCCATCGGTTCTTCTACGACGTCGCCGGCATCGAGGGCGCGGAGTGGTACGTGGCGTGGCCGTTGCTCTGCCTGCCGCTCGTCCCGGCGGGCCTCGTCGTCTTCACGATCGCGTGCATGCTGCGCCGGCGCCGGGCGCTCCCGTCCGATTCCCACGGGGACGGATCGTAGGGCGGCGGGGTCCGGGCCGTCGCCGTCAGAGGACGGCGCAGATCGCCATCCAGGCCAGTCCGGCGTTGCCGGCCATGAACCACGCGAGTTCGCCGCGCGCGCCCGCTGCGGCGTGAAGGCGCACGTTGAACGCGAAGGTCAGCGGCAGCAGCACGCGCGTCGAGGCGTACTGCTCGCCCCAGACCTGGGGGCCCAGGAAGAGGAAGAGCACCGCCCAGACCGCGCCGAACCGCCAGACCGCGTCGCCGGGCTCGCGGCGGACGGCGAAGAACACCGCCTGGACCGCGAGGGAAAGCGGGGCGAGAAGCTCGAACAGAAGCCGGCCGCGCTGGTTCCAGGCGGCGGCCGGTGCGTTGCGCACCAGGTCGCCCGCGGCTCCGGCGATCCGTTCCGCCCACGCGACCAGCGGGAGGCCGAAGGCGTCGGTCGGCGACGCGCCCGCCCCGCCGAGCCGCATCCGGCACCAGGCCAGCCAGAGGCCGAGCGGCAGCAGGACAGCCGCGGCGACGCCCGCCGACCGGAGCAGGTCGCGGGGGCGGAAGGATGCGGGGGCGGCGGCCGCGAGCCCGAGGACCGACGTCTCGCGCATCAGCGCCGCTGCCGCGAGCGTGCCCGCCAGACCCGCGGGCCGGCCGGCCATCCAGACGGCGGCAAGCATCAGCACCGACGCGGGCAGGTCGGACAGCGCCCGGTCCATCGACGTCAGCGTGCCGGTCGTCCACAGCAGCGCCGCCGCAAGCAGCAGGTCGCGCGGCCGCTCCAGCCGCGTTCGCGCGGCGAGGAGTCCGGCCAGGACGGCGGCGAAGAGGAGATTCGACAGCGCGTAGGCCGTGACGACCGTGCGGGGCCGGCCGAGGCCGGCGGCCCACGCGAGCGCGGGCAGTCCGATGCGGCGGGCGCGGTACTCGGGCGAGTCGAGCGCGCGCTTCAGCTCGTCCGCGCGGCGGAGGGCGGGGTCGAGCGCCAGTTGCGCGTAGAACTGCCCGTCGTAGCCGGTCGCCGAGACCGGCGGCGGCCGCAGCGCGGCGAATTCGGGAAGCGCCCGGGCCAGGTGGACTTCGCCCGCGCCCAGCCAGCGCATCGGGCCGCCGGGGATGCCGGGCGTCGCGCGCAACAGCAACAGCGGCACCGCCAGCAGCGCGATCAGCGCGGCGGTCCGCAGCGCGGGATGCAGCCCGCGTCCCGCCCGTTGGTGGCCGTGGATCATGATTCCCCGGCGCGACCCTATCGTCCGCGGTTGGCGTCGGCAAGTCCCCCGGCGCCGTACCGGGGCGCGACGCGCTTTCCGCGATGGCCTGCGGCCGGGGATCGCGCTACACTCGCCGGCCATGAAGACGCACATCGCGGGGGGGCTGCTGGCGGCGGTGATCGCAGGGAGCGCGGCGGCGGCGGACGGCGTCGCGTTCGAGCAGCAGGAGGGCCGCATCCGCGTGACGATCGGCGGACGGCATTTCACCGACTACAACTTCCTGGCGGAGCGGTTTCCGCACTTCGACCCGCTGATCGGTCCGACCGGGACGAATGTCATGCGAAACTACCCGATGCGGACCGTCGAGGGC
>Ga0194125_10001903_pt1 | contig 35044 bp, 28 predicted proteins | sample TA2KigC250mmetaG_FD_148626 | JGI IMG/M metagenome (GOLD analysis project Ga0194125, IMG submission 148626) | Freshwater microbial communities from Lake Tanganyika, Tanzania - TA2015034 Kigoma Deep Cast 250m | ecosystem: Environmental > Aquatic > Freshwater > Lake | place: Tanzania: Lake...
GATAGGGTGATAGGAAGGATCTCTTCATCTCATTGGCTCCCGAATGCCATTCTAGCATTCCAATACCCGCGTGTCAATAGGGTCTGCTATGCGTTTTGCAGGTCAATTTCACTCTCTTGCTTCTATCGTCGGTCTGTGCTACACTCTTTTGCTGCTGCGGGCGATCCAGGAACGCTTGAAGGTGGCCGCGTCGCCAGAGGAACTGCGGGTATCTTTCAGGACAATTGACGCTGCTGTTCCTGGTCTGGCCCGGTCAGGAGACCGGTTTGAGCGAGGAGTCATTCTTTGACAAGCCCTTACCGAATAGCCGGCGCCGATCTTGCCGCGCTGCTGCACGCGGCGCAAGGTACGGCCGATTGCGACCTGGCGGCTCGCTACGCGCCCGTCATCCTCTTCGACAGCCGCGAGCCCTTCCTGCCGTTGGTCGCAGGCTTCACCATTTTCCGTTCGGACGCCGACTCACCCTCTTTCCGCCGCCGCATCGCGCTGGCGCCGGCTGGCAAGCCGGCCGCAGCCCTGGCCATCGAGTACGCCATCTGGTGGGACTGGGACATCGGCCACCTGTATGAGCTGGAGCACGTCTGGGTCTATGTGGACGGCGCCGGCCAGGTCGTGCGCGTCGAGGCAAGCTGGCACGGCGAGCTTCATGACATGGCCGATGACGCCGCGCTTGCGCTGGCAGGCGACCATCCCACGCTTTTCTCGGAGCCTGGCAAGCACGCATTTGCGCCCGATCCGGCCTGGTTTTGCCGCCGCCGGTCGCCGTCAGAGGCGTTGTTCCAGACCACGCGTTGGGCTGGCGCTGGCGGTGTGCTGGTCACGTCGCTCTTCGAGCGCGAGCTCCGGCCGGCGCGCACACCATTCGCCAACACCCTCGTGCGCTCCTATCTGAGTCAGCGCGCCTTCGAGCCGGCGCGCGAATTCACGCAGCGCGTCGCGCTCACGGCCGAGATGCTGGCGCCCTGGCCGGCGGTGCGCGGCTGGATTCCTGAACGCGTGACCTGGTGGATCGAGAAGCTGAAGGCCGAGATCAAGCCCGCAGAGATGCGCTTTCTGCGCATCGCGCATCGCGGCGCATCGGCCCATGCGCCCGATAACACCCTGGCCGCCTTCCGCAAGGCCGCGGCGTTAGGCGCGGACATGGTCGAGCTCGACGTGCAGGTGGCGGCCGATGGCGCGGCGGTCGTGATTCATGATCTGGTCGTGGATTGGCCGATCGGCGGCCGCGGCGCGGTGAGCGATCTCACGGCGGCGGAACTCAAGGCATTCACGATCAAGGGGCGGGGCGGCGCCGACGACGAGCGCATCCCGACGTTGGACGAGGCAATCGAGTGCTGCACGGCCGAAGGGCTGGGCATGTACATCGAGCTGAAGGCGGCCGGCGCCGCGCCGCGGGTGGTCGCGGCCGTTCGCCGGCATGACGTATGCGATTGGGTCATCGTCGGATCGTTTCGCCCCGACTGGGGCGCGGGGGTCAAGCTGTTGGACACCAGGATCGCCACCTCGGTGCTCTTCTCCGCGCCGAATGTAGATCCCGTCAAGCTGGCGCAGGCGGTGGCTGCGGACTACGTGCACCCGTGCTGGGAGCGGCTTGACCCTGAGCCGCACAAGCTGCTCACCGTGGATTGGATCAGCCGGGTGCGCCAGGCGGGATTGGGGATCATCCTCTGGCACGAAGAGCGCCTTGCGGAGATCGCCGCGCTGCGCAAGCTCGGCGTAGACGGCATCTGCAGCAACGCGCCAGAGCTGCTGTAATCCGCGCGGCGCGGTTTGGCCGCGGTCATTGCCCGCGCTGATAGCGCCGCACGTTTTCCAGGTGCTCGGCCATCGTGGTCGCAAAGACATGGCGGCCGCTCTGGTCGGCCGCGGCCACCATGTAGAGATAATCGTGCTTTGCGGGTTTCAACACCGCCTCCAGGCTGCGCACGCCAGGGTTCGCGATGGGGCCCGGCGGCAGTCCGGCGTGCAGATAGGTGTTGTATGGGCTGCGCACCTCCCTGTACTCCTCCAGGAAGACCGGCGTTTTCCACCATTGACCCGAACGCAGCTGGTAGCCCATTGCGTATTGCACTGTGGGATCAGCTTCCAGCTTCATGCCGATCGCCAGCCGGCGCAGATAGATGCCGGCGATGGTCGCGCGTTCCTCGTCCACCGCGGTCTCGCGCTCCACGATGCTGGCCAACGTCAGCGCCTGGTGTAACGACAACGGTTCTGACTGGCGGGCCGTGGCCTCACGGTAGACCGGCAACGCCTTGTCCGCAAAGCGATCGAGCTGCTTGCGCAGCAGCTCAGCCGCAGTCGCGCCTTCAGTGGGCAGCTCATACGTGTCGGGATAGAGATAGCCTTCCAGGCTGGCGCCAATCGGCCGGCCGCTCAGGAAGTCGTAACGCCCAGGCTCTGCCAGGCTCAACTGTCGCAGGTCGCCGCTGCGGGCGAGCGCGCGATAGGCTGCGCCATCCACGAGGCCCACAGCGGCCAGGTGATCCGCGATCTGTTCGAGCCGCCAGCCTTCCGGAATCGTCAGCTTTACCCCTGGCGCGCGTGCGTGTTGGAGCGTCTCGGCGATCTGCACAGGCGTCATGCTCGCGCTGAGGGTGTACGTGCCCGCCTCCAGCCGGCCGGCAAGACCGTTGACGCGCACGTAAGCCTCGAACAGGCGGGCATCACGAATGAGCTGGCTGGCCTGAAGCTTCTGGGCGATGTCCCTGGCCGACATGCCCGGCTCAACCACGAACTGCACCGGACGACCGGCGGGGTCAGCCATCCGACGCAATTCGCCCTTGCGGGTTTCCAGGTAGGCCCGCATGAAGGCGTCGCCGCTGCAAGCAGTAAGCAGGAGCGCAGCGAGCATGACCCCGGCCATCGGCGCCAGGGGCGACTTGCGTTGGGCACGAATGTACGTGGTCATGACGGCGTTGCGCTCCTGACCTGATCGTCTCAAGCCAACCGCAGCTCGACCAATCGGTAGCGGTAGTCCTGGAAGGTTTGGTACCATTCGCGATCCCAGTGCGTGCTGAGAACGTAGTGGACGCGACGTGCGGTCATGGGCGGTGTTCCTTTCGTAGGTGATTGCAGAGAGAACGTGCACAGCAGTATATATCACAACTGCGCGGCCACGGGCAAACCGGCGCCCATCTGCAATGCCAGACGTGACCCAGACATCGGCGCAGACAGGCATTGGGCTGATTTGACAGATCGCTACAGTGCTGTTATACTCGCCGCAATTTTATACTCACTGTAAAAGTACGGACGGTGTAACGTGGCTTTCTCTTTGCGCGATGCCAAGCGCTCCCTCACCGAGCAGACGATCGTCGAAAAGGCGACCGGTCTGTTCAAGGAGCGCGGCTTCGATCAGGTCTCGGTGCGGCAGATCGCAAAGGCCGCCATGGTCAGCGAGAAGACGGTCTTCAACTACTTCCCCTACAAAGAGTTGATGGTGGTGGCCAGCGCCCAACCGCAGATGCGCGGCTTCATGGACGACATCCAGGCGAAGATAGACGCCATCGCCGAGCCGACCGAAATCCTGCGCGACTTTGGCCAGAATCTGGCTGAGCTGTGCGTCGCCAATCCCCAGGCCATGACCATCATCGTTTCGGAGTTGTTGACTTTCGATAGCGGACGTTTGGAGTTGGTGTTGCGCTATATTCCTGACCTGTACGGCCCCATCCGCACCGTCATGACGCTGGCGCGCGCTCAGGGCAAGCTGCGCCCAGAGGTCAATGTCGAGCTGGCGACCGATTTCTTCCTGAGCAGTGTCTTGAACGTTATCCGCACTTATTTCGCCACGGGTCAGGTGGATCGCGTGCGATCCATGCTGAATGTCTCATTGGAGATCTTGCTCCACGGCGCATTTCAACACCCGCCAGCCGATGCGCCGCACGCCTGACACCCACCTGCACAGGAGAATTCGATGAAAGTCTTGCTCGTCTACCCGGAGTTCCCCGATACCTTCTGGAGTTTCAAGCACGCCTTGCAGTTCATACGCAAGCACGCCTCTATGCCGCCGTTGGGCCTGCTGACGGTGGCAGCGATGCTGCCGGCCGATTGGGAGCTGCGCCTGGTGGATATGAACGCCGGCCGGCTGACAGACGCCGATTTGGCCTGGGCCGACTGCGCCTTTGTCAGCGCGATGATCGTCCAGCGCGAGGCCGCCGGGCACGCCATCGGCCGGTGCAAGGCTGCAGGGCTGCCTGTTGTTGCGGGCGGCCCCCTCTTCGCCGCCGAGCACGAGAAGTTCCCCGAGGTGGATCACTTCGTGTTGGGCGAGGCCGAGGTGATGCTGCCGCGCTTCCTGGACGATTTCCGCCACGGCCGCGCGCAACGGATCTACACCATGACCGAGTACGCGGAGATGGCCGAGTCCCCCGCGCCGCGCTGGGACCTGGTCCAGCACGACCGCTATGCGTCCATGGCGGTCCAGTACTCGCGCGGTTGCCCCTTCAACTGCGAATTCTGCAACATCACCGCGCTCTTCGGCCACCGGCCGCGCGTCAAGAGCGCGAGCCAGATCATTGCTGAGCTTGAGGACCTCTACCGTCTGGGGTGGCGCGGCCGCGTCTTTTTCGTGGATGATAACCTGATCGGCAACAAGCGGCAGCTCAAAGAGGACTTGCTCCCCGCGCTGATCCGGTGGCGCAAGAACCGGACCGGAATGCCGTTCAACACCGAGGTGTCCATCAACCTGGCTGACGACGAGGAACTGATGCGTCTGATGGTGGAGGCGGGCTTCGATCAGGTCTTCATCGGCATCGAAACGCCAGAGGAGGATAGCCTGGCGGAGTGCAGCAAAAAACAGAATCGCAACCGAGACCTGATTGCGGATGTGAAGAAGATTCAGCGCGCTGGGCTAGAGGTGCAAGGGGGCTTCATCCTCGGCTTCGACAACGACACTGCATCCACCTTTGGCCGGATGGTAGATTTCATCCAGCACAGCGGTATCGTCACCGCGATGGTGGGGCTGCTGCAAGCGCCGCCCGCCACGCGTCTCTACGAGCGGATGGTGCGTGAGGGCCGGCTGCTCGGCGCAGCGTCGGGGAACAACGTGGAGGCCGAAACGAACATCCTACCGAAGATGGGGTTGGAGAAGCTGTACGAGGGCTACCGCAGCGTGCTGGCTCACCTCTACGAGCCCAGGCACTACTACGATCGCGTCCTCACTTTTCTCCGCGAGTACCACCCGCCGAAGATTCAGGCGCCGTTGGACGGCGAGCGTGTGATGGCCTTCTTGCGTTCGATCGTGCGGCTGGGCATCCTCGGCAAGGAGCGCGTCCACTATTGGCGGCTCTGCCTCTGGACCCTTTTCCGCCGGCCGCGGCTCTTCCCGCTGGCGATCACCCTCGCCATCTATGGGCATCACTTCCGCACGGTGGTGCAGTTGCACGTGGGGTAGGAGTTGGAGGGGGGGTGGCGCAGCAGCGCCATCCCCCTGCGCGAGGCCTTCTCAGTTCGGACTGACCCCGCGCCAGTCGTTGAGTCAGACTTCCACGTTGTGTAACCTGAAATAGGCCCCCGTTGCCAGGGCGCTGCCCGCGCCCCAGTCGAATCCGCTGACCCCACACAGATGATCGCGCCCGCCGTGGGCATGATTCTCAGCGGCCATGCCTTGAGGGTGTCTGTCCCAGCCAGTGGGATACCTTGCAGCTGCCGTGGGCAGAAAGAGGGTGACGAAACTCGCGCGGCAGGCAGCGATGGCGCGCTCGAGATGCTCCTGGTCATCCAGAATTCGATAGAAATCGAGATGCGTATCGGCGAACTGACCTTGCCGGGCATCGTTCCATTCGCCATCGGTGTTCATGACGCCGTAGCCGCCAAACCCATAGAAGTTGAGAAAAGGAGGGTCCCAAACCTGTTGATACAGACTGAGGCGATTCATCGCCCGGGTGGCAAGCCGCCGGTATCGTTCTTTCCCGGTCACCTCATAGAGCACAAGATAACCCGCGGCAGCCGCGTGCATGCACAGTGTATTCTGAGGCCACTGGCCTGATCGGTGGTCGAAGAAGTCTAGCAGCTTGGGCGAGCATGAATAGTAGACCTCGAAGTCGGTCCAACGGTCTTCCAATGCGTTCTACTACGGGAACGAACGCTGCGCTTCCCGGCGCCCTTGCTGCCGCGGTCAGGGCCAGCCCGCCGGCCTTGATCTCGGCCCAGAGCTCGATCAGATCATTCCCGACAATCACCTTGCCAGCCTGCGTGCTGATCCGCATTGGAGGGCTCCATGGGTGATGTGATCATCGTTCTCTACCTGTCCGAGCAAACCGCAGGGCCAGGTGTGGGGGGACTAGCCACTCGCGCATCCGACGTTCTAGCTACCCTTTGAGACCAGTGAGCGTGATCCCCTCTACAACGTAGCGTTGGGCAAAGAAGTAGAGGATGATCATGGGAAGCAAGGAGACTACTGACGCGGCCATCAAATATCCCCACTGCGTGCTGTAGAGGCCGCGGAAAGTGGCCAGGCTCAGCGCCAGGTTGAACTTCTCTGAGTCGTTCAGGATGATCAGGGGCCACAGAAAATCGTTCCACCCTCTGATCACCGAGAAGACCGTCACTGTGGCCAGCGCGGGCTTTGACAACGGTAGCATGATGCGCCACCAGATACCGATATAGCTACAACCATCTATCTTGGCGGCGTCATCCAGTTCCGTCGGTATGGTCATGAAGAACTGGCGTAACAGGAAGACATAGAAGGCGTCGCCAAAAGCAGCGGGGACCAGCAATGGTAAGTAGGTGTTGAGCCAACCCAGTTCCTTGAACATGATGAACCTGGGAATCATGGTAACCTGGTCGGGCAGCATCATCGTTGACAAGAGCACAAGGAAGATGACGTTCTTGCCGGGGAAGCGAAACCTGGCGAAGCCATACACGATCCAGGAACTCGACAGGACGATGGCCAAGGTCCCGACTACAGTCAGGAAGACTGTGTTTCGAAGCGCCTGCCCGAAATGCATCAACGTGAGGGCCTCTGGATAGTTACGCCAGAGAAAGGGATCCGGAATCCATTGCGGCGGATAGATCCAGATCCGGGCCTCGACCTTCAGGGAAGACGAGAGCATCCAGAAGAAGGGCAGGGAAAAGATCAGCCCCAGACCGGTAAGCGTGATATACCATAGGCCTCGGCCGAAGGCCTTCCGCACACGATACCGGCTGACCCCCCATGTTATGGGCCTGGCGGACGCTTGGGGCATGTTCGCCATTGTGTCCATTTGAGCCTACTCTCCCGCCAATTCGCCCTCATAGTAGACCCATTTCCTGGAGAGACGGAGCTGGATGAGGGTGAGCACGATGATGATTACGAACAGGATCCAGGCCATGGCCGCCGCGTAGCCCATTCGCAAGAGCTTAAACCCCTGCTTGAACAGATAAAGGACATAAAAAAGGGTTGCATCCCGCGGTCCGCCTTGTGTCATGACGTAGGCTGATGTGAAGACCTGGAACGAGCCGATGATGCCGACAATCATGTTGAAGAAGATCACCGGTGTCATCATGGGGATCGTCACGTGTCGGAAGCGCTGCAGCGTATTGGCGCCATCAATCTCAGCCGCCTCATACAGGCTGCGCGGCACACCCTGCAGCCCTGCCAGGAAGATAACCACGGTCCCGCCAACGCCCCAGACACTCATCAAGATGAAGGCGGGTTTTGCCCAGACTGGATCAACCAGCCAACCAGGCCCCGGCAGGCCAAGAGATCGCAAGAGGTAGTTGATCAGGCCGAACTGGGGATTGAAGAGCCAGATCCACAGAAGCGAGACGGCCACGCCGGCGGTCACGGCGGGCAGATAGAAAACCGTGCGATACACATTCATACCCGGCAGCTGAACGTTCAGTAGCAGGGCAAGCGAGAAAGCCACGATGATGCCGAGAGGAACGCTGAACAACGTATAGAAGATGGTGTTGTACAGGGATACGCCGAAGAGGCGGTCTTGCGTTATGAGTTCCGCATAGTTCCTGAGACCACGCCACGTTGGCGCCGAGATCAGCTCATAGTCCATGAAACTGAGGCCAAGAGAGGCCAAAACCGGTCCCAGCGTGAAGATGAGAAAGCCGAGAATCCACGGACCGACAAAAACGTAACCCCAAAGCACTTCTCGGGATAGCTTGCGTCGTCTGACCGGGCTTTCAATAACCTTCTGGGTCAGTCTTGCCATAGACACCCCTTTATAGATTTCTCACATCGGCTGCGAAGCCACAGGAAGTAGAGATTTGAGTGTGAACCCGAGCCCCGATTGGCCGCTGACAGAGAGCGCCAGGCGGAAGACGCAGAGGCTTGGCAATCTGCTTTGGCATGCGCCTTTGACTCAGGATTGGCAGCGGGGGATCGTTTTTCGTCGAGAATCAAGACCTGTCTCGGCGGTCAACGCTGCATGCGAGAAGATATGCCGACCGCCGAGACAGATCGGAGCGAGGGGATCGCCCTTACTCAGCCTCTTCCTTTGCCAACGCGTCTGCGATCTTGGGCGCGGCATCAGCCAGAGCCTTCTCGGGCGAGCGGTCGCCGAAGATAGCTTCGTCGAAGGCCTGCTGCAGCGCCTCGGTGATCAGAGGATACTGAGTGCTGCGCGGCCGCGCGCGACCGGTCTTCATGGCCTCCAGGAAGACCGCAAGCTGCGGGACTTCTTTCAGGCGCTGCTCGGCGATGCTCCGGCGGCCGGTCAGAGCGTAGCCATACTTGGATGTGTGCAACTGCCAGGTATCGCTGGTCGTGAAGGTCATAAACGGAAGCACCTGTTTGAGGTTCGGGCTTTTCGCGTTCGCAGAGATCAGCCAGCCGCCCACGCCGCTGATGAACCTCCCATCGGCCGGCCGCGGGAACTGGGCAATATCCCATTTGAACTGCGGCGGTCTCGTCACCGTCAAGTTGGCGAGATCGAAAGCGCCAGTGGCGCTCATGATGACGACCTGGCCGTAGAAGGTTCCTTCGGGTCCCGCTTGAGCCACACCGGCCCGAGGCCAGATCTTGTACTTATGAACCAGGTCCTTGAGGAACTGGATGCCTTTGACCGCCGGTGGATCAGCGATGGTGACCTTCTTGGTGCCTGGATCGTAAACCTCACCCCCGTTCATCCAGATCCAGGGCAGGATCATCCAGGTTGATCCCTCACCGAGGCAGCACCAGGTCTCGAACGCCCACTGCTTCACAGCATTCCAGTCGAACTCTGCCTCGTTGGGATGCTTGCCCTTCTGATCAGTCGTCAGCTTCTGACCGACTGCGATCAGATCATCCCAAGTCTTAGGTGGCTGAGCGCCAGCCTGATTCATCTTGTCCACGTTGATGCGGAGCGCCTGCGAGTTGGTCTCGATCGTCGTGGCGTAGGTCTTCCCGCGCCACTGCATCTCGGCAAGCGCCGGTGGATAGAAGTCTTCGAGCACTTTCTTGGGCACCACCAACTCATCCAGTTCGGCGCACAGACCGCGAGAGGCGAAGGTAGGCAGGTTGATGCCGTCAACCGCGAACATATCGGGCAACGTACCGCCTGCTGCGGCGGTCCTGAACTTCTGCTCCCACTCGCTAGGGACGCGAGTGAACTTGAAATCTGTGTCGGGATGGCTGGATAGGTAATTGTCCTTCACGAACGAGGTGATCTTGATGTTGTCTTCGAGAGGGTGTGGCGTCCACAGCTCAATGGTAGCCTTCTGGGGCGCTGCTGGCTGTTTGGCTGGTTTCTCGGCCTGCGGCGATGTCGTCGGCGGAGCCGCCACACATGCGGCCAGCAGGGTAGCGCCAGTCGCTGTCGTAAAGCTCAGAAACTCGCGTCGTGAAAACCTCTTCATGAGTCCCTCCTCCATGCGGGGTAAGCTTCCAAGGTGACGGTTTCGTCTGGTTTGCAGAACTGGAAAGATCAAGCTAAGGGTCCGTGGTTGCACCTCCTTTCGCCGCCGCTCCTTCGACGCTGATGCCGGCTCGAGCCTCTGGTCTGCGAGAATCTTGGGAGGCATCCTTGCATGGCGACCGGCTCCCGTATTGCACAGATCACCAGCCGATCGCCGCGAGACAGGTGTGCCTCTGCAGCACGAAACAGCCCGATGAGATGGTTGCGAATCCTTGACTTCTGGTGCGCATCCTGGTACGCTACAGGCGTGGTGAGGTTGCCTTCACCCGATTCTGGTTGGCAAGGCATCCTGGAGTATCTTCACGCGCCCTGCCTGTCTGACGAAAGCGAGAGGAAATGGGGCCTCCTTTCCGCCGGTGCCGGCGCGCTTTCAAAGAAGTACGATGGACATCGAGAATGGGATAGGGATAATATACCACAATCTCGTGAGCTTGGGTTGGATTTTCCGCCATCTGTACGCCATTAAACCGACATGCCTGATGATCTTCTGCCTGAGCAGGCGCTTCGGGTCTGGTTTCTCCTGCACCTGCGCTCGGCCCTCAATGGTCTATACGATCCCGCCGTGTTGGGCCACAGCCCACTGATACGGCTGTTTCGGCTTGACCAGCGACGCGATAAGATCTTCGCCCTGCGCGACGCGCTGACGGGAGCGGTCGAAGCTCTGCATCCTCCTGCGAGCGAGCCAGCAGGTTCGCGCTTCTGGCGCACATATCAAGTGCTGCGCTCGCGCTACATCGAGCAGGTGCCGCAAATCGAAGCGGCCTCCGATTTGAGTCTGAGCTTGCGCCAATTGCAGCGTGAAGAGAGCGCGGCGCGTGAGGTGTTGGCCGACTACCTATGGACGGCGTATGGTTTGGCGGATAGGGTTGGGGAGATGGCGCAGATGATCGCCAGCGGGTTTGCCAGCGGCGAACCCGCCGCTGGAGACGCGCCGAAAGCACTCCGGGCCGCGCCCGCGTTGTATCAGGAATTGGAGGCGCTTGGCCGATCGGAGCCCGCGGCGCTGACCGACATCCGCGCCGTGCTTGGAAAGGCATTGGAGACCGTCTGGCCGCTGGTGACAGCGCAGAGAGCGGTTGTGGAGTATCCCACCGGTGGGCCGCCGCTGCTTCTGAACTTGCAGGCTGCGGTGCTGCGACAGGCGCTGATCGGCGTGCTTAGCGCTGCTGTGAGCCACGCTTCCGATGGCCGCGTGAGCATCGAGGTGCAGGCAGGCCTTGAGCAACTGGCGGTGACGGTGCGCGCCCAAGCTTGCGGCGCACCAGCAAGTGAACCTCAAGATGAGAGCTTACGGATCGCCGGTGAACTATTGCGCCTTTCGCGTGGCGCGCTGCGGATTTTGCCTACCGAAAGTCGAGAGGCTTTTGCGGCTTGCTTCACGCTGCCGGTCGGCCGGTCGGTGATGGTGCTCGTGGTGGACGACAACGCCGATACTCTGCAGTTGTTTCACCGGTACCTGGCGGGCAGTTGCTACCGATTCGTTGGCGCGCAGAACGCCCGTCAGGCGTTCGCCCTGGCCGAGGCGACGCGGCCAGACATCATTGTCCTCGACGTGATGATGTCCGAAGAGGACGGCTGGATGTTGCTTGGGCGTTTTCGTGAGGACCCGCGATTTCGCGGGATCCCTGTCATTATCTGCACAGTCGTGCCTCAGGAGCAGTTGGCGCTGTTACTGGGGGCGGCGCAGTTCCTGCGTAAGCCTGTTAGCCAGACTGACTTGCTGACCGCACTGGATCGTCAATTGAACCAACCCCCGTCATGGCCTGGCTGAGGGCGCGGATGCTGGTCAGCAACTGGCGCGCCGATAGCCCGCTGCGGTGCGTGATGGCCAATACACTGCTGACTATCGGCTGGCCAGCCGGATCTTGCGCCGAGACCAAGATCACTGGGATGTGATGCAGTATTGGATCGTCGCTACGTCGAGTGAGCAACTGGAAACCGTCCATGTTGGGCATGATCAGGTCAAGCAACATGACGTCCGGCCGAGCCTCGTGCAACACATCGAGCGCTTCCCGCCCGTTGCGCGCCAACAGCACCCGATAACCCCGGCCAGATGCGTTCAGCATGCGGCGGAAGAGCTGCAATGCGTCTGGCTCATCATCTACGATGAGGATACTCTTGACCGGCAGACCTAACCGGTCAAGAGCCGCCAATAGCGCTTCTTGCGACACGGGCTTGACGAGGTAGTCGGAAACGTCGAGTGTGTCGGCCGAGTCCATTGGCGCAGGCGCCGAGCAGACGAGAGCCAGGGCGCCGTAGGGGAGGGTCGCCGACCCCAGGCGCTCGAGAGCGCCGGTGACAGAACTGTCGTTGACTACCAGCGCCTGGTGAGGTGTCTCGGCCAGCGCTGCGAGAGCAGCATCCAGGTTCGAGACGGCCACGACTTCGGTGTCAACCCAGCGGTGTTCTAGCAACCGCTTCAGCGTGGGTGGTCCATTTTCCCACAGCACCAGGCGGTGACGCAGCTCGGACCGAGGCGCCTTCGATGGAACCGTGCGCTGGACGAACTCCCAGTCAGGAGTCAGCCAACGGCTGAAGTCGCCGATCTCTGAAGTCGGCGGCTCGTTGTGTGGGAGCTGAAATGTGAAGGTGGCGCCGGCGCCGGGCTGACTCTCGGCCCAGATTTTGCCCCCATGTAACTCGATGAAGCGCTTACTGATACTGAGACCGAGCCCCGTCCCGCCATAGCGCCTGTGGATCGAGCCATCGAGTTGCTGAAAAGGCTGGAACAATTTGCCAAGATCGTCAGTCGCAATGCCGCGGCCAGTGTCTTGCACCGAGACCAGTAGATCGTTTCCTGTCCGCCAGACGCGCACGCGCACGCCGCCATGCTGCGTGTAGCGCCCCGCGTTGCTGAGCAGGTTCAGCAACACCTCGCGCATACGCGTTGGATCGCAGAGAACAGGAGGCAGATCTTTGGGTACGTCAGTCTCTAGATATAGCCCCTTGGAGGCGAAAAGCGGGCGCACGGCCACAACTGCTGTCTCGACTATCTCCTGAAAACGCACATGCTCGCGCGTGAGCGTCATCTGGTTTGCTTCGATCTGGCTCAAATCCAACACATCGTCAATCAGGTCCTTCAGGTGCTCGGCATTGCGATGAACTACGGCCAAGTCGGCCAGCAAGGACGGCGGGACCTGGCTGCCGTAGGTGTTGGGTGAACCCAGCATGATCTCGCTGAAGCCGATGATCATGTTGAGCGGCGTGCGCAGTTCGTGACTGACATTGGCCACAAACTGCTCCTTGGCTCGTCGCGCCTCTTCGGCTTCGGCATGTAGCCGCTGCGTGAGAAGATTCAAGCGACTGAGCTGGCGGTTGGCGTTAGCCAGATCTTCCAGGGTCTGGGACAGATCGGCCTGCCGATCCCGCGCCTGTTCAAGCAACGCCTGGGCCCGTTGGTAATATGTCTGCCACCAGTCAATGACGCCATTGATCGGCCAGTATACGATCAAGAGGATGCCCCACGTCATCCAGATGCCAAAGGATGCCACCCAGATGGTGGGCTGACCGGCCCGCAGGCTACCCAGGTGAGCCAACGTGACCAACAATAGGGTCTCGGTGATGGCTATCACGGCAGCCCAAGACACGCCAAGCATGGACGCCGCCAGCAAGATAGTCAGGCACAGCAGGACAAGTAGTTCAGGCGCGCCCAAGAGAACTTCAGCAAAGCAGATGGCCGCACTGACAGCCAGCACAGTAAACCATCGCGCGATGTTGATACGCCAATTGCTTAAGGCCCAACCGACCGCTGCACATAGCGCCAGGATGAGAGTAAGCGTCATGATTGGGGCCAGGAAATCCCAAGGCTGGCCGAGCAGTGCGCAAATCAGATAGAGTACCGGCCCAATGAACAGCAACATGGCGAGGACCGGCTTGGGCGACACGATGAGTTCAGGCTCGAGACTGGCGGCTTGTCGCATAGGCGGCGCTCCTCTCGGAGTAAAGTCCAAAGTGATGATAACTCCGTTTCAGCGGGGCGACAAATGGAGCGGCGACGTAGAGCCCCCGAGATGCGAGCCCGTCTGTGGACGGCGCCCGTTGTGCAAGCAGCCGAGGGGTGGGCGCGGAAGCGGCGGCATGCCAGGAGGATCCGGCAGACTCCTGGCCTGTACGCGTTTGCGCCTAGCTGCCCTCAATCCCCAGCACCCGCGCCAGGTTTCCGCCCAACACCTTCGCCTGCGCCGTGGCGTCGTGATCGCGCAGCAGCGCCCGGTACATGGCGAGCTGCACGTGCAGCAGTCCGAACGGCATGTCGCTGCCGAAGCAGAGCCGATCGGGGCCGAGCGCGTTGAGGGCGCGCAGGATGGCCCGCTCGCCGATGGCGCTGCCGATCAGCGTGATGTTGGGCCGCTCGCGGGCCACCTCCACAGCCGCGCGGTCGAGCGCCGGCGTGCCCGCGCCGCCCATGTGTACCATCAGGGAGGTGATTTCAGGGAAGCGCGCCGCGATGCGGCCCAGCCGATAGGGGTGGGTGTTCTCGTAGAAATCCGCGCCGATGTGGAAGGCGAGCGGCTTGCCATAGGCCGCGGCCTGTTCGATGAGCGGCAAGATGGCCGGATCGTCAATCACGTATTCGTCCTGCGCGCCGTTGAATTTGATCCCGTAGAACCCATACTTCTCGAAGCAGCGGGCGATCGTTTCGCGGGCGACATCGGCGCCCAGCCGCGGATTGACCCAGCCAAAGCCGAGCAACCGATCGGGATGCGCCCGCATCGCCTCGTAGACCGCCCGGTTTTCGGCCGCGATCTCCTTGTTGTACGGCGGCTTCAGCCACACCAACGCCTTGTCCACGGCCGCGCGATCCAGCTCTCGGAGCAGATCGGCCGCGGTGAGCGCGAGCGCGTCGAATTTGCGCGACGAGATGTGACAATCGGCGTCAATGATCATCAGTCCTATCCTGCATAGCACGTCGTGACCGACATCGGCGGCGCGCTGTCGCGCAGCATGTCGCCGTCCAGGTTGATCACCACTTCATCAGCGACCTGACGATTCGGGGGAAGGCGGCGCTGACCAGGCTGGGAGTGGATTTCGCCGCGATCCCAGGGCTGCCTGAGCCCGCGGCATGATGGCGCGGCCAGGATCGCGTCACTGGCTGCAGAACCTGCGCACGACCTCATACAGCGTTTGCACGCCGAAGCCCAGGTTGGCCGTGCTCACGCGCTCGTTATGGTTGTGGGCCAGGCCCGTCATGCTGGGGCCTTCGTAGCGCATGGGCACGAAGCCGTAGACCTTGATGCCGAGGGGACCGACGCGCTTGGCATCCGTGCCGCCGGTGATCAGGCCGGGGACCACGACCGCGCCTTCGGCGCGCTCGGCGATCACCTGGCGGATCATCTCGAAGAGCGGCGAGTCGGGATCAGCCGCCAGCGCGGGGAAGATCGGCCCGAACTCCACCTCCACCTCACTGCCGACGACTGCGCGTACCTCCCCCTCCAGCGCCGGCAGCGTGGTTCCGGGCAAGATGCGACAATCCACATCAGCCTCGGCCTCGGCCGGAATGACGTTGATCTTGGCACCCGCGCGCAGGATGGTGGGCGTGGCGGTGTTGTGGAACGCCGCGGAGAAGCGCCGCTTAACCGGCTCGGCCAACGGCAGGGCGGCCATGGCCGCGTCGTGTGTGGCCGGATCGAACAGCTCATACAAGGTGTTCGACAGGCCGTGGTTGACGTGCTGGGCCAGCGCCTCCACGTGCGCCCGCGCGGTCTTGGTGACGTGCAACGGCAGCGGCGTCTCGATCAGCCGCGTCAGCGCCTTGGACAGGGGCAGGATGGCGTTGCGCGTGTGCGGCTGCGATGCGTGGCCCGGCTCGCCGCGGCCCCGCAACGTAAAGCGCGCCGTGCCCTTCTCGGCCGTCGAGCAGACGAAGAAGAGCTTGCCGTCCAGCTCGATGCTGGCCGCGCCGCCTTAGGAGAGGGTAGACTGGGAAACAAGGAGACAAGTAGACCAGGATGAGCTGCCTTGACCACTTGTTTCCTTGTCTCCTTGTCTACTCTACATGGTGCGGGTCCAGCGCGTCGCGTAGCCCATCGCCGATATAGTTCAGCGCGAGCACGGCGATCACAATGGCCAGGCCCGGAAAGATAGCAGTCCAGGGCGCATAGGTCATCTGCGCCTGGGCGTTCTTCAGCATGTTGCCCCAGGTGGGCGTGGGCGGCTGCACGCCGAACCCCAGGAAGCTCAGGGTGGACTCGGAGATGATCGCCTGGCCGACGCGCAGGGTGGCCGCGACGACGATCGGGCTGATCGCGTTCGGCAGGATATGGCGCAGCATGATGCGGCTGTTCGAGCACCCCGACATGCGTGCGCCTTCCACGAACTCTTTGGCCTTGATCGCAAGGAACTGGCCGCGCACCAGCCTGGCCGCGCCCGGCCACGACAGCAGGCCGATGATCACGATGATCGGCAGTGGGCCGCCGCTGAGGGTCGGATTGTTGGTGCTGCGCAGCAGTTGCGCAAAGAGCAAGAGCAGAAAGAGCTGCGGCACCGAGAGGACGAAGTCGGTGAAGCGCATCAGCACGCTGTCAATTCGCTTGCCGTAGAACCCTGCGCACGCGCCGATGGTCGTGCCCAGCGAGATCGAGACCAGCATCGTCGCCACGCCGATCAGAATCGAAACGCGGCCCCCGTGACAGAGGCGGATGAAGAGGTCGCGGCCCAGTTCGTCGGTGCCGAAGATGTGCGAGACGGAGGGCGGCTCTCGAATCAGGTCCACGTTGGTCTTCAGAGGATCATAACGAGTGATCCAGGGAACCAACGCGCAAGCCAGAACGAGGCTGGCGATGGCCAGCAGCCCCGCTAACGCCAGCCTATGCTTGCGGAATCGCCGCCAGACCTTGGCCCGCAGCGATTCCTGGGGACGCATGCGCGCTTCCCATTCGTCGCTCAGGAGTTGTGGAGAAAGCGAAGCTTGAGCCATGCACTGCCTCTAGTCAAACCGGATGCGAGGATCCAGGAACGCATAGACGATGTCGGTGAGCAGGCCGAAGACGATTACCATGACCGCGCTGAGCATCAGGACGCCCATCATGACCGCGTAATCCCCGCGTTCAATGGAGTTGAAGAAGAGCCGGCCCATGCCTGGCCACGAGAAGATCGTTTCGGTGATCAGCGTGCCGCTGAGCAGGACGGGGATTTCCAGACCGATGATCGTCACGAGCGGCAAGACGGCGTTCTTGACCGCGTGTCGCAAGAGCACGGCGCGTTCACGCAAGCCCTTGGCGCGGGCGGTGCGGATGTAATCCTGGTGCAGCACGTCCAACATGCCGGCGCGCATGTAGCGGATGTGGGTGGCCAGGCTGTAGATCGCCAGCACGCTGGCGGGCATGATCAGATGGCGCAGCCGGTCTGCCATTGTAGGCTGCGAGCCCAGGGTGTACATCCCACCCCCTGGCAGCAGCGGGCCGCCAGTTATCGGATTCTTGAGGGTGGCATGGAAAATGATGATGAAGATCAGTCCCATCCAGAAGACAGGCAGAGAATGGCCAACGAACGCAAAGGTCGTCATCACATGGTCGAACCAGGAGTATTGGCGGACTGCCGAGATGATACCGATGGGAATCGAAATGATCAGAGCGATCAGGAATGAAACCATCGAGAGGTAGAGCGTATTCGGCAGTTTTTCGCCGATTTCCACCAGCGCGGGCCGTCGCGTGATCTGTGAAGTGCCCCAATCCCCGCGCAGCACCGCGCCCAGCCAGTTGATGTACTGGATGTGCTTGGGCACGTTGAGTCCCAACTCCTCGTGGAGTCGCACGAGATCCTCTGCGGAGATGTCCGGGTTGTTTTCATAGGCGGCCATCGGCCCGCCGGGGATGAGCTGCATCAGCATGAACACAGTGAAGCTGATCAGCAGCAGCAGCGGGATCGCCTGGAGAATGCGGCGCATGACGTAGTGGGTCATGTTTGTCGCGGTCCTGTTGACTGCCAAGACCCTTCGGGTTTCTAAAACCCGAAGGGTCTGTGTCGAGTTACTACTTCAGCCACCAGTTCTCGGCGTTCCAGGCGTTGTTGTCCCACGCATTCTCCACCCACCCTTGCAGCCGGTCGCGATAGGAATCGAGATCGAGCCGCTGGTACAGGTAGATCATGTTCGCCTGGTCATAGGTCAACTGAGCAAGCTGGCAGTAGAGATCGCGGCGTTTGACCGGATCCGGTTCCGCAGCCGCCTTGGTGATGGTCTCATCCACCTTCGGATCCGAGATGCGGGTGTAGTTGAGACCGCCCTTGTTGCCCTCGTGCGGGATCATCCACGAGGCCCACAGGTTGGTCATCTGGCTGTGCGGGTCAATGCCGGCGTTGGTGGTGTACATGATGATGTCGAAGTTGCCGCGGCGCCGCGGAGACGCGCCGTCCCACGTACCGATCACCACCGACGAGGGCGCGTTCTCGATGTAGAGCTCGACGCCGATCGCCTTCATGTCTTCGACGATGAGCACCTGCGAGTCCTCGCGCAGCTTGTTGCCGGAGGTGGTCGAATACTTCAGGCGCAGCCGCGTGCCATCGGGCGCGACCTTGGCCCCCTTGGCCACCCGGATGCCGTCGGCGCCGAGGACCCAACCCGCCTCTTCCAACAACTTCTTGGCCTTCTCCGGTTCGTAAGGATACGGCTTAATATCCTTGCACTCGAAGAAGCCAGCGTTCAGCTCGCTGGTGCCGGGACGGGCCTTGCCATAGAGCAGTTTGTCAATGATGCGCTGCTTATTGATGCCCAGGGCGATCGCCTGGCGCACCTTGACGTCGCTCAGGATCAGGTGCGGCTTCTTGGGATCCGACGGATCCTTGTTCTCCGCCATGTTCAGGAAGAGACGCTCGCCGCCGATCTGCAACGGCGACGAGGTTTTCACGTTGGCCATCTTCTCCAACTGCGGGAAGTCGGCCTCGGTGTTGTTCCACATGATGTCCACCTCGCCGGTGGAGAGCAGTTGCATGGCGACTTCGCTGGAAGGCACGATGCGAATCACGAACTGATCGAGATACGGCTTATCCTTCTCGCGGTAGTTCTCATTGCGCGAGAGAGTGACGTGCGAATCGGCCACCCACTCGTCAATCTTGAACGGCCCCGTGCCCAGCGGTTTGCGGTTGTAGGGCCAATTCTTCATCTCCTTGGGGTCGCCCGCGTAGTGCCTGGGGATGATGAGATCGTCGAAGAGCGTAAGGTAGGGCGCGAAGAACTTCTTGAACTTGATGACCACTGTGGCGGCGTTGGGACATTCGACCGTCTCGATGTCGGCGTAGCCGGTGGTGCTTACCACGCCGACGCCGGGCGTCATAATCGCCTCCCAGGTGAACTTCACGTCGTCACAGGTCAGCGGTTTGCCGTCGGACCAGACGAGACCCTCTTTCAGCTTATAGGTGATCGTCTTGCCGTCCGGGCTCACCCCGCCGTTCTGGACCGTGGGGATCTCCTTGGCCAGGTTGGGGACGCGCGCGCCATCGGGCATTACCTTGCTCATGCCCTCGACCACCAGGACATTCACCTCAGCCATGACGGTCTGCGTGCCGAGCAGCGAGTTCAGCGTCACTGGCGATTGCCAGACCGCCATGGTGACCTTACCTCCGCGCTTGGGACCGGGGGTTGGCGAGGGAGCGGCGGTGGCTTTCGGGGGTTCGGTGGCCTTCACTGCTGGCGCAGCTGGCGCGGTGGTCGCCTTCGGCGCCGGCGCGGGGGTGGGCGCGGGCTGTGCGCACGCGCCCAGGACAAGGGTCAATGCCGTCAACACACAGATGTAGACGGTAAGCCTGGTGAACCTATCCCCAGATGGGGACCTGCGTCTCGTGTCCACGTTCTCCTCCTTGTGAGATAGTGCTGAATCATAGTCGCATTGCCGCACGAGGGCGCCGGGCGTAGGTGGACGTCACCTCCTTTCGGGGACCAGGCCTGGACGAGCGTGCTACGGCGCGGTGAGCCCGCGCGCAGCCGCGAACTCGCGTTTCGCTGAGGCCATGGTCTCTGGCTGCGCAAGCAGATCAATGGCTGTCATCGCCAGCGCCTTGGCTGCATTGATCAGCCCTTTGTGGCCGGCCGGCGAATTGGAGGCCTCTCGGAACTCCACGGAATGTCCCGCAGTGTCCTCGGACGCGATGGCGATATACGGGTGAATGCCAGGCAGCGCCTGGCTGACGTTGCCGAAATCGGTGGAGCCCATGCGCTCGTTGACCCGCGGATCGCGCACCTCCACGCCGATCATGCGCAAGTTCTCAGCGTAGAGCTGCGCCAGCACCCCGTTCGGCAGCATCTCCGCATAGCCGGGCTTGACCTCATACCGGGGCTGCGCGCCGGTCGCCAGGCCGGCCGCCTGCGCACATTCCACGACGCGTTCCAACACGGCCTGGGCGTAGCTCTGGCGGGCCGCGCGGATGCTGAAGAGCGCGGCCGCGTAGTCGGGGATGATGTTCACCGCAACGCCGCCGTGGGTGATGATGCCGTGCACGCGCGCATCCGCCTTGAGGTGCAGACGCAGCGCATTGACGTTGTTGAACGTCAGGATCACCGCCTCTAGCGCATTGACGCCGTCTTCAGGCGCGGCCGCCGCGTGTGAAGCTTTGCCCGTGAACTCGATGCTGAGCCGCATGGAGGCGAGCGAGCCGCGGTTGACCAGGGTGTAGCTCGACGGGTGCACCATCATGGCGGCATCCACGCCTTGAAAGACGCCCTGCTCTAGCAGTATGATCTTGCCGCCGCCGCCCTCCTCGGCCGGCGAGCCGATCACGACAATGCGACCGGGCAAGTGGTCCGCCACGGCCTGGACCCCGATGCCCGCGGCGATGGCCGCAGTCCCGATGATGTTGTGGCCGCACGCGTGCCCGATGTCGGGCAGCGCGTCGTACTCTGCGACGAAAGCGACTGTCGGGCCGGCGCCGTTCCCGGCCGTCTCGGCGCGGAAGGCTGTAGCCAGGCCGCCAACCCCGCGCTCTACGGTGAAACCGCGAGCAGCTAACGCATCGCACAGCAACGCAGCCGCCTTGTGCTCCTGGAAGGCCAGCTCGGGCTGGCTGTGAATGGCGCTGCTGATCTTGATGAGCTCGTCGCGCTGCGTCTCGATAGCAGAAACAGCGCGCTCCTTCAATGTTTGTACATTCGACATGACTACCTCGGTTGGATGTGAGGACGGGGCCACGGCAACTCTGTCACGCTTTGCGAGGCATGTACGAGAAGCGGGTTACTTTGTCACAACAGTATCTTCTCAATTTGTAGGGGCGCACCCTTGCGGTCGCCCACATGGGCAGGCGCAAGGCCATGCCCCTACCCCGGATTATTGAGAGGATCCCCACAACAGGGCAGCGACCCGATTGTAACACAAGCTCCAACTCTGTGTCAATCGTGAAAACAACCGAAGGTCCCATACACCCGCCCCATCACCTTGACGCCCTCGATGAAGTCCGCGATCCGCACGCTCTCGTTCGGCGCGTGGACGTGGCTGCGCGCCCAGCCGACCCCGATCGAGACCGCGGGGATGCCGTAGGTCTGGCACAGTTGGTGCATGGGGCCGCTGCCCGCCATGGAGGGGTAGATGTTCGGCGCCACGCCGTGGACATCGGTCAGCGCCGCGAAGACCGCCTGGGCGATCGGCGCGTTCGGATCGGTGCGGGCGGGCATCAGGCCATCCTTGCCGGCTCGTACCTGCACGTCGTCGAAGCCGCGGCGGGCCAGGTGTTCCTGCAAAAGCCGCAGCGCCAGCTCCGGCGTCAGATCGGGCACCAGGCGAAAGTCCAGCTTGGCCAGCGCCTGCGCAGGGTTGACCGTCTTCGAGCCGGGGCCGGTGTAGCCGCCGAGCAGACCGTTGATGGTGCAGGTCGGCTCGAACATCAGACGATGCAGCGCCGCCACGCCGGTCAACCCGCCCAGGAAACCCTTGACGCCCATCCTGCGCTGGATCGCCGCGGCGTCGTAGGGCAGGCGCTCGATCAGCGCCAGATCGGCCGCCCCGGGCGACCGCACATGGTCGAGCAGGCCATCCACCGTCACCACGCCGTCGGCCGAGCGCAGAGTGCTCAGCGCCTCCACCAGCCGCCAGATCGCGTTCGGCACGAGGCCGCCGCCGGCCGAGTGCGAATCGGCGCCGGCGGTGCGCACGTGAAGCTCGACGGCCAGAATGCCTTTCAGCCCCAGGCTGGCTGCGGGCCGGTCATCCTCGTCCTTGTAGCCCGCCTCCCAGATGCAGCCGTCCATGGTTCGCAGCAGATCGGCGTGGCCGGCTGCAAAGCTCTCGAGATGTGGGCTGCCGATCTCCTCTTCGCCCTCCACGACAAAGGTGAGCTGCAACGGCAGCGCGCCGAACGTCTCGCGATACGCGCACACGGCCGCGAGCCGCGCGACCAGGTTGCCCTTGTTATCGGCTACCCCGCGCGCATAGAGCGCGCCATCGCGCAAGGTCGGCTCGAACGGTGGCGAGAGCCATTCATCCAGGGGGTCGGGCGGTTGCACATCGTAATGGTTGTAGATCAGCAGCCGGCGGCCGCCTTGTCCGATGTGGCCCAGGACCACAGCCGCGGCGCCCCCGGTCGGTGCAAGCTGCGCGTCCAGGCCGGTCTGTCGGCACAGCTCCAGGACGCGGTCCGCGGCCTGGGCCAGCGCCGGCCCGCCCTCGGCCGCCACGCTGGGCACGCGACAGAGCTCGACCAATTGCTGCACGAACTCGTCAGCGTGCGCATCCACATAGGCATCGAAAAGGCGATAGTCCATGTTCGTTCCTCCACGAGGGATTGGCAAGGCGGGTGATCGGGATTATAGGGTTTTTTGCCGGGTTGTCAAACGTGCAGACAGGGGGGCTTTGCACGAGATACTGCGAGATCTTCGGCTGTTCTCTGTCGCGGGAGTTTTGGGGCAAACCACCTGTTGGCGTAAAATACGCTCAGGACCGCGACAGAACTCGACGAGCTCCATCCTGATGAAAGACTGGCAAACCCTGGAATCGGACATCATCTCCTGCTGCACCTGCCCGCGCCTGGTCGCGTGGCGCGGGCAGGTTGCGCGCGACAAGCGCCGCGCATATCGTGAAGAAACCTATTGGGGCCGGCCGGTGACTGGTTTCGGCGACCCGAACGCCCGCATGATCATCATCGGCCTGGCGCCTGCCGCGCATGGCGCAAACCGCACTGGCCGCATGTTCACCGGCGACAGCTCCGGCGATTTCCTGTGCGCAGCGCTGCATCGGGCCGGCATGGCCAACCAGCCGACCTCGACGCATCGTGATGATGGCTTGACCCTGCGCGACGCCTTCATCAGCGCGGTCTGCCGCTGCGCGCCGCCAGACAACAAGCCGCTGCCGACCGAGATGGCGGCCTGCCAACCGTTTCTGGAAGAGGAGATAGCATTGCTGACCGGCCTGCGGGTCGTCGTCGCGCTGGGGCGGATCGCCTTCGATGCCGCGCTGCGCCTTTTCCCTGCTCAATCAGCCATGCCCGCTTTCGCTCATACCGCGACCTACCCCCTGGCCGGCGGCCGCTGGCTGGTCGCGTCTTATCATCCGAGCCGGCAGAACACGCAAACCGGCCGCCTGACCCCCGCCATGTTCGACCAGGTCTGGCTGCAGGCGCAGCGGCTCCTGGCGCAGGAGTCAGAGGGCAGGAGTGAGCTGCCCGCCGTCATTCACTATTCATAGAGGTCTTTCATGCCTGAAACTCAACAAGTCATCTACTCCATGGTGCGCGTCGGCCGCGTCCATCCGCCCGGCCGGCAGGTGTTGCGCGATATCTCCCTGGGCTTCTTCTACGGCGCCAAGATCGGCGTCTTGGGCCTCAACGGCGCGGGCAAGAGCACCCTGCTGCGCATCATGGCCGGCGTGGACGACGGCTACGTGGGCGAGACGATGCTGTCGAAGGGCTACACGCGCGGCCTGCTGGAACAGGAGCCGCAACTGGATCCCGGCAAGACCGTGCGCCAGGTCGTAGAAGAGGCGGTGCAGCCGATCGTAGATCTGCTCCGCCGGTACGACGCGATCGGGGAGCGATTCAGCGAACCTGACGCCGACTTCGACAGCCTGATCGAGGAACAGGGTCGTCTGCAGGAAGAGCTGGACAAACACGACGCCTGGAACCTGGAGAACCGCCTGGAGCAGGCCATGGATGCCTTGCGGTGTCCGCCTCCCGACACGCCCGTCAGCATCCTCTCTGGCGGGGAGCGCCGCCGGGTGGCGCTCTGCCGGCTGCTTCTCACCGAGCCAGACATTCTGCTGTTGGACGAGCCGACCAACCACCTCGATGCGGAATCGGTCGCCTGGCTGGAGCGCTATCTGCAAGGCTACAAGGGCACGGTGATCGCGGTGACCCATGACCGCTACTTCCTGGACAACGTGGCCGGCTGGATCCTGGAGCTGGATCGCGGCTACGGCATCCCGTGGCGCGGCAACTACTCGTCGTGGCTGGAACAGAAGCAAGAGCGACTCCGCCGCGAAGAGAAGGCTGATCTCAAGCGGATTCGCACGCTGGAACGCGAGCTGGAATGGATCCGCATGTCGCCCAAGGCGCGGCAGTCGAAAGGGCGGGCGCGTTACACCGCGTATGAGAAGCTGTTGAGCCAGGAGACCGAGCAGCGCCGCGAAGAGATGCAGATCTACATCCCGCCTGGACCGCGGTTGGGCGATGTCGTCATCGAGTGCCAAGACGTGTCCCAAGCGTATGGCGACCGCCTCTTGTTCGAGCGGCTCAGCTTCGAGATGCCGCCTGGCGCCATCGTCGGGGTGATCGGCCCCAACGGCGCCGGCAAGACCACGCTGCTCAGGCTCATCACGGGGCAAGAGCAGCCGACGACCGGCCGGCTCACGCTGGGCCAGACAGTCACGCTGGGTTACGTGGATCAGAGCCGCGACACGTTGGACGGCGACAAGACCGTGTGGGAGGAGATATCGGCGGGCGAGGAGACCCTTGTCCTCGGCAACCGGCGGATCAGCTCGCGCGCATACGTGGCGGGGTTCAACTTCCTCGGCGCGGACCAGCAGAAACGAGTGGCCGCGCTCTCTGGCGGCGAGCGCAACCGGGTGCACCTGGCAAAGGTGCTGAAGGGAGGCGCCAACGTGCTCCTGCTCGATGAGCCGACCAACGATCTTGACGTGAACACGCTGCGGGCGCTGGAAGAGGCGCTGGAGGACTTCGGCGGCAGCGCGATCATCGTCAGCCACGACCGCTGGTTCCTCGACCGCGTCTGTACCCACATCCTGGCCTTCGAGGAGGACGGGACGGTGCGCTGGTTCGTGGGCAATTGCGCCGACTACGAGGCCGATCGTCGGCGGCGGCTGGGCATCGCGGCCGACACGCCGCACCGCCTGGTCCATCGCCGGCTGGCGCGTTGAGACCCGTCCCTCCGTTGGCCGAGGTCCCCCGAACGAGACCGGAGCGGCGGGCGGCGCTTTTCAGGACAGCGGTTTCTCTCCGACCGGCAGCCACACCGAGAAGGTGCTGCCCTGACCGACCTGGCTCTGCACCGTGACCGTGGCGTCAAGCCGGTCTGCCAGTTCCTTACAGATGGCTAACCCCAGCCCTGTGCCGGGCACACTGCTCTGCCGCGCCGCATCACCGCGGTAGAAACGCTCGAAGAGGTGCGCCAGGTCCTCCGGCGAGATGCCAGGGCCTGTGTCGCTGACGGAGACCACGGCCCAATGGCCGTTCTTCCCCTCTGGCGCAGAGCGAACCGCGGCATGTTGGCCGACGTGTGGGGGGCCGTCTCGCATTCCTGTGGTCAGCGTGATGGTCCCGCCGGCCGGCGTGAAGTTCATCGCATTGGTCATCAGGTTGGTGATGATCTGAAGCAACATCTTGCTGTCCGCACGCGCCAACAACCGGCCAGGGGATAGCTCGGTCTGCAACGATAAGCCTCGCTTCTCGATCAAGAGACTGCGATCGTTCGCCAGCCGCGACACGACCTCGTTGATGTCCAACACTGAGAGACTGGGGTGCGCCCTGTCCAGATCGAGCCGCGAAAGCAGGAGCAGGTCCTCGATGAGTTGCTGGAGGAGATTGGCCTCGCGGTTGAGGGTCGCCACGTATTGCTTGAACTTCTCTGGTTTGCCCTCCTCCAGCAGGTAGAGGTAGGCGATGATGTTGGCGAGCGGGGTGCGCAGCTCGTGGGAGACGTTCGAGACGAACTGGTTCTTGAGCCGGTCCAGCTCCTTCAGCTTCTCGTTGGCCGCGCGCAACGCGGCCTCGCGCTGCATCAGTTCGGCCGTGCGTCGCGCCACCGTCTCCTCCAGACGGCTCGCGTGATCTTGCAGAGCCTGATACAGGCGTGCGTTCTCGATGGCGACCGCGGCCGAGACGGCCACTATCGTCGACAATTGTTCATCGTGCTCGCTGAAGGCGTCCGGTTGCGGGCTCTCCATGTTGAGCGCGCCGATGACGCGGCCGCCGACCTTGAGCGGCACGCACAACTCAGACTGCATCCGCGGATCAGCCTCGATGTATCGCGGGTCAGCCTTGACGTTCCCCGTGCGCACTGCTTCCCCGTGCAGCGCCACCCACCCCGAGATGCCATCTCCCAACCTGGCCACCATCCCGCGCACCTGCGCCAGCTCCGCCTGAAGCGCGTCGGCCGGCAATCCCAGGTGGCTGTGCGCCAACAGACGCAGTTCGTTGTTCGCGTCGCTGCGGAGCCAGATCGAACCACGCTGCCAGGACATCAACCTCTCGATCGTTGCGATAATCTCTTGCCCCACGGCCTCTGGGCTAAGGAGCTGGCTGAATGCACGGCTGGCCTCGAACAAGACCGCCAACTCGACTAAGGAACGTTCCAGCCGCTGCTCAGTGCGCTTGCGCTCGTTGACTTCGGCCTGCAGAACGGCGTTGGCGCGCTGCAGCTCAGCCCTGCTCTGCTGCAACGCCGCGAGCATACGGTCGAATGCGCGGGCCAGTACTCCGAGCTCATCGCGGCGGCGCAGCTCCAAGCGCGCGGACAGGTCGCCCGTCTGCCCGACGGCCGCCGCGTGGCGAGTGAGCGCAGTGAGCGGCCGCGTTACCCCGCGCTGAAGCAGCCAGAGGGTCAGCAAGGTGAGAACGATGCCAATGGCGACGATCGAAAGCAGGGCATAGCGCCCCACGACGATCCCTGCCACGTTGATCGGCCGGGCCATGCCGGCGCGCAGCAGGAGCACCGGCTCTCCCTGGATGTCGGGCACGAGCGTGTAAATCCATAACAGCGCATCGCTTTGCTCGTGCATCGCGATCGGCTCGCCTGAGCTGAGTTGGTCGAGGATCGCCTGTTGGCTCGCTGCCGCGTCATGCTCCACCAGCGATTGATCGGCCAGCTTCAAACCGCGCGCGGTACGGACAACCGGCCAGGCGGACAGCTCCGTCTGCGTCTGCTCGCCAAGATGCTGAACCGAGGCTTCGTCGAGGAAGCGGCCCATGATCAGCGCGCCGCGGCTGGGGCCTTCGCCCGCACTGGTCAGGATCGGCCGCGCGGCGATCAGCAGCGGGTCGCGCGCGGTGGGGAACAGGCCCGCGGCCGGGCCTGCCAGGAATGGATGTGTTGGCGGCCAGGCCTCGCCCGCGAACTCGCGCAGGCTGATCTCCTCTCCTGTGGACAGATCGCGCGCCTGGCCCCAGACGACCTGGCCGGCCGAATCCACGATGTAGATCAGGTTGATGCCGGCATTGCGGAAGGTTTGCGGCAGCAGATTCGCCGCCGCATACTCCTCGCCACGGCCATGTACGAAGGCGTAGGTGTCATCCCAGTTGGCCCAGTCGAGGACGAAAGTATCGAGATGCCGGACTTCGCTGTGAATCGCTTCGGTGCAGCGGGTGAGGCTGCGCATCGCCATGTCGCGCTCTAGCTGACCCAGGCTGCGCTGCACCACCAGGCGCAACATGCCGAAGTTCAGCGCCACGCTGAAGGCCAGCATCAACAGGAGGCTCAACGAAATTCTGGCTCGCAATGACATGAAGGGTTCCTGTACTGAAAATCGTACTCTTTGCTATCCCGATTGTACCACCAATATCTGAGGGCGTCTAATCCGCCGTTGGGTCTGGGCGTGGTCGCGGGGGAAAGTGCGATCTTGGCCCACGCGCAGGAGCGTGGTAAAATCGTAATGTCGTTGTGTTGAGGAAGGAGATGAGGATGCGCCATCTACTCGTGTTGGCAGTTATCGTGTTGGCAGCGACCGCCTGCGGGTCGCGCAGCTCGGCAAAGGATACGGCGGTCGAGGAATACGCGGTCTTCAGCGCCTTGCTGGAGACAAGCTGGCAATTCGGCCGCGGCGCGCCGGTTAAGCGCGTGGTGGTTAGCGATCGCACCGCGGTGCGCGGCAGCCAGGAGGAATTCGGCCGGATGTTGGACTATGCGGCGAAGCAGACGCCGGCCATCACGTCTGACATGAGCGCGGACATGCGGTCCAGGAACACTCAGCCGCGCGCCATCGAGTCGCGCTTGCGGTTGAGCTTCGACTACGTCCTGCTGAATCAGCAGGAGCGCAGCCAGTTCTCGCCGGGCGTCCGGGAGCAGAGCTGCGCCGACGCCTTTCAGGCGAAGTACGGCGACAGCTACGGGGTGGCGACCTTCTCGCGGCCCGGTTTCAACAAGGCCAGGGACAAGGCCGTCATCTACTTCGAGACCTCCTCCTGCGGCGTCGGCGCAGGGTTCGTAGTCTTGATGACGAAGACAGCCGGCGCCTGGAAGATCAATGAGCGCACCCTCGTCTGGTTCCAATGAGCTGATTCCGGAGGTCCACATATGACCGTCACGCAATGGCTGGATGATCGCCAGGCGATCCTGCTGGATGGCGCTATGGGTACCCAACTGGCCGTCGCGGGTCTGAGCATGGGCGGCCAGAACAGCGTCCACCACCCCGACCAGGTCCTGGCGGTTCACCGGGCCTACGCCGCGACCGGCTGCGACATCTTGATCACCAACACGTTGACCATGAACCGGATCTACATCGAGACACATGGCGTCGGTGTGGACGTGGAGGAGGTGAACCTGGCCGCCGCGCAACTGGCCAGGGCCGCGGCCGGTCCAGGACAGTATGTGTTGGGCGACCTCAGCGCGACGGGACAGATGCTCGCGCCCTTTGGCGAGTATGCCGAGGCGCAGTTCTACGAAACGTTCCGGGAGCAGGCCGTCTGCCTGCTGACCGGGGGCGTGGATGGCTTCATCGTCGAGACGATGATTGACCTGCGCGAGGCGCTGTGCGCGGTGCGCGCCTGTCGCGCGGTGGCAGACCTGCCCGTGCTGGTCTCGCTGGCATTTCAGACCACGCGGCGCGGCGGGCGCACGGTGATGGGCGATTCCGCGCGCGACGCGGCCATCGCCCTGGCCGGGGCGGGCGCGGCGGCCGTCGGCGCCAACTGCGGCGATCTCACTCCCGACGAAACAGCCATCATCGTTGCCACGATGCGGGATGCTGTGACTCTGCCGATCCTGGCGCAGCCGAACGCCGGCCGGCCGAAGCTGATCAACGGCCAGACGATCTTCGACATGACGCCGGAGGCGTTCGGACAGGGGATCGCGGCGTGTCTCGAGGCGGGCGCAACGCTGGTGGGCGGCTGCTGCGGCACATCGCCGCAGCACATTCGCGCGGCCAAGAAGGCGGTCGAAGCATTCCGCGCGCGCCTGACTTGCGCCGCTTACTTACAGGAGTTACGCAGTTAGCCCGATTTTCGGCCACGAATTTCACGAATTGACACGAAAAGACCTGAGAATTCGTGCTAATTCGTGTCATTCGTGGCTGCTCCCCGTCCCATACTGCGTAAGTCCTGTTACTTAATAGGAGGGCTATATGCGCAAACTTGCAACGATTCAGGTCATCCGAGAGCTGGAACCGATCCCCAACGCCGATCGCATCGTGTTGGCGCGCTTTCAGGATGTCGGCTGGCAGTGTGTGGTGGCCAAAGATGACGGCTTCAGCGTCGGCGATTTCGCGGTGTTCCTGGAAGTGGACAGCCTGGTGGATGTGACGCAGGAGCGGTTTGCGTTCATGGCCGCGCGCAAGGGGCGGGTGCGCACGATACGGCTGCGCGGCGTGTGGTCGCAGGGCCTGGCGCTGCCGCTGTCCAAGTTCCCGGAACTCGCGGGTCTGCCATTGGCCAGCGGGCTGGACATCACCGACGCGCTGGGCATCCAGCAGTACGTCCCGCCAGAGCCGGTCTCGGTCGGCGGGGATGCGCTCGGCCATTTCCCCGGCTTCATCCCCAAGACCGATGAGCCGCGGGTGCAAGCATATCCGGCCGTGTTGGACGAGCTGCGCGGTCTGCCGGCCGTCGCAACCGTGAAGTGCGACGGCTCCAGCGGCACGGTCTATCGGTGGCAAGACCACTTCGGCGTCTGTTCGCGCAACCTGGAGTTGAAGGAGACCGCGGAGAACGCCTTCTGGAAGGTCGCGCGCAAGTACGATCTTGTCGAACGGCTGCCCGAAGGCTACGCGGTGCAGTTCGAGGCGTGCGGTGAGGGGATCCAAAAGAACCGCCTGGGCATTCGGGGAGTGGACGGCTTCGTGTTCAACGTGTGGAGCATCCCCGAAAGCCGCTACTTCGACCACGAGCAGACCAGGGCCTTCGCGCAGTCGCTCGGCTTGCCGGTCGTGCCTGAAGCGCGGCGCTGGGAGGCCTTCGACGGCTCGCTGGAAGAGCTGCTGGTCATGGCCCAGGGGGTCTATCCGGGCACATCCAACCAGCGCGAGGGGATCGTCATCCGGCCTCTACAGGAGACTTACTCACCGACCCTCGCCAGCCGGCTGAGTTTCAAGGTGCTGAACAACGTGTTCCTGTTGGCAGAGGATTGACGAACCAGACCCTAAGGGTCTCAGAGACCCTTAGGGTCTTTCGGCGTCACGGCGTGAAGTCGGTATCATCCTTGACGCGCTGGATGAACGCGGCCAACAGCCGCGAGACGTTGGCCAGGTCCTCTAGCGAGAGGATCTCGGCCGCGGTGTGCATGTAGCGCAATGGGATGCTCACCAGCCCGGTGGCGACCCCCGCGCGCGTCAACTGGATGGCGTTGGCGTCGGTGCCAGTGCCGCCCGGCGCCGCCTCGAGCTGGTAGGGGATGCCCTCCGCCTCGGCCGCCTCGATCAACATGCGCTCGACCACCGGGTTGATGTTGGGCCCGCGCGCGATCGCCGGGCCGGCGCCCAGCCGAATGCCACCCACGCGCTTGCGCTCGATGTGCGGATGATCGCTTGCATGGCTCACATCCACCGCCACGCCGATCTTGGGGTCTATGCCGAAGGCGCTGGTGCGCGCGCCCCGCAACCCCACCTCCTCTTGCACCGTCGAGACTGCATAGACAGCCGCATCGAATGTCTTGCCGGCCAGCAGGCGTAACACCTCGCCCACCGCAAAGCTGCCGGCCTTGTCGTCGAACCCGCGCGAGGCGGCTACCTGGCCGCGCATGATCTCGAAGCCCTCGGCATAGGTGACCGGATCGCCCACCCGCACCAGCGACTCGGCCTCCTTGCGATCTTTGACACCGATGTCAATCCACAAGTCTTCGATCTCCGCCTTCTTCTTGCGATCCTCCTCGGTCATCACGTGGATGGCCTTCTTGCCGGTGACGCCGGGCACGGGGCCATTGCGCGTGTGGATGCGGACGCGGCGGCCGGGGATGATGTTGAGATCGAAGCCGCCGATGGTCCTGAAGAAGATGAAGCCCTCGTCGTTGATGTAGTTGACCATGAAGCCCAACTCGTCAACGTGGCCCGCCAGCAAGATGCGCGTCGGACCGCCTTCGTGCAGCGCGGCGATGCAATTGCCGTGTACGTCGGTGGCGACCCGCTCGGCGTAGCGCGCCATGTAGTCTCGCCACACTCTCTGGGCCGGCTGCTCGAATCCCGATGGACTCGGGGCCTCCACCAGCTCCTTCAGGAACGCCAATGATGTGTCTTCCATGTTGTAGCCTCTTGCTATATCAGATAGAACCCGGTTTGCCGGCCGTCCAGCGGCCGGCACCCGGCTTCGGTGAACACCACGTCCTCTTCCAGCCCCAGCCGGACTTCCTGGCCGTTCCATTCGGCGATCGGCTCCGCGGCCGATAGCTCCATGGTGAACGCCTCGTTGAACTCCAGCGCGACATCGCCGCGGCCCGGACAGGCTTCCTGCTCCCACGGCAGCCCGATCAACGGACCAGGTTCGTGCAGGAAATGGCCGAGGGAGTGCGAATAGACCTTGGGGTTTGGCACGCCTTCTGCCCGCGCGCGCTCCAGGATATTCTTCAGCAGTTGGTTGCCGGTCAGCCCGCGGCGAAACTCGGCCATGAAGATGTCTTGCAGCCGGCCCGTGGCCGCCATCAGCGCCTTCATGCCCGGGGGCGCATCGCGCTCGCCACCCGCCAACACATAGGCCCACTGCTGATGATCGGAGTTCAGGCGCAGATAGCGGATGCCCACGTCGCAATGGATGAAGTCGCCCGGCCGGATCACCTGGTCGTCTGGCCCATACTGATGGCGTGCAGCGTCGCTGCGAATCAGATTGAAGAAGGGCTTGAAGCTCGGTTCCAGGCCCAGATCAGCGCAGCGTTGCCAGTAATGCCAGACCAGGTCGTTCGTCGTGGTCACGCCCGGCACGATGGCCTGCCGGCTATAGCACTCGGCGATCAGGCGATGGGCCACGCCGACGACATGCTCGAAAAGGACGATCTCGTCCGGGGTCAGGGTCGCCAGCCAGCGAGTCGCCAACGGCTCGGCCGACGTCAGGCGTTCTACGTATCTGGGGGGCAGTTTTGCGGTCAACTGCTGATAGAGGTTGTGCGTCAGGCCGCCGGCTGCCCACTGCGTAGACCCGATGTTGATGCCGATGCGCTGCGGATCACGCTCCTCGACGATCTTGCACAACAGCGGCCACTGCTCGCGCTCCAGTTGGCCGCGATAGGGCCGATCGTAGAGATCGTGCGTGTTCGTGCCAGAGATGTTGATGCGCTCGACGCCGGCTTCCGCGCTGCGATCGTAGAACACCAGCGCCTGGAGGATTGGATGCCAGGTGTCCATCGGCGTCAAGGTGGTGTACACAGGATCGAGATCGTCCTCCTGGCAGAGGATCAGCCACATGTCCAGGCCCGCCTCACGCATGGCGACCGGCAGGATCGTCTCGAGCCGTTGGCGCAGAAGACGGTTCGTCACCTCGGCGCGCTGGCGCATGGGCAAGACGGTGATGGAGTTGGCCGTGTGACCTGTAGACAACGCGAACTTACTCATGCAGTTCTCCTCACTGTCGGTATCTTACCAGTCAAATTCCTCCAACAGGCAAGAATCTCACGCAAAGCCGCAAAGTCGCAAAGGGCTTTCTTGGCGTTCTTTGCGCCTTTGCGTGAGTCCCGGTGGGCAGGCGCAAGGCCGTACCCCTACCCCAGATTGTAGAACCAGCGCCGATCGTCGCGGCGCTGGCTGTGCTCGTCAATGTACCACCAATCATCGCTGAATGCCTTGCGGCCCTGGCCCGCAACTCCCGCCAGCGCGATCTGGCCCTTGCCGGTGACCGGTTCCTTCGCGCCATCGAGGCGGGGGTCGGCATAGCGTACGAACCAGGCCTCCAGCTCAGCTTCTAACTCCGCGCAGCGATCCTGCTGTTCAGGAACGATCGCCAGGTTGCGCTCTTCCTGTGGATCGTTGACCAGGTCGTAGAGCTCGTGAGGGCCGTAGGGATAGCGATGGATGTACTTCCACCCGGTCGTGCGGATCATGCGCACGGGGCCGTACTCATCGAAAACGACGACGTGCTCGCAGCCGGGCAGCGTCTGACCCCGCAGCAGCGGCGCAAAGCTGCGACCGGGCAGACCGTCGAGGTCGAAGCCTGCCGGCCGGTTCGACTGGGTCGGCTGGCTTGCCTGGTAAGGGCGATGAGCCTGTCGAACCGGGCCGGCCAGCCCAGGATCGAGCAACCCGGTGTAGTCGAGCAGCGTCGGCAGAAGGTCGTACTGGCTGAGCAGATCGCGACAGACTGCGCCTGCCGGAACATGACTCGGCCGCGCCATCAGCATCGGCGCCTTCACCGACGTGTCGTACATGTTCAGGGGGAAGGTGCCGTTGCCCTTGCCCCAGATGCCGTGGTGGCCCATGTTCATGCCGTTATCGCTGGTGAAGATGACAAGCGTGTTCTCGCGCACGCCAAGCTCATCCAGCTTTGCCAGGAGCTGCCCCATCCCGCGGTCCACGCCGGTGATCGCGGCGTAGTAGCCGCTGAGCAGCTCGCGGCGCTTCGCGCCGGCCCCGCGCGGCGCGCTGTTGATCTGCCACGGGTGGCCGCCAGGCACGACCGGGCAGGTGTCGAAAGGGCAATCGGCGTAGAGCGCGACCAGGTCATCAGGATGCTGGCCGCGTCCCCACGGTGAGTGCGGCGCGGTGTAGTGGACGCTGAGGTAGAACGCCGCGTCCGACTGCCGTTGGGCGTCCAGGAACTCCAGCCCGCCCTCGGTGATGACATCGGTCAGGTAGCGCGAGTCCTGCTCAAGCTTGCCGTCCCGGATCAGAAAGGCGTTGTAGTAGTCGCCGCCGCCCCAGGGGAATATGTTCCAGTAGGTGAATCCTTTCTGCGGCGTCAGGCTATCGCCCAGATGCCACTTGCCGCTGATGCCACAGACGTAGCCGGCCTCTGCCAGCGCGTCCGTGTAGCCGCGCATCTCCTTCAGATACTCGATGGCGCGGTCGTCATCCCAGCCATGCTGGGCGCTGAGGGCGTTCAGATTGCCCTTGCGAATCCAATCGTGGACCCCGTGTTGCGAGGGAATCCGGCCGGTCAAGATCGAGGCGCGCGCCGGCGAGCAGACCGGCGACGCGCAGAAGAAGTTCTCGAAGCGGATGCCGGAAGCGGCCAGGCGATCCAGGTTGGGCGTGATGATCTCGTCGTTCCCTGCCGCGGTCAGGGCCCACGCGCCCTGGTCGTCGGTGAGCACGAAGAGGATGTTGGGACGTTGGGGGTCTTTGCTGGCCATGCACCGCCTCAGATTTCGCTCAAGAGCATGTCAATCGCCGCCTGCGTCTCGTTCACTATCGCCACGCCATCGCCTGGGATTTCGATGCTGCCCGCTACGCCGCGGCCGCTGAGCAGCTCCATGCCCGCGGCCGCCAGACGGACGCGCACGGCCGAGCGGTCGTGGTTCAGATAACAGGCGAGGCCGAGGATCATTGCGGTGCTCCTTGATTTGACAGGATGGCTGCAAGGCTAGTATAAACCGCGAGAGAGCGGAGGGCAAATGAGACGTACAGGGTCGAGAGACCACCGCATTCTATTCGCCAGAGGGTTATTCATGAGAGGTCGCGCTATGATTTCTAGTCAGGCATTGCTGGCGGCCCACTCCCCGCTGCCCG
>Ga0194125_10001905_pt1 | contig 35041 bp, 25 predicted proteins | sample TA2KigC250mmetaG_FD_148626 | JGI IMG/M metagenome (GOLD analysis project Ga0194125, IMG submission 148626) | Freshwater microbial communities from Lake Tanganyika, Tanzania - TA2015034 Kigoma Deep Cast 250m | ecosystem: Environmental > Aquatic > Freshwater > Lake | place: Tanzania: Lake...
CGCGAAGATTTTGCCTGTAACACCTTGATTTGATTAAAGTAATTAGGTTATTTTTTAGTTTGGTTGCGGCCAAAGGCCGCGATGTGCCACCAATACTTTTCATGGTTTATGAATGAGCCGGAGGCTCATGGCCAACTGCTATGGACTGACCGATAAGACCGCTTGCGGCCCATTTTTTTTGACAAACCCTCCAAAGGAATATAGTATTTGTCTGATTTTCCGTTCCCCCGGCGGACTGCACTACATCGGAGCGGGGGCAGGGGGAAAACTACGGGGCCCTTAAATCAAAGACCCTCATATGCATCAGTCAACCGGTGTCTTTCAATCTCATAAGAATCCTGTTCGGCTTCCTTCCGGGCCGGGTTATGCCCGGCTAAGCAACAGCCTTTTAGCCGCCATTGCCAAGTTTACGGAAAGGGGCAAGGTGCCAGGGGGAGACGGATGAGATCCGGCGGGTTCAGCCGACTCTTGCTGGTGGTCTTTTTTCTGGCCGCGGGGTGCGCCAAGGTGGGGCCGGACTTCCAGAAACCCGAGGCCGCGGTGGCCCCCCGGTGGCTGGAGGCGGAGGATAAGCGGCTCCGGACCGGGCCGGAGGAGGGGAAAAACTGGTGGCAGGTATTCAATGATTCCACCCTGAACCGGCTCATCGACACCGCTTACCGGCAGAACCTGACCCTGCAAATCGCCGGGGTGCGGGTCCTGGGGGCCCGGGCTCAACTGGGCGCCGCCATCGGGCAGGTCTATCCCCAGACCCAACAGGCCCGGGGCTCGGTGGAAAATATCCGCCTCAGTGAACGGGCCCCGACGGCTGCGCCGGGTTCTCCCACGAACTACTGGCAATCCGCCCTGGCGCTGACGGCTTCCTGGGAAATCGACTTTTGGGGAAAGTTCCGCCGGGGAGTTGAGTCCGCCGATGCGGGATGGGCGGCGGCGGTGGCGGATTATGACAACGCCCTGGTGGCGCTTACCGCCGACGTGGGCAGTTCCTATGTCCTCATCCGCACCCTGGAGAACCGGCTGAACATCGCCCGCCAGAACGTGGCAATCCAGCAAGAGAGTCTGCAGATCGCCACGGCCCGTTTTGAGGGGGGGACCACCTCCCAAAGGGACGTGGAGCAGGCCAAGACGGTGTTGGCCAGCACCCAGGCCACCATCCCCACCCTGGAAAGTCAGCTCCGCCAGACGAAAAACGCCCTGTGCGTGTTGCTGGGCGTGCCTCCGCAGCACCTGTCGGACCTGCTGGGAAGTTCCATCAATATCCCCGCCCCCCCGCCCCAGGTGGCGGTGGGCATCCCCGCGGACCTGCTGCGCCGGCGGCCGGATATTCAAAGCGCCGAATTCCGGGCCGCGGCGCAGTGCGCCCAAATCGGGGTGGCCAAGGCCGAGCTTTATCCGGCTTTTTCCCTGAGCGGCGCCTTTGGCTTCCAGGCCAGCAATGTAGGCGACTTCGCCCTGGGTGACATGTTTCAGTGGCGGAGCCGCACCGGATCTTTCGGTCCCTCTTTCCGGTGGAATATTTTGAATTATGGCCAGATCACCAACCTGGTAAGGGTTCAGGACGCCCGGTTCCAGGAGTTGCTCATCACCTATCAGAACGCGGTCCTTCGGGCCCAGCAGGAGGTGGAGGACGCGCTCATCGGGTTCTTAAAGTCCCAGGAGCGGGCGCATTTCCTGGCGCTGAGCACCGCCGCGGCCCAGCGTTCCGTGGACCTGGCGATCCTGCAATACCGCGAGGGCATCACTGATTTCACCACGGTTCTCACCGCCGAGCGGGAGCTTTTGACCCAGCAGGACGATCTGGCCAGCACCCTGGGAGATATTTCCCGCAACCTAGTGGCGGTTTACCGGGCCCTGGGAGGCGGCTGGCAGATGCGCGAAGGAGATGATTTTGTGCCGGATGCCGTTAAACAAGCCATGGCGGCGCGCACCAATTGGGGCAAGCTGCTCACTCCCGCGGCCCATACCCCGCCCCCGGCGGAACAGCCCAAAACCCTTATCCGGCCTCCGGATTGGTAACGATCGATAGCGGTCTTCGGTCTTCGGTAAAATGGCTTTCCCTGCAAAGGACCAGGAATTTGAATCATGGCTGAAAGAAAACCAATGGCTTTTTTAAGCTCCGGACTTGTTCAAGCCGCGGCCCTCCTGGCGGCCCTGGTCCTGGCCCCGGCCTGCGGCGACAGGAACGTCTACGTGCCGCCTCCGCCTCCCAAGGTCACGGTAAGCCAGCCGGTGTCCCGGCCGGTTACTGATTACCTGGAATTCACCGGCAACACCGTGGCCATTAATACGGTGCAATTGCGGGCCCGGGTGGAGGGTTACCTGGAAAAGGTCTTGTTCAACGACGGCGAAGTCGTGAAAAAAGGACGACTCCTCTTCCTGATCCAGCAAAACACCTACGAAGCCAAACTGAAGCAAGCGGAGGCGGAAATTCTGGCCAACAAAGCCCGCTTGATGCACGCCCAGACCGAATACGACCGGTTTTCCCGCCTGGTGCAACAGAAGGCCGCGGCCCAGACGGACGTGGACAAATGGCACTACGAACGGGACTCGGCCCAGGCCGCGGTGATGGCCGCCGAGGCCCAGCGCGACCTGGCCAGACTCAATCTCAGCTATACGGAAGTCCGGGCGCCCTTTGACGGTCGCATCGGCCGCCGCCTCAAGGATCCGGGCAACCTGGTGGGCGCCGGCGAAAGCACCGTCCTGGCAGATATCAACCAGGTTGACCCCATCTATGTCTATTTCAATATCAATGAGCAGGACTTGCTTAGGGTCACAGGCGAGAAGCAAGAAGAGGCCAAGCAAGAGGCCCATAAGGTGAAGTGGCCGGTATATTTCGGCCTGGCCGATGAACCGGGCTTTCCCCATGAGGGCTACATGGACTTCGCGGCCATAACCATCAATCCCTCCACCGGCACCCTGCTGCTGCGGGGGATTTTCCCCAACCCTGTCGCCCGGGTCATGCCCGGCATGTTCGCCCGGGTGCGAGCGCCGTTGGCCGAAGCAAAACCGGCGCTCCTCATCCCGGAAGTGGCCGTGGGCTATGACCAGCAAGGTCCCTTTGTCATGGTGGTGGATGAGAAGAACGTGGTGGCGCGCCGCCTGGTGAAGCTGGGTGCCCAGGTGGATGGCCGCCGGGTAATCACCGAAGGGTTGCAAGGGGAGGAGTGGGTGGTGGTCAACGGCCTGTTGCGGGCCATCCCCGGTAAACAGGTGGCTCCTGAGAAGACAACCCAGCCGGAAACCCCGGGCGCCAAAGCTCCCGCCGCCCCGCAGCCCGGGACCGGGAAGGCCGCCCCATGATCTCCAGGTTTTTCATCGAGCGGCCCATCTTTGCCAATGTCATCGCCATTGTCACCATCATCCTGGGCTTGGTGGCCGTCTTTAAGCTGCCGGTGACCCAATATCCCGACATCGTCCCGCCCACCATTCAGGTAACCACCATGTACCCGGGGGCCAGCGCCGAGGTGGTGGCCACCACCGTGGGCATCCCCATCGAACAGGCGGTGAACGGGGTGGAAAATTCCCTGTACATGTCCTCCACCAGCGGCAGCGACGGCAGTTACACCCTCACCGTCACCTTTGCCGTGGGCGCCGACCTCAACACCTCCCTGGCCCTGGTGCAGAATATGGTCAACGGGGCCTTATCCCAACTGCCGGAGACGGTGCAAGCCCAGGGCATCACCGTGAGGAAGGTGTCCACCAACATTCTGCAGGTGGTGAGCCTTTATACCGACGACGACCGATACGATGAAACCTTTCTGTCCAACTACGCCATGATCAACCTGCAGTATCCCCTGGGCCGTCTTCCCGGGGTGGGGCAAATCAAGGTTCTAGGCGCGGGCTCTTACAGCATGAGGGTCTGGCTGGACCCCAACAAACTTCACTACTTCAATCTGACCACCATGGACGTGGTGAGCGCCATCAAACAGCAAAACGTCCAGGTGGTGGCGGGAAAACTGGGGGGGGCCCCGGTGCCGCCGGACCAGACCTTTCAGTTCACCATCAACGCCTTGGGCCGCCTCTCCGATGTGAGCCAATTCGAAAATATCATTGTGAAAACTGTCCGGGGGGAAACCGCCCAAATCGTCCGGGTGAAAGATCTGGCCCAGGTGGAACTCAGCCAGCAGACGTTCACCAATTTTGCCGGGCTCAGCGGCCATGCGGCCACCCAGATCCTGGTCTTTTCCCTGCCCGGGGCCAACGCCATCGACGTGGGCCGGCGGGTGCGCCAGGCCATGGCCGAGATGAACCAGGACTTTCCGGAAGGGCTGAAGTTCGCCATTTATTACGACACCACGGAGTTTATCCAGCAGGCCATCGACGCGGTGTACCACACCCTGTATGAAGCCGGGATCCTGGTGCTCATCGTCATCATGGTGTTCCTCCAGAACTGGCGCGCCACCCTGGTTCCGGCCACCACCGTGCCGGTGACCATTATCGGCGCCTTCGGGGCCATGGCCCTGCTGGGCTTCACCGTCAACCTCATGACGCTGTTCGCCCTGATTTTGGCCATCGGCATCGTGGTGGACGACGCCATCGTCATTGTGGAAAACTCCTCGCATTACATCGAAAAGGGGCTGTCGCCCAAAGATGCGGCCATCAAGGCCATGGGCGAAATGACAGGCCCGGTCATCGGCATCACCCTGGTGTTGACTTCGGTCTTCCTGCCCGCCGCGTTCATGCCGGGGATCACCGGCCAGCTGTTCCGGCAGTTCGCCCTGGTAATCGCCTCCACCGCGGTCATCAGCGCCCTGAACGCCCTCACCCTGAAGCCGGCCCAGTGCGCCCTTTATTTGCGCCCCCGGGACCCCGGCAAAAAGCTCAACGCCTTTTACCGGGGCTTCAACCGGGTTTACGCGGTGGTGGAAGACGCCTACGTCGCCCTGGTCCGCCGCATGGTGAATCGCCCGGGGCTGATGGTCCTGGTTTTTTTTGTCATTATCGGCCTGGGCGGCTTGCTCTTCAGCCTGCACCCCACCGGCTTTCTCCCCGACGAAGACCAGGGTTACGCCATTATCGCCGGCCGCCTGCCCGACGCCGCGTCCCAACCCCGGGTCAAGGAGGTTTCCAACAAAGTCGACGCCATTCTCCGGAAGGTCCCGGGAGTGGCTTCCTGGGTCACCATCGGCGGCTTCTCCATGCTGGACAACGCCAATGTCCCCACCACCTTCAGCACCTTCGCCATCTACGACAAATGGGACAAGCGCGGCGCGGCCCTGAGTCAGGAGCAAATCGTCGAGAACCTGAGGCGGCAACTTGCCGCCCTGGAGGACGCGGAATTCGCGGTGATGGTGCCGCCGCCCATCAGCGGTCTGGGCCAATCCGGCGGGTTCCAGATGATGGTGGAGGACCGCAAGAGCCTGGGGCTGGTCGAGCTGCAAAAGGCGGCCATGGAGCTGATCCGGGCCGGCAGCGGCCAATCAGGTCTGTATGGACTGGCCACCACCTTCAGCGCCCGCAGCCCCCAGCTTTATCTGGACATTGACCGGACCAAGGCCGAGTCCCTGGAAATTCCCCTGGACAACGTGTTCAATACCTTGCAGGCTTATCTCGGCTCCGCCTACGTCAACCTGTTCAACAAATTCAACCAGTCATACCAGGTCTATGTGCAGGCCTCCGCCCCCTACCGGCTGAGCCCGGAAGACATCAAAAGCCTTTACGTCCGCAACCAGCGGAAAGAGATGGTTCCCCTGGGCACCCTCCTGTCCGTCCAGAGGATGCTGGGTTCCGAACTGGTCACCCGCTATAACCTTTATCCCGCCGCCTCGGTATTCGGGGCCGCGGCCCCGGGATTCAGCTCCGGCCAGGCTCTCCATCTCATGGAGCAGGTGGCCGCCCATACCCTGCCACAGGGCATGGCCTATGACTGGACGGCCACGGCCTATCAGGAAAAGCAGGTGGGCAGCCAGACATATTTCATCTATGCCCTGGCCATTATCCTGGTGTTTCTGGTCCTGGCGGCCCAGTACGAGAGCTGGACCAACCCCGCGGCGGTGATCCTGGTGGTGCCCATGGCCCTGGTGGGCGTGATTCTGGCCCTCATTTCCCGGGGCTTCGACAACAACCTTTATACCCAGGTGGGTCTGGTGCTGATGATTGCCCTGGCCAGCAAGAATGCCATCCTGGTGGTGGAATTCGCCCGGGAATTGCACGCCGACGGCATGTCCATCGCCGACGCCGCGGTGGAAGCCACCCGCCGCCGCTTCCGCCCCATTGTCATGACCTCCTTCGCCTTCATTCTGGGGGTGGTGCCGCTAATGAAAGCCGGAGGGGCCGGGGCCGCCAGCCAGCAGGCCATCGGCACCGTGGTTTTCGGCGGCATGCTCTCCTCCACCATTTTGGCCATCCCCTTTGTACCGGTGTTCTACGTAATCACCCAGAAGCTCAGCGAAGGACGCCAAAAGGGGTTTGGGAGGAAAGCCCGGGCAGATCAAGCAGGGGTGAACATGGAAAAACAGTAAGCGAACCCCATGGCGGCGAAGTTACCCAACGCCTCCCCCCGGTGCGAAGGGGGAGAGACCGGCCGGACGCCGCAGGTGGATAAAAGAGATCTTTTATACTTTATTCCCTTTCAAATGCAACAAATACAATTTGTAACTTATTGGTATTCCAGGTTTTCCTAACCGAAAACCGAAATCCGAAAACCGAAAACGGCAATAATAGCCCACTGCACTTGTCATCGTCTCCGGAAACGCACTTTACAGCAGTTTTGAAAGAATTAACCCCACCCCCTTTTCATATGGGCATTGGCCGCCATTGGTGGTAATATGTGCTTGTTTAAACCAACTGGGGTGCAAGGAAAGGTGGAAGTCGGTCAGCAATCCGTTATCTGCACCGGGTGCGGTTGCCTGTGTGACGACCTGGATGTTGCCATGGCCGGAGGTCAGCTCCTGGAGGTGTCCAATGTCTGCCTCTGGGGACTGAGCCGGTTCTTTCCTTACAAGAGATTCCATCCGAAGAAAGAGCGCCGTCGCATCCTGGAACCCTTGGGGAGACTGAACGGCCGGCTCCAGGGAATATCGTATGGGGCGGCCCTGGAACATGCCGCCGAAATTCTCGGCAAAGCCCGGCGGCCTCTGATTTACGGGCTTACCAACACCGGCTCCTGGGCCCAGGAGGCCGCCCTGCAACTGGCGCGGAACCTCAAGGCCCGCCTGGAACCGGCCGACCTGGCCTTTAAAGCCCCTTATTATCACAGCGTGAGAAAACACGGCCTTTATTGGGCGCCCTTGGAGGTTATCCGGGATGAGGCGGACACGGTGCTGTTCTGGGGAGCCAACCCCTTGCACTCCTGCCCCCGCCACCTGGTGCGCTACAGCGTCTTTGCCCGGGGGCGGTTCACGGAAAGGGGGGTGGAAGATCGGCAGGTGGCGGCAGTGGACCTCTACCGGACGGAAGTGGCCAAATTCTGCCACCTGTTTGTCCAGGTCGATCCCGGCCAGGAGTTGCACCTCCTGAAAGGAATTCGGGAACATTTGCAGGGAAGCCCGGGGCCGGGGCCGGCGGTCAAAGGGACCAGAAGGCTGGCCGGGTTTCTTTCTAAGGCCGAATTCGGAGTTATCTTTTTCGGGCGGGGGGCCGTCTATAACCAGGGCTTGGCGGTGCTCGATGAGTTGGGCAGCCTGGCGGCCCATCTGGGGGAGAAGCAGCCCTTCGTGCTTTTTCCCCTGGCCAGCGATTTCAACTCCGGCGGCCTCTATCATCTGCTGTTCAACGAGTTGGGCGTCCCGGAAGCGCCGGATTTCGGCCATGAGGGCGGTTTACTTACCTCCGCCGCGCCGGGGGATTTTGATGAAGTTGACGCTATTTTGGTGGTGGGGGCGGACCTGTTTTGGTTTCTCCCGGAGGACCAAGGCCGCGCCCTGCAGGACCGCCAGGTGCCGGTGGTGTCCCTGAGTCCTTTTGCCAACCGAACCACCTCCTGCTCCCAGGTGGTGTTTCCGGTGGCCCTGGTCGGCCTGGAGGCCGCCGAAGTTGCTTACCGGATGGATGGGCTTCCCATGGTCTTGAAGAAATTGCTCCCCACGGCCTGGCCCTCCGACCGGGAAATTCTTCTTGACCTAATGAAGGCGGTTTAGGGGAGAGACTGTACAATTGGTATTTAAATGAATATCAAAATAACCGGAGGGCGCCTGTACGATCCAGCCCGGGGAGTGCAAGGGGCGACGCAGGATCTTTTTATTCAAGGGGACCGGATCGTCGCTCACCTGCCGCACCCGGACCGGGTCATTCAGGCCCGGGACCAGGTGGTGGCGCCGGGGGGCATTGATCTGCGCGGCCAGGTGGCTACCTACGGCCTCAACTTCCTGCGCTTATGGAACCGGTTTCCCTCCCTTAAGGAGCTGGGACAACTCTATGCGGCTTCGGGTTACACCCATGTCCATGAACCCTTCCTGACGCTGTACACCGCCGGTTACGTCCATCGCCAGTTGGCCGCCCTTCCCCTGGTGGACACCTCCGCCTCCCTGGCGTTGAATTTAAGGGACCTGGATAGCTCCCTCAAATCTCCCGGCCAACTGGAGGAACTGGGGCAGACCATCAAATCTTTGCAGGAAAAAACCCGTTCCCTGGACCTGCGGCTCATTGAACCCTTTGTCCGCTACCGCCAATCTTATTACTCCCACCGGACCATGGAAGCGGCCAAGACCCTGGAGACCCTGACCAGGCTGGCCCTGGAGTGCGGTTTGCGCTTTAACCTGGAGGCCGGTCCCGAGGTTCTGGAGGCGCCTTTGCCCGAAACGCGCGCCTTTCATCTGGCGGCCCTGGGCCGGGCTTTGACCGAGGAGCGCCAACTGGAGCAGGCCCTGGATCACCTGGAAAAGGGCGGCACCGCCGACCTGGGGTTCCAGGCCCGCAACGCCTCCAGCATTGCAAATGAGCAGCCGGTAAAAGTGGATTTCGGCTGGTATCACCCTCTGAACCTTAACCCTAAGACCAAGGCAAACGGGGCCCTGGGCGTCATGCGCTTGGCCTTGCAATATCAGGGGCCGGGGCTCGCTTTTTCCGTCTGTGGACCGGTCTGGGACCCCACGGCGGAATTTCCCCCCTGTTTTTCCTGGCTCTGGGATCGGGCGGCCCGCCCCGCGGCTTGGGAAAGGCAACTGCCGGGCCGGGAATTTTCTCTTTCGGAATGGGCCTGGGCCACCCGCACCTTGCCGGCCCGGCTCCTGGGCCTGGCCGACCGGGGGCATCTGGGGCCGGGGGCCCGGGCCGACGTGGCCCTTTTTGACCTCCCCCCGGACACTCCCTCGAGCCAATGGGCTCAGAGTTTGAGCCGTTGTCACACTCTGCTCAAAGCAGGGGAAGTGGTAATCGAGAATTTTGACCTGGTGCAGCCGGAGACCCCCAAGGCGACCTATTACCGGCGCGCCGGGGCGGAAGAGGGACCTTTGCTTGCCGAACTTTGCCAGTATCGCAGTTTCCGGCCGGAGAATCTCTGGGTGGCCGATGAACTGGGAGGGGCCTGGGTGGGACTGGAATAATGGCGTCGGTAGAAGAACTCCGGGAGTTTTTGCCCCGGACCGATTGCCGCCGGTGCGGCTTGACCTGCACGGAGTTTGCGGCTTCTCTGGGCCGGGGGGAATTGACTCCCGAGGACTGCCCGGTTCTCCATGAGCCGGATTTCGCCGGGTATATCGAAGCCCTGCATGAACTGCTGGGGCCGGCCCCGGCCGCGGCCCCGGCCATGCACATTGAAGTGGAAAAATGCAACGGCTGCGGCATTTGCGTGACCATGTGCGAATACCACCTGGGCAACTGCGATGAGGCCCGCCTTGGACGGGGGCCCCGCCCGGCCGATAAGGTGGTCTTTAAGGTGGTCAACGGCGCGGTGGTGGTGCTCCACCAGGAGCTTTGCACCCGCCTGGTCCAGGCCGCGGAAAAATGCAATAAATGCGCCGACCATTGCCCCACCGGCGCCATTACTTTAACTTGAAATCCATGCGCTACTTCAAAAAGATAGGTCTCACGCCAAGGCGCAAAGACGCTAAAATGCAGAGGCGAACCTTGTTTTCGCCCGGTGTTCGCCCACTGATTTATCTAGGTTGCCGTCAGAAGGCAGGGGCGGGGGCACCCCGCCCGAAGGAATGCTGAAGCGCCCAAGACGGGCGGGGAAACCCCGCCCCTACGCCAGTTAAATGTTGCATGTTTGACGGCAATTGGCATTAGCCCCCTCCCCCTCAAGGGGGGAGGGCCGGGGTGGGGGTGAACTGGATTTACGCTAATGGATGACAAACTTCGCCTTCAGGATTTGGATCCCCTGTTCAAAGAGGAAGTGGCCCGGGAGCCGGGCTGCCAGCACCTCCTGCGCTGTTTTTCCTGCGGCGTCTGCACTGCCGCGTGTCCGGTGAGCGAAATCGAGCCGGATTTTTCCCCCAGCCTGATTATCCGGCAAATCCTCTACGGCCTCCGGCGGCCGCTGCTGTCCTCTCCGGCCCTGTGGCACTGCGCCCGCTGCGCCCGCTGCTCCTTCCAATGCCCCCAGGATGTGCGCTTCCTGGATATTATTCAGGGCTTGCGCCATATGGCCATCCGGGAAGGCCTGGTCAGCGCCGCCCGGGCGGAATTGCTGGAGCAAGGGGAGGGCTTGATCCAGGAACTGCGACGCCGCCTGATAAACCGGATCCTGGCCGATCCTGCGGAAAATCCTGATCCCCAGGAAACCTTGTCACGCTTAATAAAAGAAATGGACAATCTTTAAGAATTAAACATAACGTCATTAAATTATGCCTACAATATCGCAGCTTTTTTCTAAATAACAAGAGAGCTGATGACATTGCCAGATACAAACATATATCATGCCTTGGGAGGGAGAACAGATGAAGAAGCTCATGGGAATAAGGGCAATGCTCTTGGCAGGTTTACTGGTAATACCCGGCAATTTCGGCCTGGCGGGCAGGGTCTTGGCCCAAAGCGATTCAGGGGCCATTGGAGATAAGCAAATGCAAGAGTTGCGGCAGAAGCGGGAAGAGCAATGGCAGGACCAGGAACGCCGGAGACAAAAAATGGAAGATACCGGCAAGCGCCAGCAAGACGCCACCAAGCGCCAGCAGGATGCCGTCAAGCGCCAGAAAGCGGCGGAACAGCGCCTGCGGGAACTCGAAGAAAAAAAATAAGACCGGCTAAATAAAACTACCGAACTGAACTTGCCATGAACCGAGCAACCGAAGCATCCACTCGTTCCCAAGTTGCACTTGGGAACGAAAATGGTTGCCAAGCTTAACTTGGCGGGTAAATGCGTTCCCAAGCCAAGCTTGGGAACGAGAATTAATGGCCTTGTTCATGGCTGAATCGTTGGCAATCACCGACTTTAATCGGCCCATGGAACCGGAATCGAACCAGGCGTTGGTCCATCCCCTGGGGCGGGTGGTGAGCTCCCGGGTGCTGGTGGTGGGGGGCGGAGTGGCCGGGCAGCAGGCGGCGTTGGACGCCGCCGCCCTGGGGCTGCCGGTGACCCTGGCGGAGGCCGGACCCTCCCTGGGCGGCGTCATGGCCCAGTTGGACAAGACTTTCCCCACCAACGACTGCGCCATGTGCATCCTGTCTCCCCGGATGCTGGAGGTCGCCCGGCATCCGCAAATCGACATTCTCACCCTGACCCGGCTGGTGCAGCTCCAGGGGGAAGCCGGGGACTTCCGGGTCAACCTCAGCGGGCGGCCCCGTTATATTGACGAGGAAAGGTGCACCGGCTGCGGGGAATGCGCCCGGGTCTGCCCCATCAAGATTCCGGATCCCTATAACCTGGGCCTCAGCCAGACCAGGGCCATTCATGTGCCCTTTCCCCAGGCCATTCCCCAGGCTGCCGTCATATCTGCCGATGCCTGTCGGCTGTGGCGCGGCAAAAAATGTGAAGCCTGCCTCCAGGCCTGCCCCACCGGGGCCATTAATTTCCGCCAGACGCCGCAAAACCGGATGCTCCACGTGGGGGCTGTCATTGTGGCCACCGGCGCCCAGGCGGCTCCGGGGTCGGATTTTCCCGGGGCCGGCCAGGCCGATGTGGTCACCAGTTTTCAGTTTGAGCGTCTGTTGAGCGCCGGCGGGCCGCATCAAGGCCGGTTGCTGCGGCCCTCGGACTTAACCGAACCCGGCCGCATTGCCTTCATTCAGTGCGCCGGCTCCCGGGACTTGCGCCAGGGCGCGGCTTACTGCTCCTCTGTTTGCTGCCTGGCCAGCCTCAAGCAAGCCCTGGTGGCCCGGGAACTCATACCCCAAGGGGAGACCGAGACCGCCATTTTTTACATGGACCTTCGGGCCCAGGGCAAGGGCCATGAAGCCTATATTCGGCAGGCGGAGGAAAAAGGGGTAAGGTTGGTCCGCTCCCGGGTGACCCGGGTGGACCCCCTGCCCCTAGGCGGGGTCCTAATCCGCTATACGGACCCTCGGGGCCGGCCGGTGGAGGCCCCTTTTGACCTGGCGGTGCTGGCGGTGGGTTTGCGGCCTCCCCCCCATCTGGCCCATTGGTCCCGAGTCCAGGGCATTCCCCTGAATGAGCACGGCTTTATCAGGTCCTTCTCCGGCAACCCTATATGCACAGGGCGGCCAGGAGTATTGACCTGCGGCGCCGCGCAGGAGCCCATGGACATCACCCAGTCCGTAACTTCCGCCGGGGCCGCGGCCCAGGCCGCCGCCCAGTTATTGACCGTCAGCCGCCGCGCCTTCCCCACCCGGCGGCCACTGCCCGAAGCCGAGCCGGCTGCTTCCCTGAAGATCGGGGTATTTCTATGCCATTGCGGCACCAACATCGCCAGAACCATTGATCTGCCAAAACTGGCAACCGAGGTCCGGAGGCTCCCCGGGGTGGCGCACGTGGAGGACGACCTGTTCACCTGCGCGGTGGAATCCACCCAGCGCCTGGCGAATACCATCCGTGCTTTGGGCCTCAACCGGGTGGTGGTGGCCGCGTGCACCCCCCGGACCCATGAGCCTCTCTTCCGGGAGGTGGTGGCGGCCGCGGGACTGAACCCCGGTTACTTCACCATGGCCAATATCCGGGAACAGTGCGCCTGGGTCCACCAGGAGGAGCCGGCGGCGGCCCAGAGGAAGGCCCTGCAACTGGTCACCATGGCGGCGCTCCGGGCCCGGGCTTTGAATCCCCTGACATCCAGGACTCTGCCGGTAATTCCCCGGGCGATGGTGCTGGGCGGCGGCGTGGCGGGAATGAGCGCCGCCATTTGCCTGGCGGATCAGGGTTTTCACACCTATTTAATTGAGCGTTCCCCGCGGTTGGGAGGAGTGGCCCGGCGGCTGCACTTTACCCTGGAGGGACTGAACCCCCCGAGATTCGTGCAAGACTTGGAGGCCAGAGTTTACGGCCATTTGAATATTGAGGTTCTCACCTCTTCCGAACTGGTCAGTTGCGAAGGTTACGCCGGCAGCTTCCGCACCAAGGTGCGGCGAGAAGGACGAGCCCGCCCTGTGGAGCGCCTCCTGGAGCACGGCGTCGTACTGGTGGCCGTGGGCGGCCGGGAATTTCACCCCCAGGGGCTTTATCTTTACGGACAGGACCCTCGCGTTCTCACTCAACTGGAACTGGAGGGCCTGATCCATGACCAGGACTCTCGTTTGGAGGAAGCCCGCCGGCTGGTAATGATTCAGTGCGTGGGTTCCCGGGAGCCGGAGCATCCCTATTGCAGCCGTCTTTGTTGCAGCGAAGCCATCAAGAACGGCCTTTTGCTCAAGAAACGTTACCCGTGGCTGGATACTACCATCCTTTACCGGGATATCCGGGCCTATGGGTTCCGGGAGGATTATTACCAGGAAGTTAAAGAAAGGGGGGTGAAGTTCATCCCCTTCCAACCGGAAAAGCCGCCCAGGTTGACTGCGGCCAAGCGGCGCCCCTTGTCCGTGCGGCTGTGGGACGAACTCCTGCAAGAGGAAATAGCCCTGGCCGCGGATTTGGTCATCCTGAGCGCCGGCATCGAGCCGTCCGCGGACAACGGGCGCCTGGCCAAGCTGTTGGGCATCCCCCTGACCCTGGAGGGCTTCTTTCTCGAAGCCCACCAGAAACTGCGTCCGGTGGAGACCGCCACCGATGGCATTTTTCTCTGCGGCCTGGCCCACTATCCCAAGAGCCTGGGGGAAACCGTAGCCCAGGCCCAGGCCGCGGCCGTCCGCGCCGCGGCCATCCTGTTCCAGACGGAGTTGGCCAGCGGAGAAATCACGGCCCGAATTGACCAGGGCAGGTGTTGCCGCTGTTTGACCTGCCTGGAGGTCTGTCCCTATGGCGCCGTGAAAGTAAAGGCCGGCGGCTACCCCGGGGTGGAGGAGGAGATGTGCCGGGGTTGCGGGACCTGCGTGGCGGAGTGTCCGGCAGAAGCCATAACCTTGACCCGCTATACCGATGAGGAACTGGAGGCCCAGATGAGCGCGGCCCTGGTTCAGTGACGGGAAAAACCAATTCTTTTGGGGGGGCTTGCTGGCAGGCCCTCGGATAGTAAGCGCCAGGAGAAAAACCCATGATCAGAGCAAGCTTTTGCGGGTTATGTGACGATTGCCAACTGGGCAATCCCGTCTTTCTGGACACGGTCTCCCACCTCCAGGAATATCTGAGCCGCTTCCGGTCCAACTGGTGGCTTCATTGTTTCCCCGGCGAAGAGGGTTTTAGCTTCCAGGAGCTTCGCAAGGGCCTGAAATGGTTCCGGTCCCACTCGGAGTGCCCGGGTTGCAAGGATGGCCGGGGCCATGAGGATTGTCCCATTCGCCGCTGCGCCCTGGACCGGGGGCTGGACCAGTGTTACCAGTGTCCGGATCTGGGGCCGTGTGAAAAATTCGACTTCTTGCTGACCGAGTTTCCTGATCTCAAGGCCAGGCTGCGCCGCCGCCAACTGAAGCACCGCGCCCTGGAATTCCACCGCCGCCTGGAAGCCAAGGGAACGTAAAAATAATTTCCTTGGTGACCATAAGTCACAATTAGCGGTTATCTACTCGGGGCTTTGGGAGAAATTTATACCAGGTTATCTCGGTAAAACTGATGAATATTAACCGGAACACCATGATATCACTTTAATTCTTAGCCGAAAACCGGAAACCGAAAACGGTATTATAGTTCCATGATCCCCCAGGTGAAAAAACGGGAAAGGGCCGACTGTCTGGAACTGACGCTCCGGATGTACGTGGATCAGGTGCAACTGCGCCTGGATAAGCAGGCCTGCATCAAATGCGACATCTGCTCTCTGGTTTGCCCCAGGCAGGCGGTGACCATCATTCCCGGCGAGACCGACCTCGAAATCGACATCGACCCCCGGCGCTGCGTGCTTTGCGAGGTCTGCGCCCATTTTTGCCCCCTGGAGGCAGTCACCTTGACTTACAACGGGCAGCCCAAGGCCATGCTGGCCCAACATCAGGGGCTGGCCCCCTTCCTGCCCAAAATCCAAATGGACAAAAACAAGTGCCCGGAGCCCTGTCCGCCGCAGTCCGAAGGCGAAGTCCACTGGTGCCGCCAGCAGTTGAAGCTCATCGCCAATTCCCTGGAGGAGTGTCCCAAACATTGTCACAAATGCCTGGAGGCCTGTCCGCGCCAGGCCATCATCCTGGACGAGACCGGACTCCTGACCCTCCCCCGGCCCGATCTTTGCCTGCGGTGCACCCAGTGCCTGGGGGTTTGCAAATATGAGTCCATTGTGGTCAATCCCCAGTTTTCCGGAGAAGTAATTATTGATGACCGGAAGTGCCCGCCGGATTGCCTCAAATGCATCGACCTCTGTCCCGTCAAGGCCATTGTCCGAGAGGGAGAACGGGTCTTCCTGCGAGTGGAAAGGTGCAGTTACTGCGGGGTTTGCCGCAACATCTGCGACGAGGGCGCCATCACCCTGATCCGGAGGGAAGTGGTGGCCATGGCGGGAAAGTTTTCCCAGGCCTGGGAAGCGGCTTTAAATAAATTAGTGGGGAACGATCAGGTTTAAAAGCCGACCGCGAATAGCTGATAGCCGATAGCTCTAAAATGACTGAAGAAATCCGCCTCGGAATTTATATCTGTCATTGCGGCCTGAACATCGCGGGAGTCCTCGACCCCGAAGCCCTGGCGGCCCAGGGGCAAATCCTCCCTGGGGTGGCGGTCTGCCGCCACCATCTTTATACCTGCTCTGAAGCCGGGCAGCAGGAAATTAAAAAGGATATCCAAGACTACAGTCTGAACCGGCTGCTGGTGGCGGCCTGCTCCCCCAAGCTCCATGAAGCCACTTTCCGCCGGCTGCTGGTGGAATCGGGCCTGAATCCCTATCTGCTGGAAATGGTCAACATCAGGGAGCAGTGCTCCTGGGTGCACTCCCAGGAGCCTCAGGCCGCTCAGGCCAAGGCGGTGGAATTGATCAAAATGGGCCTGGCCAAGGTGAGGTCCGCCCAGCCCCTGCCGGAGCGCCGGGTGCCGGTGACGCGGCAGGCCCTGGTCATCGGCGGCGGCCCCGCGGGCTTGCGAGCCGCCCTGGATATTGCCGACGGTGGCTTTCCGGTGGTCCTGGTGGAGCGCCAGCCCATCCTGGGCGGCATGGCCAACAAGCTGCACCGCACCTTTCCCCAGGGGGAAACCGCCCTGAGTCTGATTAACCCCTTGATGGCGGCGGTGATGCTCCATCCCGGCATCCGGGTCTTAACTGCCGCCGAGGTAATGGAAGTGACCGGCCATCTGGGGAATTTTCAAGTCACCGTGCGCCGGGCCCCGGAAATGGTGAAAGCTGACTGCGACCTGTGCGGCCAATGCGCCCAGGTCTGTCCGGTGGCCGCGCCCGCGGAGATGGAGGAGGGTTTAAATCTGCGCCAGGCCATTTATCTGCCCTCCCCCCGGGCCTTTCCGGCCCGGTACGTGGTGGACCTGGAGCACTGCGACGGCTGCGGCCTGTGCGCCCAGGCCTGTCCCCCGCAGGCCATAGATTTGGCCGCGGGGGAAACCCGGGAGACCTTTACCGTGGGGGCCATGGTGGTGGCCACGGGCTTTCTTCCCTTCCAACTCCGGGGCAGCCGCTACGAATCCTGGGCGGCCCGGGAAAACGTGATCACCACCGTGGCCCTGGAGAGGCTGCTGGATCCTTATGGACCAACCGGCGGGAAGTTGCTGCTCTCCGGCGCCGAATTTGCCCCGCAAGACCTGGCTTTTATCCTGTGCGTGGGTTCCCGGGAGGAAGACGGGAACCGCTACTGCTCCCGGGTCTGCTGCCCCACCGCCCTGAAGCAGGCCCTGGAACTCAAAACCCGGTTCCCCGGAGCGCGCCTGCGCCTTTATTACCGTGATATTCGCACCACCAAAAAGGACTGGGAAGACCTGTATACCCGGGCCCGGGAAGCAGGCATAAACTTTGTCCGGGGAGAGGTCACCAGCATCCGCGGCGTTCCGGACGGCGGGGTAGTCCTTCACGCCCAAAACGAACTTTTCGGGGTCGAAACCGAAGACCGGGTTGATCTGGTGGTGCTGGCCGTGGGCATGACACTGGGAAATGGACACCCTTTGAAGGAAGTATTGAAACTGCCGGTGGGCCATGACGGCTTTTTCCTGGAAGCCCACCCCAAGCTTCGGCCCCTGGAGACGGTGCTGGATGGCGTCGGTCTGGCCGGCGCCTGCCAGGGGCCCAAGGATCTGGCTGAAACTTTGGCCCAGGCCAGCGGCGCGGCTGCCAAGGTCCTGGGACTGTTTGCCCATGAGGTCTTAACCCTGGACAGCATCATCTGCACCGTGGACCAGGAAAAATGCGTCGGCTGCGGCGCCTGTTTCCAGGAATGCTGCTTCCAGGCGGTGCAAATGGTGGGCGAGGGCAAGGAACAGAAGGCCCGGATCATTGAAGCGGCCTGCAAAGGCTGCGGGGTGTGCGCCGGCGCCTGTCCCAACGGGGCGGTCATTGCCCGGGGGTTCACCGATGAAATGATTATCGACCAGATCGACGCGGCCCTGGCGGAAGAGCCGGAAAAGAAGGTCCTGGCCTTCTGCTGCCACTGGTGCTCATATGCCGGGGCGGATTTTGCCGGGGTCTCCCGGCTCCAGTACTCCCCGGCGACCCGGATCATCCGCACCATGTGCACCGGCCGCCTCCACCCCAAGTTCATTCTCCACGCCTTCCAGCGCGGCGCCGGCCAGGTGCTGGTGTCCGGCTGCCATCCGCCGGGAGATTGCCATTACATGGCCGGCAATCTCCGGGCCCAGGCCCGCATCGACAAGCTGAGGCCGCGGCTGGCGACAAAAGGCATTGACCCGGCCCGCCTGCGCCTGGAGTGGATCTCAGCCGCCGAGGGCCGGGTTTTTCAACGGGTGGTGCAGGAAATGGCCGGACAATTGACCAGGGAGAAAAAAGGAAAAATAGAAAAATCAATAGAGTAATTCATGGGCCTTCGCCCAGCCATAAATTCATCAAGGCGTGGAAGCAAGAGCTTCGGCCAAAATTGGCGTTCCCCAGCGGGAGCTGGGGAACGAGGAGGGGCGCAAGGGCAAGGGCGCACCCGGGAGTCGGCTACCATAGAAAGTGAGAGGCTTTTCGAAATTAACTCGAAACTTGAAACTCGAAACTTATCGAGATAGAACTTATGAAATTGTTGATTTGCGCCTGCCCGGAGATTCGCTTCGATCTGCCAGAGGTGGTCCGGCAGTTGGCGGACGCGGGGTGGCAGGCTCACTTAAGCCCTCCCATTTGCACGCCCGGGGGGATAAAACAGGCTGCCGCCCTGTCGAAGGAAGGGGGCGGATGGCTACTGGCGGCCTGTAGTTCCGCGCACCATGCCGGCCTGTTTAGGCGTCTCTGGAAAGACCCGAGAGTCATCGACTTGCTGGGATGCACCGGGACGGAGGAGGCGGTGGGAGCCATTCTGTTGGGCCTGGAAGCTCCTCCGGGGCCCCCAAGAGAACCCCGGCCTTTGCACCAGTCAGTGCTGATCGTCGGGGGTGGCATCGGCGGCTGCCAGGCGGCCCTGGACCTGGCCCATGCCGGTTGCCGGGTTTACCTGGCTGACTCCTCCCTGAGCGTCGGCGGCGCCATGGCCCAGCTTGACAAGACTTTCCCCACCCTGGACTGCTCCATCTGCATTTTGGGGCCCAAGCTGGTGGAGGTGTCCACCCATGGCAACATCGAGCTGTTAACCTACGCCCGGATTGATAAGATTTCCGGCCAGGCCGGCAATTTCAGCGTGGACCTGACCCTGAAGCCCCGCTATGTGGATATGAGCAAGTGCGTCGGCTGCGGGACCTGCACCGAAGTCTGTCCGGTAATGGTCCCCAGCCGCTGGAACCTGGGGCTCAAGCCCCGGAAGTGCATCCGCATCATCTTCGCCCAATCCGTTCCTTTGCGGGCCACCATCGAGAAGGAGTATTGCATTGACTGCCGGATGTGCGTAGATGTTTGCGATCGCCAGGCCATCAACCTGGAGGACGCCCCCCGTTTCCGGCAGTTGCAGGTGGGGGCCATAGTCCTGGCCACCGGCGCCCGGCCCCTTGACCCGTCCATTAAAAGCGAATACGGGTACGGCCGCCTCCCGGCGGTGATCACTAACCTGGAGTATGAACGGATTGTCTGCGCCACCGGGCCCACCCAGGGCGCGTTGATTACCTCTCACGGCCGCCCCGTTAAGAGCCTGGCTTTCATCCAGTGCGTGGGGTCCCGGGACCGCCGCTTTCTGCCTTATTGTTCGGGCTATTGCTGCACCGCCTCCATCAAAGAGGCCATGATCGCCCTGGAGCACCATCCCGATACCCGGGTGACCATTTTCTACAATGATATCCGCACCTCCGGCAAAGGCTTTGAAGAGCTGTTCCGGCGGGCCCAAAAGGCGGGGGTCCGCTTTATCAAAGGCCTGCCGGGGTTGATTCGGGAAGACCGGGCCGGCCGGGCCGTTGTCTGTTACGAAGACCTGATCAGCCGTGGGAGAAAGGAACTGGCGGTGGACCTGGCGGTGCTGGCGGTGGGACTCCAGGCCCCTTCAGAAGCCCTGCCATTCCAGGATTTTCCCCCGGAGAGGGATTCTTTCGGTTTCTACCGGCCCCGCCATCCCATCCTCCACTCCCTGGAATCCTCCACTCCGGGAATCTTTCTGGCCGGTACGAGCCAGGGGCCCAAGGACATTTCCGAAACCGTGTGCCAGGCCAGCGGCGCCGCGGCCCGGGTGATGAGCCTGTTCGCGACTCTAAGAGAAACTCAATAGGTGTTGCCGGGGAAGACCAACCAGTGGATGGGCCAACCATGAGCATTGGTTGTCGAGTTAAGGCCTGATAAGAGTGGCATTCCCGGGGCGATCAATCAAGCAACAATATGCTGGAGGTGGGGACCCCCGCTCCCGGCGCCCAACCCGCCACGCGAGCCATCATCCACCAGAAGGCCTCCCCCTTGAGGTAGCAGTTAAAACAATGGGAATGGGCGCAATCGCTGCAACCCGGACAGGTATGGGTACTGCACCAAGCGCTGCACCAGCCGCAGTCATCGCTGGTATCGGGATAATATTGCCCCGCCGGGTCCCAGCTTTCGATGTCGGCAAAATCGAAAAGGACTTTCCCCTTTTTACGGCAAAAGTTCCGAATCTGGTTATTCCGTACATTGAGATTGCCGCTGACGCCGCTTCCGTCCGTATGGCCGGTCATATAGACAAAGGTTACATGGGGGTAGTCCTGCTCCAACTTGCTCATAGCATTGAGATAGGCGTTAATTCCTTGGGGGGTATTATTCGACACCCCGCCGCACCAAGACCACATCACCATGTTGATATTGTTGCCCGGCTCATTCAGGCGAGCCCGGGTGGTATCGCACCAGGCCAGGTCGCCGTTATGGCCCAGGTCGCCGTAGGTTTCTTCGATGTACAGGCTGCCGGGGCCGCTGTTGAAGCTGTGCAAAGCATCCCGGAGCATCTCCAGACCGGTCATGATCTGGCTGCCGTGGGAGGTGTGGCCGTAATAGAGGCGAAATTGGGATTTTGCCTGCTTAATGAACTGCTCGGGGATAAAGCCAAAAGCCGCGGCCGCCCGGTGATCGGCAATGACGGCGTCCCGGGCCAGGGCCGGCCAGGGCCCTGGAATCGATAAAACCAACAATAACAACGTGGCGCCCGACCATTTTTTCCCGTTCATAGGCCCTCCCTTCATCTCGGCGGATAGAAGCCTGATCTCCCGGGTAATTCCCAGGAGCTCTTAAGCAACGGCATCTTTGAAATGAAATTTACCCACCTAAAATAATAGCATTTTTTAATAAATTTATATCGATAAAATGTCCGGTCAGATAGAGCCCCATTCCGTATGCCCATATCACCGCCAACCCCAGGACTACCTGCGGCAACCCCGGCCTCCGGCCCCGGGAGCAGTTCTGCCGGTAACAAATGATTCACCGCGGAGACGCCGAGAGCAGAGATAAACATGTCCAATTTATTTATGAAATTAGGGCTATTTAAATAAGGGGTTGAGGGAAGATGCAAATCGCCTCCTAAATTTCCAGTATTATTCTTTGAATTAATTGGGTTCAGGGTGTCCCGGTGGTAAAATCCTTTGGAGGTTGACCACATCCTTAACGGCCCAAGGAGGCTGAGATGATAAAACCGCTCCTGGACTGCTTCTTCAAGCCTGAGTCGGTGGCGGTGATGGGCGCCAGCCGGACGGTGGGGACCGTGGGCTGGTTCCTGGTGGACCACCTCAAAGAGGGCGGTTTCCCGGGCGCCATTTACCCCATTAATCCCAAGTACCCCGAAATCCAGGATTTGAAAGCTTACCCGGACATCAGGGCGGTGGGGGCTCCCATCGACTTGGCGGTCATTGCCATTCCCATCCGGGATGCGCCCCTGGCCATGAAGGAGTGCGGGGAAGCCGGGGTAAGGGGCGCCATCATTGTCTCCGTGGGCGGCCAGGAAGCGGGTCCGGTGGGCCGGGACATCGAAGCGGCCATCAAAAAAGCGGCTATTCAGGCCGGGGTCCGCTATATCGGGCCCAATTCCATGGGGGTGCTGTCGCCTTATTTCACTCTCCGGGCGACCCTGGCCCATAGCGCCGTTACACCCGGCAGCCTGGCCTTCATCTCCCAGAGCGGCGCCCTGTCGTATTCCATTTTGAGCTGGGCCGCGCAAAAAAATATCGGCTTCAGCCACTTCATCAGCGTGGGCTCCATGGCCGACGTGGATTTCGGCGACCTCATCGATTATTTGGGCAATGACGAAAAGGCCCGCAGCATTGTCATTTACATGGAGACCCTGACCCAGCACCGCAAATTTATGAGCGCCGCCCGCTCCGTGGCCCGGGTCAAACCCATAATAGTGATCAAATCCGGCCGGGGGTCAGCCGGGGCCCGGGCCGCAACCTCCCATACGGGGGCCATCGCAGGGGAGGACGCGGCGTTTGATGCGGCTTTCCGACGGGCCGGCATCATCCGGGTGGACACCATCGGCCAGCTCTTCGACTGCGCCGAGGCCCTGGGCAAAGTCAAACCACCCGCCGGCGGCGCCCTGGCCATCATCACCAACGCCGGGGGCGCCGGGGTGATGGCGGCGGATGCCATGGGCCGTTGGCAGATGGAGCCGACCTCCCCGGGACCAGAGACCCTTGGGAAGCTGGACGAATTTCTGCCTCCCCATTGGAGCCGCGGCAACCCCATTGATATCCTGGGCGCCGCCACCCCAGCGACTTATCTCCAGGCGGTCCATCTAGCCCTGAAGGCCCCGGAGTTCCACGGCCTGATCATTATCCTCACTCCCCAGGCCCTTACCGATCCCACGGCTGTGGCCCGAATCATCGTCCCGGAAATCAAAGGCCGGGCTAAACCGGTGTTTGCCGTCTGGATGGGCGGGGAGGAAGTGGCGCCGGGCATCAAAATCCTCAATGACGCGGGCATTCCCACTTTTGAAACCCCGGAGCAGGCGGTGGATACTTTCATGGAAATGTATTTCTATTCCCGGCACCTGGAATTGCTCCAGGAAACCCCATCCCGCATGACCCGGGAACTCAATGTGGATACCACCAAAGGCCGGGCGTTCCTGGAACAATGTCTGGCCCGGAAACAAGGGGTCCTCACGGAGCTGGAGTCCAAAGCCATCCTGTCGGCTTACGGCATCCCGGTTAACCCCACGGTGGCCGCGTCCTCCGCTCCGGAAGCAGCCCGGGCCGCCAAAGACCTGGGCTTCCCGGTGGTTCTCAAGGTCAATTCCCCCGGCATCACCCATAAGTCCGAAGTGGGAGGAGTGCGCTTTTTTCTCCGAAACGAGCAAGAGGTAAAAGCCGCCTATAATCAAATAATGGAAGAAGTCCGGGCCCGTCATCCCCAGGCGGGCATTCTGGGGACGACCGTCCAGACCCAGGAGCCGGAGGCGGACTGCGACTTGATTCTGGGCAGCAAACGGGACCCGGACTTCGGCCCCCTCATCCTGTTTGGCCAGGGTGGGGTTTTTGCCGAAGTGCTGGAGGACTGGGCCGTGGACCTGCCCCCCCTGAACCTGCTGCTGGCCCGCCGCCTCATTCAAAAGACCCGGATATTCCGGGTGCTCCAGGGATACCGGAATATTGCCCCGGCCAACCTGGATCATCTGGCGGAAATCCTGGTGCGCGTCTCCCAGTTGGTCACCGACTTTCCGGAGATCGTGGAACTGGACATCAATCCCCTGATGCTCACCGGCGGCCGGCTGGTGGCGGTGGACGCCCGCATGGTGGTGGAGCCCAGCGCTGTGCCGGCGCCCCGCCACCTCATCATCAGCCCTTATCCTAACCAATACGAGAGTTACTGGATGCTCCGGGACGGCACCCCCATTATCCTGCGGCCCGTGAAACCGGAAGACGAACCCCTGGTGGAAAAGCTGCTCCAGAGCTGTTCCGAAGAAACCATCTATTTTCGCTATTTTCGCCTGATTAAAAAATGGACCCACGACATGCTCATCCGCTTCACCCAGAATGATTACGACCGGGAGATCGGTCTCATGGCCATCGGCCAGCCGCCGGGGCCGGAAGTGATGATGGGGGTGGGTCGCCTGGTAATGGACGCGGACCGGGACAGCGCGGAATTCGCGGTGATCGTGGCCGACCCCTGGCAGGGCAAGGGCCTGGGTCCCAAGCTCCTGGAGCGGGTCATGGAAATCGCCCGGGAAAACGAGGTCAGACTCCTCTACGGAGACGTTCTGGCCCAGAACCAACCCATGCTGGATATGGTCCGGCGGCTGGGCTTCAGCCTGAAAAAAGACGCGGAAGGCCAGGTCGTCCGGGCGGAGATGGATCTATGGGCCGGGCGCAGGGGATAGGTGTCAGGTGTCAGGTGTCAGGTTTAGGGAAAGATCAAGCATCGATTCCCTGAAACCTGAAACCTGAAACCTACTTACTAATGACGCCGCAGGCGATGCGGGGCCCGGCGTTGCCCGTGGGGTCGGTGAAGTCGTCATCCGGATTTTCGTGGATCATCAGGGAGGTGCCCCCGGGTTTAAAAAGGGAGTTGGGCTTGCCCTCCTTCAGGGTGACCAGCGTGGCCGTGGCCTCCAGGGCGCCCTTGCCGTCAGGCCCGACATAAAGGTTAGGCAGGTCGCCGGCGTGGGGCCCCTGGGAATTCTTCAGGCCGTGTTTTTTCCCGAAGGGGTTGAAGTGCGCCCCGGCCGCGGCAAAATCCGGCGTGGCGCACACGCCCTTCTCGTGAATGTGAAAGGCGTGGACTCCCGGGGGCAGTTTCTCCACTTTTAAGACAACCTTAACTCCTTGTGGGATCTCCGTCAGGGTGGCCTCACCCACCTTTTGGCCTTTATTGTCCACCAACACCGATTTGGCCGTCAGGGGCCCGCTTTCCCCGCAGCCCCAGATAATCAGCAATAACAGCACACCTGACATGGTGACAATCCGGAAATACTTCATCGGTTCTGCCTCCTCGAATTGAAATTCATTTCTATTCTAATACCCCAGAAGGAATTATCCATAGGCCGGGATAAATTTTCCCGCCGCCCAAAACTTACCTGGACGCCCAGATCAGCGCCATCCCGTGCTAACGCTATAATTTTTAAATTTATTATTATTTAGTTTTTTTAAGGCTAATAATGCTATCATGAGACGCTACAAAACTCGTTTTGTTGTCATCCTGAACGAAGTGAAGGATCTCAACCTCTTGTAAATACGAGATTCTTCGCTTCGCTCAGAATGACAAGGGGCGGCAATAAGTAATTTTGCAAGAGCCTCATGGATTACTCAAGTAGGCCCTAATAGAAAGGAGATCCCTCATGGCTGCTATTCCCCGCTTATCCTTAAAAAACCTGGCCGCGTGGGTTTTATTGGTTGCCGGCCTGACTACCCTGGGGAGCGCCAGTTTGGTTTTTTCCCAGGTAGACGACGACGACCTGTTGTTGTTCCTGCCGGCCATGGCCGGGCCGCCCAAATACCTGCTCATCACTCCCGCCCGCCTGGCCGTCCTGAAACAGAAGGTGCAGAACAACGCCCCGGAGTGGGTGACCCTGAAAACCAACGTGGATGACGAAATGGGCTCCATTGACTACTATAGCTGCAGCCCGGAGAACATTGCCCTGGTCTATCTCCTCACCCGGGAGCCCCAGTACGCCGCGGCGGCGCTGAACTGGGCCCAGGATAGCATGACCCTGGACGTGCGTTCTGACAGCTATCTGGAATTCGGCGAATACATGCGCCGGGTGGCCCTGGTCCTCAACTATTGCTGGGACGCCTTCACCCCCGCGCAACGCACCCAACTCTCAAATTACCTGGACGCCTGGACCTATGAATTGTGGTTCAACAATCAGGGCAGCGGCTGGGGCCTGAACGACCCGGGCAACAATTATCACATGGCCTTCCTGGAAGGCACCGCCTTTGCCGGCTACGCCCTGCGGGAGGCGGGTCACCCCAACGCCCACACTTATATCGGGGTCTTGCTGGACAAGCTCAACCATTCGGGAGGGGTGATGGATTACCTGAACACCCGGGTCCTGGGCGGCGATTGGCATGAAGGGGTCAACTACGGGGAACGCAGTAAGCAGCGGCTTTATGCCGCCCTGAGCGTCATCGCCTCCATGACCGGGGACAATTACTTTACCCGCAGCCCCTTTTTTGCCAACAGCATCTTTTATGCCCATTACCAGTTGCAGCCGGGCAACGCCTACATCTACCCCGGCGGGGACCTGGCCCGCACCTCGGTAATGCCGGTCAGCCCCGATGAACGGGACTTCATCCAGTTAGCGGTCTACTGGCTGCCGGATAGCGACGCCCGCAAGTATGGGCAATGGTACCTGGAGCAAATCATTCCCGACTATTCCTGTCCAGATGGGACCTGGCGCTGGTACTTTTACAAGGATATGATTTTTAAACTCAGCCTGCCTTCCCTGGCCCAAAATACCCTGCCCCTCTCCTACCGGGCCGCCGGTACGGAATGGTGCAACTTCCGTTCGGGCTGGGACGCCGATGCCACCTGTGTGAGCCTGTCGGGTTCGCCCATCATTGACCAGAGCCACGCCCACCATGACGTGGGCTCTTTCACCATCTGGAAGCGGGACTGGCTGGCCATGGACGCCAGCACCTTGAGCAACAGCGGCATCCTCTGGGAGCCGGGGGCGCACAATATGCTCCATGTCGCCGGCCGCGAGCGCCGGGATGTCCCCAGCGTTCCCGGCCTGACCCGCTATTGGGATGAAGCCCTGTTTTCTTACGCTCAAGTCAACGGCACCAACCTCTTTAGGCAGCGGGGCGAGGAGGAGGACATCCTGCTGTTGAATGAATGGACCCGGGAATTCGTCTATCTCAAGCCGGACACGGTGGTGGTCTATGACCGGGTTGCTCCCAAACCGGGAAGCGCTTACAAACTGCGCTTCCACTTCCCGGTTAAGCCGATCCTGGCCTCAGGACTTTACACGGCCAGCCACAAGGGCGGCGGCATCTCCCTCCTCCCTTTGGTGAGCGGGGCCGCCAACATCGTAAAGGACACGGACCTGGAGGGCGATCCCTTAGGGAGCAATTGCTGGCGGGTGCAGCAGAGCGCCGCGACTCCCCTGTCCGGGCGATTTTTAAACATTATCGGGGTAGCCGCCGGCGCGCCCCCGGCCCTCAGTGCGTCCCTGGTTACGGCCGCCACCAACGTCATGCAAGGGGCGCTGTGGAATGACCAGGTGCTCCTTTTTTCCAACAGCTCTCTCGGGGCCCCGCCGGCGCTCCCCTTTTCTTATACGCTGCCCGGCACCGCCAGCCGGACCCATACGCTGTTTAATATGACCGTCCTCGGCGGTTATGACATCACCGTAACTCGCGCCGCCGGCCAGACCACGGTGACGGTGAGCTCCGGCGCCACGTATAACGCCAACAGCCAGGGGGTGCTGCGCTTCACGGACTGAGGGCGACTATTGGGGTTAATAGGCCGACACCCTAACAATAATTTCTGCACCATCTCAGGCGTTGCGTTTCTGCGGAAAAAAGGAGAAATTTCTTGACGTTAAAGGGCGCTTTCTTTAACCTGGCAATATCTTAAACTTTTCCCCTATTTTTTATAAGTAACCCGTAAGTAAGCGAAGGAAAGGTCATGAATCGCCCGGTCGCGTCATTCCCCCAAGGCCTTGGCTTATGGACGGCGCCGGGAAGCGCCGGTCGCGGCGGCCCTTTCCTGGGGAGCGCAGATGGGCGCCTCGGGAGCCGGGGCCGCCCGCGGTGGTGACCATGACGCCGGTGGGTCTGGGGAAGAAGGCGAAGCTCGCGGCCCTGGCCCCCCTGCCCGGCAGGGTCAACTATTTTATCGGCAACGACCCCAAGAACTGGCGGACCGATATTCCCACTTATGCGGCGGTGGCTTATAAGGAGGCGTACCAGGGGATAGACCTGAAGTTCTACGGCAACGGCCGGCAACTGGAGTACGACGTCGTGGTGGGGCCGGGGGCCGACCCGGACCAGGTGCAGTTCCGCTACGCCGGGGTGGAGCGGCTGGAGGTGACCCCGGAAGGCCACCTGGCCTTGAAGCTCCCGGGGGGCGGGGAACTGATCCAACAGAAGCCTTACGTCTACCAGGAAATCGCCGGGCGGCGGGTGGCCCGGGAGGGGAGGTTCCGGGTGCAGGGGGACGCCGCCCGCCTCACCTGCGGCTTCCAGGTGGTGGCCTACGACCACACCCGGGCCCTCATCATCGACCCGGTCCTGATCTACTCCACCTACCTGGGGGGGAAGTTATTATGATTATGCCTGTGGCATCGCCGTGGATCCCGCGGGAAACGCCTATATCACGGGAAATACTTACTCCTCCGATTTCCCCACCCGCAACCCCTACCAGGGGGCCAGAAAGGGGAGTTGGGACGCCTTTGTCACCAAGCTCAGCACCATGCCTTGCATGACTGCCATCATTAACATGCTCTTGAGCGATTAGTCAGCGAAACCTGACTCCACTGATTAACGTCAACCGAGTTACACCCCGACAAGCATCATATTTTATAGCCAAATTGTCCAGCGTTGACTATGCTAGCACAAATTTCCATGAATTTGTCAACCAATCACCCGGACATGGCATACCTGCCCTTTAGAACCCGGATACCTCAGCGCGTTGGATCTTAGGGACCCCAGTTCCCTGGCCCTCCCCCCAACAATATCTTTTTATGCTTTACGGGTGAGTCGCCGCCGGTGCTGCAACAGGCTGGTGGCCAAGTATATCACGGAAAGCAGCAGCACAATGGTGGCTCCCGGAGGATAGTCCAGGCTGTAGGAAGCCCCCAGGCCGCCCACCATGGACCCCGCGGCCACCCCCGCGGAGACCCCGATCATGGCCCGGATGCGGCGGCTCAGGTTCTGGGCGATGGCCCCGGGAATGACCAGCAGGGCCGACACCAGGATGATGCCCACCAGGTAAATGGCCACGATAATCACCAGGGCCATCATCACCAGGAACAGGCAGCGCAGCAGCCGCACCGGCACCCCGCTCACCCAGGCCATTTCCTCATCGAAACTCAAGAAAACCAGTTCCTTGAAAAATATCCAGACCACCGCCAGGACGACCAAGGTGACCAGGAAGATTTCCGTGACCTGGCGAGGCCCGATGGCCAGCAGGTTCCCGAAGAGAAACCCGAAAACGTCCACGTTGTAAACCCGGGACAGGTGCAGAAAGACCAGCCCCAGGGCCATGGACGCCGCGAAAAAGATGCCGATGGCCGTGTCTTCCTCCACCCGGCCGTGGGCCAGGGACCATTCAATGAGCAGGGCCACCGCCACGGAAAAAAGGATGCCGGTCCACAGGGGGTCCACTCCCAGGAGAAACCCCAGGGCCACCCCGCCGAAGGCGGAGTGGGAGATGCCCACCCCGATGAAGGCCATGCGCCGCAGGATGACAAAAACCGACAGCACCCCGCACAGCAGGCTCACCAGCAATCCCGCCATCAAGGCCCGCTGGAGGAATCCCAGGGTCAAAAAATCACTCATCGTGGACCTTCACCACCCGGTGGGGAATCTCGCCGTGAAATAGATACTCCACGCTGCAGCCGAAGGTGCTCTCCAGGGGAATTCTCCCGATGGGCGGCGGCTGGTGCACGTGGACCCGGCGGTTGAGGCAGACGATGTCGTTGACGTGCCGGGCCACCCCGCCGATATCGTGGGAGACCATGAGCACGGTGAGGCGCAGTTTTCCCTTCAGGTCGTAAACCAATTCATAGAGGTCGTCCTGGGCGCAGGCATCCAGGGAAATCATCGGTTCATCCAGGATGAGGAGCCGGGGTTCCACGCACAGGGCCCGGGCGATAAAGACCCGCTGCTGCTCGCCGCCGGAGATTTCCCCGATGGGCCGATGGGCCAGATGGGAGATGCCCACCATCTCCAGGTGGCGCCGAGCCGCCCGGACGTCCTCAGGCCGGTGTCGGCGGCCCAGGCCGATGCGGCCGTAGCGGCCCATGAGGACCACGTCCAGAACGGAAACCGGGAAATGCGGATTTATCAGGGGCTTCTGGGGGAGATAGCCGAGAGCCTCCCCCTGGCGCCGCAGCTTATCAGGGGACTCGCCGAAGACGCTCACCCGTCCTCGGGTGGGCCGCACCAGACCCAGGATTACTTTGAGCAAAGTGCTTTTCCCCGCGCCGTTGGGCCCCAGAATACCCACGAACCGGCCGGCTTCAATCTCCAGGCTGACGTCCTCCAGAACGGTTAATCCGTTGTAAGTCACCCAAAGGTTTTGAGTGGCCACAGCAAATTCGGGCATTTGGTTACCTTATGGGGGAAAAGGGTGAAAAAAATGGGGGTTGATCATGTCTTTGTTTCTGTCTCTGTCTTTTCCCTTTTCGCCTTTTCCTTTTAACCCCCTATTTCATCGCCGCTTCCATGGTATCCAGGTTGTACTTCATCAATTTAATATAGTCGGAGTCATAAGGGGGGCGGCCCCCCACGGGGTCCAGCATCAGCACCTTGACCCCGGCTTCCTGGGCGATGACTTCCGCCACCCGGGGATTGAACTGGGGTTCGGAGAAGACCACCCGGATTTTATAGTTCCGGATATCCCGGATAAGCTTCCGGAGTTGCTTGGGGGTAGGCTCCCGCCCCGGCGCCGCCTCAATCACCCCCACTTCAAGGAGGCCGTATCTCCGGGCAAAGTAGGTGAAGGCCGGATGGAAGGAAACATAACTCTTAATAGTCCAGGCGGGCGCCCGCCGGGTGATTTCCTGGTGGAGGTCCGCCAACTCCCCCAGAAATTTTTGCAGGTTGGCGGCGTACAGGTCTTGGTGGGCCGGATCAACCTGGATCAAGGCTCCAGCGATTTTCTTGCTGATTCCCTGGGCCAGGAGCGGGTCCAGCCAGATGTGGGGATTGCCGGCGGCATGACCGTGACTTCTTTGGGGCTCATGCCCGTGGCCTTTATGCTCCTCATTTTTCTCCCCTTCAAGTTGCTGGTGAGCCGCATCCCCATCCTGAAGCAGGGTTATGCCCTGGGCCGCTTCCACCACGGTCACCGGGCCGGGGTGGGACCGGCGCACCCGGTCCGCCCAGGGTTCCATGCCGGCGCCGATGTACACCAGGACCCGGGCCCGGACCGCCCGGGCCATAACCGAGGGTGGCGGCTCAAAGGCGTGGGGGCTGGCCCCGGGCGGGATGAGGGCCATCACCTCCACCCGCTCACCCCCGATTCGACGGGTGAAATCGGCCAGGGGAAGGATGCTGGCGGCCACGGTGATCTTGGGGGTCTCAGCAAGGGCCACAGACGCCATCAGAAAAGGCCCGGCCAAACTTCCTAAGATAAATAATACCAGCTTCCGTTTCAGATTAAGCCGACTCATTGTTTATCCAGTGAAGCTTTTTGGTCTTTTTAATAGGAACCTGCAACCTAAAACCTGAAACCTGTCATCTGGCTATCAAATGCAACTGAATTGCGTTTAACATTGCGGCGGTCTTTTCTGCTCACTGCTCACTGCTCACTACTCCTGCTCCCGGCATTTGTGGCAGTGACCGGCCACCCGGATATCGATGCGGTCCGCCCGGTTTCCCAAAGGCCCCTGGATTTCCGCCCACATGCGGCTCAAGGGCACCGGGTCCAGGCACTGGACTTCCCGGCAACTCAGGCATTGAAAGTGAGGATGGGGCGGGTGATGTTCGCAGGCCAGCTCATAATGGGCCGCCCGGTCGTCCAGATTGATCCTTCGCAAGATGCCCCGGGCGGTGAAATCATCCAGGATGCGGTACACCGTTACTTTGTTGACCCGGCGCCGGATCCGGAGCGACTCCAGGATTTCCCCGGCCCGCAAGGCCCGGTCCGCCAGGCCCAGAATCTCCAGCACCGCCAACCGCACCGGGGTGGGGCGCAACCCGTTAAGAGCCAGCAACTGGGGAAAATTGCACCGGTCACTCATGGGCATACCATAATCATATTTCAACTCAGTTGCAAGATTAGATTTCAGTTTTCGGTTTTCAGTTTTCAGTATAAATTACCTGGAAGTAATTATAACCCGCCATGCCGGGGCGACCCGGCGGATTGCCCGTTTGGCAGCCAAGCAGTTGGCCATGAGCCTTCGGCTCACCCATAAACCATGAAAAGTGTTGGTAGCACAGGCTTTCCAGCCTGTGCAGAGCAAAACTTCTCAGCGCAGGGCTTGGCAACAAAAATGCGCTCCCCAGCGGGAGCTGGGGAACGGGTGTAATGGTATTTTATGGGATTTTGCGTTAACTTCTCACGTCTTCAAAAAATGACCGAAAACCGAAGACCGAAAACCGAAAACCTGCGCATCGGCATCGACACCGGCGGCACCTTCACCGACTTCGTCTGCCTGGGGGAAGGGGAGGGGAGGGTGTATAAAACTCCCTCCACCCCCCAGGCCCCCCTGCAAGCCATTTCAACGGGCCTAAAGGAACTCTGCCCCCAAGGCCTGGACGGGGTGGAAGTGGTCCACGGCACCACGGTGGGGACCAACGCCTTCCTGGAGCGGCGGGGGGCCCGGGTGGTCCTGCTGACCACCGCCGGGTTTGAAGACGTGCTCTTCATTGGCCGCCAGGTGCGCCGGGAGCTTTTTAACTTGCAGGTGGAAAAAGCCCCGGAGATTATCCCCCGGGAAATGGTTCTGGGGGTGGCGGAGCGCCTGGGTCCGGACGGCAGAGTGGAGAAACCTTTAACCGCAGATGAGCTTTCCCGGGTGCGGCAATGGGTTAAGGAGCAAAACCCCGAAGCCGTGGCCATCTGCCTGCTTCATGCTTACGCCAATCCGGAGCACGAAGAGCGCCTGGCCGCGGCGCTTTCCGATTTGGGAATCCCCATGTCCCTTTCCAGCCGGGTGCTGCCGGAGTTTCGGGAATATGAGCGCGCCTGCGCCACGGTTATCAACTCTTACCTTTGGCCCGTTTTGAATCGTTATCTGGCGGATTGGTCCCGGAACTTCCCCGGCGTGCCCCTGTTCATCCAGCAGTCCAACGGCGGATTCCTCCCCGGGGACCGGGCCGCGGCCCTGGCCCTGCACACCGTGCTATCCGGACCCGCGGGGGGAGTTTACGGGGCCCTGCGCCTGGGGCGGGAATTGGGGGAGGCCAACCTTTTGACCCTGGATATGGGGGGAACTTCCACCGACGTGGCCCTGGTGGCCGGGGAGATCCCCTTCACGGGGGAGTATGCCCTGGAAGATTATCCCCTGGGGCTCCCGGTGATGGATATTCACACCGTGGGGGCCGGGGGCGGGTCCATCGCCTTTAAGGACCGGAGCGGCGCCCTAAGGGTGGGACCCCGGAGCGCCGGGGCCGATCCCGGCCCGGTATGTTACGGCAAGGCCGGGGAACTTACGGTCACCGACGCTCAGCTCTTTTTGGGGCGGATTAGGCCGGAATCCTTTCTGGGCGGCCGCATGGCCCTGAACCGGGAAGCCGTGGTCCGGGCCATGAGCCGCCTGGCCGGGGAACTGAGGGTGTCCCCGGTGGAACTGGCCTTAGGCGTAATCCGGGTGGCCAACAGCCATATGGCCAAGGCCCTCCAGGCGGTGAGCCTGGAGCGGGGCCTGGACCCCCGGGATTTTACCCTCTTTTGCTTCGGCGGGGCCGGGGGCCTGCACGTCTGCGAACTGGCGGAAGACCTGGAAATCCGCCGCGTCCTCATCCCGGCCCAGGCCGGGGTGTTGTCGGCCTGGGGGACGGCCCTGGCGGGCTTTCGCCGGGATTTTTCCCGCACCTTGCTGCTAAGCGGCCCCCGCCTGACCTGGGAGCATCTGGAACGGGAGCGCCAGGTTCTGGAAGCCCAGGGGAGCGCGGAACTGGTCGCGGAAGGGCAGGACCTCTCCACCCTGGCCGTGGCCGGAGAGCTGGACCTGCGCTACCGGGGTCAGAGCTACACTTTGAAGACCCCGTTAACCCCTGGTTTTTTGGAGGAATTCCACCGGCGGCACCGCCTCCTTTACGGCCACGCCTTCCCGGACCGGGAAGTGGAGGCCGTGGTGCTGCGCCTCTTTTTCCAGGGGCCTGAATACTGCGGAAATTTGCCGAAATTGCAGCCGGTGGCCGCCTCCCGGGTGCGCCTGCCCCGGGAAGGGGAGGTGTGGCTGCCCCAGGGGCCGGTGACCGCGCCCTTTTATTACCGCCCGGAATTGGCGCCGGGAACAGCCATTCAAGGGCCGGCCCTGGTCCTGGACGACTATGCCACCCTGTTGGTGTTGCCCGGCTTCCGGGGAGAAGTGCTGGACCAGGGGCACTTGCTGCTAAGGCGCTGAGGTGAAACAAAAAATTGAATTGACGGGTTGGCGGGAGCGACTTTTTTGACTGAAAATTTATCATTAATTCCAGGTCGATACCCATTTTAGGGCGGTACGCCCCCAGGATGGTATAAATTCTTGAACCGAAGGAACACGCGGTAAACTAAAGAATATTTTGTAACTTGATGGAATAACTATAATTAATTAATATTGGCACAATTTAGCACGGTTATTGCAACATAATAAAGCAGTATATGGACCCCTATTAAGGTACCCACATCCCCCCCTTAATCAAAGTTCATATACCATTTTCTCCTTTCACCTGTTGGCCGGGTTCCTCCCCCACCCGGCCAATTTTTTTGTCTTGACTGGATCGCCGACTTCCCAAAACTGCTTCGCCTGGGGAAGCTTTAAAGCAATGGAAGGAGTTTTTGCCGCAATCTGCCAGCAATTTCCAAGGCCTGGGCGGCCTCTTCCTTTTCCGCCGACTCGCCGGGATACCTAAAGGTCACGGCGGCTCTGGTCAGAAAGCGCAGTTCTTCCACCGGCCAAGACCATTGGGGGCAGACCGGCGCTAAAAACTGGTCCAGGTAGGCCAGGTCATGGGTTTTGGTGGGATTAACCCCCAGGTGAATAAGCGGAGCCTTCATCAACTTTTCGATGCATTGTTGAGCATGAAAACAAACTGCATCATAGTTGGGCTCATCCTCAGCCCTCATTTCTCTGCCGGCGGTGGCAAAGTCCTTTTCCGCCTTATCTATCCATTCTTTAACCGTGGCGGTCATATAGCACCTTGCCGCGGTCCAGGGCTTCCCGGATCAGGGGGTCGCCTTCCCGATAGCGGCGCTCGGTGTCATCGGGGCGCCGGGCCAGCAGGTCGATGGGGAAGCGGGGATTGGTGCGGTTCAAGATTTCCGGGGACTTGGTAATATTTTTGCCTTCAAAGGGGAGGATCACCAACAAATCCAAATCGGAATCCGGGGTAGACTGGCCGGATGCATAGGAACCGAAGAGGATAATCTTATCCGGCTGG
>Ga0194125_10001912_pt1 | contig 34965 bp, 29 predicted proteins | sample TA2KigC250mmetaG_FD_148626 | JGI IMG/M metagenome (GOLD analysis project Ga0194125, IMG submission 148626) | Freshwater microbial communities from Lake Tanganyika, Tanzania - TA2015034 Kigoma Deep Cast 250m | ecosystem: Environmental > Aquatic > Freshwater > Lake | place: Tanzania: Lake...
CCCGCGGTTTCAAAACGCTGAACGCTCACGCCGATGCGGCGATCCTTTTCACCTGACTGCAGGCCGACGGCGAGGTCGGTCGTGCCCCGGGATCCCACGGATGCAGACCCGGACGCGCCGCTTGCCGCGTCTCCCGAACGGGTATACACATGGATCACCCCGCCTGTTGCGGCCTCGCCATGGATCGCGCCCATGTTGCCACGGAGGATCTCGATTCGCTCGATCTGGTTGGGCGGGATGTCGAGCATCCTGGGCGTGCCGCCCTGGTCGACCTGCACGCGCACATCGTCGATGAAGAGCGCAACACTCTTGCTTGACTGGCCGCGCAGGAAGATCGATGACACGCTTCCGGGGCCACCGTTGCGGCCGATCTCCACGCCGGGCTGGCCTTGCAGAAGGTCTACAAGCGTGGGCGCCTGGAGCCGTTCGATCTCCTGCCGGCCGATCACGCTCGCTGCGAGCACGGTGTCGCGCAGTTGCTGCTCGCCGCGCGTTGCCGACACAATCACAGGGTCGGCAAGGCCTTCAGCACGCAGACCGGGATGCAGTGGCACGAGCCACTGCAACGGTGCCACCACCGCCATGACCCGCACAGATTTCATCACTTCTCCCGGCAACGGATCACCCCGTCGTTGCAATCAGAACGAAGCGCCTGGAGAAGCGATCGAAAGGGTCGGCCACCGGATCCCCGCAGCGCTCGGCATGTGTCACAGGCCGGTATCCGGGCTCGCAAGTCTTGATACACCGCCTTCCCAGGCGAACCCAGTGGCCGTAGGGCGTATCCGCACTCACTTACCGTTGCGGGGGCAGCATCGGCTTTGCCATCTGCAGCGGCTCACCGATTTCCCGTTTAACGATGCACGCTGTAAAAACGTCATCGCACCTTGACGGGCCAAGTGTACAGGCAAATGGACGCAGCAAGTCGTCGGAAAAGATGCTTGCGCCTGGGCGCCGCCCGCAGTGAGGGGCCGGGTTGCTCGAAGCATGCAACGATTTATTCTTCAGGAATGCGAGCATCTTCCAGCCGGAGAGTGCGAAGATCTCGTGGTTCGATGCCAATCCCCGGGAATGCGGGTTGTGCCTCAGAAAACCTGCGCAAGGAGCCGTTGTGCTTCACCGGGAATCGGCGGTTTCAGGCATGCTCACGGCAGTCCTTAAGGCACTCACGAGGCTCGTGATGGTGCTGGCGCTTGGTGCGGAAAGCGCGAGGGCGCAAGCGCCGGAGCAATGGGTGGAGTGGGGCGACCGGATCCACGGCGGTTTCGGCAGCCTGGTTGCACTTGGCATCCGGATCGGACTGGATGCTTCACAACGGCTCGGTGCGCAACGTCGTGAACTGATCGTGGACTACACCGACGGCCCCAACACACCGTGTGCCTGCGTGGTCGACGGAATTGCAATTGCGGTCTCGGCGAGCCTCGGCCAGCGAACGCTGAGGCTTGCGCATGCACGCACTGAAGAGGGCTTGCTTGCAAGAGTGGTTTTCACGCACCGAAGCCATGAGGGCAGTCTCAGCTACGAGATCCCGTACGAGGTACTCGGACTCATGCAGGACATCAACCGTGAGGAGCAGGCCGCCGGGAGGTTCCGGGCGGTGATGAGCATCGACCCGACGCGACTCTTTCGGTTCGCGGGCAATGCGGGGCGAAATTGAGCGCAGCGTGCATGCGCGCTGCCACTGGCGAGCCCTTCGCACGCTGCTACCATCGACGCTCCACGCACGATGCGGGCGCACGCGTCTCGGCCCGCCGCGTGGCTGGTTGGTCCTGATGGGAGGAGTAATGCTCGAACAGTATCCGATGACGATCCCTGACTGTGTGTTTGCCTGGCGCTGCGTGGCCATCGTGGATCCGTACACACCAGGATCGGTGGCGGGGAGCGATGTTGACGTCGACCCCGGCTCGGGCGGCAGGGCTGAGGGCCCCTGAGGCGGGCGATACCGTCACGGAGAGTTGCCGCGTACGCACCGTTCACGGTCCCGGCGATCGAGCCGCTTGGGGAGCTCCACCTCGAAGCCGGGCTGCGTCGTGATCTGGATGCCAAGACCAAGCCGCAGGGCTCGCTTGGCAGGCTCGAGGCGCTTGCGCTACGGTTGGGCTTGATCCTGGGCAGTCAGCGGCCCCAGTTGCTCGCGCCGCAGCTGTTGATCTTTGCGGCGGACCACGGTCTTTCCGCGCAAGGCGTATCGGCGTATCCGACCGCGGTCACCCGGCAGATGGTGCGCAATTTTCTTGCCGGGGGCGCTGCGGCATCGGTGCTCGCGCGGCAGCATGGTCTGGCGCTTGGAGTGGTTGACTGCGGTGTTGCAGCCAGCTTCGAGCCCCAGGAGGGCCTCTACCATGCCAAGGTGGAGGGTTGCGGTTTTGGCACTGCCGACGCGAGCCAGGGCCCGGCGATGCGCCTGGAGCAGGCAGTGCAGGCGATTCACAACGGCGCGCAACTGGTTTCAGGTCGTCCCGGCAATGTGCTGATTCTGGGCGAGATGGGCATTGCCAACACGTCGGCAGCCAGCCTGTTGATGGCACGCCTCACAGGCTTTCCGATTGCGCAGTGCGTGGGGCGCGGTACCGGGCTCGACGATGCGGGCCTTGCGCGCAAGATCGCGGTGCTGAGCGCTGCGCTTGCAGTGAACGCCCGGGCCCTGCTGCCCCTCGAAGTGCTCGCTGCGCTGGGAGGCCTCGAGATCGCCACCATGGTGGGCGCAGTGCTGCAGGCGGCGGCCCAGCGGCGGATCGTGCTGGTCGACGGGTTCGTCACGACCGCGGCGGTTGCGCTTGCCTGCGCGCTGGCTCCGGGCGTGCTGGAGCGCTGTGTCTTTGCCCACGTGTCGGCTGAAAGCGGTCACGCGGCGTGGTTGCGGCAGCTTGGCGCGGAGCCACTCCTCGATCTGGGTCTGCGGCTGGGTGAGGGCTCGGGCGCTGCGCTCGCGTGGCCACTGCTCGTGTCTGCGTGCAGATTGCTGGCCGAGATGGCCGTGTTTTCCCCGGACGGTGTTGTCGGGCAGCCCGCTCCGACGGACTGAACCTCGCCACCCATGCGTGAGCAGTTGCGTCGGGAAGTTCTGCTCGCCGCAGTGGCGCTGCAGTTCCTTACCCGCTGGCCGATCCGCTTGCCGATTCAGCGTGGATCGTCTGATGGCCCCGCCTGGGACGATCGCTGGCTTGCCGTCTGTGTGCGCCATTTCCCCGCAGTGGGCGCAATGATCGGCTTTGCGGTGGGTGCGGTGGCGTGGGGAGCGGCGCTCTTGTGGCCGCCCACCCTTGCGAGCCTGCTCGCCGTGGCTGCCGGTGTCTGGTGGACCGGAGCCTTTCACGAGGACGGTCTTGCCGACACCCTCGATGCGCTCGGTGGCAGTGTCGACCGCGAACGTGCACTCGCGATCATGAAGGACTCCCGGATCGGCACTTACGGTGCGACCGCCCTCATCCTCGTCTCGCTGATACGCGTGACAAGCCTCGCTGCGCTCGTGGCACTGAGTCCGGTGCTCGCGCTTGCGGCGTGCGTCTGGACTCACGCGCTCGCGCGCTGGGTGAGCGTGGCGATGATGGTTGCCCTGGCCTACGGGGGCGATGCCGAGCAGGCCAAGGCAAAGCCACTCGCACTGGGGGTGCCGGCGGGACAGGCGTGGCTTGCTGCCCTCTGGCTGATTCCCGCGGGCGTCCCGCTCGCGCTCTTCGAGCAGGGAGGTCTGGGACTCGCCGTTTCCTTCGCGGCTGCCGGAGTGCTTGCCCTCGGGATGCGCCGATGGGTCGTTTGCCGTCTCGGTGGCTACACCGGGGACACCCTTGGAGCCGCAGAACAACTTGCGGAGGCTGCGATAGGGCTCGGCCTGGTTGCCGTGCTCGCGGCGCCGCGATGAATCTGCCTGCGAACCCCGAAGCAGTAATCGTGTTTGCCTGGCGCCATCCCAAACCCGTAGGTGCAGCGGGTCGGTGTGTGGGCAGGGTGGATCTGCCGGTGGATCCCCGCAAGGCGCGGCGGCTTGCGTATCGCCTCTGTGAACTTGCACGCAAAAACCAACTGCCGCGCGAGGTGCTCACTTCGCCGCTGAGACGATGCGCCGACGTGGGTCGGATCCTGCGCCGCTGGGGCTGGCAACACCGGATCGACCCTGCGTTGCTCGAGGTGGACTTCGGGAACTGGGACGGGAGACACTGGAGCGCAATTGGGCGTGATGCGATCGACGCGTGGTGCAATGACCTTGCCCACCGGTGCCCGGGTGGCGGCGAGAGTGTTGTCGATCTCCTGAGAAGGGTTGCTGCATGGCAACCGGGGTGCGCGCGGCTGCTGGTGGGGCATGGAGGCTGGTTGTCGGCAGCAACCTGGCTCGCCGAAAACGGGGCAGCGGCCATCGGCCGCGCGATCGACCCGGGCGAGTGGCCTGCGGCACCCGCCTACGCCTCGTCTTGCAAACTGGTGGTGCCGTTGGCGCCCGGAGGCCACGCTGGGTACGGGCGGCCGTGACGTGCGTGGCAAGATGCGCCTGGCGTTGGGGGGCTTCCCCACGGGAGTATCGACGATGCATGGATTGCCAAGAAGCGCGCCTGCCGATGCGCCGCTCGACCCGATGGAGGCACTGCTCCAGGGGCCCTTTGCGCCCAGGCACGATGAGTCGGACTTCGTGGATCTCCCGCTGGTCCAAGGCAGGGTGCCCGAGGACCTCAACGGCGTTTACTTGCGCAACGGCCCGAATCCCCGCTTTGCACCGCTTGGCCGCTACCACCCTTTCGACGGTGATGGCATGGTGCACGCCGCTCAGGTGCAGGCGGGCGCGGTGCGGCTGCGCAATCGATGGGTACGCACCGACGCATGGCAGCATGAGCAGGCAAATGGTGCGGCGTGTTATCGGGGTATCCGGGAGACCCGGCAGGGGCTTTCCGAGCGGCCCCTGAAAGACAGTGCCAACACCGACCTGATCGGGCATCGCGGCAGAGCCCTCGCTCTCTGGTACCTCGCGGGCGATGCCTGGGAACTCGATCCCGTCAGCCTCGAAACGCTCGGGCGGCATCCGGCGGTTGCAGCCCAGGGCGGCAAGATCTCGGCGCACGCGAAAGTCGACGAGCAGTGTGAGGAACTGCTTTTCTTCGATTACGGCATCGAGGCCCCCTACCTGCACTACGGTGTCGTCGGGCGCGACGGAAGCCTCAGCCACCGGGTACCGATCGCACTTCCGGGCCCCCGCCTGCCGCACGACATGGCCATCACCGAGCACTTCACCGTGCTTCACGATCTGCCCCTGCTGCACGACCCCGGGGCCTTTGCGCTCGGGCGGCACAAACTGCTCTTTCGCGCGGATCTCCCCGCGCGCTTTGGCGTGATTCCGCGCTACGGAAGCCCTGCAGCCTTGCGCTGGTTCGAGTTCTCGCCCTGCTTCGTCTATCACGTGGTGAACGCCTGGGAAGAACACGATTTGCGCGGTCACTGGGTCACGATGGTGGGATGTCGCTACATGCCGGCAAAGCGTGCCGATGGATCGATCGATACGCTCGAAACCGCGCGGGATATCGCAGCCCTGCGGATGCGTGCGCGCCTTTGGCGCTGGCGGATGAATCTCAGCACCGGGCAGGCCGAGGAGTGCTGCCTCGACCCGGAGCACAACCTCGAGTTCCCCACGGTGAACCACGCACGCGTGGGTCGCCCTACCCGCTACGGCTACCTGGCTGATCAATGCGAGCAGGAGGTGCTGCAGTTTCCCGGTCTGCGCAAATGCGATCTCGCAAGCGGTACCACCCTGTCGTCGTGGCGCGAGCATCCCGCCGCGAGTTGGTACTCGGAACCTTGCTTTGCCGCAGCCAACGGGGCAAGGTACGAAGACGACGGCTATCTCATCGCATTCCAGTGGAATGCGGCAAGCCAGCGGCAGACGCTCGACATCTTCGATGCGCACGACCTCTCGAGCGGCCCGATTGCGCAACTGGCGCTACCGCGGCATGTCCCCCTGGGCTTTCACGGTTGCTGGATGGCGGACTCGCGGCTCGGGTAGGCTCCCAGATGCGCCCAAGGCGGAGAACCAGGGGTCAAAGCCGCCCTTCCTTCATCGTCGCCTGCAATCGCCACGTGCCATCGCGAGGTGAACCCCATGAACCCACAACCATCGCCGGCATGCGTGTCTTTTGCCACGGTTAACCTCGACGACAAGTACACCCTCCGGCAAGGCTTCGGTTTATGAGCGGTATCCAGGCCCTGGTGCTCGCAGGCGGTAGCGGGTTGCGCGGGTCGGCGTGGTTAACCGATCCAAGGCGCATTCACGGCTTCGGCACATGCAGCGTGGCAGGCGCGATCTGCGTGCCGAAGTCGCCCCGATGATGGTGGACCTGCTTCCGGCGCAGCAGCGCGTGAGCGAGGAGAACACTGGTGCCGCGGTACAGCCGACGCCATCCTCCGGAATCTCGACATCATCCAGGCAAGTCGACCCGAGTTTGGGGTGATCCTCGCCGGCATCGCGGAACCCATGCGCTTGAGCGGGAGGGCCATGCTGCCACTTCAGAAAAAGGACCCTGCTGCTACTTGAGCGGGAGGACCCTGCTACTACTTCAGCGGGAGGACCCTGCTGCTACTTGAGCGAAAGGACATACCTTGCAAGCGCCCGGGCATCCGCGTCGTTCACTTGCGGTTGGGGCGGCATGATGTCCTCACCCCATACCCCGCTACCTCCTGATCTGATCTTGCCTGCGAGGACTTCCACCGCGTTGCTGTCGTTGGCGTACTTCGCCGCGATTTCGTTGAGTTTCGGGCCGTACTTTCGCTTGTCAATCTGGTGGCATGCGAGACAGTTGCTCTTGACGAGCAGGTTGTAGTCGGCCTGAACACTGGCCGCATGGCCCATGAGATAGCCAAGCGCCAAAATCTTCCCGAGGAATCGCATAAAGAAACCTTTCGCCCGAACGTGGGCCCCGAATCCACCGTCCACAATGGATCGCACGCGGGGTGGAAACCCAATCGAATGACCGTTAACACAAAACACCCTGCCCGATGCGACTCGAGCCGGGTGGGGGCCGCTACTTTGTGTAGACCCGGCGCCTGTCGGGAGCGTGAAGCCGCACCGCCACCACGCCGCCCGACCAATGCCCCAGATACCGCCCGAGTGCTGCTCAAGCACTGCTCAGGCACCGCTCGAGCAATGCTCAAGGGAGCCGCCCGAGCAATGCTCAGGTAGTGCCCAGGCATGACTCAGGCAGTGCCCAGGCACACCTCTGGCACACAGGCTTTCGGCGACGAACAAAGCAGTGAGGGACTCACGCCTTGCTGCGGTGCCTACTCGGGTGTGACGCGGATGATCACGCCCTGGTCTTCAAGCGCAACATAGAGGTTGCCGTCTGGCCCCTGGACCGCCGCGCGGAATCGCCCGGTAACGGTGGGCCACGACACTGACTCCACGGTGGAACTCAGGCCGTCGGCGCTGATCTTGAGCACATCCAGGCGGTTGCCAACGGGTGTGCCGTGGATCCCGATCCCGGAATATCCCACGATCATGCTGCCGTCCCAACTCTTCCACTTGGCTCCACTGAGGAAGGTATTGCTGAACATCCCCTGCGACAAACCGTTGTTGTTCCAGGCCGGAGGCATGGCGTTGGGATAGGTCTTCAGGTCGGTCATCGGCATGAAGGCGGCGCGCAGTTTGGGATCCATCGCACCCATCTGGTTGGGCGAATAGCCACAGTAGTCATCCGGGCACGGTCCCCTGCCCGCCATGTTGGGGCGCGGATCCCACCCTGCATTGCCCCCGTTGACCAGTGCGGTTACCTCGTCGCTATGCCAGGGCCCATTCTCGGCAGTGAAAGGACGGTTGTCCCCCGGGCGGAAGGCGATCCCTTGCGGATTCCGGTGGCCGTAGGTGAAGACCCTGGGATCGAAGCCTGCGGGCGGCGTATTGCCGGGCGCGGCCTTCCCATCGCGATCCACCCGCAGCACTTTCCCACCGATGTATTTCGGGTCCATGGGACCAGAGCCGCGGTGATTGTCACCGGTGGTGACGTAGAGAAATCCGTCGCCGGGGCTGAAGCGGATCCTTCCGCCGTTGTGCGCGCCTGGTCCACCAAAGGGGTGCTTGCTCGCCTTGGGCTTGTAGCCGATATCGGGAACGATGTCGGTTCGGTTCGATACCGTCCTGAACGATGCGTCAATCGTGAAGCGCATCACCCGGTTGGAAAGATTGTTGTTCAGATTCGAACTGGAGTAGACATAGACAAAGCGGTTCGCACTGAAATTCGGGTCGATTGCAACCCCCATCATCCCTGCCTGACCATCACAGAACAGATCTGCGCTCGAGGTTGCATAGCCGGTGGACCCGCCAATCCCGTGGACCTTGTTGATCGTGCCCGAGGGGAGACGTACCGACAGCCCGCGGCACTTCTCGGTGAAGAACAAGGTTCCGTCCTGAAGAAATGCCATGTCCCACGGCAACTCGAGTTTGGTGACCACCTCTTCGGTGGACAGCACTGGGGTGGACGCAATTGCGCCACCGGATACGGCGAGTGCGGCGCCCAGCAGCGCCGCCTTGAAGGCCTTAGCCATGTTGTTGTCTCCTTGGGTTGATGATCAAACGGGATCCACCGGACCGCCTCGCCCGAGAGGACTCGGGTCTTCGTTGCCGGTTGATCGTCCGTATAGGTGTAAGCATAAACTTACCGGATCGAGAATAACCGCCTTTCCCCCCTGGCGATGAGCAGTTGTAAGCAAGCCATTCCAACTTCCGTTGTCAGAACCCGCAGCGGTCCTGGTGGGCTGGACCCGGCGCCGCGGAGTGCACTTGCTGGTGATGCAGCGTGTACTTGCTGGTGATGCAACGTGCACTCGCTGGTGATGCAACGTGCACTCGCTGGTGATGCAACGTGCACTCGCTGGTGAAGCAACCTGCACTCGCTGATGAAGCAACCTGCATACGCCGGTTTTGCAACCTTCAACCTTCGGCTACTCTACGCGCATGCTGCCTGCGTTTCGCTCCCTCAGCCTCTTTGGCGCCCTGCTGCTCGCTGCGACGGGGGGGTACGCGGTGGCCCAGTCTGCACTTCCTCCCTGCCCGGAGCAAGGGAATGCGCCTTGGCACAAGTGCTGGGGCACGCGGTTGTTTCCCGACGAGGGCCTCTACGTTGGTGAATTCCTGTATGTGATGGGCGAAAGCCTGCGGCACGGTCAGGGTATCGAGTACCGCCCAAACGGAGCCGTGGGTCGTGCCGGTCAGTGGGCCTACGGACAGCTCGCTCGCCCCCACGCGATCGAACCGGGCGACTTCCCGTTCAATCCAGCACCCACGCCTGCGCGCTAGCGCGCGCCCCGCCCCGACTTCAACGTTCTCGACTGCCTGAAGGGTGCGCCCGGACTGACGCGCGCTACCCGCGGAGGGTGGATCCTTCGATGATGATGGGTACTTCGCTGGCTGGCGGGGTGTTTCGGCTTCGCTGGCAGCGTACGATACCGTCGATCATCACCATCCCCACGCCGGGGATGTCGCCAAGCTGAACGCTGTTCAGCAAATCCCTGCCGGCCGAATGTTGAGCCTTATCAAGAAAGACTAGATCTGCGGGCCGACCCACTTCGATCAGGCCCTGAGAAAGCGAGCGCATCCGGGCCGTATTGCCGGTGGCAAACCCAAACACGATTTCGGCAGGAATCTCGGCCATGCTGGCGATCAGGGCGATCAGCCTCAGGATTCCCAGCGGTTGCACCCCTGACCCTGCCGGCGCATCGGTGCCGAGGATCACCCGATGGGGGCACTTGAGTTCCACCGCGTGGCGCGCGGTGAGGATGGCGATGCGTTCGTTGCCGTTGTGCACGATCTCGAGCGCTCGGGTGCTCCTCTCGCAGAGCATGCAAACCGAGCGGTAGGACAGCGAGGTGTGTCCGCCGTTCACATGACCGATCACATCGGCATCGGCCTCGAGCACCACATGCTCGTCGATCAGACCGGAGCCCGGAATCGAAGGCCCACCCGTATGGATCGTGCTCTGAATCCCGTGCTTTCGCGCCCATGCCACCATGACGGCGGCTTCGTTGCCAGCCTTCACCGAACCCAACCCGATCTCGCCCAGGAGGCGAACCCCGGCCGAGGCCATCTCGGCAAAGTCCTGTTCCACCATGCCCTTTTCGACCACCGGGGCGCCTGCGAGCACCTTCACGCCACCGCCAACACCCGCTGCGCGCATGCCATCGAAGGCACGTTGCGCTGTGATGGCAAGCGCCTTCACACCCAGGATGTCCTTCGGTCGGCCGGGCAGGTGCACCTCGCCGGCCGAGATCATGGTGGTGACTCCACCATGCATGCACGCGTCGATCCAGCCGAGCTGACTCTGGCGTGGGGTCCAGTCACCGAACACCGGATGCGTGTGCGAGTCGATGAGCCCGGGCGCGATCGCGGTACCCCTGCAGTCGATCACCCGATGTGCGCCAGCGGTATCGCAGTCCTTTTCAGCGCCAACGGCGCGGATCAGGCCGTCCTCCACCACCACGGTGTCGGCATCGAGGATCGGCTGATCGATGTCGCCCGAGAGCATCAGACCAACCCGCCGAATGACCACCTTCCCCGAGCTTTCAATGCTTGCTGCCAAGGCCATGCCTGCTCCCCCTTTGAGCCAACGGCTCCGTTGATGCGCCCGGTGCCCGCAGCGACATGCGATGCTTGTCACGACGACGCGCGAGACGCCGCGAAATCCACGGTCTCACGATCAACGCAGTCCGTCGCCGCCCTTGATTTCGTGCTTCTGAAGTCCGCCCACGCGAGCGAGCGGTCGTCCGCTGTCGGTGACGGCCACCGCCACCACAATCTCGCCCGCACGCGGCGCATCGGTCACGCGTGCTTCGATTGCATCGAAGTGGCTGCGTACGAAGGCAGCGTCCTTGTGTCCGAGCGGCACGTCGATTGCGGCACCCTGGCCACCCATCTTCTTTGCCGAGGGAACAAGTGCTGCACCCTTGTCGACCGCCTTGCGAAGGGGTGCACCGAGCTTCGGATGCAGGATTGCGGCAGCATGCTCAAGCTCGCCTGCCTCACCCACGATTGCAGCCTTGCCGTAACTTTCGGCGGCAGCCGGATCGATACCCAGGGCGCGCACACAACGTTCGCCCAGGAGGCCCCCGAGCTCTTCGCCAATCGCAACGAGTTCGTCGAGTGTGTCGCTGAACCTGCCCGCGTAGGGGTTGGCGATCACTGCGATCGCCAGGGCGCGCCGGGTGGCCGGCAGGATGGTCTGCCCCATCTCCCGATGCGTTTCCTCGACCGATACAACAAGTTTGCGGATCTGGGCTGACATGCATCGTTCTCCTCAAGAAATGCGTGCACCGAACAGAGGCATTGCTCAAACGGCGAGATACTGGCTACGCACCGCATCGTTGGCGCTCAAGGCCTCCATGCTGCCCTGAAACGCGATCCGACCCTTTTCGATGATAAAGGCGCGATCGCCCACCTCCTGGGCAAAGTGCAGGTTCTGTTCCGAAAGCAATACCGCAACGCCCTGGCGCTTGAGCTCGGCGATCGCCGCGGCCATCTGGTCGACGATGACCGGCGCAACGCCCTCGGAGGGCTCGTCGAGCAGGATGCACGAGGGGTTGCCCATCAGCGTTCGTGCAATGGTGAGCATCTGTTGCTCGCCTCCCGACATCCGACCCCCGGGTCGATGCGGCATCTCGGCGAGGTTGGGAAAGAGTTTGCCGATCCTCGCGAAGTTCCACACCGGGACCCCGGCGCGGGGTGCCTGTCTGCCCACCTCGAGGTTCTCGAGCACGGTAAGTTCAGTGAAGATCCTCCGGTCTTCCGGCACATAGCCCAATCCCTTGCGAGCGATGACGAAGGGCTCGAGTCCGTCGATGCGCTCACCTTGAAAGCGCACAAGCCCCTGGCGTGGTCGCAGCAATCCCGCGATCGACTTGAGCGTGGTGCTCTTGCCCGCGCCGTTACGCCCGAGCAGGACCACCACCTCGCCGGCGTGTACTTCGAGCCCGACCTCAAAGAGAATGTGGGCCTGACCGTAGTAGGCGTGGAGTGCGCGCACCTCGAGCATCACGGTCATGATCCGGAACGCGATCCGAGATACACCCGCTGCACCTCCGCATTGGCGCGCACCATCTCGGGCTCGCCCTGCGCAATGAGCATTCCGCGGTTAAGCACCATCAGGCGATCGGCATGCCGAAAGACCACGTCCATGTCGTGCTCGGTAAAGAGTACCGCCACACCTTGCTCGCGCACCAGTCGCGCAGTGAGCATCATCAGTTCGGTTCGCTCGAGCGGCCCCATTCCTGCGGTGGGCTCATCCATGAGAAGCAGCTTTGGGGCGTTGGCGAGCGCAATCGCAAGTTCGAGGCGCTTGAGATCGCCGTAAGCGAGAATCGAGCAGGGTCGCGCGGCCTGTTCGCGCATGCCCACCCGTTCAAGCAGTGCATCGGCCTCGGCAACGAAAGCCTCTGCTGCGGGCATCCAGGCGCTGACAAGCGCGCGATGATGCGAGAGCAGAGCCATCTGCACGTTTTCGCGAACCGTCATCGATCCGAAGGTGGCGGTGATCTGGAAAGTGCGCCCCACCCCCATGCGCCAGACTTCGCGCGGGGCAAGTCCAACAAGCTCTCGCCCCGCGAGTCTGATCGATCCCTCATCGGGGCGGAGTTGGCCGTTGAGCATGTTGAAGCAGGTGGATTTTCCGGCGCCGTTCGGACCGATCATGGCCAGAAGTTCGCCCGCTGCTACAGAGAAGGACACCTGCGTGACCGCCTTCACACCGCCGAAGGCCTTCGAGAGCTTGAGGACTTCGAGCAGCGGCGTCATTGTGCCGGGCTGCCGTGGCGCACCGGCATGAAGCGTTCGCGCACGAACCCGGCAATGCCCTGGGGAAAGGCGAGCACCAGCACGAGGATGCTCAGGCCGAGCATCGCACGCCAGTACTCGGTCTGCCGTGCCACGGTGTCTTGCAGCCAGGTGAAGGCGGCAGCGCCAACGAGAGGTCCCGCGAGCGTCTGGATGCCGCCCAGCAGCACCATCACCAAGCCGTCGATCGAACGGCCAACCCCGATCACTTCCGGGGAGATGCTCCCCTTGGAGAACGCAAAGAGCGCGCCCGCAAGGCCGCACATCAGACCTGCCAGCACGAATCCGGCCCAGTGCACCGCCAGGGCGTCGATACCGATCGCATCGGCGCGCAGGCGCGAGTCGCGTACCGCGCGCATCGCATAGCCCAAGGGCGACAGCAGCACACGCCGCAGGACCAGAACCCCGGCAACCGTGATCGCCAGGGTGAAATAGTAGTAGGCCCACTTCGGCGCGAGCCAGGGCGAGGGCCACACACCCACCACGCCGTTGGATCCGCCGGTCACCTCGTCCCACTGAAAGACCACCGACCAGACGATCTGCGCAAAAGCAAGCGTGAGCATTGCAAGATACACACCCGAGAGGCGCACACAGAACCAGCCGAAGATCAGCGCCCCAAGCCCGGCCACGAGTGGCGCCAGCGCAAATGCGGCCTCCATCGGTAGCGCAGCCAGCTTGAAAAGCAGCGCAGCTCCATAGGCACCGAGTCCGAAATACGCGGCATGGCCGAAGGAGTGCATGCCACCGGGCCCCATGATGAAGTGCAGGCTCGCCGCAAAGAGCACTGCGACCAGGATGTCGATCATCAGGACGTTGAGAAAGGGCATCCTCGCGGCAACCACCGGCACCAGCAGGAGCGCAAGCAGCACCAGCCAGCCAAAGCGACGCAGCAGCGGGGGTGCGGGGCGAAGGGGTGCTTCGATCTCCGAGGCGTTGCGCGACAGTGCGGCCGGTTTTCCCAGCAGACCCCAGGGACGCCAGATCAGCACAGCGGCCATGACCAGAAACTCCACCACCAGCGTGAGGCGCGAGAGCGAGAAGCTGTAGCCCAGGACCGAGATCTGCCCGATCGCAATGCAGAGCGCCTTGATCTCGGCAATGAGCAGCGCAGCCAGAAAGGCGCCCGGGACGCTGCCCATCCCGCCCACCACCACCACCACAAAGGCATCGCCGATTGCAGCGAGGTCGAGGAACTGGTTGGCGGGCTCACGGGGCAGCTGCAGGGCACCGCCCAGTCCGGCCAGAAATGCCCCCAGCATGAAAACACCGCTGAAGAGCCAAGCCTGGTTCACGCCGAGTGCACCCACCATTTCCCGGTCCTGGGTGGCTGCGCGGATCAGGATCCCCCAGCGGGTGCGCATCAGGATCCACCACAAAAGCCCGAGCACCAGCGGCCCCACCGCGATCATCACAAGGTCGTATTCGGGGAACTGCCGGCCCATGATCTCCACCGAGCCCTTGAGGCCCGGGGCTCTGGGGCCAAGCAGGTCCTCAGGCCCCCAGACCGCGAGGACGGCGTCACGGATCACCAGCACCAGCGCGAAAGTGGCCAGCAACTGCAGCAACTCGGGCGCGCGGTAGATGCGCCGCAGGAGGATCAACTCCACGAGGAGGCCGATTGCGGCCACGACCGCTGCGGCCACGATCAGCGAAACCCAGAACCCAACAATGCCCGATCCGATCCGGCCCACTATGGTGTAGGCCAGATAGATTCCGAGCATGTAGAAGGAGCCGTGCGCGAAATTGACGATCCGCGACACGCCAAAGATCAGCGACAGACCCGCTGCGATCAGAAACAGACTCGAGGCGCTTGCCAGACCGTTGAGCAGTTGAAAGAGCAGACCGGAGACTGTCATCGGGGCGTTTCCCCTGCCTGAGGGCAAGGCCTCCGGCCATCAATCCTTCGGGCGCAGGCTTGCCACCTCGGCGTCCGAGGGCTGGAACTGCGCCCCGTCGGCATAGCGGAAGTCGCGCATCGTGCCGCGGCCTCCGCGCACCGTGGTGCGGCCAACGTAGGCCCCCATCGTCGACTGATGATCCTGAGGCCGGAACAAAACCTTCCCGAAGGGCGAATCGAACTGCAGCCCGCGAAACGCGCCGATAAGCTTTTCGGTGTCGGCGCTTCCCGCCCTGCTGATGCCGGCGCCCACAGCCTTGAGCGAGGCGTAGCCGACCACCGACCCGAGCCGCGGGTAGTCCTTGGTGCGCTTCTGATAGGCATCCACGAAGGCCTTGTGTTCGGGCGTGTTGATCAGGTCCCAGGGGTAGCCGGTCACAAGCCAGCCTTCCGGGCTTTCCTCCTTGAGCGGGTCGATGTACTCCGGTTCCCCGGTGAGCAGGCTCACCACCTCACGTCCCTTGAAGAGTCCCCGGGTATTACCCTCCCGGACAAACTTGGCGAGATCGGCGCCAAAGAGCACGTTGAAGATGGCATCGGGTTTGGCGTCGGCCAGCGCCTGGACCACCGCACCTGCGTCCACCTTCCCAAGGGCGGGCGCCTGCTCGACCACAAATTCGACGTCTGGCTGACGGGCGCGCAACAGCGCCTTGAAGCTGGCGGTTGCAGACTGGCCATACTCGTAGTTGGGATACACGATTGCCCAGCGCTTCTTCTTCCAGGATGCCGCCTCGGGCACCAGCATCGCCGTCTGCATGTAGGTAGACGCCCGCAGCCGGAAGGTGTAGCGGTTGCCGTTCTGCCATACGATCTTGTCGGTAAGTGGTTCCGATGCAAGGAAAAATATCTTCTTCTGCTTAGCGAAGTCGGTGAGCGCGAGGCCGATGTGCGAGAGGAAGGCGCCCACCAGCAGATCCACCCGTTCCCGGCTCACCAGTTCCTCGGCCACCCTGACCGCATCGCCGGGGTTTGCGCCGTCATCGCGCGAGATCACCTCGATCTTGCGACCGGCCGCACCGCCGGCAGCATTGATCTCGTCGACCGCCATTTCCCAGCCCTTGCGGTAGGGGTCGAGAAAGGCGGGCTGGGCCTTGTAGCTGTTGATCTCGCCGATGCGGATCGGGCCTGCTTGCGCTCGCACTGCAAAGGGCAGGGCACCGGTGAGCACAGCGGCAGCCGGTGCGATGCCGCTTGCAAGGAATATGCGTTTTTTCATGGCGAACCACCTCCAGGTTGATCAGGGACGAAAGGTACGAGAAAGGGATGACAGGGACGAGGGATTTCAGGACGCGACGATCGCTGCGGGGACCGGCGCACATCGCGCGCGGGCGATGTTGGCGCGGCGCGGTGCGGCGGTTTGGACCCAGCAGTCGGCGAGCGCCAGCAGGGCGTGGGCAATCCGACCTTTGGCGCGCAAGGCATTAGCGCAGGCAAGGCCATGCGCAAGCGCGCTGCCAACGGCTTCCCGCGGCAGGGTATCGACCGCAACGGTCACCGGGAGGTCACCGAGATCGGAGTCATCGCGTACTTCGCGGGCCGGGCGGCGGAGGACCGCGGGATGATCCAGATTCACATGGTTGGCGATCACGGTTGCAGCAGCGTCGGCGGTGGCTGCGTCGGCCGCGAGCACAGTGACACTGTCGGCGATCCCGAGAGAGAGGCTGCGCCCACGCCAGCCGGAGGTGGCAACGCCACGCCAGGGCGACGGGCCCTCCACAGTGAGGTCGGCATCCACCTGCGGTGCGTGCACCCTGGGCACCACGCCAACCCGCCAGCGCTCGCCGGGCGCAAGATGCAAGGCGATGTCGCCGCCGTTGTTGATGTAGGCGCGCGCAATCCCAGCCCTGCGGTAGCAACCGATCAGATGATCGGCAACGCTTCCCGCCACAGCCGCCATCGGGGTGATGTAGAGCCCAGCCCGCGCATGAGGCAGGCAGGCCCGGACCATGCGCTGCGCAACCGGACCGCGCAGACCCGGCGGCAAGGCGTGGGTGGTGGGAAGCGGAAGGCGCAGCGTGGCGAGCTCGCGCACAAGGGTTGCAAGCACCGGCTGGAAGGCCTGCCAGCATTCCTCATGCGCCTCCCGGCAGACCTCCGGTTGGCCCTGCGCTTCGATCAAGAGATCGATCGGACCGTGCTGGAAGTGCCAGCGGCCGTCGGCGAGCATCGCTCTTGCCGGGCCGCCTCGTGGTTCCTCGGGACTGCCGCGCGGTTTCTCCGAAGTCCCGTCCAGTCCCCCGGGTGTGTTCTGTGCACTCACCGGAGCGACTCGAGCGGCCAGGGGTTGTGCGGGATCCACGGGATCACGCGATGCGGATCGGTGGCCCACACATCCTCGAGGCGGCGGATCCGGTCGGTATGGCCTCCGAGGCGCTCGTAGTCGAGGCGACGCATGGTGAACTCGATCGGAGCCACGATCGCCGGGGTGGGTACCGAGCCGAAGGAGCCTGCGGGCATCCGGGTCACATCCACCATCACGGTGATTCCGCCGCCCGGCCAGATATAGGCGGGAGCGCCGGCGCAAGTGACGCGCGTGAGCAGGTCCTTGATCGACCGGGTGAGAAGAATCGGGTTCTCGGTGACCCCGGCGCGCAGGCTTCCACCTGCGCCCCCCACAAAGAGCACAGTGACGAGGGAGGGTTCGCAGTTCTCGCCGATGCGATCCACCACGGCCTGGAGCGGGGCCGGCATGGGCACCGCTCGCGCAAGAAGCGCCTCGTCGAGGACGTAGTACTGCGCGTGCTCGCCCGTGGTGGAGACCATCAGCAGACGCAGTCCGGGTCTTGCCACTTTGGGGTCCCAGCCCTCAATGATCACCAGCGGATCGTCGATGTCGGTGCCGCCCCAGCCAGTTCCCGGCTTGGCAACCTGGAAGTAGCGCCCCGGCGTGGATTTCCTGCCCCGGATGCGGATCCCCGTGGGGGGCATGTCGAGACACTTGCCCGCCTGGTGTTCGCTCAGCACGCCGGTGATGTGATCGTCCACCACCACAACCTCGTCGGCATGACCGAACCATTGCCGGGCAAAGATGCCGATCGCTGCCGAGCCGCATCCGACCCGCATGCGTTGCTCTTCAACGCCGTTGACCACCGGCGCCTTGCCCGCCTGCACCCGCAGACTCGCACCGTCCTCGATCACAAGGTCGACGGGCTGCTGATTGCCAAGCCGCTCCATCAGTTCGCAGGTCATGCGTCCCTCGCGCCGCGAGCCCCCAGTGAGGTGATGCACGCCACCGAGCGAGAGAAATTGTGAGCCGTACTCGATCGTTGTGACATGACCTACCGCCTCGCCCGCGAAGCGCACGGTGGCCTGTTCCGGGCCGAGGTAGCGGTCGGTGTCGATCTTGATCTTGAAGCTGCAATAGCTGAAGATGCTTTCGGTAACCACGGTGACCATGTCAACACCCTGCTGGCGACTCGCCACGATGAACGGGGCGGGTTTGTAGTCGGGGTAGGTGGTGCCGCTGGCCACGCCCGACACAAAAACCGGCGCGTTCTGGTGCAGCAGTTGGCCGTCCCACTCCTGAGGGCTTGCCGGAACCAGTACCGTGCCGGGCCGGGTCATGAGCACCACCGGATCCATGCGCTGGAGTTTCCCGTGCACATTGCCCCAGCGGTCGCAGGCACCAAGCCGGCCCTCGCTGATCTGGCAAAGCACCGGACAGGCGTCGCACAGCACCTTGTTGACCGCCATGTTTTCGGGGGCCTTCGCCTTCACCACTTGCGCGGGCGCCGGATCCGGGGTTGCCGGACCCGCGCGGAGATTGCGCAACGGCGGCGCAGACTCGCTCACGCAAGCGGCCCAGACATCACTGCAGTGCCCCAGCCGAGGCCAGCAGTGCTGCGCGAAGCCGGTCGGGGGTGACCGGCACCTCGGTGATCCGCACCCCCGTGGCGTCACAGATTGCGTTGAGGATCGCAGGCGCTGTGGCGATCAGTGCGGGCTCGCCCACTCCCTTCGCACCGAAGGGTCCGAGCGGCTCGGGGTCTTCCACCAGATGCACCGTGATCGGCGGTACGTCGCCCACGGTAGGGATGAGGTAGTCGTGCAGGTTGTCGGTGCGCTGCGCCACGTAGTCTTCCATCAGCGCAAGGCCGAGACCTTGCGCGATACCTCCGTGGATCTGGCCCTCGACCTGCGTTGGATTGATCGCACGCCCCACGTCGTGCGCGGCATGGATTGCGAGCACCCGCACCGTGCCGAGCGCAAGATCCACTTCAACCTCGGCGAACTGCGCTGCAAAGCCGTAGGTGGCGTAGGGAACCCCCTGCCCGTCGCCATCGAGTGCAACCGTGGGCGGGTTGAAGCTTGCATGACCCACCGCGATCAGTCCCCGCGCATCGCAGGGCATGCTTCGTAGCGCGCGCTCGACCGGCCCGGCGCGGATCCTGCCGTCCGCGAGGTGGAGTTGGGCGGGTTCAAACACGCCGAGGAGTTCGAGCAGGCGCGCACGCAGGTCCAGCGCAGCAAGTCGGGCTGCATTGCCCGACACGAAGGTCTGGCGCGAGGCCGAACTCTTGCCCGCATCGAGGGTGAGCGAGGTGTCGGCGCCGGTCTGGTCGATCAGGGCGAGCGGAACACCGAGTGCATCGGCAGCGATCTGGGGCAGGATGGTTGCGGTGCCCTGGCCGATTTCGACTGCCCCGTTGAAGAGCACAAAACGACCGTCGGGCTTGAGGCCGATCTCCATGGTGGAGGGATTCGCCATGGCGGTATTGCCGATGCCGTACCACATGCAGGCGATTCCCAGGCCGCGGCGCAAGACCGAAGCATCCCTGCCATGCGGATCCGAGGCCGACCATGTGCAAGGCCGAAGCGACGCGGAGAGGCTTGACAGGTCGCGGCGCCATGCGTTGAGCGCAGCGCGCGCCCGATTCCATGCGGGACGGAGCGCGTCGAGGCAGGCGCGCAGACCCACGCTCGCAGGCAGCAACTGGCCAGTGGCAGTGTGATCTCCTGCGCGCAAGGCGTTGGCATGCCTCAACTCGAGCGGATCGGCGCCGATCCGGGAAGCAAAGGCGTCGATCAGTGCTTCGCCGAGGAGGGTGGACTGGGGAACACCGAAGCCGCGGAACGCTCCGGCGATCGGGTCGTTGGTGATGACTGCACGGGTCAAGGCCCGCACTGCGCGCCATCGGTAGGGGCCTGCCGCGTGAATCGGTACCCGGTTGGCCACGGTGGGTCCCCAGGAGGCGTAGGCTCCGGTATTGAAGTCTCCGGCAAAGTCGTAGGCCAGCAAACCTCCTGCGGCGTCTCCGCTGAGTGTTGCCGACATCACCGCCGGGTGGCGCTTGGTGGTGGACAGCATCGACTCGGGCCGCTCGTAGACGATGCGTGCAGGACGGCCGAATCGCCTTGCGGCAGCAACAAGCAGGGGTTGCACCGAGAGGTCGAGCTTGCCGCCAAAACCGCCGCCCACCGCAGAGGGTCTGATGCGCACCTGCTCCGCATCCAGCCCGAACATGAATGCGATCTCGTCGCGGTCCATGTAGGGGGTTTGTGTGCAGACGAAGAGCGTGACGCGTGGATCGCCAGCGTCGGTATCCCAGGTGGCCCATCCGGCCTCGGGCTCGATGTAGGCGTGTTCCACATGCTGCGTGCGCATGCACAGCCCGAGCCGATGCGCTGCGCCCCGCTCCACCGCCTCGAGATCGCCCGAAACCACCCGGCCGCGGCACAGGATGTTGTCGGGCCAGCGCGCATGCACTGCAGGGGCCTCCGGCGCGAGTGCAGCATCGATACCCCTGAGCGGCGCGAGTTCCTCCCAATGAATCGGCAGCGTGGACAGGTCGAGCGCTGCAAGGGCATCCTGCGCGCCCACCACTGCGGCGATCGCCTCACCCGCGAAGCGCACCTCGCCTTCGGCAAGTGCCGGCTGGTCGCGCAGCGCCGCAAAGATTGCGAAGCGGTTGTGCGGTATGTCTGAGGCCGTGAGCACTCCCGCAAGGCCAGGGTGCTCCAGTGCCCATGCCTCGAGATCGCCGAAGCTGAAGCGCGCCCGAGGGTAGGGGGTACGCACGACGCGGACCCACAGGGCGTCCGCAGGGGCTTCGTCGGCACCAAAACGCTCGAGTCCGCTAACCTTGGAGCGGGCGTCGAAACGCTCAACCCGCGCTCCAACCGCTGAGCCCGCATGCACTTGCGCGATGGAAAGGCTGCCGGGCGCAGCGCCGGGGCCCGCCGATTCACCTGCGATTGCTGCTCCGGCTGCGGCCACAAGGGGGCGCTCTGCCCGCGCCGCAGTGAAGCGAGGATCCGCTTCTGAATCGGCTGCGGCCAGAACCGCCTCCACGATCTTGCGGTAGCCGGTGCAGCGGCAAAGCACACCGGCCAGCCCGTCGAGGACCTGCGCCTCGGTGGGATGCGGATGGCGACGCAGCGTGTCGGTGGCCGCCATCAACATGCCAGGCGTACAGATCCCGCATTGCGCCGCACCGTGGTCTACGAAGGCCTGCTGCAGTCGCGAGAGCGTGCCGTCGTGGTGGGCGAGTGACTCCACGGTTTCGATCCGCATTCCGCGACACTGTCCGGTCGCAACCAGGCATGCGCAGGCCTGCCGGCCATCGATCAGAACGGTGCACGCACCGCAATCGCCTGCATTGCAGCCCACCTTGGTGCCGCTGAGCCCGGCCGCAGTGCGGATCACGTCCGAGAGCCGCTGTGTTGCGCAGGCGGCAGGCACCTCCACGATGCGGCCGTTGATCTCGAGAGGCAGCACCTGGAAGAGCTGCCGCAGGCCTGTGTCGGAGGGATTGTTCATTGCGCGGCGAGTGCACGTGGAATCAGCGTGCACAGTGCGTCGCGCCGGTAGCGCGCTGTGCCGCGAACATCGTCGATCGGTGCCAGCACCTCGAGCATGCGGTCTTTCTCCTCGATCAGAAGTTGTGCTGCGCACGCCGCAGCGCTTGCCACGGTGCAGCCCACAAGGCGCGCTTCGAGCGCTTGCAAGCGCTGTGCCACCTCCGAGCACGCCCCCACTGCGATCGCGCAGCGCTGGATCCGTCCCGAGTTATCCACATCGATCCGCACGCTGATCATCGTTACCGAGATCACGAGGAAGCGCCGATGGCCGAGTTTCAGAAAGGTCGATCGTGCGCGCGAAGTGGGCAAGGGGATGTCGATGCCAACCAGCAACTCGTCGGGCGCAAGGGCAGTACGCCGGTTGCCAAGGATGAAGGAAGCAAGAGGGAGCTGGCGCGTGCCACCTGAGCTTTGCAGCGCAACCGAGGCGTCCAGGGCCAGCAGAACCGGCACTCCGTCGGCGGCTGGCGATGCGTTGCACAGGTTGCCGCCCAGCGTGCCCCGATTCTGGACCTGCCGCCCCCCGACCTCGGCTGCAGCCAGTGCAAGTGCCTCGAGGCCAGCTGGAAGCGGAGTTGCGCGCAGATCGCTCCAGGTGGTGAGAGCGCCGATGCGCAAGGTCTCGGCACCCTCCGGGCTCCGCGCGAAGTGGATCCCCCTCAGCGCGGCAATCCCTTGCAGATCCACGAGCGGGTTCCTGAAGGGGCGCTGTGAAAGCGAAGCGAAGAAGTCGGTTCCGCCAGCGAGCGGACGACGGCCGCCGTGCGCCATGAGCCCAAGGGCCTCTTCAAGGCTGGCGGGGGAGTGAAGCTCGGTGGATGCTGGAAGGGCACTCATGACCTGCGCGGATACTAGCGCAACACAAACACCGTGCGTGATCAGGTTAGCCCTGCTGCGCTCCGCGCGCCAGCGCCTGAAGTCGCTGCCTCATGGTTTGGCGACCGTTTTTCTCTTTCCGCCTGACCAAGGGTGGCGGCGGACACCGTGCCACATGAGCGGGGCTGCAGCCTTCTCATGGGGCGCGCCGTAACGCTGCGGCACGCTGGATCACCGCCTCGCGCTCTGCGGGGCTCAGGCGCCCCAGGTTCCTCAGCTGCAGGGCCATCCGCGCGTTCTGGCTCAGGGCTTTCTCGTGGCGCAGCAGAAAATCCCAGTAGAGGGTGGTGAACGGACACGCTGACGCGCCAGTGCGCAGCGCCGGGTTGTAGCGACATCCGGTGCAATTCCCGCCCATGCGCTGGATGTACTTGCCGGTGGCCACATAGGGCTTGCTTGCCATCAGGCCGCCGTCGGCGAATTGGCTCATCCCCAGCGTGTTGGGAAGTTCCACCCACTCCACAGCGTCCACATACACTGCCAGGTACCATGCGTGGACCTGCTGCGGATGCACCCCGAGGAGAAGTGCGTAGAGTCCGGTTACCATCAGTCGCTGGATATGGTGCGCGTAGCCGTGCCGGAGGGTTTGCGTGATCGCATCGCGCAGGCAGGCCATGTCGGTGTTGCCGGTCCAGTACCAGGCAGGCAGCTCCTGGTCGGCGCCCAGCGCGTTGAGTGCGAGGTATCCGGGCATCCGCATCCAGTAGATACCGCGTACATACTCGCGCCAGCCAAGAATCTGACGAATGAAGCCTTCCACGCTTTCGATCGGTGCGAGGCCTTCGTGGAATGCGCGCTCCGCGGCCCGCACCACCTCCTGCGCGGAGAGCAGCTTGAGGTTGAGCGCCGCCGAGAGTTGTGAGTGGTAGAGCCACGGCTCACCGGGCCACATTGCGTCTTCGTAGCGGCCAAACAGGGCAAGCCGCTCGGCAACGAAGCGGTCGAGCGAAAGAAGCGCCTCCCTGCGGGTTACCGGCCAGTCAAAATCAGCGAGGCTTCCCGGGTGGCTGGCGAAGCGTTGCCCAACCAGCGCGATCACCTCGCGCGTGAGGGCATCGGGGGCGAAGGCGACGCGGGCGGGAAGCGCACCGGGGCCCTTCGGTCCGAAGGACTCGCGGTTGTCGTGGTCGAAGTTCCACTGTCCGCCCTCCGGTTCGCCCTCGCGCATCAGAATGCGGTGCTTTTGCCTCAGTTCCCGATAGTAGTATTCGAGGCGCAAGGACTTGCGACCCTTCGCGTGCGCGGAGAACTCGCCAGGTGTGGAAAAAAAGGAGCGATCCTCACGAAGTTCGAGGGCCAGCCCTGCCTGTTCGACCGTGGTGCGGATCGCCTGCAGAACCCGCCAGTCACCGGGAAACGTGAGCACCACGCTTGCCGGCCGGAGCGCAAGGATGGCAGCGCGGAGTTGGGCAGCGAGACTGCCCTGGTTGCCGGGGTGGTCGATCCGTTGGTAGTGAACGAGAACGCCAGCAGCCCGGAGCGCATCGGCAAAGTGCCGCATTGCCGAAAGAAAGAGCGCGATCCTTTGCTTGCCCGAGCGGACATGGGTGGCCTCTTCGTCGACTTCAGCCATCCACACTGCATCGCAGGCCGGATCAAACCCGTCGAAGGCCGAGGCGTCGAGGTTGAGCTGGTCGCCCAGTACAACGGTCAGGTTGCGCACGCCGACTGCCAGACTGGAGCGCTCAGGGCTCAGTGCCGGGGTCCTGTCTTCCGACAGGCCTCCGAGCAATACTTCACCTCGTCCCAGTGCCGCTCCCAGCGCTTGCGCCACGTCATCACACGCTGGCACGCCACGCAGATCTTGCTCGGCAACGACCTTTTGTTGCCTTTGAAGGTGCCCGCAGACGCGTGAGGCACCGGCGTGCGCTCAGGGCTTCTTGGCCCAGGCTGTACACCAGCCCTTTCCTGCCACCTGCTTTCCCGCGAAGAGAGGGCAACCACCCCAGGCGTCGGTGGCCTTGCCCTGGAAGATGGCGCAGTTGGTACACACTTGCCCTGCTGCGTACTTGGGGTACTTCTTGGTATCCACTTTTGTGGCGTCGGCCACGTAGCCAAGTGCCTGTGCTTGCGGATCTTTCTCGTCGAGTTTGGCCTGCGCATGGGCGGCAGTGATATGGGCAGCACCTGCTCCGGCGATCGTGAGCATGAAAACGCGTCGGGAAAATGTCATGACAACTCCATGGCGCGGAGAGGGGGGGGAGGGCGTTGAGGAGACTCCGCAGACTCCGGTGCACCGCTGTGACTAACGCCAGCGTATCCAATGCGTTGACGGAAACCGGATCAGGGCCAAAGTCCTTCGGCTCCACCCGCGGAAACCCTGCGAGAACGGGCAGTCTCCGAAATGTGGAAGATACACCTGCGCGCGCAGGAATTGCAGAAAAAACCGAGTAAGATCTTCGAGAAATACCTTTGCAGAATCTATCCATGGGGGTGATCATGCCGAAGACCGGGCTTCCAACGATACTCACCGCCCATCCCGAGCGAGTCGCCGAGCGGGTTGTCCTCACGCCCGGGGACCGAAGCTATCTCAGGATCGGCGCGATCGCGCGACTCACCGGCATCCCCCAGGCCACGCTTCGTGCCTGGGAAACGCGCTACGAGGCCTTCAAGCCACTGAAGAGCGCTGGCGGCCAGCGCCTCTACCTGCCCGAAGACGCAACAAGGGCCACCTTGATCCGCGTGCTCTCGCGCCTCGGACACAGCCTGCCCGCTGTTGCGGGCGCATCGCTCGACACACTTCTCGCGCTCAAGGCAAGGCACGACAGGGAATATCAGAGGTCTGCACCGCTGGCGCAGGCGCGGCGTGCGGTTTCGCTTCTGGTCTGCGGTGAGGCACTCGCCGTGCGCCTGATCGAGGTCTCGCAGGCTCCGGGGCTCGCGCAAAGCGGACTTGAAGTCACGCGGGTGATTGCGGGCTTCGACGAGGCGCAGGTGCTGGGTTTCGGCCACACTGTCGACCTCGTGGCGATCGAGTTGGTGTCGCTGCACCGGGCGCAGAGCGCTGCAGTGGCGCGTCTGGTGGCCGAACTGCCGCAGGCTCGCTTCCTTGTGCTCTACCGCTTCGGGCCACAGACCACGGTACGGGAGTTGCAGGCGCTTGGCGTGAGCGTTTGCCGTGAGCCGGTGGACCACCCGGGTCTGCGCCTTGCGGTCGCCGCATTGCTTCCGGAATCGGATGCGGATGCGAGAGCCGCGCACGATTTCGAGTCTCGCGCACCCCATCCGAATGCCGCGCCAGCAACCGGGGTAGCCGTATCTGAGCCGCGGTTCTCCCTGGGCGTCCTGCAGGCGGTTCAAGCGATCCCTTCGAAGCTTCCCTGTGAATGTCCCCGCCATGTTGCCGAGTTGCTCGCGCAATTGATGGCCTTCGAACGCTACAGCAGGGAGTGTCTGGGCGGCACTCCACACACCCACCCCGGTGGTGCCCTCGATGCCGGGCCAGGCACCATGTCGCCCGACGCCAGTCTCCTGCATCACAGGCTCTGGAGGGTGGCGGCAGCGTGCCGCGAAAGGATGGAAGACGCCCTGGACTGGGTTGCAGTACACGAAGGGATCGACATGGCATTGCTCGACCGCCAGGGCACGTCGAGGCTTGCTTCGCCTCGCACTGGATGAGCGGCGGTTTCCGCCCTTGGTTACAACCCGGCCTGCCCGCAGATGGCGCTGGCGACCGGGAGGCGGGAGCTTACTTGGGGATCACCACGCTGTCGATAACGTGGATCACGCCGTTCGACGCAGTGATGTCGGTACGGGTGACGTTGGCGTTGTCGACCTTCACACCGCCCATGGTGGAGATCGTGAGTTCGGAGCCCTGAACGGTCTTGACCTTGCCGGCTTTTACGTCCTTGGCCATCACTGCGCCCGGCACCACATGGTAGGTGAGCACTGCGGTGAGCTTGGCCTTGTCGGCGAGCAGCCCGTCAAGAGTGGCCTTGGGGACTTTGGCGAAGGCCTCATCGGTGGGTGCAAATACCGTGAAGGGCCCAGGACCCTTGAGCGTGCTCACCAGGCCGGCCTTCTGCACCAGACTCACGAGCGTGTTGAAACTGCCGGCGCCCGAAGCGACGTCGACAATGTCTTTTGCCTGCACCGTCAGGCTGGCTGCGGCAAGCGCCGCTGCAATGATCAGCTTTTTCATCGTTAAACTCCGAGGGGGTTTGAGGAATACCATCTCCTGAGGTTAGACTGTTTGCATTGAGGTTCTTTGACAAAGGCTCTGCAGTTGTGGGGACATCGGGTTCAAGCATCGAGGAGTCGGCCGGTATGCAACCGGACAGCCTTGCGCAGTTCGATGCCTCGCGCGCGCAGATCGAGGCGGCAAGTGCCCGTATCCCGGGAGGCGTTTCGAGCAACTTCCGACTCGGGATCTCCCCCACACCACTCGTTTTTCAACGGGCCGAGGGTCCGTGGCTTCATGATCTCGACGGCAACAGGCTCATCGACTACTACCTGGGTATGGGTCCGATGATCCTCGGCCACTCGCCAGAGTGTGTGCGCAGCGCGGTTATGGGGCAACTCGAAAAGGGCATTCTCTACGGCGGACAGAGCCTGCTCGAGGCCGAGGTGGCCACACTCTTTTGCGAACTCGTGCCGTGCGCGGAAAAAGTCCGCTTTGCCGGCTCGGGGTCCGAGGTTGTGCAGGCTGCGCTGAGGCTTGCGCGCGCAGCCACGGGCCGGCAGCGCGTGATCAAGTTCGAGGGCCACTACCACGGCTGGTTGGACAGTGTTCTGGTCTCGGTGGGACAGGCGGTTGCGGCAGGTGCGCCGCGTGCGGGCGTTCATGCGGATGCGCAAAGCGCGGCAACCCGGACTGCTCTGGCAGTGCCAGGCAGTGCCGGGCAGGACGCAGGCTCATGGGAGCATCTGGCGGTGTTGCCGTGGAACGATCTGCCGCTGCTCGAGGCGCGGCTGGCGGTGGGTGACATTGCCGCGGTTCTGATGGAGCCTGCGATGTGCAACGCTGGTGCGATTGCGCCTCTTCCCGGCTACCTTGAAGGCGCGCGTGCTGCATGCACCGCCACCGGCACGATCCTGATCTTCGACGAGGTGATCACCGGATTTCGACTCGCGCCAGGAGGTGCGCAGGAGCGATTCGGTGTCACGCCCGACCTTGCCACCTTCGGCAAGTGTCTGGCCAGCGGATTCCCGGCCGCGGCCCTTGCAGGACGCGCCGAAATCATGGACCTCTTTGCCCACGGCGGTGTGGTGCACGGGGGCACCTACAACGCCCATCCGGTATGCCTGGCTGCAGCCCTGGCAACCCTCCGTGCACTGTCGGACGGCACCGCAATCGCCGCGATGGAAGTGACCGGCAAGCGCTTGATGCAGGGAATCGGCAACATCCTGCGGGAGCACGGAATCGTTGCGCAAGTGGCGGGGTTTCCGCAGATTTTCCATGTGGCCTTCGGACTCGCCGAGCCGGCACGCCAGGTGCGGGACCTTGGCAGGAGCGATCGACAAGGCTATGTGCGCTTTTGCACTGAATTGCTCAGACGTCGGGTGCGTGCGCTCGAGCGAGGCGCCTGGTTCCTTTCGTCTGCGCACGACGACGCCGTGATCGAGGCAACGCTCCACGCGGTCCGTGGGGCGGCCCAAGCCATCCCACACCCCGATGACGCGCAATAGACCGGTGCGGTCGATCTTGCAACTCCGGCAGCTGCCGCCCATGCGGCTCCTGCCGCTCCTGCCGCTCCCGCCGCTTCTGGTGCTTCTGCTGCTGGGCGTCCCTGGTCTTGCCGGAGCAGCCCCAGGCGCAAGGGCCGAGGTGGTGCTCAAGCCCCCGGCGCAGTTGAGGCTCGATGGAATTGCACCGATACCGCAGGCCCTGGCCAAGGCGATCGGAGGCTACGCGGAGTTGCGGGGGCATCGGTTCATGGACTGGCACCCCACCCGACGCGAGATGCTGATCAGTCACCGGAGCGACGGCGACGCGACAGCGCAACTGCACCTCGTGCGCAACCCCGGTGGGGCCCTGGAGCGGATCACGAGCGGATCGGAGGCAATCAGCCTTGCCCGCTTCGAACCGGTACGCGGCGACTACCTGCTGATTGCGCGCGGAGCAGGTGGTGATGAGGCTTTTCAGTTCTACCGTCATGACCTTGCCGACGGCAGGCAGACCTTGCTCACCGATCCCGCGCAGCGTCACGCCTTCGGCGGCTGGTTGCGGCGCTCGGGCAGGGCGCTGCTCACCGCAGTACCGCTCGACCGCACAGCCGAGTCCGGGCGACGCGACTCGGTGAGTACCACCGTGTGGTCTGTCGACCCGCGCGTGCCCGAGGCGCGGCGGCTGATTGCCGAACTCGAGGGTGCCGGCTGGTGGGCCACCGAGGTGTCCGAAGACGAACGCTTTGCGGTGTTCACCCGCTACGCGTCGGTGAGCCGCTCGGAGGTCTGGTTGCTCGACCTCCATACCGGCGCCTCACGCCGGGTACTGCCCCGGGCTGGCACCGACACCCCGGGCGCCTACCTTGCTGCGGGCTTGAGCACCGACGCGCGCTGGCTTTACTTCCTGACCGATGCCTTCGGCGAGTTCCGCCAGATGGCGCGACTGCATCTGGGCACGGACCAGGTGGAGCGGATCGAGACCGAGTTGAACTGGGATGTGGGCGACGCGTCGCTTTCGCGCGATGGCGGCTTGCTCGCTCTGGTCTACAACGTGGACGGCCTGCGCGTCCTGCGCATGGTGAGTACCGCAACACTGCGCGAGGTTCCCTTCGCAAAGCTTCCCATGGGGAGCGTTCTCAACGTGGTCTTCCACCCGCAGGGCGAGGAACTGATGGTGGCGATGGACCGACCCCAGGGGCCGGGAGAGGTGCTCGGGGTGAGGGCCAACGGGGAGATCGAGAACTGGACCCGCGCGGTGGTGCCCCGTGGGCTTGATGCATCGCGTTTTGCCGAACAGCAGCCGATCTTCTGGCGCAGCTTCGACGGACTCACCATCAGCGGTCTGATCGCCCGGCCATCACGCAGGCATGCCGGTCGGCGACCGGTTCTGATCAGTATCCATGGCGGGCCCGAGGCGCAGTCCACGGCAGGCTTTCTCGGCCGTTGGAACTACCTGATCGAGGAACTCGGGGTGGCGATGATCTTTCCCAACGTGCGGGGATCCTCCGGTTATGGAAAGCGCTTCCTCGCACTCGACAACGGCTTTCTCCGTGAGGATGCGGTTCGGGACGTGGGCGCACTGCTCGAGTGGATCCGCGACCAGCCCGACCTCGATCCTGAGCGGGTTGCAGTGATGGGCGGCAGCTATGGCGGCTACATGGCGCTCGCCACAAGTATCCACTTCGGGGAGCGCATCCGCTGTGCGATCAGCATCGTGGGCATCTCGCATTTCGTGACCTTTCTCGAGCGCACCGAGAGCTACCGCAGGGATCTGCGGCGTGCGGAATACGGCGACGAGCGCGATCCTGCGATGCGCCGCTTCCTCGATGCGATCTCCCCGCTCACCCAGGCTTCACGCATCCAGCGCCCGCTCTTTGTGATTCACGGACGCAATGATCCACGGGTGCCGGTGTCGGAAGCCGAGCAGATCGTTGATCGGCTGAAAACCTCCGGGGTGCCGGTGTGGTATCTGCGCGCCGACAACGAGGGGCACGGATTTGCCCGCAAGGAAAACGCCGACTTCCAGTTCTACGCGATGCTGATGTTTCTCGAGCAGCATCTCATGGGCAGCCGCGACCCCGGAGCGCAGCGGTGATCCCGCGTCATTCTTCCCCGAGCATGGTGGCCATGATGTCGGTCCACGACACCATGCCGGCCAGCTTGTCATGTTCAAAAACCGGAAGATGATGCAGGGTATGGTCGGCCATAAGGTTCATGCAGGTTTGCAGCGTGTCGTCGATCTGCACTGTGATGAGGGAAGTGCTCATGATGGCGTCAACCCGCACTGCCTCGGGATTCTTTCCGAGAGCAGCCACTTTGCGCAGGTAGTCCTTGTCGGTCACGATGCCTAGGAGATTCCCTTCGTGGGTGATCAGGACTGATCGCACCGTTTCCTGCCGCATGATGCGCATTGCCTCGGCAACGCTCGTCAGGGGGCTGGCTGTGATGAGGCGCAAAGGCTTGGCCTGAAGTAACGCGCGAACGCTATGCATGACGGTGTTTCCTCGAAGAAATGAAGTGGTTTTCTCTAGTTCTGGCCCACTTACCCTGGAGAGTAGAGGCAATGTACCTTAACCCCGCCACGGTTCCCGCCGCCTCGATCGAAAGTAGAGTCTCGGCGGTTGAGCACATTCTCGAGCGGGCCGGGGTTGCGGTGAAGGAGGAAGTTGCCCAGCTCACCCAACTTGCGCAGGAGCAGTGGATTGCGCAAAACGGGGCCCGACTTGTGGCGCGATCCTGGGTTGATCCGGGTTTTCGGGAGCGACTCCTGCAAAACGGCATGGCTGCTGCGGCCGAGTTCGGACTCGGCATGCCTGCGCATCACCGCTGCCTCGTTGTACTCGAGAACTCCGCAACGATCCACAATGTGATCTGCTGCACGCTGTGCTCCTGCACCGCGTTCACGATCATCGGACTACCCCCCGACTGGTACAAGGATTTCGAGTACCGCTCGCGCATCGTGCGGCAGGCGCGCACCGTGCTCGCCGAGATGGGGCTGCAACTCGACCCTGCCGTCGAGATCCGGGTGTGGGACACCACCGCCGACACCCGCTACATGGTGCTTCCCCAGCGACCAAGGGGTACCGAGGGCTGGAGCGAGGATCGTCTCGCTGCAATCGTGACCAGGGAATCGATGATCGGCGTGCAGCGTCTGGAGGTGTGACTGTGGATGGCGTGCACGACCTCGGAGGTACACAGGGATTCGGTGGGGTGCGCTATGCCCCCGGGGCGCAGGTGTTCCACGCGGCGTGGGAGATGCGGGCCAACGCGCTTTACGCACTTTGCGCACGCCGCGGCATCATCAACATGGACGAGTACCGCCACGCAATCGAACGCATGGAGCCGCGGCACTATCTCGGCGCGGGTTATTACGAGCGCTCGCTCACCGGGCTTGCCACGCTCCTGGTTGAAAAGGGTCTCGCCACAGCGCAGGAACTGAATGTGCTCGCCGGGGGGCGATTCCCTCTCGCCCTGCCGGCTGCAGCGGGCCGTGTCAATGCGCCTGGCCGGCACCGCTATCAGGCCGGTGACGCAGTGAACGTCCGTAACGAGCACTTCAGCGGGCATGTGCGCATGCCCGCCTACATCCGGGGCAAGTCCGGCGTGGTTGTCGCAGTGTCGCCTGCCTACCCCTTCCCCGACGCGCACGCCCACGGCCTCGATGCAGAGCACGAGCCCACCTACGACGTGCGGTTCCGTTCGATCGACCTCTGGCCTGATGCCTGCGACGCGGCCATGGTGCATGTGGGGGTCTTCGAAAGCTACCTCGAGCCGGGCCGTGCGCAGCCACCGGTGGCGTCGGCGGGTGTAGCGCTTGCGGATTCGGCGTGAAGGCGTTGAGCGCGAAACAGCTGCGCCGTTTGCGCGAGCTTTGGCGCTCGGGCGGCTGGCCCTGCCGCGACACGATCGAACTCGAGCTGCTGGCGATGGGCCTGGTGGAGGAGGTTTGGCCCTCTGATCCTGCGCGCCTCTGCCAGATCCGGGTGAGTCGCGCCGGGGTCGAACAGCTTCACCAGGCGCTCGAGCACCACCGAAGGGCGCGCTCGCGCCACGATGCGCTGGTGGACAGGACCGCGCAGTGGTTGCTGGAGCAGGACCGCCTCGTCTTCCGCGAGTTTTCCTGTCTTGGCCTGGGTGGGGAGCGCTGGCGCAGGAGCCGGCCCGACCTCTTCTCGATCCGCCACACCACCCGTGAGTCCATGCTCTGCCCGCAGATCCATGAAATCAAGGTCAGTCGCTCCGACCTGCTCGCGGATCTGGCAAGGCCGGACAAGGGTACGAGCTACACGCAGATGGCCGGGCAGTGCTGGTATGTGCTCGGGAACTGTTTGAACAAGCGCCCGATCGCCGATCCTTCCGAGGTTCCGGAGCGATTCGGTGTGCTTCTCGATTCACCCGGCGGGCTGGAGGTTGCGCGCCAGCCCCCGCCGCACCGCGCAATCGGGCTTGGTTTTCCGGTGTGGATGGCGCTTGCCAGGGCCACGCCGCTCGCGCACGGCGGCCTCGCCTGCGCCGCGCAGGGTGTGCTTGGCGCAGGCGATCCGGGGTGCCACGACCCGGTGCGCAATGTTCCTTTGCGCAATGACCTGATCAGTCTCTGGGTACTCGCCGTTGTCGTTTTCTCCCTTCTCTCAACAGGTGTGCTTGCATTTGGGCCGCCGCCCGCCAAGCCGGCAACCACCCGCTATCACGGCGTGGAAGTGCACGACCCCTACCGCTGGCTCGAAGACACCTCGAACCGCGAGGTTGCACAGTGGATGAAGGATGCAGGCGCGCATGCCACGCAAACGCTTGCTGCAATACCCGGGCGCGAACGGCTCTTCGCTGCAATGCTCAACTACGACAGCGCAGTCTCAGCGCGCGTCGCGAGGCTCGCGCGCGAAGCGGGCGATCAATGGTTTTTCGAGCGCCGCGGTGCGGGTGAGGATCAGTTCAAGCTGATGCTGCGGCAAGGTCTGGGGGGCGCAGACCGGGTGCTCGTCGATCCGGAGCAATTCGAACGGGAAACCGGAAAGCCGCACGCGATCAACTACTACACACCCTCGCCAGGCGGGCGTTTCGTGGCTTATGGCATTTCGGCACAGGGCTCGGAGGCTGCTGTCCTGCACCTGCTCAACACCCGGAGCGGCAAGCGGATCGGAGCGCCGATCGACCGCGCAGACTTCGGCAATGTGAGCTGGTCGCCCGATGGCCGCTACATGCTCTTCACGCGGCTGCAGGCGCTCAAGCCAGGGATGCCTCCCACTGCAAAGTATCAGCGCAGTCAGACCCTCCTCCTGGAGCGCGGCGCGCCGCTTTCGCGCGCGCGGCCGGTTTTCGGGGCTGGGGCGCCCGGCACCCGGATCGCCGACACCGGGATTCCCTTTGCGGGGTTTACCCTTGATGGTCGCTGGGCGCTCGGCTTCGTGTTCAACGGCACCCAGTCGGAGATTTCGCTCTACCTCGCGCCCGCGCGCAGCCTCCTCCAGGGCCGCCCCCGGTGGCGCCAACTGCTGAGTCCGGACGACAAGGTCACGAGCGTGGCCTACATGCATGACACGCTCTACCTGGTATCGCACCGCGACGCGCCCCGATCGAAGGTGCTCGAGGTGTCCCTGGCCGGTTTCCACCTGGCGCGTGCCCGCGAACTCGTGGCGCCGTCCGAGCGCGTGGTGACCGCTGTTGCAGCGGCCGCCGATGCGCTCTACATCGAAGCGCGGGATGGCAACATCAAGCGGCTCTACCGCCACCGTTGGCGCTCCAGTGGCGTCGAGGAAGTGAAACTCCCCACAGAAGGGTCGTTTTCGCTGAGCGGCGGGGAGGGCAGCATGGGTGCTGCCGACCCGCGCTTTCCCGGACTGGTCCTCGATCTGCAGAGCTGGAACCGCGCACCGCGGATCTATGCGATCGATGCCGAGGGTGCTGCGCTCGACACAGGTCTGCAGCCCGCAGGGCCGCACGATGCGCCGGCGCAAGTCGAGGTGACCGAGGTGCAGGTGCCGAGCCACGACGGTGTGCTCGTCCCGATGTCGATCATCCACCGCAAGGATGTGCAACTCGACGGTAGCAATCCCACCTTGCTCTACGGCTACGCAAGCTACGGTTCCACCGAGGAGCCTTACTTCAGCCTCAGCCGCCTCGCGTGGCTCGATGCCGGGGGCGTCTTCGCAGTTGCCAACCCGCGCGGAAGCGGCGTGTATGGGCAGGACTGGTACAAGGCAGGCTTTCAGGCGAGCAAGCCAAACTCCTGGAAGGATTTCATCGCCTGCGCGGAATGGCTGATCGCGCGGCAATGGACTTCGCCGCAGCGGCTCGGGATCGTTGGGGGCAGCGCGGGGGGCATTCTCGTTGGACGTGCCATGACCGAGCGCCCGGAACTCTTTGCCGCAGTGATTCCGGCGGTGGGCGCGCTCGACATGCTTCGAGCCGAAGAAACCCCCAACGGTATTCCCAATATTCCCGAGTTTGGTTCCCACGTCTCGGAGTCGGGCTTCAAGGCACTGCTCGCCATGAGCACCTATCACCAGATCCGCGACGGTGTGAAGTATCCGGCGGTGCTGCTCACGCACGGCGTGAACGATCCGAGGGTTGAAGTCTGGCACAGCACCAAGACTGCAGCGCGCCTGATGGCGGCATCGGCAAGCGGCAAGCCTGTGCTGCTGCGCCTCGATTACCAGGCAGGCCATGGCGTTGGAAGTACCAAGCGTCAGCAACTCGAGGAGCGTGCCGACATGTTTGCCTTCCTGCTGTGGCAGATGGGACTATCCGGCTACTAGCTTGCCTTTCTGCTGTGGCAGACGGGACTGCCCGGCTACGCGCCGTTGTCGGGCGAGGAAAAGACTGCATGCTCGCCGCGCGCCGGGGCGGCTTCCCGACCGCTCAGCAGCGCAGCATAGAAGTCGCGCAGCGTTTGCGATCCGTGCGAAGGGGTCAGGTTTTCGTCGTAGCGGCCTGATGCAGCGTTGAAAACCAGCATCGACTCGGTGGCGTAGTAGCGCCCGATCCGCGCGAGCTC
>Ga0194125_10001919_pt1 | contig 34921 bp, 34 predicted proteins | sample TA2KigC250mmetaG_FD_148626 | JGI IMG/M metagenome (GOLD analysis project Ga0194125, IMG submission 148626) | Freshwater microbial communities from Lake Tanganyika, Tanzania - TA2015034 Kigoma Deep Cast 250m | ecosystem: Environmental > Aquatic > Freshwater > Lake | place: Tanzania: Lake...
TTCTACCGAGAGGACGAGTTTACGAGCATCCTACCCATTGCCTTTGAAAAAATATCCGACAACCTACTACAAGTTCAGATTTTGCAAGAAGGCCTCCATTATGGTCTGTTGATCAACCTCGATCCCGCGCAAGAAAGCGTCCTGTGGTATAGCTTCTCCGAATTCTTCACAACCGTCATGAAGGCGCACCAATTCAAACTGTATAAATGCGGTTGAAATGGGACTTATCCCAATAACATGAAAACAACATACGCAATACGTTCATTCCTCCATTACAAGCTCCCCCCATGAAAATCCTCTGTATTGAGAAAAGGAATGTCGATACTTTTTTTGAATTCTGAAAATGCTTCTTATTACTTTAAAATCTAATCCAATGAAACTACTTGTTCTAATGGTGTTGTTCTACTCGGCTATTCACGCTCAGACATTGAACGAACGTGTTATGAAGAAAATTAACGAGTACAGAACTTCATACGGGATTTCACCTTTGGTCTTTGAACCGAAAGCAAAAAAAGCCAACGAACAAATGTTGAATTACATGATTGCAACTTCGACCATGCCCATGGACCATTCGCAACGCATTTCGACTAGCTACCCGCATACTTTTGAGACTTTTGCCGATAGGATTTATTATCTCTACGAATACAACTATAATTACATTGGAGAAAACCTCTGCACCTTTGGTGATTTAAGCACCGACGAAGAACGAGCGGATATGATCATGAAACTATGGAAGAACTCCATTCCTCACAATGCACTCCTGCTCAGTTTGCGTTACACCGGTTTTTATGTGGATACCCGAGTTTCCTATAATCTGATCATTAACGGAAAAACCCTCGGGGGACCTACACGGTATGTGGTTTTAACGACCTATAATTGACCTATTTTTGAAAAAAATTCTGGTTTAAGGGGTTGGTTCACCAATGAAGGACCTCAGAACTTTTTCATCAACCAAGTGCCCATTTTAGGAGACGATTTTGATTACGGTTTATTCCTCAACCCCATCGAAGAAAACGCTCTTGGGTATTGGTATGATGAGGATATGACGACGGTAAAGAAAATCACTCAATTCCGTTTTGTGAAGAGTTCGTGAAGCTTTTCACTACCTTTATCCCATGCATTCCAACCCGGTTTTCGTGGTAGATGGTGGGAATACCCACATCAAACTTGGGGTAATCAGCCAAGGAGAATTGGCTTCGGTTCATCGTTGTTCCTCCGTCCATGAAATGGGAACCTTGCTAAATCCGGAATGTACGGTGGTTATGGCCAACGTTGGAAGTCCAGAAATGTATTCGGAATGCCAACAGCTGGGGTGTGAAATCTATTCCTTGGACCCCCTCGGAAAGTTGCCCTTTGCAAACCGCTACCTCACCCCGGAATCCTTAGGAATCGACCGACTTTGCAACGTGGCTGCAGCTCACGCCTTGCACCCCCAACAAAACGTATTGGTGGTGGATGCTGGCACGTGCATCAAGTTTGACCTCATCAACGCCAACGGCGAATACTGCGGGGGCTCCATTTCTCCGGGCATTGCCCTGCGCTATAGGAGCTTGAACGACTACACGGCAAACCTGCCCTTGCTTTCCCCTGCTGCTTGGGAACTGCTGGGTTTAAGTACCGAAAAAAGCCTTCACAGCGGCGTCATGGGAAGTGTTACAGGAGAAATTACATGGCGCATTGAAGAATATCGAAGGCTTTATGAATCTTTAACGGTTTACCTCACCGGTGGTGATGCGCATTATTTTGATATGGGCCAAAAAAATAGCATCTTTGTCGACGAAAATTTAACCCTCAAGGGCATTTATGCACTCTACCTTTTTCAAAACCCTTAAAGGGGCCCTCATCTTTGGTTTGTTACTTCCCGTTTTTGGTCAGCAAAGCGTATCGCACCCGCTCACCTCTTACGGCATTGGAGATTACCAACTTAATGAACACGGAATTTATTCCAGCATGGGCAACGTGTACGTTCCTTTCATCGACTCGTCGCAATTAAATTTTTTAAACCCCGCAACCTACAGCGCCTTGAGCCGAGGCAATACCTTGTTCTCCCTCGGCGTGAACCAAAGAACCTCTTTTTTAAGCCAAGGAACGGAGCGCATGGCGCGTTCTACCGGCAACCTAAACCACATCGTTCTCGGATTTAAACTCAAACAACGAATGGGATTAGCGATAGGGATCACTCCATATGCGGCCAAAGGATATGCCCTCAGCGAAAAAATCTTTACCGGAGTAGATTCTATCCTCAATAGTTACGAAGGTTCAGGTTACATTAACCGCGTATTTTTAGGCTATTCCTATGCCCCGTTGCAAACCCAAAATACCTTATTGAGTTTTGGTGTCAATATGGGATATTTATTTGGAGAAACAAGGGATCAACGCAGTAGCCGACTAATTCAGGGTACTTCTGCCTCGGGAGGCCTCTACCAAGAGGACTTACAATTATCGGCTTTAACGGCACAATTCGGGCTCGCGTTTTCGCAAAAGATGGGAAGCCGTTACGAACTCAAAATGGGAAGCACCTATTCCCCGAAAATGATCCTACCCGGGGATTTACAAAATGTCTTTCTTAGCGCCAGCAACCTAAACCTGCCGGCTTCCTACGACACCTTATCCTCTCAGCAGTTCAATGGCCATGTAATTCAGGGTCAATTTTTTGCCATAGGTGCGATGCAACAGTTTTACTTACGCGAACGCTCTCGAAAAAACAGAACAAAACATCCGCAACTCAACCTAGCGTTGCAGTATTCGCAACAAACCCGGCACGCTTACCATTTTGCAGGTAGCGGCTACGATTCCACAAACAATCTTTCTTCAAATACCGCGCTCTACCAACTAGGTGTAGAATACCGTCCGGAACGTTTTTTATACGAAAACTTGGCCACCTTAAGATTCTTTGACAAATTCAGCTACCGTTTGGGCGCTTATTTCGGTCAACTCCCCTATTCCGATGCTGCGGGTGACGCTTTTAGTGCGCAAGCCCTAACTTTTGGCCTTGGAATTCCCATTTTAGCTCAACAATCCTTGTCCTCCATCAATTTCTCATGCACCGTTGGTCAAAGAGGTACTTTTAAAACCGGCGCGCTCCATGAAACCTTTATCTCCGTTCAACTCGGTGCAGTTTTAGCTCCGGCGGGATTTGAACGCTGGTTTAGAAAACGAAAAATGGATTGATGCAACGGATTCTTCAGTTTTGTTTCTTCGGGATGCTACTTTACGGTTGTGTTAACGACATGGAAGACGTCAAACGCATCAGTTTTAGCAAGAATAGCCCTGACGAAGCAATGGTTGCCTTTAGAATGAACTACAGTGAATCGGGTTTAGCAAGAATAAGCGTTTATGCAGCTTTTTCTGAAAGTTTCCGTAATCCCGAACACATTACCCATCTCCGGGACAGCCTCCGGGTAACTTTTTACTCGGAAAGCGGTGAGGCGGTTTCTACCTTAACTGCCAAATATGGAAAAATTAACCATTTAAAAAACCAAATATTGGTCAAAGATTCCGTGAGATTTTACCATTTCAAAAAACGCCAATTGCTTAAAACAGAATTGCTTTATTGGAATCAAAACGATAGCACCATCAGCACAGACAGGTCGGTATTCATCACCGGACCCAAGGGAGACTTCTTGGGTAAAGGCTTAAAAGCCAAGCAGGATTTTAGCAATTATGAAATCTTGCGGCCCGAAGGGTCCGTAGTGATTGAAAAAGAAAATGAGTTAAACTGAATGAAATATGAAATTTTATAACCACATAATGTCCTATTTTTGGCTTGCCATTGCACTGGGCAGTTTCGGAATAGTAACCTTCAACGGATTTACCATGGGATTTGGGCGATGGGCGAGTTACTACGTTTTTACGGCTGTGGCAGTTGGCATGTTCTTCATGAAGAAATGGATGATGAAGCGCACGGAAAAACACGAAGCCTATTTGAAAGATGAAGCTCAAAAAAAGAACCAAAACATGTAACTATTTTGTTACAAAAATTGTCTAAATCGTGGTGAAGGCTCTGTTCTTACTGTTTCTTATGTTTCTTGCACTTACCGCACAAGGACAGCGTTTACTGAGGGGCACGGTTCGAGATAGGGAAAAACAAATCCTTCCTTTCGCTAAAATCTATGTAAAAAACGATGCTTCGCAGCGTACGGTCTGCGATGTTAACGGATATTTCGAAATGGGGTTGATGCCCGGAGAATATTACCTTGTAGTAAGTGCCACGGGTTACGAAGACCGCGAGTACTATATCGGCATAGGAGATGCCGACATTACCAAAGAGTTTCAATTATTTCCGCCGAATTTGAAAACCGTGGAAGACGTTGTCGTATCTGTAAAAAAATCTAACCCCGGCCGAGAAATTATGTTGAAAGTGGTCAACAAAAGAGATAGCATAAACCCATGGAATCGACCACATGAAGTGAATGTCTACATCAAAGCCACCGAAAAACTCGACTTCAAAGAATACGGAAAATCAAAAGAGCAAGAACGCGAGGAATTCACCGAGAAAAAGAAGGAAGACAGCCTCCTGAAATCTATGAATTTGGTGGAAGTCAGTTTGCAACGTTCCTTTTCGCCTCCCAATAAGGTCCGAGAAATTCGACATGCTTATGACCTTCATGGCAGCGCAAGAAACCTGTATTACACCACAACGGTGAGAAGTAATTTTAATTTCTTTGAAAATCTAATGCACCTCAACGACTTGCATGAAACCCCCATAAGTTCTCCCATTTCTATTCCAGGAATCCTTTCCTATCGTTACCGTTTGGAGGAAAAGTACGAGGAAAACGGCAGAATGATTTCGAAAATAAAAATCATTCCGAGAAACACGGCAACCACTACCTTGGAGGGCTATATTTGGGTAATTGATACGCTTTGGCTGGTGCAGAAACTATCGCTCAAAATGAGCAAAGGAAATCTTTTAGTGCACGATAATTTTATGATAGAGCAGACATTCAGCCATCCAGGAGATTCCCTGTGCGTGTTGGAAAAACAAGTGCTGACCTATGGAGTCAAATACAAAAATGAAAGTTCCAATGCGAGTACCATAGCCTTATTCAGCGACTACAACTTTCACCCAAATTTTCCGCCAAAATATTTTTCAACGGAACTTGCTGTTACCGAAAAGGAGGCCTATAAAAAAGACAGCAGTTTTTGGAACGAAATCCGAGAAATCGAATTGAGTGACGAAGAGAGGAAGTACATTGCGATAAAAGACAGCGTAAAAGAAGCACATAGTAAAAAAGAATACCTCGATTCCATTGATGCTGTGTTTAATAAAATTACCGCTCTAAAAGTGTTGTGGTTTGGTATCGATTACCGAAATCGGCTTAAAAAACACCAATTTTCATTCGGCTCACTGTTCGAATTTATTCAACCTATCGGTATTGGGGGGCCAAGAATAGCGCCAAATTTTGGCTATTTCAAAAAATGGGAAGATCAACGCACCTACGATTTTTATGTAAGGTCATCTATCGGATTTCTCAACAAAGACCCCAAAGGAGTCGTTTGGAACCGCTATCGCTTTGACCCATTTCATCAAGCAGACGTAACGGCCTCTATCAGCCACGAATTCGATGTAATTCGGGGTTTTGATGCAATTACACAAATATATCGAAGGAATAATTTTATCGAGGCCACTACGTTAAAAGCAGGGGTTAATTATGAGTTGTTCAATGGCTTTTATGCAGGGGCAGATATCAACTTTGCCGTACGAAGAAGTCTAAAAGACTTTAAATTTTTGGAAATTGCCGATGCCTTCATCCCCAATGACAGTGCCATGGCTTTTGATCCTTACAATGCGGCCTTATTATCTTTTGAATGCTCCTACATACCGCAACAAAAATACATGCGTGAACCTTTCAGGAAAGTGGTTCTGGGATCTGCGTGGCCAACGTTTAGTGCTTACTACCGAAAAGGGGTAAAGAACTTGTTCGGGAGTGCTATCGATTACGATTACATCAGCTTCGATGTTCGGCAAAATTTTAAACTTGGTTTATTGGGCAACAGTGCCTACCGAATAACGACAGGAACCTTTTTAAGCGTTCGGGATGTGCGCGAACCGGATCTGCGGTATCAACGCCGTTCAGATCCCATTTGGTTCTCCAATCCGCTGTATTCTTTTCAGGGCTTAGATACCACACTGCCCACCAAAAGTTGGGTTCACGAAGTGCACTTTGTTCACCACGACAATGGTGCCATCATCAATAAAATACCATTTATGAAAAAAACGCGCATCGGACTGGTAATTGGAGGAGGCGCAATGTACGTTCAAGAGCACGATTACCAACACTATGAATTACTGGCTGGATTGGAAAGAAATTTCAAATTGTCACAACGGCGTTTGCGAGTAGGGATTTACGGATGCGTCTCCGACGGCAATAAGAGTTCCCCGAGGTTAGATTGGAAAGTTTCGTTTGCGATACTCGACGATCGAAGCATGAAGTGGAATTTCTAGGAGCGGTCTTCCGTTTTTTGCGAGCGGAAAGTAAAAATACTTTTGCGTTGAATCCAAACCAGAAAGCCGACGCCAACAGATATACAAGAATCGGCAACGTTCCAAATGGCCGGAAAGACCGGACTTCCCCCTAACCACGGAATCCAACTTGGCCAATGTGCGTCGAACTGAAACATATCAACAACATTACCAAAAAGGAACCCGGTTTTCCGGACTTCAACCACATAACTGAGGCCATATTGATTACAAGGCATTTTAATTCCGCTTCCTTCGATGTGATTAAAGGATTCGCAGGGATTGAAAGGAAACAAGAAATCGTAAAACATCGAGTCCAGAAGATTTCCTGCAGCCCCTGCTAAAATCATGGATAAGGCAATTAAACTAAAAAGCGCAATTCCTTTTTTAATTTCCATCAAAATGTAATAGATGATTCCCCCAATGGCCAGTATACGGAAGATACTCAGAGCGATCTTACCATATACCGAAGAACCCAGGGTTGTGCCGAAAGCCATTCCTTGATTTTCGATATAATGCAGCGCAAACCATTTACCAAGCAAGTAGCGAGTCTCATTGGGTTGGAACGTCGATTTGATGTAAATTTTTAAGGCTTGATCTAACAGGATTAACCCAAAAACGACCCCTAAAAGGACCCAGTGCTTTCTATTCACGGCTTATTTTGGGCATTTTTTGCATCAATGGTGGTTGTCGCGTGAGGAACCAGTCGGAGCCGTTCTTTCGGAATCAATTTTCCAGAAATACGGCACACACCATACGTCTTATTTTGTATCCTAATCAGCGCAGCTTGGAGGCTTTGAATAAATTTTTCTTGCCTTGCAGCCAGTTGGGCAACTTCTTCTCGCGAAAGGGTATCGGAACCATCCTCCATCATATTAAAGGTTCTTCCCGTGTCATCGGTACCGTGATTATCACTATGAGATAAAGAGTTCTTCAACAAGTTGTAATCGACGCGTGCATCCTCCAATTTTTTATTAATCAATAATTCGAATTCTTTCAATTCTACTGCGGAGTATCGGATTTGTTCTGATGCCATAATGCTTATTTCAAAGAGACCAAATATAAAAAAATATCAAAAACACCTTGAGAATAAGGAAAAAGTAATTTATTCATGTCGTGTGCTTTTTTTACCTTCGCTCTATGCTGCGTTACTTCAACGACAACAAACCCTACATTCTATTCGTGCTTCCGCTTTTATTAGGCGGTTTCTTGGCCTGTCAATTTTTTCTTGGAGGTCAAGATATCCCAACAGATATCCCCATGGGGCTTTGGGGAAATATTGCCCTCTCACAAGCCTTGATTCCTTGCTCTTTAGCCTTGGGATATGTACTGCAACTGGTAATTGCTATTACGATCAATTTTATTTTCAACGAGACGAACTGTCACGAGCGCAATAATTATCTCCCCTCGCTCCTGAGCATAACCCTCATGGTGGCTTTGCCAAATTATGTTGCGTTCAATTCCCTGCACATGAGTGTTCTTGGCCTCCTATTTTGCCTGCAGCAGATGTTGCAACTTGACCAAAACAACCCAGGAGGTAAACGCTTATTTAACGCGGCTTTTTTTTACAGCATTTCCACGAGTTTTTTTCCCGTCTTAATTTTCGGAATCCCCATTCTATACGTTCTTGGGTTAATTTTTCGACCGTTCATCATACGAGAATTATCATTTTTTTTGTTAGGCCCAATCGTTGTTTCCATTTATGTTTTCGCATTTCGTGCTTATTTTGAAGTCCCCTATTTTTGGCGAGATGTTTATTCGATGCACGAACGCTTGGTAGGAAATTCAAGCGCTTATTTTCTATGGACCTTGATTTTGTCGATGGTATTGGTAACCATTTACAGTTTATCTGCAAAATGGAACTCCTTTAGCAATCGAGCTCGAAAAGAACTTCAATTGCTTCTTGGAGTGCTCCTAGCAATTTCCCCTTGCCTATGGGTAAATATTCATTTTGCTCTCGGGTTGCTGGTTCTTCCTCTTGCGATGCTTTTTACCCTTCCTTTTTTAGATAAAAGAACCAAAAGTTGGTCAAGCGTAATTTCTTATGGTCTATGGGCGTTTATATTTGTGAAGTTTCTGTTCAAAACCTGAGCGGCGTGCTTGCAAAATAATACCTTTGCAAAGGTTATTTTTGCAATATGAAATTTGGGGTAATTACCTTTCCGGGTTCGAATTGTGATCAAGATATGATCTATGTATTGTCTCAAGTATTGGGGCAGAAGGCAGTTTCACTATGGCATAAAGACCATGACCTAAAAGGAGCGGATGTGGTTATTTTACCGGGTGGTTTTTCCTATGGAGACTACCTGAGGTCCGGTGCAATTGCTAAGTTTTCACCTATTATGAACGAGGTCGTGGATCATGCCCGACGCGGAGGAATTGTTGTAGGAGTATGTAACGGATTTCAAATACTAACCGAGAGCGGTCTTTTGCCGGGTGCCCTTTTACACAACGAAAAACGAACCTTTCTGTGCAGAAACACTTACATAACGCCTACGACCACCTCCAGTTTCCTGAGTTCCTCGATGAAAAAAGGGGAGGCCTACAAAATACCTATTGCTCATGGAGAAGGGCGTTATTATGCAGACGATGCAACCCTAGCAAAGCTGCAAGATGAAAATCAAATCATTTTTCAGTACTGCAGGGCTGATGGGAAGGTTACCCAGGAATTTAACCCGAACGGGTCTTGCTTGAACATCGCTGGAATTACCAACGCTGGAAGAAACGTGTTCGGAATGATGCCCCATCCAGAACGTGCTTCCGACATTGATTTGAAAAATACGGATGGCAGGTTGCTTTTTGAATCTCTTTTAAGCATATCGGTATAATGAATGTGTTATTGCTAGGATCAGGTGGACGCGAATCGGCTTTAGCTTGGAAATTAGCTCAAAGTTCCATGCAAGACCAACTCTTCATTGCCCCAGGAAATGCGGGAACACGGCCATGGGGCAAAAACGTTCCCATGAATATCCTTGACTTTGAAGCGGTTAAAACGTTCGTTCTTGCAAATAAAATCGATTTGGTATTTGTCGGTCCTGAAGAACCCCTGGTGCTTGGTATCGTAGACTATTTCCAAAGCGATGACGAATTGCGCTCAATTGGAATTATTGGTCCTTCCAAAGCCGGGGCGCAACTTGAGGGAAGTAAGTCATTCGCTAAGGAATTCATGCACCGCCATCGGATTCCCACGGCAAAATTTGGAAGTTTCTCCCTTGAAACCTTGCGAGAAGGGATCGCTTTTCTTCGGGAAATGAAGGCTCCGTATGTGTTGAAAGCAGACGGATTAGCCGCAGGAAAAGGAGTCCTCATTTTGGAACAGCTGGAAGAAGCCGAACTCGAATTGACGAACATTCTGCTCGATGAAAAATTCGGGGCAGCGGGTAAACGGGTAGTAATAGAACAATTTTTAAGCGGCACTGAATTATCGATGTTTATCCTTACCGACGGTTCTTCCTTTAAAGTTCTTCCTGAAGCGAAAGACTACAAGCGCATTGGGGAAAGAGATCAGGGGCCAAATACCGGAGGCATGGGAGCTGTTTCACCCGTTCCATTTGCAGATGCTGGTTTCAAGGATAAGGTCCTCAACCAAATAATCATCCCCACGGTTAAGGGACTCAGTCAAGAAGGAATTGACTATAAAGGGTTTATTTTCTTTGGCCTTATCAATGTTAAAGGCGACCCTTATGTTATAGAATACAATTGCCGGTTGGGAGACCCGGAAACGGAAGTTGTTGTACCGCGCATTAAATCCGATTTGCTCGATCTTTTGGAGGGAGTCGTGACCAACACTTTATCGGAAAGGGATATTCAATTTACCGAGCTCTCAGCAGCAACCGTTATGATGGTCTCAGGCGGTTATCCAAACCATTTTGAAAAAGACAAAATTATTTACGGATTAAATGCTGTTACCGATTCGCTGGTTTTTCACGCCGCGACAAAATCCGATGGACCAAAAATATTAACCAATGGCGGCAGAGTATTGAGCGTTACTTCCTATGGAAAAAATATAGAATTGGCGATAGCAAAAAGCTATGAATCGATTTCAAAAATTTCATTTGATCAAGCTTATTATCGCACAGACATTGGCAAAGATTTAACCTGATGGGAGAAAACGTTTACCTGACTTTATTTGTCCTCTCACTGATTGGCTCTGCTTTCTTTTCGGGGATGGAACAGGCATTCCTTTCATCCAACCGTCTGCGCGTCGAGGTAGAACGGGGTAAAGGCAGTTTGCAAGGAAAAATTAACGCCTTCTTCTACCGAAATCAATCAACGATGATTGCCATGATGCTGCTGGGTAACAACATTTCGCTCGTAATCTACGGAATAACCTTCGGTCATCTATTAATAGGAGATACGAAGCAACTTTGGGGGGTACACAGCGAAATTTTTGTTCTTGTGATGCAAACCATCCTTTCCACTTTACTTGTTCTAATCGGAGCTGAATTTTTTCCAAAAGCCATCGCATCCATTAATCCAAATCGAATTCTAAACATAGGAAGCATTCCCTTAGCCATTGTTTTTGGCATTTTGTACCTGCCCACCCAGTTAATCCTGGTAACAAGTTTGTTGCTCCTTAAAATAACTGGCTCTAAAATGAAATCCTCAAAAAAGGTTTTCTCTAAAATTGATTTGGAACACTACGTAGATGAAATTAATTCGCGCATCTCCCCCGAACAAGAACTCAAGCACGAAATGGTTATCTTGAAAAACGCCTTGGAATTTAGCCAAGTTAAGGCCCGCGATTGCATGATTCCTCGAACAGAAATCGTTGCGGTGGAATTGGAAGAGACGGTGCAAAACACCCTAAATTTGTTCATCGAGCGGGGGCTGTCAAAAATCATAGTGTACCGCGGTTCTATCGATAATATCATCGGCTACGTTCATTCGTTTGATTTTTTCTCCAAGCCCGATAGCATCAAGTCGATTCTAAAACCGATAGGATTTGTCCCGGGAGTGCGATCAGGAAAGAGTCTTTTGGAAAATTTTTCGAAGCAGACGGGAAATATCGCAGTTGTAAACGACGAATACGGAGGCACAGCAGGAATCATAACCTTGGAAGACGTTATTGAAGAAATTTTTGGCGACATCATCGACGAACATGACAAAGAGGATTGGCTGGAACAAAAAATTAGCGACGCAGAATATTTATTCTCGGGGCGTGTAGATATCGACTATTTAAAAGAAACCTACGACATCCCTTTGCCTGAGTCCGATGAGTACGATACGCTAGCAGGGCTAATTATTCACCACCTGGAAAGAATTCCTGAACTTAATGAAACCTTGGAACTGGAGCCCAATGTTACCTTGATCATAGAACAAGCAAGCGAGCGTAGGATTGAAAAAGTACGCATCCTACTCACCTAGATGAAATTATCGAGTCAACCCTTTGCTGCTGTCATCTTCGACATGGATGGGGTATTGATTGATTCCGAACCTTTGTGGAAAATTGCGATGTATGAGGTATTTGAGCCCCTAGGTGGTCGTCTTGAAAAAACCGATTTTCAGCAGACGGTGGGATTGCGTATTGATCAGGTGGTGCATCATTGGAACCTCATCCATAATTGGAAGCTAACCGATGAGAAGAGGATTGTGCAGGCAATCATGGCCCGAATGATAGCATTGATTCGAGAAAATCCTTTTGCGCTTGAAGGTGTATACGAAATATTGCAGTACCTGAACAAGCAAAAAATTCTTGTTGGATTGGCTACGTCTTCCCCCGTAGTCTTGCTTGAGGCGGTGCTGGATGCATTACAACTGCGCCCTTATTTTCAGGCCTTGCATTCCGCTGAGCACCTAACCTATGGAAAACCTCACCCGGAGGTTTACTTACAAGCGGCAAAAACATTGCAACTGCGACCAAGCGAGTGCCTGGTCGTGGAGGATTCCTTAAACGGAGTCATCTCCGGAAAATCAGCCGGAATGACCGTAGTCTGTATTCCCGAAAAAACCCATCAAAGCAATCCTAAGTTAATCCTGGCAGATTACCATTACACATCGCTTGCCGAGTTTTTGGAAATCTTACGGACTGAAAACAGCGTCGAGTCGATCGGATAGGTTGAAACCCTAACCAAGGGAAAAACCTTCACAAGCGCATTTTACGATCAGCTTTAGGAATTAATTCATTATTCTTTAGGGAATCCTTATTGCTTTTCTTCCTCCCAAATCTTAATTTTGCAACATTGTTGCATTATACTCAGTGAGCTTTAGATGGTACCATTAACATTTGAGCAGTGGAAACATTGCATCGCCATAGATTGCGGAATACCCTTGTCCAAAGCGTTTATTCAAGAGCGTCTACAGGTATATCAAAACAAGCAGAACCCTGAAACAAAAAAATTCACCCTGCTATACGGAGAGCAGCACCTCAACAACATCATTCCATGGTTGCAACAAATTGCCTAACCCACCAAAAGGGATACTTGGCTTTTTTTCCAATTTATGTCAGTGGAAAAACACCCTTTAAAACCTCAAAGTCTATTATCTTTGAAACTGAAACCCTATTGGTCAGGAAATTATTCTTTATATAAAATGTTGAACCCTCAGGAAATCTTGAAAAAAAATTCCTTTCGCGTGACTCAACACAGGTGCGAGGTGCTTACCTATTTTATACAGTCAAAAATAGCCCTAAACCATCGCCAATTAGAATTAAAGTACCGCGGAACAATAAACCGTGTCAGTTTATATCGAATCCTTCATTCGTTTACCGAGAAAAAAATTTTATGTAAACTCATTGATTCTGTCGGCTCCGTGAGTTATGTACTCGATAAACATTCCTCTCAAAACGATTCGCATGTTCACCCTCACTATAAGTGTAAAACCTGTCACGACGTTGTTGAGTTGCCTGAATTACCAGCGGACTACAGAAGGGAACTTGAAAAATTAAACGTTCTGCAACTGAATATGCTGGCAGAAGGCATTTGTCAGGAGTGTCAGAAATCAATGAAATGATGATGAGTTTACACGTGTACAATACGCTAACTGGAAAAAAAGAGGTTTTCAAATCCATCGCAAAAAATGCGGTTGGAATGTACGTCTGTGGACCAACCGTTTATGGAGAACCTCATTTAGGCCACGCCAGGTCTTCCATCACTTTTGATGTCATTTACCGCTACCTTACGCACCTGGGCTACAAGGTCAGGTATGTTCGTAATATCACCGACGTAGGCCATCTAGAAGATGAACACAACGAAACAGGCGAAGATAAAATTGTAAAAAAAGCCCGCATAGAGCAACTCGAACCTATGGAAGTAGCGCAACATTACACCAATGTATATCGACAAGCGATGCATGCTTTAAATATTATAGACCCTTCCATTGAACCGCTCGCCACGGGCCATATTCCCGAGCAAATCGAAACCATTGCCAAAATAATTGAAAACGGTTTGGCATATGAGGTTAACGGGTCTGTATATTTTGATGTGCAAGCCTATGTTCAACGCTACCATTATGGTCAATTATCCGGCCGCGTATTAGAAGAGCTCCTGGCCGCAAGCAGGGCGGATTTAGAGGGCACCAACGAGAAAAAATTTCATGCTGATTTCGCCCTGTGGAAAAAGGCAGGTAAGGACCACCTAATGCAATGGCAATCTCCATGGGGGAGAGGATTTCCCGGATGGCATATTGAATGCACTGCGATGAGCAGTAAGTATTTGGGAATCCCTTTTGATATTCACGGGGGTGGAATGGATTTAAAATTCCCCCACCACGAAGCGGAAATATGTCAAAGTTTAGGAGCCTATGATAAGCCTCCTGTTAACTATTGGCTGCATAATAACATGGTGACCCTTAATGGTCAGAAGATGGCGAAATCCAAGGGTAATTTTATTACGCTGAATGAATTGTTTAGCGGCAGCCACAGCCTATTGCAAAAAGCTTATTCCCCCATGACAATTCGCTTTTTTATCCTTCAGGCACACTATGGAAGCACGATTGATTTTTCCAACGAAAGTTTAATTGCAGCCGAAAATGCCTTGACAAAATTGGAAGAAAGTTATAAGGTCTTAGATTCATACTCTGCAGCTGCAACAAGTTCTGTTGATGAGGAAACCGAAAAGGAGGTTTTGGAAACCGTTGAAAGTTGTTACGAGGCCATGAACGACGATTTTAATACTGCAAAACTGATTGCCGCACTGTTTGGGTTCAGTAAAATCATTCATAAATTGACGGATCCTGTAAGACCTGTTCAAATAAGTGCCAAAAGTGTTGAAAAATTATCCGATACTTATCGCAGTTTCTGGAGAGATGTTTTGGGTATGCGGCCCGAAAATGCCAACTCGGAAAAAATCGATGACCTTCTCGGTATCCTCATCGAACTGCGACAACAGGCTAAAGACGACAAAAATTATTCGCACGCTGATCTTATTCGACAAAAATTGGAGCACCTTGGAATTCAATTGAAAGATGGTAAAGACGGTGCCACCTCGTATTTTTTGTAAATTCCTCGGAAACATAATGCTGTAAGCCAAAATCGAAAAAACCAAAAATTTCACGCCAAAGAACATGGCCATTGCAGACCAACTTCAACAAAAGATAAATTTCAAAACTAAGCCCTTAGGGTCACTTGGCACCCTTGAACAATTAGCTTTACAGATTGGAGTGGTGCAAAATTCCCTTTCTCCTGTTCTCAATAAGCCGACCATTGTAATTTTTGCGGGCGACCACGGGATAGCCAATGAAGGGGTAAGTGCGTATCCTCAAGCGGTTACCTTTCAAATGGTGATGAACTTTTTGCAAGGCGGTGCCGCCATCAATGTGTTTTCTGAACAGAACCAACTTGACCTAAAAATAGTGGATGCCGGAGTTAATTTTAAGTTTGAAGTCCATGCGCATTTGATTGATGCCAAAATTGGATTTGGCACTAAAAGCTTTCTTCGCCAAAAAGCAATGTCTCACGAAGAATTGGCTGAAAGTTTTGTGAAAGGGGACGAGATTGTTAACGGGGTCGCAAGCGATGGTTGTAATGTTATTGGGTTTGGGGAAATGGGCATCGGCAACACGTCAAGTGCGGCAATGATCATGAGTTACCTGTGCGATTTGCCCGTTGAAAAATGCATTGGCCGCGGTACAGGTTTGAACGATGAGCAAATGGCCCACAAACTTAAAGTGCTATCGGCCGCCCAAAGTTTTCACGGAAACATCGAGGACCCAAGAGAGGTATTGCAAACATTTGGAGGGTACGAAATAGCGCAAATGTGTGGGGCAATGCTTTCCGCCTATGAGAGAAACATGCTAATTCTCGTAGATGGCTTTATTGCATCCAGTGCCTTTTTAGTGGCAAATAAGATCAATCCATCCATTGTAACCAATGCGATTTTTTGTCATTTGAGCGATGAATTTGGCCATAAAAGTATTTTAAGTAAGCTTGGCGTCTCCCCCGTCTTAAGCCTCAACATGCGCCTGGGTGAAGGTACCGGTTGCGCACTTGCTTATCCTATTATTGAGAGTGCTGTTGCCTTCCTTAACAATATGGCAAGTTTTGAAAGCGCTGGGGTCAGTAACAAAGAAGCTTAATGAAAGAGGAAATTAGAATATTTTTTACGGCATTGATGTTTTACACAAGAATCCCCTGTCCCAAAAACATCGATCATTCCCCGGAGTACATCAATAAGGCTACGCGGTATTTCCCTTTAATTGGGTGGATTGTCGGAGGAATCTCATTCGCTGTCTTTTGGGTAAGTTCATTTTTATTTGACCCCACCTTATCGGCGGTATTTTCCATTCTTGCGGGCGTACTGGTGACAGGGGCATTTCACGAGGACGGTTTGGCCGATACCGTTGATGGTTTCGGCGGAGGTTGGACAAAGGCTAAGATTTTAGAAATTATGAAAGATAGTCGAATCGGCGCCTACGGGGTCATTGCATTGGTGTTTTTATTTGCGCTCAAATTCACTTCATTGACAAATTTATTGGTTGCCATGCCCAAGCACCACTGCCTTATTGCCCTTATCTTCATTTCTTACCATTCCTTATCCAGACTAACCGCCATTAATATTGTTTTTACCGCAACCTATACGCGGGAAGATGAAACCAGTAAAGCGAAGCCCATAGCAACGGCCCATGGTGTTCGAGAAATCGCCGGTTCTTATTTCTTCGGGTTGGTACCTTTAATCATGTTGTGCCTTTTTCAATGGCAATTTTGTTATGCTCTTCTTCCTTTGATCCTGCTTTTCTTCTTTTCAAAACGTTATTTTAACAAGTGGATTGAGGGCTACACGGGGGATTGTTTGGGAGCCGTTGAACAACTTGCTGAATGTGTCTGCCTCCTAGCGTTCTTAGCCATATGGAGATTCATGTAATTCGTCACACGCAGGTAGCTGTAGGGAAGGATACTTGCTACGGGCAAACGGATGTCCCTCTGGCTGATTCTTTTTCGAAGGAAGTTCAACAATTCAAAAAGCAACTTCCCTCCGATTTTGATGCTGTTTATTGCAGTCCTCTCGAAAGATGTAAAGATCTTGCCAAAGCACTAAGGTTGAATAATACGTTGTTTGAAAATGCTTTGATGGAAATGCATTTTGGAAATTGGGAAAATAAGAAATGGAACGACATAAACCAAGACGAACTCGATGCATGGATGGCTGATTTTGTTCATGTTTCGACCCCCAACGGAGAAAATTTATTGCAATTATTCGAGAGAGCTGAGCGTTTTTTGAATGCACTGCGAACGCGCTCTCACAAAAAGGTCCTGATCATAACCCACGCAGGTATAATAAGGTGTTTTTGGGCTTCATTATTAGATATCCCGCTTCAAAACGTTTTTAAAATTCCAATTGGTCACAACGAAATTTTTGTCTTTTCACTAAGCGCTAGTCAAAACACCGATAAGATTCTAAAACCCTACTAAAGGGGATGAATGAGGGGATTTTGGGATGTAAAATTTAAAATTCTCCTCCCCTGATAATTTTTTAACTGCCCTTGGAGAGACCGCTAATATTCTTAAATTTGCACCGCGAATTCATTGTTTTTGAAATTACAACCGCAAGTAGCTATGATTTTTATCTGCAGGAGTTACCTTATTGATGTCCCACCAAACGTGACCCAAATTTTGAAAAAACCAAAACTTAACCCATGGTATGTGATGGAAATGTCACCCACCTCTTAAGCAACCATTAACAACAACCTTTTGACGTATATCTTAATTGCTGAGTTAAAAAACTAAAATCACCCCCTCACCATCCTCCTTATAACACATTACTATGAAAGTCGGAATACCTTTAGAAATAGCCCCAAATGAACTGAGAGTGGCGGCAACCCCAAAAACAATCAAAAGATTACAAAAGCAGGGCTTTGACGTAAGGGTTCAAAAAGGGGCAGGGCATAAAGCAAATATTTCAGATGAAGGCTTTGTTGAGGCGGGTGCACAGCTGGTTGAGACTGCACAGGAAATCTATCAAGGTTCGGACATTGTGCTAAAAGTAAAAGAGCCGAGCCTGGAAGAAATTAGTTTAATGAAACCGGGATTGGTGCTCTTAAGTTATCTATGGCCAGCACAAAATGGTCATTTAATGGAGGCCCTGGCAAAACAACAAGTCAATGCCGTTGCCATGGACTCTATTCCCAGGATTTCCAGAGCTCAAAAAATGGATGTTCTGTCTTCGATGGCAAATATCGCGGGCTACCGATCCATTATCGAAGCATCCTTCTATTTCGGAAGGTTCTTAAACGGGCAAATAACGGCCGCAGGGAAAGTGGAGCCGGCAAAAGTATTAGTTATCGGAGCCGGTGTTGCCGGGTTAGCCGCCATAGGGGCTGCAAATGCCTTGGGAGCAATCGTTCGGGCTTTTGACACCCGAAAAGAAGTTGCCGAGCAAATAGCATCGATGGGTGCCGCATTTCTCACCGTTGAAATTGACGAAGATGGTGCCACATCATCCGGATACTCAAAAGAAATGAGTCAAGAGTTTATTGAGGCTGAAATGAACTTATTTCTCGAACAAGCAAAAGAGGTAGACATTATCGTCACAACGGCCCAAATACCCGGAAGGGAAGCGCCGAAGCTAATTATGGATTACCATGTTAAGGCGATGAGGCCCGGTTCAGTGATTGTCGACTTAGCGGCCTCAACCGGGGGAAATTGCGAATTAACGAAAAATGGGGAGGTTTACACCACGGAAAACGGGGTTACCATTATCGGCAAGTTGAACCAACTTCCCAACCAGGCATCTCAACTTTACGGAAATAACCTCTGCCATTTATTGGACGATATGGGGAAGGCTGAAAAATTCGCCATTGATATGGAAGACGCCATAATTTCGCGAGCAATGGTCACTTATAACGGGAAAATTAATTGGCCGCCGGCCCCTCTGCAAGTAAGTCCAAGCGCGGGAGGAGCGGAAAAGAAGACGGCGCCAAACCCAGACGATATTAGAAGAAAAGAAATAGAGGCCGCCAAGAAAGCTACCATGTCGACGGTGATTGGGCTTTCTGTAGTTGGGCTGTTATTGCTTTTTGTCGGTAAATTTGCCCCCCCCTCTTTCATACAGCATTTCACGGTTTTTGTTCTCGCCATATTCGTTGGATGGCAGGTCATCAATAACGTCACCCATGCATTACACACCCCCCTTATGGCGGTAACTAACGCCATCAGCGGAATAATCGTAGTAGGTGGCTTATTGCAAACCAAAAATGACTTGAGCAATACCATGACCATTATCGCCTCAATTGCAATACTGGTTGCATCCATCAATATTGTTGGAGGATTTTTAGTTACGCACAGGATGTTGAACATGTTTAAAAAATAAGCTGCATAATTATGTTGATTATAAAAGAAGAAATTCAAACGACCGCCTACCTGTTCGCCTGCGTGCTCTTTATTTTGAGTTTGAGCGGGTTATCTTCGCAAGAAAGCGCAAAGCGAGGTGTCTTGTATGGAATTGTGGGAATGATGGTGGCGGTATTGGCTACAGTTTTGGGCGAGAAGGTTGAAGGGCACATTTTTATCATCATTTCATTATTAATTGCTTCCGTTATTGGAGTAATTGTAGCCCGAAAGGTTGAAATGACTGCCATGCCTCAATTGGTCGCTATCTTGCACAGTTTTGTTGGGCTGGCAGCCGTTTTGGTCGGTGTAGGATCGTACCTTGACCCGCCTTCCCAACAAATGCATGGAGTGGAACATAGTATCCACCTTGTCGAAGTTTTCGTAGGAGTTTTCATCGGTGCAATCACTTTTACCGGCTCCATTATTGCCTGGGGTAAACTTGATGGTAAAGTTCAAAGTAAGCCCTGGAACTTTCGAGGTTTGCAGTGGATGAATCTCAGTTTATTCCTTTGCTGCACCGCTTTAGGAGTCCTCTTTTATTCTGCCAATAATACCTCGCAAGGCATGCCCTATTTGTTAATCATGACGGGTATTGCCAGCTTTATTGGAGTGGTTCTCGTAATGGCAATCGGAGGCGGTGATATGCCTGTGGTTGTTTCCATGCTGAATTCGTATTCGGGGTGGGCGGCCTCAGCCGCTGGATTTATGTTGGGTAATGACCTATTAATTGTTACCGGTGCGCTGGTAGGAAGCTCAGGTGCGATATTATCAATGCACATGTGTCATGCGATGAATAGGTCGTTTATCTCCGTAATCTTTGCGAGTGGCGGCAGTAGCTCGAGCCAAAGTGGTGAGAAAAAGGCAATGGAAGGGGAAGTAACAGCCATAAATCACGAGGAGGCCTCACAACTTTTGAGCGAGGCTAAATCAGTAATTATCGTGCCCGGCTATGGTATGGCCACGGCAAAGGCCCAATACCTGATCTACGAACTGGTTCAAAACTTGCGTAAAAAGGGGAAGAACGTAAGATTCGCCATACATCCCGTCGCCGGACGCCTACCTGGTCATATGAACGTGCTATTAGCTGAGGCGAGCGTTCCTTACGACATCGTTTTCGAAATGGACGAAATCAATGACGACATGCCAGATACCGACGTGGTTATGGTGATTGGTGCCAACGACGTTGTGAATCCAAGTGCGCAGGACGATCCGTCGAGCTCCATCTATGGAATGCCGGTAATTGAAGTTTGGAAGGCAGCGAAAGTTATAATTTTGAAAAGAGGCATGAGCGCCGGTTATTCAGGAGAAAACAATCCGTTGTTTTACAAAAACAATGCGGAAATGCTTTACGGTGACGCAAAATCGAGCGTTGAAAAGTTGCTGAGCCATTTAAATTAGAAATAACCCCAACACGGTTTAATTTCCCCATCTGCTGCGGCCCAACTTAACGACAATTCAGGAGGATTGATACCTTTGTATAAAAATTAAACTCCTTGGAAGATTCGTTCGATTACCGAAGCCAATCTGAAAATTCAGATCAAGAGTACGACAAAGTACTGCGCCCAAAAACACTGAGCGATTTCGCCGGACAACCCGCCATTGTTGAAAACCTACGCGTTTTTGTGGAAGCGGCAAAATTGCGCAGCGAACCGTTGGATCATGTCCTGTTACACGGGCCTCCTGGGCTAGGAAAAACAACACTTGCCAGCATCATTGCCCATGAAATGGGCGTAGCCTTCAAAGTTACCAGCGGCCCCGTTTTGGATAAACCCGGTGATCTTGCCGGTCTTCTAACGAACTTAAATGCAGGGGATGTCTTATTCATTGACGAAATTCACCGTTTAAGCCCGGTAGTGGAAGAATACCTTTATTCCGCCATGGAGGACTACGCTATCGATATTTTATTAGACAGCGGACCCAATGCGCGCACCATTCAAATCACCCTCAACCCTTTTACGCTTATTGGTGCAACTACTCGCAGCGGACTGCTTACTTCGCCCCTAAGGGCACGTTTTGGTATAAACTCGCGACTTGAGTACTACGATGCACAAACCTTAACCCACATTGTGGACCGCTCTTCGAATTTGTTGGATATTCCCATCAACGAAACTGCAGCCTACAAAATTGCAAGCCGAAGCCGGGGCACCCCGCGAATTGCCAACGCCCTTCTGCGAAGGGTGCGTGACTTCGCTCAAATCAAAGGCACCGGCACCATCGACGATGACATCACCGAAATAGCGCTGAAGGCCCTGAATGTCGACGAAAATGGACTCGATGACATGGATCTTCGCATTCTTAAAGTGATTTTGGATAAGTTTAATGGAGGACCTGTCGGATTGACCACCATCGCCACCGCCATCGGCGAAAACGCAGGTACTCTGGAAGAAGTTTACGAACCCTTCTTAATTCAGGAAGGCTTTTTAATGCGAACTCCTAGGGGTAGAAAAGTCACCGAAAAGACCTACAAACACTTGGGGCGCGACCTCGGTTATTTTCAGGGTGGGTTGTTTTAAGCATGAACGCGGATCGCTATAAATCGTTCATAAAAAACAAAGCGGCTGAACTCGGTTTTTTCTATTGCGGTTTCTCTCAAGCGGGCTTTCTTGAAGACGAAGCCCCCAAACTCGAACGCTGGTTAAAAGAAGGGCGACAGGGTAAAATGTCGTACATGGAAAACCACTTTGATAAACGGCTCAACCCAAAACTTTTAGTGGAAGGATCCAATAGCGTTATATCTTTACTGATTAATTATTTTCCGACTGCTTCCCCACCCCAAACATCGCCAAAAATCTCAAAATATGCCTACGGGGAAGATTACCATACTGTCATTAAAGACAAATTAAAAACCCTTGTTTTTGCAATGCGGGAAGAAATTGGGGATATCCAAGGAAGAGTTTTCGTCGACTCTGCGCCTGTTATGGATAAAGCTTGGGCTAAAAAGGCAGGCTTAGGATGGATCGGTAAAAACACCAATTTAATCCATCCAAAAGAAGGCAGTTTCTTTTTTATCGCAGAACTTATTACGGATTTAATCTTTTCACAGGACCCACCCCTCCCCGATTATTGCGGTACGTGTACCCGCTGTTTGGACGAGTGTCCAACTCAAGCCCTAACAGCCCCCTACGAAATTGATGCATCGAAATGCATTTCCTATTTGACCATCGAATTGAAGGAACAGCATTTGCCCGAAGAATTTAGGGATAAAATGGAAAATTGGGCTTTTGGCTGTGATATCTGTCAGGATGTTTGCCCCTGGAATAAATTTTCAAAGGCCCATCAGGAACAGCGTTTCGAACCCGCCTTTGAATTCCTCGACCTCGACTTAGCAACCTGGGAAACGGTCCAAGAGAGTACCTTTCATTCTTGGATGAAAAATAGCGCCATCAGCCGGACAGGATACGAAGGCTTAATGCGTAATCTGCGTTTTTTAAAACCCGCAGAAAAGCCCTAACTTTGTCCTGTGTCCGGTTCAACCTTTGGTAAAGTATTTCAACTCACCACCTTCGGGGAATCTCATGGCCCAGCCATAGGGGGAATTATCCAAGGCTGTCCCTCCGGATTAAGCATTAATTTGGCTAACATTCAAAGGGCTCTAGACCGAAGAAAGCCCGGCTTAACTGCGGCCAGTAGCCCAAGAAAAGAACAGGACCTCGTTCGAATCCTCTCCGGAATTTACGAGGGTAAAACCCTCGGAACTCCAATAGGGTTTGTTATTGAAAACAGGGATGTACAATCCAAAGATTATGAAACATTTAAGGAGTCGTATCGCCCATCTCATGCCGATTACAGTTATGATCAAAAATATGGCCACCGAGATCCAAGGGGCGGAGGACGGTCGAGTGCACGAGAAACAGCGTGCAGAGTCGTAGCCGGTGCTTTAGCTGAACAAATCTTAGAAAAAGTAGGGGTTCGATTTTCCTGTTATGTAACCCAAATCGGGCCTTTCAAAATGGAACAAGAAGGCTTTTACCCTACTGAGGTAATCGAAGAGTCAATTGTACGCTGCCCCTCTCCCGATGCTTCTCAACAAATGGTGCAACATATCGACAACGTGAAAGGGGAAGGCGATACATTAGGGGGTTGTATTCGCGGAATTATTGAAGGAGTGCCCGCGGGGTTGGGCGAACCGGTATTCGATAAACTACATGCCTCACTGGGTAAAGCTATGTTGAGCATAAATGCTGTGAAAGGTTTTGAAATAGGCAGTGGGTTCAATGCCGCCAGTATGAAAGGAAGCGAACACAATGATCTCTTTGAGAAGGATTTTACAACAAAAACCAATTTTTCGGGTGGGATTCAGGGAGGCATTTCCAACGGCATGCCCATTTCCTTTAGAGTCGCCTTTAAACCTGTGGCGACCTTAATGCAAAAACAAACCACAGTTTCCAAAAAAGGGGAACTTTTAACCCTTGATCCCAAAGGTCGGCACGATGTCTGCGTCGTTCCACGCGCAGTTCCTATTGTACAAGCCATGGCCGCACTTGTAATTCTGGACGCATACCTGGAAAATAAAACCTTAAATTTTAATTAACCCTCATGCTACAACGAGTCCAAAACCTATATTTCGGCTTAGCAATCATCTTGTGGAGTTTCTTTTTTTCAGGAGCAAGTATTATAAAAATGGAGCATGCAGCCACGAAAACCAAGGAATACATCTCCATTTTCGGGTGTAAAACGTTTCAAGTAATCCAAGGAAAAGAGAGTTTGGTAAAAGTAACGCATCAACCAATTTATGTTTTATGCGGGTTGATGATTACGCTCGTATTCTTGACTTTGATGCGCTATAAATCGCCCAAAAAACAATTGAGTTTAGCGCGCATTACCCTGCTATTAAATGCAGGGCTATTACTTGCCTTGGTTGTTTGGAGTACCTACCTGTTCGCGTCGTCGCCTGCAACATCGAATAATTCGTTGAGCATTGGATATTACCTTCTTTGTATTACTGTTCCCTTAAGCTTTTTCGGGTACCGAGGTGTTTTGCGCGATAAAATGTTACTGGACTCCATGGACCGACTCCGATAAGCAACTCTATGAACGTACTTTCCGTTGAAAAACTCAGCAAATCCTTCGCAGAAAAGTCGTATTTCAAAATGTAACCTTTAGTCGAGCGAAAACTCAGTTACAAGGAACAAATCGAATTAAAAACCTTGGAAGCGGAAATCGCCCATATGGAACTCGATAAAGAACGCCTCACCCAGCAACTTTCCGAAGGAGCGCTCAGCAACGAGGAGTTGATGAAAATTGGGGATGATTTAAGTCAATTGGTGCAAACCTTAAACGAAAAGTCTAATCGCTGGCTTCTGCGAGCAGAATTTTGATAGGCAAGAGGCTAGGCCCCTGATCTTTTTAGAAACAAATCCATTCATTAGGCGCCTGTTTTCAGACCGATAAGATGAATAGCTGTTCAGGTTTCTTTTGTAATTTTACCTATGCATCAAAAAATTCTGGCATTCGTACTGATGTGCGCTGCACTAATCCCCGGCTTTGCACAATTGGAAATGAACGTCAAGCCAAGCCCTAAAAAAAGAGAACAGCTCAAGGCGCCAACACAAGTATGCTTGGAGGCATTTTCATTCAACAGCCAACGCCTCCTTACCCCCAATCCTGATTTTCTCAACACACCCCTCGGTGAAAGGGCCAACGAAGTTCCTTTACGTCTTTGGTCGTACGGTTTAGGCTTGCAAACGGGTCTTGGAAGGTGGTTTCGCTTGGATGTTGGGCTACATTTTATACAAAACGGTGAACGCTATGCCTACTCGGATTCCCAAAGCGACAGCACCTATCGTTACGAAAACCGCTACCGATACATCGGCATGCCCTTGTCCTTGAATATTCATTGGGGGGATGCCTTTAAAGTTTTTGCTGGGCCGGGAATTACCCCTATGATTTTCAACCAATTTGTGAAAAATACCCAATGGACCACCACCTTAGGTTCAAAAAAAGACGAAAAACTGAGAGAAAAGAACAACGAATACGCCTCATCGGCTTTTGAGGTATTTGGACAAATGGGGGTTCAATGGCTCGCGAAAAACGGTTGGGGCGGAATGTTGAAGGTGGTATACCGAAAACAAGTAAGCAACACCTATTCTAAATACAACGAAGCGATTCATTCCACTTACGGATGGGGATTCGGTTTTGGAATTACTAAAAAACTCTCATGAAAAGCAAGCAACTTATCGACTATTTAGAAGGGCGTTTCCCTTTGTACTTGCAGGAAAGCTACGACAACAGCGGACTGCAAATCGGTGACCTTGAACAGGAAGTCAAAGGGGTGCTGATAGCGCTTGATTGCACTGAAGAAGTTGTCCGAGAGGCGCTAAAAACAGGTTGCAACACCCTGGTTACTCACCATCCTTTGCTTTTTAAAGGAATCAAGCGCATCGGCAACCAAAATGCTGTCGAGCGTATCATTACCACTTGCATTAAAAATGATCTTTTAGTTTATGCAATTCACACGAATTTAGACAACCACGGGGAAGGAGTCAATAAAAAGATCAGCGACCGATTGGGGTTGATCAATATCCGTGCTTTGGTACCCGTAAAAGGTAGCCTTTATAAACTCACGGTTTTCACCCCGTTGGATGACGTTGAAAAGGTTCACAAGAATCTGTGTACAGCGGGAGCGGGAGCCATTGGCAATTATTACGGTTGCAGTTTTCAAAGCCGCGGCACGGGAACCTTTACCCCCAACAACAAGGCCAATCCCACCTTGGGTAAAGCAAACATTCCACAGAGGGTTGAAGAAGTGAAAATGGAATATTTGGTTCCAAAGCACCTTATTGGAGCGGCCTTAAACGCCATGCATCAATCCCATCCCTACGAAGAAGTTGCCCACGACCTGGTTTTGCTCGAAAACACCGACCGTAATTTGGGCAGCGGAATGATCGGAGAATTACCCGAAGCCATGAGCGAACCGAACTTTTTAAACCTTTTAAAAATCGCCTTCCGTACAGGAGTTATACGAAGCACAGCACCATTAGGTAAGCCTGTTAAACGGGTGGCCGTTTGTGGGGGCAGTGGAAGCTTTCTTTTGAAAGAGGCCATCCAACAGGGAGCCGATGTATTTGTGTCGTCCGACTTCAAATACCATGATTTTTTTGAGGCTGAAGGCAAAACGATGGTTGCCGACATCGGGCATTATGAAAGCGAGCAATATACTCAAGAATTATTGCTTGAAATTATTAAGGAAAAATTTCCTAACTTTGCAGTCCGAATAACTGAACATAATACAAATCCGATAAATTTTCTGTAACTATGGCTACTGCAAGCAAGAAAGAAATCACGATTGCCGACAAGCTTGATGCGCTATTTGCCCTTCAGCAGATAGATTCTGAAATCGATAGAATTCGTACGATTCGTGGAGAATTGCCTTTAGAAGTTCGGGATTTAGAAGATGAGATCGGTGGTTTGGAAACGCGTTTCAACAAAATCAATGAGGAGCTAAAAGAGTTTCAAACGGAAATTGCAGATCGGAAAATAGCCTCAAAAGACGCAGAAACGTCGATCGCTAAATACAAGGAGCGACAAAACAACGTTCGCAATAACCGCGAATACGAATCCATTAGCAAGGAAATTGAATTCCAAGAATTGGAAATTAAACTTCACGATAAACGAAGCAAAGAAGCCAAGGCCAACATTGAGTTTAAAACGGAACTGTTGAACGAGGTGAGCGAGAAATTAAATTCCAAAAAAGAAGACCTATCGGTAAAACAAACCCAATTGGACGCCATTATCAGCGAAACGCAAATCGAGGAGGACAAATTGTTGGCGGATTCTGACAAAGCAAAAGCGAAAATAGAAGAGCGATTAGTAAGTGCCTACTTACGACTGCGCAACAATTCGAAAAACGGTTTAGCGGTAGTGCAAGTATTGCGTGACGCATGCGGAGGTTGTTTCAATAAAATCCCACCTCAACGGGTATTGGACATCCTTACGAAAAAGAAGATTTTAGTATGCGAGCACTGCGGACGTATTCTGGTTCCGGAAGTCGCTACCGAGAACGCTTAAAAATCGGAACGGTCGAGCAAGGCTCTCCGAACATCAAACTTTTTACATAGGGTTTTAACTCCATAACGAGGCGCGTAAGGGCGTATTCTTGATCCAAGAGTTTGGCGCAACCTTTGACAATAACACGTTGGTCTTGAAACGCGGTTTTATCCAAAGCAGCTAAGGCAAGGTTGATTCGGTAATGTTCCACCTCTTTGGCGGAACCTGCAACGACGTTTGAGGTAAAGGGTTCTAAGGCGGAAGCCACCAACATATAGGCCCAGGTGGGAACGATGGCATCGGTAGCGCAATGAATGCGCACCAAGGCATCTTGGTACGTGCTCCAGTCTTCGGTCGAAACCCAGGATCTAAAATCTTTTTCTTTTAAGACCAAGCCCTGCCAAAGTCGCGCACTCAAATCGATCTCCCGAAGTTCAACCTCGGGCAATAACTCGCCTAAATCCATTGGCAACAGGCCGCTTTCTTTCACTTTATTTCGAATGGGTTCCATTGGTGCAAAAATACGCAATGTTGGGCAAAAATGCGCCCTTACCAGCGCTCATGAAAAGGGAATAATCGTATATTCGTATATGCGCAACAAACCTGCGCTTATACACCCAAATAGGAATGCTTGAGGAAGGTTTATAGCGCTTATAAGCTAGTTACCTGCAAGTGTATAAAGATAAATCGTAAAACAAATGAAACTATTGACTAATAAAAAAGTCTAACAAAAAAAATCATGAAGTATATCCAAATTATTTTATTTTTCCTATTTTTTTTTATACAAACAAAAGGCAACGCTCAAACACATCAAATAAAAACAGATGTTTACTTTGGAATGAATTACCAGGGCGGACAACCTTGCTTTTACAATGATGGCAGCGGGTGCAGATTATATAAAATTTCTCTTGAAATTATAAGAAACGAGCAAACGGGAATTCAGTCTGTAAATGTGGTTGGAGATTCGTTGCAACAGGTTTTGCCCGACAATGTTCCTTCCTTAACGGGAGGTTTGAATAGTGATGCAACACTTATTGGCTTTATGGCTACGGGTAACTTCAATACTTTTTTAGCAGGCAGACTTTATGTATATAATACACTAACTAATACGTACACCTTGGTAACTAATGGAACTTATCAGGCCAATCAATCGGGGTCGTGGATAAAATGGATTAATGATTCTACCTGCTTGTATTCTAGTAATAACTATTGCCCAACAATGAACACATTGCCCGGTTGTGGAACAGACCCTAATAGAAGATTTCACGATTTACGCACTGCAACTCGCAACTTTGCAACAGGCAACATCAACTCGCACAACATTGTGATGGGAGACATTAATAATATCACGAATTTAGATTCTAGAGTTTCATCAGGTGAAGACGCTTCCGTAAATCCTATTAACCCAAATTTGATTGCCTTCCATAGCAGCTCTATTGACGGATATCCTCCCAATAATGGAGTTAACCTTTCACCGTTTAGCATAGGACAAACCAATGTGTTTCACGACCCCGCAGGTGATTCTGACCCCAAGCCTGTTGTTTTTGATATTACCAGTTCTTCGCCTTATAATGTGATTGATAGTTTGACTCCCGGTGTTCATTATTGGCTCTTTGATTTGGATAATACAAAAATCAATTCGTTGGTTCATCTTCATTGGTCTCCTGACGGAAACACGGTTATTGGTAACGAACAAAACACAGATATATATCAACCATATATGGAATGTATAGACAATCCCGGAGTTCAAATTTCAAGCCCTACTCAATGTTCTCACCCTAGCAAAAGAGTTACGTTTGAGAGAGTGTTTGGGTTTGAAAAAAACGGAAATGTTTATAAGAATGTGATGCGTAATGTGGGTGACACATTACCCTTATTTCAACCCTTACCACCGGCTCAACTTCCAAACTCAAATCAATATTTTAATCCAACAACAGATTTATGCAATTCATACCGAACCAAATATGTTGAATTTTGCGGAACAGACAAAACCATTTTAGCAACGGTTATGTGTAATAACCAAACAGGAAATCAAAATCCTTTTTCACGAATTATGCTCATTGACTTTACCGTGCCGAATAACCCTTATTATTTTGATATAACAGGGTGGGTAGAACAAAACTATCCGAGTTGGCAGCCCGGAGAAGCGAACGGACTATCTACAACCTGCTATATTATTTCAGACTCTTTATTATCGTCCACCTCTGTTTTACAAAAGGCATCTAATAAGATTGTGCTGTATCCAAACCCTACAAATAATGCTGTTAATATAAGCTCTAATTTTGATTTTGTTAATGCAGAAGTTAATATTTATTCAGCACTTGGACAAAACGTGAAATCAATTGCAGGTATTAACGATAAAAACATTATTCTTTCAACAAACGACCTTCCGAACGGTGTTTATTTTTTAGTATTGACAAATCGAAATGTAAAATTTATTGAAAAATTAGTAATACAAAGACAATAACACCAGCAGGTAACACGGGTTTTGCGTTAGTGGGCGGGCAGTGCGAATACAAACATTTGAGCAACTAATAAACGTTGGTGCTGGCAGACAGTTTACGGTTTCAAAAGCCCACCAACGTAAAGCCCGAAACCGTTAGTGGCAAGTGTAAAAGACAGCAACAAAATAAAATTGAAATGGATAATTGGACATCAACATCAACATTGAACAACATTACAAAACAGACCTTAACAGAATTTGGGTCGCTGACAAGTGAACAGTTGAATTGGAAACCAAATTCAAACACTTGGAGTATTGCTCAAAATTTAGACCATTTGATTGTAGTAAATGAAACTTACTATCCTGTTTTTGCATCCTTAAAAGCAGGGACATATAAAACACCCTTCATAGCGAAAATTGGTTTTATGGTTTCATTCTTTGGTAAGACGGTATTAAAGGCGGTACAACCAGACAGAAAGAAGAAAATGAAGACGTTTCCAATTTGGGAGCCAACTACAAGTAATGTGATTGACGACATTCTTAATAGGTTTCAAATTCATCAAAACGAACTTATACAAAAAATTGAAGCAGCAAAAGGACTTGCTGAAAAAGGAGTTGTTATTTCTTCACCAGCAAACAGGAATATTGTGTACAAATTAGAGACGGCATTTGATATTATTGTTTCACACGAACAAAGACATTTTGAACAAGCAAAAGAAACACTTCAACTATTAAAACGTAACACCAGCCACTAACACGGGTTTTGCGTCAGGCGGGGTGACGTGCAAACTTGGAGCTTTGTGCTTCTGTTCAAGTTCAGTGCTGGTTGACAGTATTGTGCTCCGAAACCCGCCCGAACGCAAAGCCCGAAAACGTTAGCACCAATATTAAATAGACAGCATGAAAGAATTAAAAGAAATAATAGAAGAGTGCAATCTTACATTTGAAGAAGTAAAACAAAATTACAGAGCCGAATACGACTTTGTATATAACCGTGAAAAAGATTGGTTAAATAACACAGAAGATAAAACATATAGGCTATCGGGCAATGTTAAAACAGACATAGACTTCGTTATTTCAAAACTTAAAACACCTGACTACCAATTTACGAGTAATGACAGTTCTAAACTTTCAATATTTGTAAGCCAAATTAATGGAATAATTAGAATTGCAAATCGAATAAATAACTTTAAAGAGGGAGCTCAACTAGACAATGATAAAAAGCTTCAACTTTTTGAATTATTTAATGCAATAAAAAAAACAGGTAAACTCAAAGAGCTAAACTTTGAATTAAACAAAAACCTGAATTCATTTATTGTTCATTTGTTTTCAATAGTAAAGCACTGTCAAAATCCCAATCAATATCCGATTTATTATAGATATTGGAAAAACATACTGGGCGAGGTATTAAATAAAAAAGACGATTATGATAGTCTATGCGACTTCTATAAAACTATTGAAAATCCAAAGCATTTAAGCCTTGGGGCATATTTTGGAGCAATTGGGACAATTTTAGCGGATAAATTAAGCAAAAACAATATCATCAAAGAAGAAAATGACAAGAACTACAAATACATAAAAAGCAAGATTTTAAATATTCATTATTTTGATTTAATAACAGGTTACAAGAGCAAACCAAACTATTATCTTATTGGTTCAAAATATGGTGAGAATAATGATGTAGATATGTTTCCTCAAATGATGGAAAAACAAGTTATCTCAGTTGGATTTGCTTCGCAATTAGATTTGAATGATTTCTATTTGACAGATGAAAATGAAATCACAGAATATTTAAAAGATGAGAAGGAAAACCCCAATTCAGTTAATGCCTTAAAACACTTTCTAAGTATTAAAATTGATGATAAAATTGCAGTAAAGGCGAGCGGTTCCCCCAAAGGAAGTAAGGGTTTTTTATCCATAGTTGGTATTTGTGAGGTAGTACCGAATGAAGAGGGTAAGGTATATAATTATGACCCAAAAGGTTTAGGCCATACTATCAACGTGAAATATCTGGAGGCTCCTATATATAAAGAATATGAACTCGGTGGTTATGGTTCTACAGTTCATCATTTATCTAAAGAAGATCATATTGAATTGATTTTTGGAAATTCAAAAAATATAACCACATTCGAAAAAGTTAAAAGTCAGTTCGACAATATTATTTTTGAATCATTTATTGAGTATTTGAGGAAAATTATAACTCAAACAAAAATTTCAAAAAATGACGAAAGGATTGTATTCAGCGTCAGAGATAAAAGATTAAACTTTACTGTCGGTCAAAGATATTGTTTTAATCTATATGCTTCCAGCAGCAAAGGGGTTTACGGTGTTATATCAAAGACCAAACTACTTAATAATAGCGAATCATATGATGGCACTCCCCCACAACCATATTATAATTATTTCACAGTATTCAATCCCAATTCAGAAGAATGGACATCTATTATTGAATCGATAAATGAGGAATTAAATCGTACCTCAAAATCTGGTTACAGAAAATATAATAATGATGAATTTGAAAATTTTATATTCACAACTGAACAACCAAAAAATACTAATCAAATGAATTACCCTCTGAATACAATTTTATACGGCCCTCCTGGGACGGGGAAAACCTACAATACTATTTTGAGAGCTGCTGAAATAGTTGAAAATAGAAAAATTGATTCATATTATGAAGCATTAAAAATATTTAAAGACAATCTTCACAATAGAATTGAATTTATAACCTTCCATCAAAACTATAGTTATGAGGACTTTATTCAAGGCCTAAGACCTGAAACAGACAATAAATCATCCTTAACTTTTGATAAGAAAGATGGTGTTTTTAAAAAAATTGCAGATAAAGCCTTAGAAAACATCAAGCTATCGGAGAAAGCTCCTCAGGAGCTTTCTACCGAAGCCTTATTCGATAATGCTCTTGAAAAATTCAAAGAGGTGGTGGAAGAATGTGAAGCTAATTATCCAATTAACGAGACAGCATATATTATGGAAGTTGAAGAAGATGCTTTCAGGTATACTGGTGAAAAATGGTCAAACCATGCAAATGGTTTACGTATGAAATTTAGCGACTTAAAGGAGTTTTATAAAAACGGTGTAAAAAACAGAAAAGAAGTTAAACATTTAAGCAATATATCAGGGTTAGCTGGTCAACACGCAACGTATTACTTTTTAGTTTACGAAAAGATAATAAAACTCTTACCTAAAAAGATAGATACTCCATTAAAAGTAGAGAGGAATAATTATGTAATTGTAATTGACGAAATTAATCGTGCTAATATTTCCCGCGTTTTTGGAGAACTTATCACTTTAATCGAACCTGACAAAAGATCCCATGGAGAAATCCCATTAGAAGCAAAATTGCCTTCAGGAGATTACTTTATCGTACCTTCTAATCTATATATCATAGGCACAATGAACACAGCGGACAAATCAATTGCTTTACTTGATATTGCTCTTAGAAGACGTTTTGAATTTGAATCAATGTATCCTTTGTATGAAATTAAAGGATCTGAAATTTACGATAAGGATATATTGCTCAAAATAAACGAGCAAATAATTAAATCAAAAGGCTACGATTTTCAAATTGGACACGCTTACTTTATGGGTGAGAATAAAGATTTAATACAGAGAATGAATAAAAAAGTAATTCCTCTCCTATTAGAGTACTTTATGAATGATGAAAAAGAAGTAAAAGGTATATTATTTAATGCAGGTCTTCAAGTTGAAGAAAACTCATGGCCAATAAAAATCACGGGGAAACGTGCTTAATTTATTTGAATATCAAAACAAGGTAGCTATCAAAGATGATTTGGATGGTCTAGAAAGTTTTTTAGATGAAATTTGGGCAAAACGAGAAAAGAATTCTTTCTATTCTGAAAATACAGAAGACAAAATCGAATCTCAAAGATTCATGCAATTTATTCACAAATCAAATGAATTAAAATCAAACAAATATGTTGGTGTAATTCATTTTAATGGCAATAAGATAAATCTACTGCCCAAAATATTTTTCGATTCAAACAAAGAATATCAAACTGAAGAAGTAAATCAAATCCAAAACCATATTTTATGGTGGTTAAGCTATTGTAGAAAAATTAAATTCCCCAATTATCAAGCTTCACTTGGCAGTGCTAAAAGTGATTTTTTTGAAGTTCTAATTTATTTATTCTCGAAATACACAAGAGAGCTTTTGAGCAGTTCTATTTACCAACAGTACGAGGAAGTAAATAAAGAATTGTCATTCATGAAAGGTAGATTAAATATAAACGAGTACATAAATGAAAATATTAGCAAAGGCAGATGGGCTCATTTAAATTGCACGTATGACGCATTTATATTTGACAATGAATTTAATCGGATTATCAAATATGTCACCACCATTCTATTCAATGTTACTGCAAGCCAAGACAACAAAAAGAATTTAAGAGAAATATTGTTTATCTTAGATGAAGTTTCAGACGAAAAAGCAAGTGCTGAGCAATGTGAAAAAATAACCTTTAATCCAATGTTTGGCGAATTTGAAACTGTAAGAGATTATTGTAAGCTATTCCTGACAAACTGCGTTTCATTTGACTATAAAAATGATTTAAAACTCTTTGCCTTTCTTCTACCAATGGAATACGTATTTGAGGACTTTATTTTCGGATTTATAGAAAGGGAAATTCCGTCAATTATTGCAAAGGCACAACGCAGTGACATCTATTTAGACGAATCAAAAGCATATAATCTTAAACCAGACTTATTCCTAAAAACTGAATTCAAATCTTTAATAGCTGACACTAAATACAAAATTGTTTACTCCGATGAAAAAGATCCCAAGAAAGGGATTTCTCAAAACGACCTTTATCAAATGCTTGCTTATGCAGTTCGTTTTGAAGTAGAAGAAATAATTCTATTTTATCCTGATACAATAAAACACAATCAAGAGAATTCAGCTGAAACATATATTAAAGACACGTTGGCAAACAATAAAGAAATTTCTATCAAAGCATTTCAATTGCCAATAATAAATAAGGGACTTTTAAAACAAGAACTAAATACAAAAACCGACCTGAAAGAGTTATTTGAAACGACACGAATTGAACTAATAGAAAAACTAGAAAAAATACTGGTGCTAACAGCGGCTAAGCAAGATTTTTCTGCCGCAGGCGCAACACAGAAAAACCTCGCCTAGCCGCAAAACGTTATGGGAAAGGCTATTAACTTTGCATCCAACTAAACACAAACAAATATAAAAATGAAAAATTTACTTCTGACAATTGCAGCG
>Ga0194125_10001920_pt1 | contig 34907 bp, 28 predicted proteins | sample TA2KigC250mmetaG_FD_148626 | JGI IMG/M metagenome (GOLD analysis project Ga0194125, IMG submission 148626) | Freshwater microbial communities from Lake Tanganyika, Tanzania - TA2015034 Kigoma Deep Cast 250m | ecosystem: Environmental > Aquatic > Freshwater > Lake | place: Tanzania: Lake...
TTGCCGCCCTGCACGCCGACACCGATTCTTTAATTAAATTAGCAGCATGAAAGAAAAATCTTTCTCAAAAAAATAAAAACTCGGATTCAGTAGCACAGGCTTTCCAGCCTGTGCAGGCGCAGGCTGAAGCCGGCGGCTGCCATAATTGTCCGATGACCGCAACTTGTATAAGGGACACAGACTCAATCTCGTTGCCAAGCTCTTCCTGGGGACCTTATGGCCCTAACCCCTGCCCCCTTTCCTCCTTAGCCTGCCGGGTCTCAGGCCAGGGCCCGGGGTTCGTCCAGGAGGGTGTCGTAATCCAGGGTCTCCTTGGGCTTGACGAAATAGCTCTGGGCGGCGGCGTCCAGTTGCTCGGCGGTCAGTTCCGGTTCATGCCCCATAAAGCGGGCCCGGTCCTGGAGGTTGTCCAGCAGGTCCCTGGGGTGGCAGGCGCTCATGGGCCGGGCGGCCTGGAAGTAATGGCGCACGGCCATCTCCCGGACCGCGTCTTCACGGTATTCCAGGTTGTACTGGATACAGTTGCGGCGGAAGATTTCCAGGTATTGGTCCATGTTGACGTGGCCCACGAAGATTTTATGCCGGATGCGCCGCAGGAAGGCCGCGTCGGCCAGGCTGTACGGGTCCAGGTTGGTGCAGAAGATGATGAGCTGGTCGAAGGGGATGCCGAATTGCTGCCCGGTATTGAGATAGCAAAAATCCTGCCGGGTTTCCAGCGGGTACATCCAGCGGTTGAGCAGGTGCCGGGGGGAGATCTTCTGTCGGCCGAAGTCGTCGATGATGAGGATGCCGTTGTTGGCCCGGAGCTGATGGGGGGCGTCATAGTACTTGAGCATGGGATTGAACTTGAGCTCCAGGGAGTCCTCGGTCATTTCGCCGCCGGCGATGACCACCGGCCGACGGCACAGGACCCAGCGCTGGTCGAACTTGGGCATGTCCGGGTCCGGCGTCACCGGCTGGTGGTTGACCTCGTCGTAGAGGCGGATGATCTGCCCGAACACATACAGGGCGTAGGGGATGAAGACCCGGTCCCGGAAAGCCTCGCCCACCGCCTTGGCCAAAATCGTCTTGCCGCTGCCGGTGGGGCCGAACAGGAAGATGGAACGGCCGCTGATCACCGCCGGGCCGATCTTGTAGAAAAGCTCCTCGGGCACCACATAGTCGGCGAAGGCCCGTCGCAGGTCCTCCTCTTCCAGTTGCATCTGCTGGATGGTCTGGGCTTCCACCCAATCCCAGTAGTCCTCCAGAGCAACCGGGGCCGGCCCCACGTAACTGTTGACCTCCATGAACTGCTCGGTCCGTTTGCGGGCGGCGTCGCTCAGGGTGTAGCGAATCTCCACCGCCAGGTGCAGCGGCCCGGGACGGGAAGGGTCCCGGGGTTTGACTTCCAGGAAGCGCTGGGCGTTCAGGGAGTCCATCAGGGTCTCCACCAGGGCTTCGGAAATCTTCAGGGCGTCGGCCATTTCCCGCACCGTGATGTAATCCCGGTAGTAGGCATGTTTGAGCAGGAGCTGGGACAGCAGACCTTCCGGCACCCCCGTTTCGGCGAAGGTCCGGGGAACGGGGGGATAGGCGGGGGTGTATCGGCTTAAAACCTCGGCATCAAGGAGATTGAGCTCCAGCAGGTGCCGGCCCAAGAAACCCCGGTACTTCTTCTGGCGGCTCAAAGCTGCGCCCAACTGCTCCGGGTTCAAAACTCCCGCTTTAAGAAGACGTTGCGCCAGGTTCATGACATCCCTCCTGAACAGGCTTGAGAGCCGCGCTGGGAAAGAACTTCCCGCCCCGCCCACGGGCGCGTCCGGGCCGGGGGCCGGCGGCCTGTGACCTCGCCACTCCGAATGGCAAAGCACCCCATGCAAAGGCGCCGGCACAGAAGACAACCGCCGCTTGCTCTTATGACCATAACAAAAATGGCACAACTCTGGCAAATACTTTGCGATGCCGGGACCGGGGGAAGAGAGTCGGCTCACCCTGGTCCTGAAAATATGTGGAAGACTTCGGGCTCGGTCTTCATATATGCCGTCCTAATGCTACTGCGTTCAGTAGTCCAAAAGTCCTTTCATTTTCCCCCCTTTGCTAAAGGGGGGTCAGGGGGGATTTGTCAGTATTTGTTAACGGTTAATCAATGAGGCTCTTGCAAAATTCTCCCTTTGTAGTGGGAAAGGGCCGGCAGTTTTGAAAACGCTCTGCATGATTCCGACCTTTTTAATGGTGCGCGGTGCGCACCCTACATGGCGGCCGGAACATCGGAGGATCTGTAGGGAGCGCACCGCGCACCATGATATTCCGGAAACCATAACGCTGCGGCGGAAGTTTTGCAAGAAGCTCCAATAATTTCACGTAGTAGGACTAAAATCGGCGGGAAGGGGGGAATGAAGGGAGAGAAGGGAAGAAAAGGGGGACCGGGTTTCCCGGCCTCCTCGAAAAAGAAGGAACCGTTTTGGGTTCGGGGGGCGCCGGCCGGGTGGGTATGGTCAACCGGGCATGGTGGGTGGGCCGGCTTGCTCCTGGTGAAAATGCGCCTCCGCCGGGGGCAGCGCGCCGGTGCGGCGGAAGCGCCCGGCCAGGGTGTAGCGCACCCGGTTGGCCCGCTCGCCGTTGTGCTCCAGGATGCCCTGTTTGAGGAGGAGGTCCAGGTAAATCCAGGCCGTCTTTTTGTTCACCCCGAAACGCTCCTCAAAATCCCGGAGACGGAACCAGGCTCCGGCGCTCTGCCGCAAAAAGTCCTGAAGGCCTGTCGTGGTCAGCTTCCGCCGACCCTTCCGGGTGATGGGCAAGTTCTCCAAAGCCCGGACCAGCTCATCGCCCCTCACGTCTTCATCGCCGGAGGAGGGCGCTGCGGTTCTCCCCCCTTGAGCAGGAGGAGCCAGCCAACCCCGGCGGGCCTGGCTGAAAAAGCGGTGCGCATTCTCCTCGATGAGGTCCAGCAGCCGGAAAAACTGGGATAGAGAAATTTGCCCGGACAGATGATCCACCAGGTATTCCTTGGCCTTGGTGCGGATGAAGGAAACCCGGTCCGAGGGGCCGACGGGCAGCTCCTCGGCCTGCAGAAGCACCTGGAAGAACATCCCGGCCACCAGAGTGGCATCCAGAGGACGGGCGGAGGAGAGGGCGGTGATCCTTTCGCCCACCCCGGAAGCCTCCGACGCCAGGACCGCGGCATAAAAATCCTCGTCGAAGCTGGCCAACCCCTCGGGTCTCAAGGCTTCCAGGCAGGCCCAGGTAAGACTGCGCACCAAGTCACGGCGGGGATTCTCGTCCATTCCGGCCCCTCCTTTTTTTCCCATTATAAGGAGAAAAATACCGGAGGACAATCTTCGTTATCCCTTAGAAGCCAGGGGGCTCCGCAAAAATCTTCCAGAAAACCTCTCCGGGCCGGGGCAGGTCGTCACCATGCCCCCCGCCGCCCATAGTCATATCGGGTTAAGTAACGTACCGGCAATTTTGCTGACTTGTGGATATTATGGAGGCTCTCGCAAAATTCTCCCTTTGTCCTGGGAAAGGGCGGCGGTTTTGAAAACGCTCTACAAGATGCCACCCTCTTTCATGGTGCGCGGTGCGCACCCTACATGGGGGCCGGAACATCAGAGCATCTGTAGGGTGCGCACCGCGCACCATGATATTTCGATATTTCGAAGACCCTGACGTTGCGGCGGAAGTTTTGCAAGAAGCTCTAGGGATAATAATATTATCATCCTGAGCTGCGGGCGCAGAGTCCGGATTCTCCGCTCCGCCACCAGGAAACGCTCCTGGCCGGGGGAGGGGTGTACCCCCGCGTTGCTGTCCGATAACTTGGTTTGGGGCAGTTCGCCGGAAACAAGGGACAGGCACACCCCGGAACTTTTGCCGCTCCGGGGCGCGCCGCCTCGCCTCCCAGGGGGCTGATCTCCCCCGTGCCGGCCGCTCTGCCGTTCCCGGAGCGGCGCAGAGCCAGGCGTCGGCGGCGTCGGCAGCCGCCCCGAAGCCGCAGGCAAGTTTTTCCTCACCGGCTTGACAGCGCGCCCCTGTCTGGTAATATAGAAAGAAGGGGCGATTAGCTCAGGTGGATAGAGCGTCGGTCTCCGGAACCGAAGGTCGGGCGTTCGAGTCGCCCATCGCCCGCCAAGAATTTCAAGGGGTTAGGCCTGAGGGCTTAACCCCACATTTTTTACTTCCGATGTGATTCCCAACACAGCCGTCCGAAATCTCCCCAAGATTCGTTAACCAGGGCAACACCACACCCCGGTCAGGGCCGGGCTGATTCCCTCTTCTTATTACTCGGCAAGGAATCGCCGCCCCATGGAACTCTCATGCCGCCGTGGGGGCGCTGATGGTGACGGATTGCCCGGAGAGCAGGTCCTGGCCGCTCATCGATTCCGGGTTTCTTGCTTTATCAATGGTTTGCCTGGACCGTTTGCTGCATGTCAACCAGAATTTGGTGTTATCGGGACTGCTCCAGGAGAGGCGCCAGGGACGCGGCCAGGGTGGGGTCCAGCTTCTGCAGGGCGAAATATTCTTCCCAGGCCCGGGCCCGGTTCCAGGTGTTCAGGTGGGCCAGGGCCAGATAGTAGCGCAGGGTGGCCAGCGAGGGGGCCAGGCCCACCCCCTTTTCCAGCCAGGTGACCGCCTCCGGGGCCCGCCCCAGGTCCAGGAGGAGGCGGCCGCCCTCCAGATAGGCCGCCACATAGCGGGGATCGGCCTCGGTGGCTTTGCGGTAAGCCTCCAGAGCATCTTCCTGGCGGCGCAGGGCCCTATAGATATTCCCCAGATACCACCAGCGCTCCCGGTCCTGGGGCGGCTTTCCTTTCATTTTTTCCAGGTAGAGCGCAGCCTCCCCCAGGTTGCCGGCCTGATAGGCCATCAGGCCCAATTGGAACCAGGCTTCGGCCAGCTCCGGGGTCAGGGTGACCGCCTCGCCATAGGCCTGCCGGGCCTCTTTCTCCTTGCCCAGGCCCTGCCAGGCCCGCCCCAGCCAGAGAAAGGCCAGGCCGTAGCGGGGCGACAGGCGGGCGGCCTCCTTAAGGTCCCGGGCCGCGCCGACGAAATCCTGCCGGTGGTAGCGGGCCACGCCCCGGCCGTACCAGGCTTCGGGGAGATCCCGGGCATATTGCAGCACCAGGGAAAAGCGCTCCTCCGCCAACTGCCATTTTTTCTCCAGGCTGGCCCCCACCCCGTCCCAGAACGCGGCATGATAGCCCGCCGGCGGGTACTTCAGGATCTCTTCCAGGCGGGGTTCCTCCGGGGCGGGGGTTTTTCGGGGCGGGGCAATCAGGGACGGGTCCAGCCCCAGGTAGAACTTGAGCCCCTCCACCGGCGCGCCCTGGCCCGCCAGGACGTGGAGCATACCCACCAACTCGCCCTTGGCGTTGAAAAGCGGCGCCCCCGGTTCGGCGGCCAGAGCGGCCGGGGCCAGGTGCAGGATCACCAGCCGGGGGGACAGAGGATAGACCGTGGTGACCTGGGCCTCCTGGAGAACCAGGGCCTTGCCCTGCCTCAGGGCTACCCTGACCTTCTCCGGAGGGTTGAGGGCCAGGAGCCGGGCCACGGACACCGGGGGCAGCCCCACCCCCTCGGCCTGCACCTGGGCCAGGTCCTGCAGGGAATCCCAGCGCACGACCCGGCTGAGGAAGTGCATGGCGCCGCCGCCGGTCTTGATGAGCCCGCCGCGGCTGTGCGCCAGGATGGCGGCGCTGGTGAGCACGACCCCGTCCGGGCCCACGGCCACGCCCAGCCCCTGGCGCCGCGGCTCGCCCTGGTCGTCCACGCTCACCACCGTCACCACGCTGGCCAGGAGGTCCGCGGCCGAAGCCGGAGCAGCGGCCAAGGAGAGCAGGAGGAGCAGGAGGAGGAGAAGGTTCACGGCATATTTCCGTGCAGCCGCCCGGCGCGGCCGGAAAAACCTGTCAACATCCGGGAGACGCTCAGGGAACCCCCACGGCGCAGGCCTGCGCGGCCTGAACCGCGGCCTTCCGCTTGACCGCCGGCACCCGGAGCAGGTGTTCCCTGGGCGAAGCGGGCAGGCGCTCGCCGGTGAGCTCCGGGTTGAGGTCCTGGAGGGTGGCCAGCGGGATGTCCGCCAGCAGGGAGAACCGGTTCAGGTCGGTGCCGGCCCTGACCTTCACCTGGGCCAGCGGGGCGGGGAGCGGCGGCGCCGGCGTAAAGCCGTACTTGCCGGGGTTCTTGGCGATGAGCGCCGCAGCGATCAGTTGCGGCACGTAGTTGCAGGTTTCCTGGGGGAGCCACTTGTGCCGGGCCATGATCCAGAAATCCCGGGTGTCCCGGCGGCGCATCACCCCCTGCACCCGTCCTTCCCCGGCGTTATAGCCCGCCGCGGCCAGGTACCAGCAGCCGAACTGGTTGTATAAATCCTTGAGGTAGCGGGCCGCGGCCCGGGTGGCCTTCTCGGGTTGGCGCCGTTCGTCCACCTGGTCGTCCACCCGGAGGCCGTAGCGCCGGGCCGTGCCCGCGATGAACTGCCACATCCCCACCGCCTGGGCCGGGGACACCGCGTGGTTGCTGAAGCCGCTCTCCACCAGGGCCAGGTAGGCCAGGTCCAGAGGCAGGCCCTCCTGCCGGAAAATCTGATGGATCATGGGCAGATAGCGCCGCGACCGGTTCAGATAGGTCTGAAACAGGGCCTTGCCGCCGGTGGTGAAATGTTTCAGATAGGCCTGCACCGGGCCGTTCAGGATCACCGGCAGGTCCGAGGCCACCCCCGGGGGCGCGCCGGCCAGCATGCCGTTCTTCTCGAAGAAGGCCTTGATTTCCTTGACCAACTGCGGGTCCACGGCCTCGGCCCGCGTCCCCGGCGGCGGGACAAATTCCTTAGGCACCAGGCCGGCGGAGCCCCCCGGCGCCGGCGCCTGGGGGAGAGGGGCCGTGGCCGCGCCGCCCCCGCAGCCGAGCGCGCTCGTCAACAGACCGAACGCCGCGGCCAGAACCACGCCCAGGGTGACTGACCGGAGCCGTGCACCGGGGCTTGGGGGAACGCCAACCAGGACGCCATGGGTAAGTCGGGCCTGCATCGACACCTCTCGCAAATTAAAAGCATCAAGGTTTTCGCCGGGAAAGTCAATCCCCAATAGCGGCCGGTCTCCGGAATTTTACCGCCGCCGCCGGAACCGGGGACCGGAACAATCCCCTGGCTCCGCTGTCCGCGCCTGGGCCTGCGGCTCTCTCTTAGAAGGATTAAGAAGGGTTCAGGGGGGAGGACCGGGGGAACAGGGTTCCCGGCCTCCCCCCAGCGCCCCTCCCGCCGTGGGGAGGGGGCGTAAAAAACCTGCTATTGCAAAATCCCTACCGGACGCCACTGTCTTCAGAAGACTTTTTGCAAAAATTGCCGCAGGTACGCGGCCCGGCCGGGCACCCTCAGGCTTTGCGTCAGATACTGCCGGTCGGGCCAGAGCTTGGCAGCCAGGTAAAAAAGCCGGGACCCGACGGAGTAATGCCGGAGAAGGGGAAGATACCCCGTGATATAGCCCAGTTTTCTGGTGAGAATCAGGTTTTCCAGGAGGGTGGGACGGTAGGCGGCCAGATCCGCCAAAACTGCGGGCGGGAGCAACCCGGGCGCCAGGGCCGCCACCCGGTGCAGCACCAGCCCCACCGGACCCTGGCAGTGGAATTGCTCCACCTCTTCCTGAAAAACCCGCCAGTCGACATCTGAAGCGCCGAGAAAATCTAGGAGGTCAACCATCTGAATCACTCCGTAAAAATCCTCGAACAGATGCAGCGCAAGATGGATGACCGTATGTTCTGGGGAAAGGACCTGTGCCGGGATGCCATGAAAATCAATTTGGGGGGCGCTCGCGGCCAGATGTGAAAAGGGAAGGCGGTAGAACCCCGCCCCGCTCCACAGTTCCCAGTGGAGATCGATGGACAACCGACGGGACCCCGAGGGCTCAAACATGACTTCGTTGGCGAACCTTTCCCGAAAACCCGGCCGGGGGTCGCCACAGAGGGGGGAAAGGCGGTATCCCAGGGCCTGCAGCGCCGTTTGGGTGGGGCAGACCTGGGCCTTGGCCACCAGCAGGTCCAAATCGCTCATGGGCCGGAGGGCCGGGTCGCGGTAGAGGCGCAGGCGCAGGTCCGCGCCTTTGAGGAGGATGACCTCGAGGCCCGCGGCCTGGAGGGCGGCCACGACTTCCCCGGCTTCCCGGTCCTGGCGGGCCCCTTCCCTTAAGGCCAGGGCGTAGTCGTGGGCCAGGGCGGGGCGCCAGTCGGGGTGGACCTCCCCCCAGGCGTCGGTTTGGGTGAGGCGCCAGTACACCAGGGGGGTGAGGCGGTGGCCGCGCAGGATGGCCAGGAGGGCCGGGTCAAAGGTGCAGAAGAGCGGGCCGGGCGGGCCCCCGGGGGCCGATGCCGAGGGGGAGGGGCCGGTGGCCGCCGGCGGCCCGGCTGCGGCCAGCCAGCGGATGACCTCGCCCAAGGGCGCGGGCAGGCTCGCCTCAAAGCTGAAGGAAGCGCCTGGGGGGGCGCACGTTACAGCCATGTCTTGACTTTCCGGCAGACCACATGTTTCAAGAACTGAACAAATAACATCATAGTCGCCCACGTGGTTTTTTTTTCAGAGGCGGGGCCACGGCATTTTTTTCTTGCCGCCCCGCTTGCCCTATGGTATACGAATTTTCGGAGGCGCTCAAGCATGGCCGTCCTGGACCATGTTTACCAGAAGGCCCGGGAACATCTCATCCCCCTGTCGGTGCACTTCGACCTGACCTACCGGTGCCACCAGCGGTGCATACACTGCTATATCCCCGAGGCCTGGCGCCGGGGGGAGGGCCCCGGCCCGGAACTCACCACCCACCAGATCAAAAACATCCTGGACCAACTGGCCGACGCCGGCACCTTCTTCCTCACCTTCAGCGGCGGGGAGATATTTTTGCGTGAGGATTTTTTTGAAATCCTTTGCTATGCCAGAGATTTAAATTTTTCTATATCATTAATGACAAGCGGTACATGCGGAATACAATAAAGAAGATCTTATGAAACTAAGAGAAATCGGCATAGAAGGAATATTTGTAAGTTTTTACGGTGCAAACAAATCGGTTCACGACAAAATTGCCGGTGTGCCGGAGTCAGGAGACAAGGTTGAAAGAACCCTGGAAAGTTGCCGTTTATTAGGTCTTAAAGTAGTTTTGAATTGCGTAATTCTCAGTGATAATTTAAATGAAATGGTAAATATTTACAAATACGCAAATGAAAAAGGCCTTAAAATTAGGACAGACTGCGATATTGTGCCAAGATGGGACGGAAGTGATGAATTCCTGGAAAAAATCATAAATAATGAATCATATAAAAAAATGTTAGGACAATTGGCGTGGTTTGGTCATGTTAAAACCGATGACTCTTTGCATCATTCTCATAATTTGGGTGGCTGCTATGCTGCTTTAAACAGTTGCTACATTTCCCCCCAAGGTGAACTATGGCCCTGTATAGATGTTCCTTGGAAATGTGGAGAACTTCAAAGTGGATTAAAATTTGCCCAGATTTGGCAAGACTCTCCTATTCTAAATAAGGCACGACGACTACAAAAATTAATGGCTATGGAAAATAATAAACTCTGCATTTATTCGCGACATAAAAAACATCACTACGAGCAGGAGGAAGAATAATGAAATCCAAGGATACCCCATTAGGGAAAAATACTTATTGCAAACCCATCTGGGAAAAACAGGAGCTTTTCGAGCGCTATTCTCTTCAGGCCTGTCCACAAACCGGTAGTGGGACAAAATGTAAAATTAAAGATATATGTCAAAATCCTCGTTCTTGATAGATTTCTTTTATCCTCCCTTTTATAGGGATGGTCAGCCGTTTTTTGGTACTGGACCACCTAAGAATTGGGAGGGGCGACTTAATTTTTATAATTTGCCGGTTCAGTGGAACTTCAAAATATCCATTGAAGACCCAAATCGTCTTGATAAGCCTGAGACAGGCTTGAAGATTTTACCTGTTCCCAATGGGAGAGACTTCTTAGTATTTGAAGATAACAACATAGTTAAAGTCTGGCAGGACACATTTTCACTTTCGCTGGATTTTCCGATAAGAAAGAGTAAATCGCGTCTAGATGCCTGGGATGAATGGCAGACCCCACTTAGATTTACCTTTTTTTTTGCCCTATTAGAATATGATTTCTTGCTACTTCACGCCTCGAGTTTAATCCGGCACGATTATGCTTTGGTTTTTCCCGGCATATCAGGAGCCGGTAAGACCAGCATCGTCCGGAGCGCCCAAAATGTGCCGATTTTGAGCGATGAAATTTCGGCTGTAAGGGTCGGCCCCAAGGGAACTCAGGACATTGCCTATGGTACACCTTTCCATGGTGATTTGGGTGTTCCTGGGGATTGTCTTTTTGCTCCATTAAAAGGATTGTTTTTCCCAGTGAAAAGTCGGGAAAATCACTTGACCCCACTAACACCTCAAGAAACTTTGCGGCATTTATTGCCCTGTATTTTTTCATTTACCAGCATGGAATCACGTAAGAGAAAACTTTTTGATTTAGGTGTAGCTTTAGCAGAGAAAGTACCAGGCTATCTCTTTTATTTTAATTTAACCCCTGGAATGTGGGATATGCTGGATGAATTGTAAGGAAGCTCTCTGGATTATCGGGCTAAGACTAGGACATGCGATGATTTTTCGTCCTAAGGGAGACAGCATGAAGCCGATGCTGCAAGAAGGCGATATAGTTACAATAGCTCCTGCCAAGTATTATCGCAAAGGTGACATAGTTCTAAGTAAAGGCGTAGATGGGTTGGTTCTCCATCGATTCGTAGGAAAGGTGCATGGCAACTTATTTTTTAAAGGGGATGCGCTCATTTCCTTTGACCCCTCATCTTCAGACAGGGAGATCCTGGGCGTGGCCGTGGCCCGGGAGCGGGGGGGGAAGGTGGTCCGGCTGGACACCTTCGGGGCCCGGTTCCGGGGGTTGGGTTTTTGCCTGGCGACGCTGCTCCTTCCCCGGCTGGTCCCTCTTCTGGGCGCTCTGCGGCGGTGGGTGCGGCGGCTAACGTTGCGTCCTTTCTCTTGATTTCCCTCCTTGAAAATATCGCTTGCTTTTGCCCTTTCGTTTATGGTAGGGGTTTTTTATTGCTCTCAGGTTTCATCATTGCTTGGGATCTTATAGGGGAAAGAGCGGTTTTTAAATCCCAGGATTGCGATAGACTTTGCCGGTCAGGGTAACGATGGATGCGCCGTCACCTGAGCGGAGTGAAGCAACTGAGGTATTTCACCTGACGAAATTCCTCGGTGCGCCCCGAAAACCAATTTTTAATCAGTGCTGTCCGGCACAATTTTTGCGCATAAGGTATCTCTGACAAGGATATTGCCCCTATCCTTGATGTTTCGGCTCTGAGAGAATAGGAGGCGCATATAAAAAAGACCTACGGACATGGAAGAGCCTGCATTTCAGGCTCCCTCCCCCTTGATGGGGGAGGGCTGGGGTGGGGGTGGCGAAATTATTTGTAATGACGCTGACTTGCTTTATTCGCCCCCCTCCCCCAACCCCCTCCCACCGTGGGGAGGGGGCTTAATAACGCAATCATGCAAAATCCCTACCGGACAGCACTGATTTTTAATAACGATAGGTCGTTGCACAGCTTTTTCGTCAATGGCGGACCCATGAATCGATATCCCTTCAGGAGCAGCGACACGGCGCACCGGTTGTTGGTGGATGAAGCCATTGTGGTGAACTTCAAGACCAGCTTTTTCTACAATCTCAATCCGGTGGGGACGTTTATCTGGGAGCGCTGCGACGGACGCCACCGCCTGGGGGAGATCGTCCGGGCCCTGACCGAGGAATATGAGGTGGGCGAGGACGAGGCCCGACGGGACTGCCTGGAATTCATCGAGGGCCTGGTGGAGCAGGGGGTGCTGGCCTGGAGCGAGACGCCGGCGCCGCCGGAGGGGGAGCGGGGGCCGGCCTGAGGGGGGCGGGCGCCCGGTGGGCCTCCGGCCGGCCTGACATCGGCCGTGGTGAGGGGGCGCGGGGCGCAATCTGCGGAACGGTTCAGGGATATGGTGCTACGGGGCGCCATGGTGCGCGGTGCGCACCCTACTTGTCAAGACGGTTGCTCATGAGCCTGGGGCTTGGCCGCACAGCAGGAAAAGTTCCCCCTCCCCCCAGCCCCCTCCCACAAGGGGAGGGGGAAGAAAGGAACTGTGGCCGGCACAGGGCGTGCCGGGCAGGCCGAGGGCTTGCAGCCGCGGGTCGCACCCTGAACGGGCTGGACACCCGGGGGCGGGTGTCCCACAGAGAAATACGGGGCGCCCGGGATTGGATAACCAGGTCATAAGGCGGGCCTGGCGCGCCGAGGGGTGGCCGGATAACCCAGGCCGGCCGGGTTGGTGGTAAAAAACCTGGAACATGATTTTCAGGATGTGAAACACGGCGGGCAGGGCGGGGGACCGGGCCTTGCCGTCAGCTTGAAAATATTGCTGGATTTTTCGGTCCGGTTCCGGTAGGAACAGGATTTGCATGGACCGGAGAGGGAGCCTCGGTCCCGCCCCTTGAGGTGGGCCGGAGGGAAGGCGAAGCAATCCTGGCATCAATGAGATTAACTTCCTGAAATTACAGCATAATAAAGAAATTATCGCTGTAATTCAGAGGGGCGAAGCCTGCGCGGACAAAGCGGCGGGGGTCGCCCCACCGGCATGGAGGGCTTCATGGAAGGCCGGTTCGGGGTGGCAGAGGCAGGGGTCGGGAACGTCCGGGCCGAAGCGGACGCCGCCTTCGCCTGGTACGTCATCCACACCCGGAGCCGCCATGAGGCCATGGTAGCATCGGCCCTGGCCCGACAGGACCTGGAGATTTTCCTGCCCTGCATCCGGGTTCCCAGCCGCCGCCGGGACCGCCGGGTGATCCTCAGCCTGCCCCTCTTTCCCGGCTACCTGTTCTGCCACTCCGACCTCAATCCCCACACCCATCTGGACATCATCAGGCACCCGGGCGTGGTGCGCCTGTTGGGGGTGAAGGGCCGGGCGGCGCCGGTGCCGCCGGAGACGGTGGAGTCCATCCGCCTCATGGTGGCCGGCGACCGGCCCTGCTATCCGTGGCCCTTTCTCTCTCGGGGGCGGCGGGTGCGCATCCTGGACGGGCCGCTCACGGGCGCCGAGGGCCTCATCCTGGAGCGCCGCGACAAAAAACGGCGGCTGGTGGTGAGCGTGGAACTGTTTTGCCGGTCCGTGGCGGTGGAGCTGGCCGAAGACGTGGTGGCGCCGGTCTGACCCGGACCGCATCCGACCGGGAGAATCGTCATTCGGGGTGGGCGTTGGCGGCAATGTTAAGCAATATGAAAATCAGGCATCATGCGCCTGGCCGGTGAATCCAATAGTGAATCCCGCGTATCAACCGCAGTTGTTCTGAAAAAATCTCTCCTTTTCACTTAAGAAAATTAATTTATTACAAGAGAGCTTCTTGCAAAACTTACGGACAGCATTACGGTTTCCGAAAAAGCTTGGTGCGCGGTGCGCACCCTACAGAATCCTCCGATGTTCTGGTCCCCCCGTAGGGTGCGCACCGCGCACCATGAAAGAGGTCGGCATCCGGCAGAGCTTTTTCAAAACCGCCGCCCTTTCACACGACATAAGGAGAATTTTGCAAGACCCTCAAGAATCAAGGATATCGGGGCGAATTTGTCTTGCATTGCAAAGAAGAAATACCCTAAGGTGTTTCTGGATTGATGTTTTCCGGACGGAGGGAATAAAGTCATGCGGCGCAGATTGAGCATGGCAGGGGCAGTAATGGTCCTGCTGGTGGTGGTGTGGGGATGGGGGCCCTCTCCGGCGGCGGCCACGGTGGCGGGCGATATGGCCAAAAACCTGCCTTTGGAGAAGGTCATTGCCAACGGGTTGGGCGCGGGCCTGGCCATTGAAACCATCCTGGCCCAGGCGCTGGACGCGGGCGCCGACCCCTGCGCGCTGCTGAAGGCGGCTTTGCAGCAGGGAGTGGAAATGGCCCGGGTGTTCAAATTTTTCCGGGACCGGGGCAAGGCCGACCCTGAGTTCGCCAGGGTCTGCGGTCCCTGCGTCATGATGAAGTGCGCGGTGGACGCGGGCAAAGACCAGGTGGAGGCGGCCAACGCCATGATGTCCGCGGGGGAGCAACTGGAGACGGTGCGCAGTTGTCTGGCGGGCCTGGGCTATGCGGGGGCCAGCACCTACACCTACACGCCCCCGGGAGTGCCGCCGGTGACCGCGCCTCCGGCGGTGGTGCCGCCGGTGGTGGCGCCGCCCTTCCCGGGCGGCGGCGGGGGCGGCGGCGCGCCGCCCATCATCCCGCCGGTGGCCTCCCCGGCCATGTAGAGAGGGCAGCGTCTCAAGGGGGGGGTGAGACATGGGCATGTCAGGAAAACTGATAGCAATAATAGGATTATGCCTCATGGTGGGGTTGGGGGGCGCGGCCATGGGGGCAGGGCAGGCCCTGGGCAAGGAAGCGTCCGCGGAAGCCAGGTCTTCGGAGATACAGGAAGAGCCGGCCAAGGAGGAGCGCCCCAAGGAACCGGCCGCGGTCCTGTCCGGAAGAGCCCGGCTATTTTCCCGGCATCCTGCCTCCCAGCAGCTACGGCACCCTGGAGGTGGGTCCGGTCACGGGGGTGCTGGCGCCCTATGGGGTGCCCGCGGCTTACGACACCCTGATGCGGGGCTGGCGGTCACACCGTTTGGGGCCGGTGCGGGTCTATCCCTATCTGGAGTACGACGGCATTTACCGGACCAATATTTTTCAAACCTCCACCGACAAGAAAAGCGACTGGGTGAACGCCATCAATCCGGGGGTGCGGATCGAACTGCCCATAGCTGGGCGGCACCGGTTTTCGGCCGGCTATCTGGGCAACTATTTCTTTTACTCCCGCTACAGCAGGCAGAACCACCTGGACCACAACGCCAATGTGGACCTGGCTTTCAATTTCCGGGGCGGGTTGAGCCTGCGGTTCGGCAACACCCTGCGGGCCGCCACGGAGGAGCGCAGCGCCGTCACCTACCGGCAGCGGGACTACCTCCGGGAGGTGCCCTATTTGCTGGCCACCTATAGGTTGAGCGACCGCTGGAAAATGCAGGCGGCCTACATTTTTGATCTCCTGGAATTCGCCAAATGGGTGGATCGGGACAACAACTACCGGGAGCACACCGGCGGTCTGACCCTTTATTACCGTTTCTGGCCCAAGACCGCGGCCCTGGCGCAGTATATCGTCTCCGGCCGGACCTACCCCTACGACGCCTTCGGTAACAATATCACCCATTCCGGTCTCCTGGGCCTCACCTGGGACCCCACGGCCAAGCTGACGGGCACGGTGAAGTTCGGCTTCACCATCAAAGATTACGAGCGCACCCTTCCGGGGCGGGACAACACCCCGGCCAGTTGGCTGATGAGCATGCAGACGCTGTATCGCTTCAGCAATTACACCACCCTGACTTTGACCGCGCAGCATTCCCTCCAGGAAGACGTGGACCTGGACGCCAACAACGCTTATCGCAACACGGGGCTGTTCGTCTCTTTGAATCACAACTGGCACTACATCAACGCCGTGCTTTATGCGGCCATGTCGTATACCAACAACTCTTACCTGAACGACGACATCGAGCCCGTCACCGGCCTTCTCAAACGCCGGGAGGACAACATCTTTTCCGTGGGAGGAGGCATCAGCAGGCCCTTTACGCCGTATTTCCGTCTGCGGCTCGATTACCAGTTTGCCAACAAAGCCTCCAACTTCGCCACTTATTCCTACAATGAGCACAAGGTGCTGGTGGGGGTGCAGAGCTCGTTCTAATGCCAAATTCCGTTTGAAATGCAGCAAACCCTTCAGGCAACCTATCGATAACACCTGCAGGGGCGGTTTTCAAAGCCGCCCCTGCAAACCGAACTCGGCATAACAAGCCCACGAGGAGAGGGGCCAGGAGGGCGTGCCCTCTCCGCACCATTTTATCCCCGACCCATCCACGGGGGTTGAGGAGAAAAGTGCCGCTCTCCCGGCGGCGCCGTCACCTTCAGCAAAGTTGTTGCCCTAGTAAAAGACTCATCTTTTTCCGCCTGATTATCGGCTTGCCTCTGCAATCCTTCCAACTCCGGGCCGCGTTCCTGGCCGGGGTCGGTCTGAGCCTGATCCTGCTGGGGGCCGCGGCCGCTCCTCTGCTGGCCCAGGTCGAGGCCGGCAATCTCATAGCCAATTCCGGGTTTGCCGGGGCGCGCACCTGGCGGGAGCTGCCGCCGGGGTGGCATTGCCCTGCGCCGGCCATTCCTGGAGTGGAGTCCAGCCGGGTGTTTCTGGGACGGACGCCGGGTCGGCCGGAGTATTTCATCTTCCTGGCGGGGGGCGGGGATCGGGGCGCCCGGGTCTGGTGCGAGGTCAGGGGCATCCGGCCCCACACCGACTATCTGCTGGAGCTGCTGGCCTACCGGCCGAAATTCACCAACCAGGTCTACCTGGAGGTGGACTTCGGCGGGCAGCGCCGGGTGCTCAATCAACACGCCACCCACGGCGGCGTGCAGCCTCTGACGGTGCGGTTCAATTCGGGGAACTCGGCCGGCCGCGTGCGGCTGATGTTCGACAACCCGCACCCGGAGATGCTGGCCTTCGCCCGGCCCTCCCTGCGGCCGGCGCCGCCTGAAGACCGGCCGTCCGGGGACGTTGAGGCCGGCCGTCTGCCGGCTTTCTTTCCCATCGGCGTCTTTGCCGCCAAGGCCGAAGACCTGCCGGACATCCGCCAGGCCGGGTTCAACGCAGTGCAGAGTTACGACTCCACCCCGGCCAGCCTGCGCCGGATGGCGGCGGAGTGCGGCCGCCTGGGGCTGAAATTCCTCCCCAATTTCCGGCGCTACCAGGCGGACCTGAGCCGGGAGCTGGGGGGCCTGCCCCAACTGCTGGGGTTTTATATCGAGGATGAACCGGAGCTGCGGTCTGTGCCGCCGGCCTCCATGGCCGAACTGAACCGCAGCCTCAAGCGGGACCACCCGGGCGCGCTGACCACGGTGGCCATGCTGCGGCCCCAGATGGTGGCGGCCTATCGCCACAGCGCCGACGTCTTCCTGTTGGACCCCTACCCGGCGCCGCACATGCCCCTCACCTGGATGTCCGACTGCCTGGCGGAGGCGGCCCGGCACGCGCCCCGGGAGCGCCTCTGGGCCATTGTGCAGGCCTTCGGGGGCGAAAAATACGTCAGAGACGGCTGGCCCCGGCGGCCCACCTACCTGGAGATGCGCTGCCTCACCTTCCTGGCGGTGGTGCACGGCGCCCGGGGGGTGTTCTATTTCAGCTATCCCGAGGTGCGGGCCGATGCCGGGGCGTGGCAGGGGCTCACCAAGATCGTGGGCCACCTCAATCGCCTGCACGCCTGGCTGGTGCTGCCCCCGGCGGCCTCTCCGCTGCGCCTGGAAATGACTTCGCCCTTCCGGGCCGACGCCGCGGGCCGCCCGGCCGTGCATTTTGCCGAAAAGGCGCGGGGCGGGGAGCGCCTCCTCATCCTGGTGAACGTCATCGACCGGCCGGTGAGCTTCTTCCTGCACGGCTTTCCGGCCGGGGTCCCCTGGCTGGAGGAGCCGTTCCTGGGCGGCAAGGCTGTGGTCCGGGACGGCAATATCCGGGAACAGTTGGGCCCCTATGAGGTCCGGGTCTACCACTACCGCCGGGACGGGTAGGTGACGGGCGACGCCGCGGGCCGGGCCCGCCGCCTGCTGCTGGGGAGCGCCGCGGCCCTGCTGGTGTTCGCCCCCCTGGCCTACGGCGCGGTGCACACCTGGGCCTTTGCCGTGGTGGGGCTGGTGGTGGCGGCCCTGAGCCTGGGCTTGCTCACCGCCGCGGCGGCGCACCTCCTCTCCGCCCCCCGGCATCTGGCGTTCCTGCCCCGGCCGCCCGTGTGGTGGCTGGCGCCGGGTTTGCTCCTGGTGCTGGCGCTGCAGTTGGCGCCCTGGCCTCAGGGTCTGGTCCGCCTGGTTGCCCCCCGGGCCGTGACCCTGCGCTCCCTGGGCGAGGGCTGGGGGCTGGCGGACACCCTGCCCCTGTCCCTCAATCCACACTACACCCTGACGGAGGCCCTGAAGTTTTGGCCCGCGCTGGTGTTGTTCTTTCTGCTGGTCTACGCCGTCCGGACCCGGCGGGAAATCCTGGCGCTGGTCACTCTCCTGCTGGCCGTCGCCTTCTTCCAGGTCCTTTACGGCTTCTGGAATTTCCGCAGCCATCTCATCTGGGGCTGGAAGAACATCCATACCGGCAACCGGCTGTGCGGCACCTTCATCAACAGCAATCACCTGGCGGGCCTGCTGAGCATGGCCATCCTGCTGGGCTTCGGGCTCTTCCTGGGACAGGGGGCCGCGCCCCCGCCGGGCCAACCCGGCGACACCTGGCGCACCCGGCTGCGGCGCTGGTCCCGGTCCGAACATCTGGAGCCCCAGGTGCGGCGGGGGCTCCTGCTGCTTTTCCTGGTGGTGCTGGCCACGGGCCTGTTCTTCACCGGCTCCCGGGGGGGCATCATGGCCCTGCTGGTGGGCTTCGGGCTCATGGCGCTGCTCATCTGGGGCCGCCGCCGGCGCCGCAGCCACATCTGGCTCATCGTCATCTTCCTGGCGCTCTCCCTCACCTACAGCCTTCTCTTGGGGAGCGCCCCGGCCCTGGGCCGCTTCCTGGACCTGGAGCAGGAGGGCCGCTATCATGCCCTGCGGGGGGCCTGGGCCATCTTCACCTCTTTTCCCCTGCTGGGGGCGGGGTTGGGGGCCTACGGCCACCTCTATTACCTCTACGAGCCCGCCCGGCTCAAGGGGGTCATGTTCCTTTACACCCACAGCGACTGGGCCCAACTCCTGGCCGAAACCGGCCTGGCGGGCTTCCTGCTGGCCGGCGGCGCCTGGGTGGTCTTCATGGCCGCCCTGATGCGGCAATGGCAGACCCGTCAGGACCGCTGGGCCCGGGGTCTGGGGCTGGGAGGCCTGGCCGCGCTGGGGGCGGGGGTCTTTCACGGCCTGGTGGACTTCCCCTTCCACATCCCGGGCTTCAGCCTGTACTTCGCCGCGGTGGCCGCCGTCACCTATCTGGTCCTCTATTCCCACGACCGGGACGGGGCCTTCTTTTCTTACCCCGCCCTGGCCGCACCCGGCCGGAAGGGCCCGGGCCTGGTTCTCCTGGCCGGGCTGGGGGTGATTCAGCTTGCCTTCGCCGGGCAGCTCTGCTACCATTGGCGGGCGGAACGGGCTGCGCCCACGGAGTTCAACACCACCCGCCCCACCCCCCGCTCCGGCGTGGAGGACTTGCAGCGCTCCCTGGCCCTCAATCCCCGCAACAGCGCCGCCTGGAGAGGACTGGCTGCGGCTCTGGAAGTGAAGGCGAGGGCGGGCGCCGCCTCCCTGGAAGAGGCGGAGCGGGCGCTGCGGCAGGCCGTTTTTTACGCCCCGGCCTACTATGCCCTGCACGCCCTCCTGGCGGAGTTCCACCTGCGCCATTATCAGGGGGACCCGGCCCGGCATCTCCCGGCCGCGCTCAAGGAACTGGAGGCCGCGGTGACGCTCTTCCCCCTCAACGGCTACCTGCACTGGCGCCTGGGCGTGGTCCTGGCCTGGGTGGAGCAGTACTACGTGGGGTTCGTCCCCACCAAACTTTTGGGACAGGCCGGCCGCTATCTGGAGCGGGCCGAGGAATTGGAGCCGCGCCTCAAGCGGACCGCCGGCCCCTCTCCGATGAGGCCGTGAATGAGGCGGGGGAGGGCGGAAGAGGGTTCTGGGTTTTAGGTTTTAGGTTTTGGGTTTTGGGGTGATTGCTTGGGAAGATCCCCGTGGGAAAGGAACTTATCAAGGCGGTTGCACATGAGCCTTGGGCTCACCCCTGAGGCATGAAAAGTTCTCCCCCTCACCGCGGCCCTCTTCCCCGCCGGGCTTATCATGATCCACAAATGGCCGGGAAGGGATGAAGGCGGAGTACACCCCTCGTTCCCAAGCTCCTGTTGCGGAGAACGGCGATTCGGCCAGATGACATGGGTGTTAGGCAAAGAACTTCTTGAGGTCTGACCGGGCGAACGGCGGGATGCGCTGCGCTTTCCCGCCCTACGGCCCTCCCCCGGCGGGTTGAGCATTACCGGTAAATGTAGAGGAAGAAATGAGGTGCAGCGAAACCCTCGTTCCCAAGCTCCTGCTTGGGAACGCACTTGCCCCCGAAGCTCATGCTTCGGACCACGACACGTCGAGAAAAGTAGGGGGGAGGGAGGGTTCTTCCCGCCGCCAGGCCCAGGGCATGGTGCGCGGTGCGCACCCTACACAAAACAGGGTTCTGGGTTCTGGGTTCTGGGTTCTGGGTTTTACCGGGAAATGTCGAAGAAGAAATGAGGTGCAGCGAAACCCTCGTTCCCAAGCTCCTGCTTGGGAACGCACTTGTCCCCGAAGCTCATGCTTCGGACCACGACACGTCGAGAAAAGTAGGGGGGAGGGAGGGTTCTTCCCGCCGCCAGGCCCAGGGCATGGTGCGTGGTGCGCACCCTACACAAAACAGGGTTCTGGGTTCTGGGTTTTGGGTTCTGGGTTTTACCGGGAAATGTAGAGGAAGAAATGAGGTGCAGCGAAACCCTCGTTCCCAAGCTCCTGCTTGGGAACGCACTTGTCCCCGAAGCTCATGCTTCGGACCACGACACGTCGAGAAAAGTAGGGGTGAGGGAGGGCTCTGCCCGCCGCCAGGCCCAGGGCATGGTGCGCGGTGCGCACCCTACACCAAACTGACCGGGCGAACGGCGGGATGCGCTGCGCTTTCCCGCCCTACGGCCCCAGGGCATGAAAAGTTCTGGTGGCGCAGGCTTACGGCCTGCGCAGCGACACCCGAGGACGGGTGTCCTCCATAATCCTTACCAGGACGGACAGGCGTCCGGGAATCAAGCTGGAAAACAACCCCAAACCCTAAACGTTCATGGCCGCGACCAGGGCCACCCCCGGTAATGAAAAAAGGTAGAACAGCCGCGGGCGGCTGTTCTTTAAAAGAGCAGGCGGGGGCGCCTGCTCCACATTCAGGCAAGAGATTTTCACGGTAAAACCCAGAACCCAGAACCCAGAACCTTACCAAGGGCATCGTCCGCCTCCTCCGGCGACGCCTCCATTATCAGGCCAACCACGCACCATGGTGCTTATATGAAGCTGTGCCGTTCTGCCTCACTTCGCCATTCTTTCCAGCGCGCTGCCATTTTGCTGCTCCTGGCGGCGCTGCTGCTCCTCTGCCCGGCGCCCGCCCCCGCCCCGGCCCAGGAAGGCTATCAACTGGGTCCTGAAGACGAAATCGAAATCCGGGTCTGGGACCACGACGACCTGACCCGCAAGATGCGCCTCGGGCTGGACGGCCGCATCTCCTTCCCCTTTATCGGCGAGCTGCGGGCCCAGGGCCACACCGTGCTCCAGTTGCAGAAGGAGATCGAACAGCGCCTGGCCCAGGGCTATATCGTCAACCCCCACGTCAGCATCACCGTCACCGACTTCAAGAGCCAGAAATTCTTTGTGGTGGGTGACGTGGCCAGACCGGGCGCCTATCCCCTGACCAAGGCCATCACCGTGGTGGAGGCCATTTCCCTGGCCGGGGGCCTGGGGGCCGCGGGCGCCAAGACCGCCGGCGGCGGCGCCGCCATCATCGTCCGGGCCCGTCCCGGTGAAAAGCTGGACAAACCCCGCCTCCCCGAACAGGCCGGCCCCCAGGAGAAGCTGGTCATCTCCCTCCATGCCGCCATGAGCGGGGACCCCAAACATAACCTGGCCATCAAGGCCGGCGACACCATCTTCGTCCCCACCCTGGTGTTCTATGTCACGGGCCAGGTGAAAAAGCCGGGCCGCTATTCCTTTGAGGAAGGCATGACGGTGCTCAAAGCCGTCACCACCGCGGAGGGCTTCACGGACAAGGCCGCGCCCAAACGCACCTTCATCATCCGTGAACAGGGAGCCGTCAAACAAAAGGTCCAGGTCAGACAGGAAGACCCCGTCCGGCCCGGCGACACCATCGTGGTGCCCGAGTCCTGGTTCTGATGCGCCCCCTGCGGGGAACCTGAGAGGATCATGCCAGAGCCGAACCGAGACGACGACCTGCTGCCCATCCCCCACCGGGGGCGGAGCCTGCAGGATTATCTGCGCATCCTGGTGAAGCGGCGCTGGGCCGCCCTCACCGTCTTTTTCGCCATCGTCATCACCGCGGCCCTCTACACCTTCACCACCACCCCCATTTACAAGGCCACGGTGCAGCTCCTCATCGAACGCCACCTACCCAGGCTGCTGGATTCCCGGGAAGGCGCCCAGCATGACTATTTCCAGGAGGAGTTCTACCAGACCCAGTACAAACTCCTGGAGAGCCGGGCCCTGGCCAAACGGGTGGCGGACAAACTGCAACTGAAGAAGCATCCGTCCTATGCGGCCATGTTCCAGGAAAAGCCAGGCGGCCCGCCGGTCAATCCCCAGTCCGCGGAAGAGGCCCTGGTGGGCGCGGTGCAGGGCGGCATCGAAGTGACCCCCATCCGCAACAGTCGCCTGGTGGACGTGAGTTTTTACGACCCCGACCCCCGCTTCGCCGCCCAGGCGGTCAACGCCCTGGCCCAGTGCTACATCGAGCACTCCCTGGAACTGCGCTTCGCCGCCTCCCAGGAGGCCACCGTCTGGCTGAGACAGAAGCTGGAAGAGGCCCGCAAAAAGCTGGAGGAATCAGAGAACAAGCTGAATGCTTATAAGAAACAGCACGGCATCATCGCCACCGAGGACAAGGAGACCATCACCGCCCAGAAGCTGGAGCAGTTGAACCGGGAGCTGGTGAGCGCCCAGACCCGCCGCATGGAGGCCGAGACCCGGTTCAAGGAGGTGAGCGCCGGGCGCCCCATCCCCCAGGTCCTGAGCAACCCCCTCATCACCACCCTCAAGGCCGAAGAGGCCAAGATCATCAACCAGATTTCCGAGCTCAGCAAGAAATTCGGGGAGAAACATCCCCGCATGATTCAGTTGCAGCAGGAGATGGCGGCCCTGCGCGCCAAGATCGGCGCGGAACTGGCCCACATCCGGGAGAGCATCAAGAACGAATACGCCATGGCCAAGAGCCAGGAGGCCCAACTGCTGGCCGCGCTCCAGGCCGTCAAGGGCGAAACCCAGGACCTGGGGGAGCGCACCATCCAGTACCGGGTGCTGCTCCGGGACGTGGAATCAAACCGGGCCATGTATGAGAACATGCTCAAAAGCCTGAAGGAAACCACCGCCACCGAGAACCTGCCCTCCACCAACATCCGCATCGTCTACCCTGCGGCGGTGCCCGAGGCGCCGGTGAAGCCCAACAAACGGCGCAACCTCATGCTGGCCCTGGTCCTGGGCGCGGTGCTGGGCGTGGCCGCGGCCCTGGGTCTGGAGAGCCTGGACAGCACCCTCAAGACCCCGGAGGACGTGGAAGGCTGGCTGGAAATCCCCAACCTGGCCATGATCCCCCACCTGGAGCTGGCCCCGGACAACCCGGGCCACGACTCCCCGGAGCTGGTGGTGCACCGCGGCCAGCCCCCCCTGGCCCTGGAGGCCTACCTGGGTCTGCGCACCAGCATCCTCTTTTCCACGCCGGAGCAGGCCCCCCACCTCCTCCTGGTGAGCAGCACCCTGCCCCTGGAGGGCAAAACCCTCACCGCCGCCAACCTGGCCACGGCCATGGCCAAGGCCGAAAACCCCATCCTCCTGGTGGACGCGGACCTGCGCCGGCCCACCCTGCACCAGCTCTTCAGGGTGGAGCGGGAGCCGGGCCTGACCAACTTCCTGGTGGGCGAAACGGACGACCTGCCGGTGCGGGAGACCGCGGTGCCCCAGCTTTACGTGCTCCCCTGCGGCAAAATCCCGCCCAACCCCTCGGAGCTGCTGGGTTCCGCCCGCATGCGGGAGTTCTGCCGCCGGGCCCGGGAGCACTTCGCCCGGGTCATCGTGGATTCGCCCCCCCTGCTGTCCGTCACCGACCCGGCCATCCTGGCCACCATGGCGGACGGGGTCCTGCTGGTGGTCAAGGCCGAAAGCGTCCCCCGCCGGGCCGCGCTGGAGGCCCGGGACCAGCTCCTGGAGGTCAAGGCCCCGCTGCTGGGCGCCATCCTGAACGACGTCCCCTTCCAGCGGGACGGCTACTACTACCAGCAGTACTACCGCTACTACTCCTACTACGGCCGGGACGAAGACGGCGCCCAGACCCCCCGCCCCCGCCGCACCACCCCCACGGGCGGCTTCCTGGCCGGCCTGAAAAAACGCTGGCGGAAGTCAAGGCGGAGCCTGTAGGGTGCGCACCGCGCACCATATCGAGATGAGACCTCTGCGAAAGTCATGTGGAACAGCCGCCCCCGGCTGTATTTTGCAGGCGAGGGCGCCTGCTCCACATAATCTTGTGTCTCATCCGGCATCCAGCCTGTAGGGTGCGCACCGCGCACCATATCGAGATGAGAACTCTGCGAAAGTCATGTGGAACAGCCGCCCCCGGCTGTTCTTTAGAAGATGCAGGCGAGGGCGCCTGCTCTACATGATTTTTACCGACCCAGAACCCAAAACCCAAAACCTGACACCTGACCCCTGCCATGTGCGGCATCGCCGGCATCTTCCACCTGACCCCGCACCGTGAGCCTCCGCCCCGGGAAGAGACGGCCGCGGCCCTGCTGCGCCTCACCCGGGCCCAGGTCCATCGCGGTCCCGACGACGAGGGCCTCTGGCAGAGCCCCGACGGCCGGGTGGCCCTGGGCCAGCGGCGCCTGTCCATCATCGACCTGTCGCCCGCCGGACGCCAGCCCATGGCCAACGAAGACGAGAGCATTTGGCTCACCTACAACGGCGAGATCTACAATTTCCAGGAACTGCGCCGGGAGCTGCAAACCCTGGGGCACACCTTCCGCAGCCGCACCGACACCGAAGTGGTCCTCCACGCCTATGAAGAGTGGGGCGTGGACGCGTTCCTGCGCTTCCGGGGCATGTTCGCCTTCGCCCTCTGGGACGCCCCCCGCCGGACCCTGTACCTGGTCAAGGACCGCTTCGGCATCAAGCCCCTCTATTACTTCCTGGATGACGACAAAATCGTCTTCGCCTCGGAAACCCGGGCCCTGGCCGCGTCGGGGCTGTTCCCGGTGGAGCAAAACCCCGACGCCCTCACCGCCTTCCTGCTCTGGGGCTCGGCGCCCGTCCCCCTCACCACCCTCCGGGGCGTGCAGGCGCTGCCCGCCGGCCATTACCTGGCCGTGCGCCAGGGCCGGGCCACCCTCCACCGCTACCATGACCTCTGGACCCAAGAACCCGCCCCCCCGGACGCCTGCCGTCCCGATAACCTGCGCGCCCTCCTGGGGGAAACGGTCAACCTCCACCTCATTGCGGACGCACCGCTGGGGGTGTTCCTGAGCGGCGGCATCGACTCTTCGGCCCTGGTGGCCCTGGCCGCCCTGGCCCGCCAGGACCGCCTCACCACGCTCTCCATTAACTTTGAGGAGGCCGACTTTTCCGAAGAGCCCTATCAGCGCCTGGTGGCCCAAAAATACCACACCGACCACCAGGTTCTCACCCTCACCCGGCGGGGTTTCCTGGAGGACCTGCCCCGGGCCCTGGCCGACCTGGACCAGCCCAGCATCGACGGCGTCAACACCTGGTTCGTCTCCCGCCTGGCCCGGGAGGCCGGTCTCAAGGCCGTGCTCTCCGGCCTGGGGGGGGACGAACTCTTCTGCGGCTATCCCCATTTTCAGCGGGCCGGCCTCCTCACCCGCCTGGCGGCCCTGGGGCCCCTGCTCCGCGGGCTGGACGGCGCCCTGCCCGCGCTCCCCGGCCGGCTGCGCAAGCTCCCCTTCCTGGCCCTGCACCGGAGCCTGGGCTGGTACGGGGCCATCCGGGGCCTGTTCACCCCGCCCGAGGTGGCCCGCCTCACCGGCGACACCCTGGCCCACGTGCGGGCCGTGGCCGACGCCCTCGCGCCCCCGGCTCCGGCGCTCGCCCCGGTGGACCGGCTCTCCCGCTGTGAGATTCACTTTTACCTGCAGAATCAACTGCTCAAGGACACGGACTGCATGTCCATGGCCCACGGCCTGGAGACCCGGGTGCCCTTCCTGGACCCGGTCCTGGTGGCCGCGGTGCTGGGCTCGCCCCCGGCCTCCCGGGTGAACGGCCGCGTCCCCAAGGCGCTCCTCACCAACGCCCTGGGCGACCTGCTGCCCCGGGAAGTGGTGCACCGCCCCAAGATGACCTTCACCTTCCCCTTTGAACCCTGGCTCCGGGACTGGCCCGGCTGGGACGCGGCCACCCGGGGCCCCCTGGACCCCACCGCCGCGGCCGCCACCCTGGCTGCCTACCGCACCGGCCGCCAAACCTGGAGCCGGCCCTGGGCGCTATTGATTTCAGCAACAAATTTGCCTTTGAATTTTTAAATGAATTTAAAAAATTCTTTTAAATATTTTTTATGTTATTGGAAATATTCTTTTGGCTTATTTGCTAAATTCAAAGTTATCTCTTATTATTTAAAACGAATTTTATTTTACTTAGGAGTTTATGGAATAAATGAGCATAGATTAGTATCTTTAAAATTAGATGACCTAAAAATATTTTTTAATATCAGTTCCCCTGAAGCAGGGACTTTCAAAGAAATTTTTGTGGATAAGGTATATGAAAGAGAAGATTATTTTATTCCACAAAATGGTTGGACTGTTTTAGACTTAGGTGCAAATATCGGGGCTTTTTCCCTGAGAAATTCATCAAGAGTAAGGAATGGAAGGATCATTGCATTTGAGCCCAATTACGATATTTTTTCAATTCTTTCAAAGAATTTAAAAGCCAACCAAATTCAGAATGTTGCAATATTTCCTTTAGCCATCGGAGCACAACAAGGGATTATGAAATTTATAGTCAGTTGTTTAAGCACCGGTGATGGTAGTATTGTGGAATGGAGATATAAGAATTTACTGAAAAAAGGTAATTACAAAGAATTTCCTGTAATGGTAGATACTTTAGACCATTTTGCGGAGTTATATGAAATCAAAGGGCCTATTGACTTGATAAAATTTGATATTGAGGGGGCAGAGTATGATGCTATATGTGGGGGGAAAAATGTACTCAAAATGACTAAAAGAATAGTAATGGAATTTCATGACGAAACAATATTTGCAAAAATAAAATTGAAACTTGCTGAAAATGGGTTTGATTGTATTCGTATTCTTCATGAAAATAAGATCGCCTATTTTCTGAAAAAATCATGAACCGTCTTAAGCTGGCCCTTTGTCTGAGGAAAGGGGCTAATCTTGTCCTGAAGAAAATGACCCTTTTGTTGTTCCCAAGAACGCGAGTGATCCTTGAAAAATTGCGATCACAGAAAGGCAAAATCCTGATCCTCCGCACCGGCAACATCGGCGACACGGCCTGCGCCCTGCCCGCCCTGGCGGCCCTCCGGGAGAATTTTCCCTCATCCCATCTGTGCCTGCTCACCTCGCCGGGCCCCCAAGGCCTGCCCGAAGCCCATGAGGTCCTGGAGGGCCTGGGTCTGGTGGATGAGATCATCACCTTTTATCAGGAGGACCTGGCTCATTGGCGCTTCCGCCGCTCTCTGCTGCGGGACCTGCGCCGCCGGGGTTTTCACCTCTTTGTCCTGCTGCCCCAGGAACGGAGCTCCCTCTCACGAAACCTGCGGGACCTGCTCTTTGCCCGCCTCCTGGGCGTCAAAGGGGCCCTGGGCTTCGACCTGGCCAATGCCTTCCCCGGGTTCGACCTGCGCACCCTGAAAGACTACGTGCCCCCGCACAACGAGGTGGAGCGCCTTCTTCTCCTCCTGGGCCGGGCCGGCATCAACGGCATCCGTCCCTTCATCCTGAATCTCCCGGCTTCCTGCCACCGCCTGGCGGAAGAGCTCTTGCACCCCCACCGCCGGGACGGCCGCATCATAATCGGCTTCCAGGCTTTCGCCAAGGAACAGGCCAAACAATGGCCCCTGGAGAATTTTGCGGAGTTGGGGCGTAGCCTTTATGAGGCCTATCAACCCCTCTTCGTTCTCGTGGGCGGCCCCGGCGACCGGGAGCGGCTGCAGGACCTGGCCACCCGCTTCCCCGGCGACAAGCTCATCGCCGCCGGGCAGGCCACCGTCCTGGAGACCGCCGCCTTGCTGGCCCGCTGCCACGTCCTGGTCACCCTGGACACCGGCCCCATGCACCTGGCCGCGCTGGTGGGCACCTCCATCGTCGCTCTCTTCAGTGCCCGCCAGTTTCCCAGGATGTGGGACCCCCATACCGACCAGGGCATACTCCTGCGCGCCCTCGCCCCTTGCGATCTTTGCTTTCAAGACAATTGCGCGCACCTTACTTGCATGCAGACCATCGGTGTAAAGGAGGTCGAAAATGCCGTGGAAAGGATCCTTGGAATGAAATAGTTAGTTGATAAATTAAACAATCAATTTATTTGCATATCATAATAATGAATAACATGAAAAAAAATCCAACTGAATTGTGGAAAGAGATATTGAAATTACAGGCCTACGAGCATCACTGCCATTCAGCCAGTGATTTAAAAAAAACTAACAAATTAGGTTGGGCATGGAGGCGTATCTTGAGAGTTACCCAAATAATTCCTCCTGCCAAACTCTTTGAATTGGGAAGCGGGGGGGGGAGAAATTTAGTTGCCTTGGCCTTGAAAGGCTTTCCAATTCACGGTATCGACGTCTCACCAAATGTCGTTGAAAGAGCGAAACATTTTATTCAAGAGGTCAAAGAATTTCAGGCTATCAAAGCCACAATAGAAGTTGCAGATATATTAGAATATGAAACTCAAGAAACTTACGATATGTGTTTTCATGTTGGCGTGGTTGAACATTTTTTAGAAGATGGTATCCGTCAAAGCATTTGGAAAAAACTTTATGACTTTACCAAACCTGGTGGTTGGATTGTTTCTATTGTACCATGCGGCATGCATATTATGAGAAATATGATTAGAACAAGAGGTCTTGCAGGTTATCAGATTCCTGAAATAGATTATAGCTGTGGGTTGCACCGCAAAGAATTTATAAAAATAGGACTGAGCCCTGTCATTATTAAGCCACATAACTTTTTTGGCTTTTTAAACTGCCACCCTAATTATTTATTATCGAAATTTATAGCTCCAATGTTAATTATTTTTGGAAATTTATTACTTCCTCAATTCCCTATTAAAGAAAAAATTAAAGAAAAGTTAGCCCATACGATTTTGGCCTGTGGGAGAAGACCAGAGTAATAATAATTAACAATTTCTTAATAAGTTACACAAATAATCATCAGTTTACTTATGAATGTGTGGATATAAACTTTGCTTAAAAAATTTTTGCACAGCCTAACCGCAATCTTTTCTTCCCAGGTGATCACCACCATAGGCAACCTGCTGCTGGTGCCCCTGTTTCTCGTTTGCTGGGGACCGGAAATATATGGCGAATGGCTGGCCCTCTTTGCCATGGTGGGCTACCTCTCCACCCTGGATCTGGGCATGAATATGGCCGCAGGCAATCGCCTGATCCAGGCTTACGCCACCGGCGACCTGGAAACCTACACCCAGGTGCAGCACTCGGCCATGGCTTTCTATCTGGGCGTCGCTGTAGCCGGCACTCTGCTTCTGGGACTGGCCGCCTGGTTCTTTCCTTTGCACGCCTGGTTGGGCCTCAGAGAAACCCCTACTCCGGCGGCCCGCTGGGTGCTATGGCTTCTGGGCCTCCAGGTCCTCTGGGCTATGCCCTGGGGCCTCATTGTGGGGATTTATCGCTTCACCGGCAACCTGGCCCGCAGCCAGTGGGTGGGCAATCTCCGTCTTATCTTGGCTTTGTCGCTGGCTGCTCTGGTGCTGTGGAGGGGGGGAAGTATGACCGCGGTCGCAGTCACTCAACTCATTCCCATGGCGCTGACTGCTCTGCTGGTTCTCCTCCACGTTAAAGACCGTCTGCCGGAATTGTTTCCCGGCGTCTTTGGCGCCCGTCTCACCTTTGTCAAGGCATTACTTGGTCCCAGCCTTCTGTTCGCCCTCCTCATCCTGGCAAATGCGCTAACCCTACAGGGGCCTGTGCTCATTGTCTCGGCCAGCCTGGGAGGGGTGGGTGTGGCCGTTTTGGTCACCACCCGCACCCTGGCCGCGTTGAGCCGCCAGATCTCTGCTGGTATGAATGTTGCTCTATGGCCGGACCTCACCAGCCTGGAAGCCCGCCAGGATTACGGTGGGCTCCAGACTCTGCATCGCCTGCTGGTGGGGGCCGCCTCGGCGGTGACGGTAGGACTGGCCGCAGCCTTGTGGTTTGAAGGCGCAGAAGTGATGGCCGTCTGGACCCGGGGGAAACTGCCCCCCGACCCTGTCCTCCTGAAACTCCTGCTCCTGATGATTGTGCTGCAAATCCCCTGGCTGGCCAGCGCCACCTTCACCGCCGCCGCCAACCGCCACCGTCGGTTGGCCTGGCTCTACCTGGCCGCCGGCCTCCTGGGAGTGGCGGTCACGGCCATCCTCGTGGGGCCCTTAGGCGCCTGGGCGGTACCCGTGGGCTTGACGACTGCAGAGCTAATATTTTGCAGCCATTGGGTCATTAAAGATACCTGTCGTCTGCTTCAGGAACCTTACGGGCCTTTCGCCAAACGCCTTTGGCCGGCTATTGCCCTTACCGTTGTCGTTTCCCTGGGGATGGGATGGGTTGTCCATCGCTATCTCCCCGGACCTTTTCTGGTGCGATGGGCCGGTGTCGGCGCGGCAACAATGGTTGCGGCGCTCTTTACGACCTGGACGGTTTGGCTTACTCCGGCAGACCGTGAAATGGTGACAGAAAAAATCATCAGAGGTTATTGCTGGTCACCACAATAAGCTGCCAAGGAATGAGCATCAATAAAGATGCATTTACTAAATGGGTCATCTTTCAAACTACACTTGAGGTTTTTGAACTAAAATGATTAAGCGAATCCGCCATATCGATTTTCTCCAAAACATCTATAAAACGATTATCCAATCAACATTAGGGGCGTCGGCGTATTTAGTGCCGGCCAAATATCAAAGCAACTTTATAAACCTGGGAGGAGCTTATGAAGCATACTACATTATTTATAGATTAATTTCCCAATTTAAAAAGGAAGGTAAAGTTTTGGTTATTGGGGTTGCTGGAGGCAGGGATTATTACGGTATGCTATTAAGAGGGTATGATGTCTACGGGTTCGATATTGCCATAATATCTGATATAAACAAATTAGTAATTGGCAATGTGGAGTCGCCACTTCCATTTCGAAAGTATACCTTTGATGTGGTTATAATGGGTGAAGTCATTGAACATCTCAAATACGATGCAAATGCCCTTCAGAATATAAGGCATATCCTTAAAGAAGATGGAGTGCTTATTGTTACCGTCCCTTTTTATCACGACAAACCGGAATATCATTTAAGAGTTCATTCCCGTAAGTCTTGCTCCAGATTGCTCAATTCATGTGGATTTGACGTTATAAATATCGTTGAACGTCCCGGTTTTCTTAAAATTCCCTATTGGGTTAATTGGCTCCATCACTTTTTGGGATGGGTTTACCTTAAGCTTAGCAGAAAATCGTTACATCAAGTATTGTTGCCGTTATGGGCACAAATTGAATATTACCTTGGCAAGAAAAACATCTTCTTCAGGAAATGGTCAAAAAGTTTCGGGGGATATTATGCTTGTAAGAAGGCCAATGGCAATCTCTATGACCATATTTCTTTGAATAAAAATCAATTTTCAACATTAGTGCCAAGATGAATAAAAGACATATCACAAGGGAAAAGTAATGAGCGACTTTTTAGTAAGACTCCTGGGCTGGAAGGCCACCGTCCTCCATGGAGACCCCATGGTCTGGGACCGGTATCGCTTTCTTCGGCGCCACCTGCAGGCAGGGCCCCTGAGAACCCTGGAGGCGGGCTGCGGTTCAGGGGCTTTCACCCTGTATGCCGCCATGCTGGGTAACGAGTCCATCGGGGTGTCCTTCGATGACGCTAACAATCGCAAGGCGGCGCGACGGGCTCAACTTCTGTGCCTTAACAAGGCCTCTTTCCTGAACCTTGACCTGCGGGAGCTCCACTTGATGGCGCCGTCTTTGGGTAGGTTTGACCAGATTATCTGTTTTGAAACCATTGAACATATTCTGGATGATGACAAACTCATCGGTGATTTGTCGTCAATGTTGGTAGGTGGCGGCAGACTTATTCTGACGACACCGAATAAGGGCCTAAAACCATTAATAGGAGATGGTTTATTATCGACTATTGAAGACGGCGGACATGTTCGCCTGGGGTATACTTTTTCAGAAATGAGAGAATTATTTAATGCCAATGGCTTGGATATTGTCGTGGAAGATTGTATCAGCGGCTACGTCAGCCAAAAACTTACCAATACGATGCGAACGTTAACCGGAATCAACCATAAGCTTGGCTGGACCCTGACCTTTCCCTTGAGGCTCCTACAATATATCGATTTCCCTTTAACTTTAATGATGCGATACCCCTATTACTGCATAGGAGTAGTAGGTCTCAAACGGAAATAAATAAAAGAAAGCTTTGTCGATTGCATTATTATTTCTTTAATTTATTTTTATGACAACTCCCCATAATAAAATTCGTATAGCAGTCATCGACAGCCATCCCATTCAATACCGTGCGCCATTGTGGCGTATGCTTGCCGCTCATCCCGATATTGACCTGAAATGCCTTTTTTATTTTGCCGGCGGTTCATCAGAACCCCATCATGATGAAGATTTTGGACAGCAAATTAAATGGGATATTCCATTGTTGGAAGGATATCCTTATGAAATTATGCTTAAAAAGTCAGACTTTCATTTGACACCAAAACAAGAGATTGCATTAGCCCGTGCTATTTCCAAACAAATTCGTAATTTTATCCCTGATGCAGTACTTATGGTAGGCATCAAACCATTTCTGCTCTATACCTCAATCTTGGCCTTGTTGCGTGTGAGGGGAACGCCCCTTTTCTTCCTGGGGGAGTCAAATCAAGAAAGCCGGGGAAATGGAGCGCGGACGCCTCTGAACCGCATGGCTTGGATGGTGCTGCTGCGACAATATTCTGCGGTCTTTTGTATTGGTCAAAAGAACCGACTGTTCCTAAGGCATCATGGTGTGCCGCCGGCAAGGCTTTTCTATGCCCCTTACTCTGTGGAAAATGAACGTTTTCAATCCGGCTACCGGGAGAGTTTGGCCAAGCGCAAAACAATGTTGGCGGACCTCGCGTTGCCGGCCGACAGCCGTGGCTTTATATTCTGCGGCAAATTTACCCATAAAAAACGGGTTCGGGAAATCCTCCGGGCATACGCTGCCAGCAGCCTGGCCGCCAGCCATCACCTGATTTTTGTGGGGTCCGGCCCTCTGGAAGACGACCTGAGGCATATGGTTCAGAGGCAGGGCCTGGAGAAAGTGCGCTTTCTGGGATTTGTCAACCAATCTGAAATGCCTCGGGTGTACAGCTTGGCTGATTTTTTGATCCTGGTATCCGATCCTACCGAAACCTGGGGGCTGGTGGTGAACGAAGCCATGGCCTGCGGTTTGCCCTGCATTGTGGCCGAAAGCTGTGGCTGCGCTCCTGACTTGATTATTCCCGGTCGCACCGGCTGGCGGGTCCCCCTGGATAACCACCAGGCTCTTATCCAAGCCATGCAGGAGGCGGCGTCTCTGTCTCAGGAGCAATACCTCTCCATATCCCTGGGCGCCAGGAAGCATATTTCCCGTTATTCCTTCAAGCATATGGTGGATGGCATCGCCGCCGCCGTCCACTTTGTGGTCAACAATTCCAGGTTATGAAGATTCTTTTTATCGGCAATTGTTCCCCCAAATCCACGTCTCTCCAGCGGTTTAATTGGATGCGGCAGTTGGGCCACGATATCGCCGCAGTGGACTCCAATCGCTTTTTCCCTTTCACTTACCAATTGCCCTTATGGAAACGGGTGGAAAATAGGTTAGGGATCGGCCCCAGCTTTCTGGCCCTTAACCGTCAGGTCCTTGCCGCGGCTCAAGTCTCCTCATGCGACCTCCTCTGGGTGGAAAAGGGGGTGCACCTTTTTCCTCAGACGTTGGCAGCTTGTCGGAAATATTGCTCTTCTCTGGCCTCTTTCCATCTGGACGATCCTTTTACCCGCAGGGGTTCCAAAGGCTGGCGACATCACCTGGCCGGCATGTCCTATTACGATGTCCTTTTCGTGTCCAAGAAGGCAGTGGCCCTGGATTGCCTGCAAAGAGGAGCCCGCTGCGTTTATGAGACCTTTTCCGGGTACGACCCACATTTGCACCGGCCGGTGACCCGGGACCTGCCCATACCGGCATTGTCTGGCTCCGTCATATTCATCGGGCATTATGAAGCGGAACGGGAGCGTTTTCTCGAAGCCGTTTTGAACGTCACCCCCCACCTCTTTGTCTCTAGCTGGGGCTGGGAGAAGTGTCGCAGCACCAAACTGCGACAAGCCGGAGTGTTGCACTGTGAAGGGCTTTGGGGCGACGACTACGCCGCCGCCTTGTCCCAGGCCGGCATCGCCTTGGGCCTTTTGACCCGCAACCACCGGGACCTTCACACCAGCCGCTCCTTTGAAATACCAGCCTGCGGGGGCTTCATGCTGGCGGAACGCACCGTGGAGCATCTCCTGCTTTTTCAGGAAGGGGTGGAGGCGGAATTCTTCGCAGACCTGGTAGAAATGGTTGACAAGGTTAAATATTATCTGGCCCACCCCGATGAAGCCCGGGCCATCGGCCAGCGGGGCCGGCAGCGCTGCCTGGAGAGCGGCTACGGTTATGACAAATGCATCCCCCGCTGGCTGGAGTTCGCTATGAACCCCAGGGGAAGGATGCGTTCCGATTTCGAATTGCTGGTGCAAGGCAAAGCCCCATGACCTCCTATCGCCGGGCGCTGTATGAACAATACCTCAGCCATCGCAATGGGGTGGCAGGGACCGGACATGAAGAGCAGTGCCGCCATCAGGCGCGCTACTTGGCCCGTCTTCTTAGAAGGTATCTGCCGCACCAGAGAAACACTCCCTGC